>Ga0209023_10002729_pt1 | contig 21684 bp, 18 predicted proteins | sample LakOneMetagenome_FD_187468 | JGI IMG/M metagenome (GOLD analysis project Ga0209023, IMG submission 187468) | Freshwater and sediment microbial communities from Lake Erie, Canada (SPAdes) (version 2) | ecosystem: Environmental > Aquatic > Freshwater > Lentic | place: Lake Erie, Canada...
AAGGCGTGCGGGGTCCTTCCGCGTGTCCACGCCGATCAGGAGACCGCTCCCCGGGCGGTCGATGCCATGCAGGTGCAGGTCGCGCAGGAAGCGCTGCGCATCGTCCGGCGCGAAGTTCCCGATCGACGATCCAGGGTAGAAGAACGTGACCGGCTCGCGGCCGAGGTCGCGCCGCAGGTCGAGGCCGCGCGTGAAGTCGGCGACGATGCCCAGCATCTCCACCGCCGGAAACTCCGGCGCAAGGCGCGCGAGCGCACGCGCGATCTCCGCCCCCGCGAAGTCGACGGCGACGTAGCGCACCGGCGCCACCAGCGGCAGCCAGGCGGCGGCCTTGGCGCAATCGCCCGCGCCGAGGTCGACGAACTGCCGGCCGCGCCCCATCGCTTCGGCGATCGCCGCGCGCTGCGCGCCGAAGATGGCGCGTTCGGTGCGAGTCGGGTAATACTCGGGCAGTTCGCAGATCGCGCCGTACAGCGCGCAGCCGAGCGCGTCGTAGAAATACTTGGGCGGGATGGCCGCCGGCGACGCGAGAAGACCCGCCACCAGCGCCGCGCGCTCCGCAGCGGGATCGCGAACCAGCCTCTCGAGGATACGGAAGTCGCTCATGGGACATCGATGGGACGGGACGGCCATCATAGCCGTCGGCACACGCAGGCGGTGCTTATGCGCGCTCGCGCTGGCGTGGCTCGCCGCTGGAATCGCACTTGCCGCGGCGGTGCGACCACTTCGCGTGGTCTGCGCCGTCGCTGCCGGCTACAAGAGCAAGGTGCTCTGCACGGCCACCTTCGTCAGCCGGCGGTCAATGGATCCGGATTGTGATCCGCAGATCTGCGACGACAGCTACCGCATCCTCAGGCCATTCCGGGCACGCATCGATCGCGACGCGCGATCCGTGACGACCTCCCTGTTTGGTCTGGTTCCCCGCACCGCGAGCGTGCGTGAGGGACTTGGCGCAACACTGACCATTGACCACGCGGCCACCGCGCAACCTGGTCCGGCACCCGCCGTGCACGTGCACTCGACGGACGACGGGTGGCGCGTCGCGTCGGGAAGCACGGCCCTCCAGCGCATCGTCGACGCCGCGTTCGAGGAACCGAATCCGGCGCGGCTCCGACGCACGCATGCCGTCGTGGTGGTGCAGGACGGGTGTGTTGTGGCTGAACGCTATGCGCCTGGCATCACCGCAGACATGCCGCTGCCTGGATGGTCCATGGCCAAGAGCGTGTTGAGCGCGCTGGTCGGCATCCTCGTGTCCGACGGACGCCTCTCACTTGACGCGCGCGAACTCATGCCCGAGTGGCGCGCGCCAGATCCGCGAGCCGCCATCTCGCTCGATGACCTGCTGCGCATGCGGAGCGGCCTGCGATTTGGCGAGCAGTACGGGTGGCCGTGGTCCGACGTGCTCCACATGCTTTACAACTGCGAAGACATGGCGGGGTTCGCGGCTGGCCGTCCCCTCGTGGCCGAACCGGGACGCGTCTGGCAATACGCGTCCGGCACCAGCAACATCCTCTCGCGTATCGTGCGCCGCGTGGTTGGCGACGACCAGTACTGGCAGTGGCCCCGGCGCGCGCTGTTCGACCGCATCCACATGCGAAGCGCGCTGCTCGAGGCAGACACCGCCGGTACCTTCGTCTGCTCGTCGTACATGCTGGCAACGGCTCGCGACTGGGCACGATACGGTCAGTTGTGGCTCGACAACGGGCAAGCTGCGAACACTCAGGTGCTCGCGCACGACTGGATCCGCTACAGCACGTCCCCAACGCCGCAGTCACCCAACGGTCGCTACGGCGCCCACTGGTGGCTCAAGCTCAATCCCGATATCGGCGGCGACTCGGACGCCGCGCGGTCCATTGCACCAGGCACGTACTTCGCCGTGGGCCACGAGGGACAGACCCTCACCGTGATGCCGTCGCGCCGTGCGGTGATTGTGCGGCTTGGCGCCTCGATCTACATCGACGCGTGGAATCAGGCTGAGTTCACGGCGCAGATGCAGGACGCGCTCAGCCGCGTGTGAGAGACCTCGGCGTCTTCCCTTACGGGACGCGGAACGCGTTGAACACGTAGGTCACGCCAGCAGACACGCCAATTGTCGGACCACCCATCAGCCCGAGCAGCACGCCGCCATCGACGCGCACCGAGCCGATGGTGAACCGACCACCGAGCGTGAGCCGACTCCGACTCTCAGTGCCCGGCAGAGCACCAGCGCTGCGAGTCGACTTCCGACCATTGATCTCGCCCACCAGTTCCGCATGCGACGTCACCGCGCGCGCGACCGAGGCACCGTAGGTCAACACGTCGTTCTGCCGGTTTCCGAGCGTCGGATCCGCGAGGATGCCGAAGCCGATGTTGCCGACGACGCGGAGGGACTGCACGCTCTTGGCGCCGAGCAGACTCGCGTAGAAGTCGGTCGTATCGAGCCCGAGCCCGCTTTCGTTGCTGGCGTTGGGCAGCTTGGTCGCGAAACGGAGTCCGATGGCTGGACGCCCGGGCGCTTCGCCGACGAGCCGGATCTTCGTGCCAATCACGAGGTCGCTGACATCGTGCGTGTCGGTGCCGGTCACAGTCAGCAGGTTCGAGAGCGGCGCCGCCTTCCGGCTGGTAATGGACAGTCGGTCGTACAGGCCGCCGTCGATCTGCAGTTCTGCGATGGAGCTGAGGCCGACGCTGACGCCGAGGGTTGGCAGCCGAACGAGGTTCCCTTCGAGTCCCGAGACGGGGAACCGCTCACCGCGTGTGAGGTCCACGCCGCCTTCGATCAGCACACGACCGGCACCAATCGGCTCAGGGTCTTCGGTGAGCAGAGGCCGCTGCTGCGCGAACGATGAGACAGAAGCGGCAAGCATCAAAGCCACCGCGATGCACGCGGTGCGCGACACGGACACAGGCACGAGTCCTCCGTGAGGTTATTGGATGACTGGCAGCAGCCGGCGCGCTTTCCTGGGCGTCGGTGCTGGTGTGGTTGCGATGACAGCGTCGAGCGGCACGGTCGCCCGCAGTTCGGCGGGCGGATTGAGGCGTGTGTCGAGCAGATGCCGGGGCGCCACATTGCCGAGCGCCTTCAGCATCGAGTTCTTCACCCCGGGATGTTCCACTTCGAGGTCCATCAGCAGACGCTTGATGCGCTGGCGCTGCAGCGAGAGGTCGCCGCATGCCGGGCAACAGCAGCCGATGATCGGCAGTTCCGATTCCTTGCAGTACAGTCGCGCCTCGTCTTCGCCGACGTACGCGAATGGACGAATCACCACATGCGCCCCATCGTCTGAGACGAGCTTGGCCGGCATCGCCTTCAGTGCCCCTGAGAAGAACAGGTTCAGGAGCAACGTCTCGATGAAGTCGTCCATGTGATGGCCGAGTGCGATCTTCGTCGCACCGACCTCCTTCGCCACGCGGTACAGGACACCGCGGCGCAGCCGTGCGCACAGTGAGCACGGCGTGTCATCAGCCTCGAGAATATCCTCGATGACCTCGCCGATGTCCGTGTGTTCGATGCGAAGTTCCCAGCCACGCTCCGCGCACGTACGCGCGATGAGGTCGTGCTTGTACTCCTTGTAGCCCGAGTCGACGTTGACCGCGATGATGGAGAAGTCCAGCGGTGCGCGCTGGCGCAGCACGTCCAGAATCTGGATGAGCGCCCAGCTGTCCTTGCCGCCGGAGAGCCCGACCATGATGCGGTCGCCGTCCTGGATCATCTCGTGATCGACGATCGCTTTGGTGGTCTTGCGGGCGATGCGTGCCTCGAGATCGGTTCTGTACGCCATGCCTGATTGATTTTACCGGGTCGAGACGACTCTGGCAGGGATTCCCACGGCAACGCTCTGCGCGGGCACCGACGACGTCACGACAGCGCCGGCCCCGATGATGGCGTTGTCACCAACGGAAACGCCGTCGAGCACCTTGGCGCCTGCTCCGAGCCACGCACCGGCTCCGATGCGAACCCCGTCCGATTTACGGCCCTGCTCGAGGATGGACTTCGATGGATCGGAGAAATCGTGATCGCCACCAATCACGTACGTGTAGGCAGCGAGCAGCGTGCCCTGGCCGATGGTGACGGTGCTGGCCGAGAAGATCTCACAGTTGAAGCCAACGTTGACGTCGTCTGCCAGATCGATGTCGCCGTTCTTGCACGACAGGATGGTGTTGCGCCCGACGAAGACACCGCGCCCGATCCGGATGCCCGCGTTCGTCGTGCCCTTCGCGTCGACGAGACAGTTGTCGTCGATCACGACGTTGTCGCCGATGTGCACCTTGTGCGGATGGCGAAGAGTGACGTTCTGCCCGAAGACCACGTTGCGACCACACGAGCCGAGCAGCTTCGGGTAGAGCGCCTTGCGCAGCGCGAGACCGAGCGCGCCCGGCAGACTCTGCGTGAGCGTGATGATGAGCTCGTGGCGAATGAGCGCACCCCAGCCAGACCGCCCCACCACGAGCGCCGCGTATTTCTCGCGCGCGCTGGTGCCGGCCGCGAAGAGCTGTTCCTGCGCCTTGGGAATCGACGATGTCGTGCTCATGTCAGATGTCAGAGCCATCCCTGCGAGCGATACCAGTCGAGTGTGCGGCGAATGCCCTCACGAAGTCCAATCTGTGGGGCGTAGTGAATCTCGACCCGCGCGCGGCTGATATCGAAGGCCCGGCTCTTCGTGAAAAAGTCGACGCGGCGTCGATACAGCGGCGGCTCGATGCCAAACGGCGCGCAGAGCGCTTCACACACAGCGCCCGCCGTCCACACGGGCCACACTGGCAGATGCAGCGTCGGTGGCTTCACGCCGGCTACATCAGCCGTGATCGCCACCAGCTCATTCAGCGTGGTGACTTCAGCGCCAGCGAGGATGTAGGTACGCCCTGCTCCACCGGGTTCCTCACCACACCTGCGGAAGCCTTCGACCAGATCGTCGATGTACGTCAGGTGGTAGTAGATCTCGCCGCCGCCAAGAATCGGGAAACGGCCGCGCGCGACACCGCGGAACATCTTGAGCAGGCGTTTGTCGCCCGGTCCATAGATGCCCGTGGGACGCGCGATCGTGACGTCGATGCCCTGTTCGATGCCGGTCTGGCGCGCCAGCACTTCCCCTTCGAGCTTCGTCTCCTGATACACGTCGCCGGGACGAAGCGGTGCATCTTCGTTCGCAGGCGGATGCTCGACGTCGCCGTGGACGCCGACGGTGCTGCAGTGCACCACGCGCCGTACGCCCGCACGCTTCGCGGCGACGATGAGTTCGCGAACCGCGACGGCGTTGACGGCCCGATACGTGTCAGCCGGTAATCCCGCTTCGCGATACATCGCGGCGATGTTGTAGACGCGCGCCACGCCAGACACCGCGCGTTGCAGCGAGGCCGCATCGCGCAGATCGCCTTCCACAAGCTCGATGCCAGCGGCCGCGAGTGCTGACGCTCGTCCCTTGTCGCGAACCAGGGCGCGTACTTGCCGCCCCTGAGCAACGAGTGCACGGGCAAGGTGACCACCAGTAAACCCGGTGGCGCCGGTCACGAGTTCAGACACGCTCGGCGTAGACCGTCACGGGAGATCCAAACCGTAGCAACCCGAGCGCAGCCAGCCGGCGCTCGCTCACTTCCGTGAAGCGGCGCGAACCGATGGCCTTGTGCAGCGCGATCGGCAGGATGAACTGGCGATGGATCGAGACGATGCGATAACCGTGCGCGTCGAAGACGCGCTTGATCTGGCCGTCGAAGAAAACGCGGTACGGTTCGCTGCTGAGACCGAAGGGGTGCAGCAGCTTTCGAGCCATCGACTGGAACAGCGCCGTGCTGGCGGCTGACGGGTAGTCGATCACGACGGCGTGGCTGGCCACGCGGCACAGTTCGCCGATGCACTGCTTCCACAGCGGCGTGTGCATCAACACGCGCAGGCTCACCGCAATCTCGAAGGACCGATCAGGGAATCCGATTTCGTGCGCGTCACCGAGTTCGAAGGTGACCGGCGCGTGTGTTTCAGCGGCACGCTGCTTCGCGATGTCGAGCATCTGCGCGGAGGCATCGATACCGGTGACGTCGGCTCCAGCTGATGCGAGCAGGAACGCACCACGACCCGTTCCGGTGCCCACGTCGAGAATGCGGCGGCCCTGCACGGGGCCGAGCATCGACGCCAGCACGTCGGCCTGGCCGGCCGCCACGAGGTCGCCGATGGGGCCACCAAAGCGGCGCGCATCGAACGACTGCGCGTTGGCGGCGTCGGCGTAGTAGGTGTAGCTGTAGTGATCGCGGCGTTCGCTCACGCCACGTCCTTCACGGGCGAGCCCGGTGAGAGCGGCGTGCCCGGCAGATCGAGCGCGGCACACGCGCGTCTCGTCTTCTCCAGGTACGCTTCGTAGCTGTACTTGGTTTCGGCGAGATGCTGCGCGTTGGCGCCAATGGTCGCCGCACGGTGGCGGTCGGTAATTGCCGTCAGGATGCCTTCGGCATATTCCGCCGGCGACGTCCCTGTCAAAATCGCCGTGTCATCGTCGAGCACTTGCGTGTGCGTGAGCAGGCGCGTGGCGACGATGGCCTTGCCGGAGCGCAGGTACTGATAAATCTTGAGCGGCGTGTTCGTGCCGCGTGAGCGAGGCGACACGAGCGCATCGCAAGCCAGGAGATACGAGGGAATCTCGGATGCCGGGCGCTCGCCAGCGAAGATGGTGACGCCGCCGATGCCAGCCGCGGCCGCCTGGGCGCGCGCCTTCTCCACCTGATCGGGTTTGCCTCCAGCCAGGAGCAGGCGGGCGTCTGGCCGGGCCTTCGCCACAATCGCCATGGACTCGAAGAGCAGGTCGAGCCCCTGATATGCCTCGAAGGTGCCGGTGTAGAGCACGAGCGGCGTGTCCGCCACCAGACCATGCGCACGGCGGATGTCGGCCGCCTGTTCAGGTGTGGCCTGGTCTTCTGCCGACCCGGGCGCATTCTCGATGAGCACGACGTTGGCGTCTGGCGCGGTGGCGCGAACGGTGTCTTCGAGTGCCGGACAGATGACGATGACCACCTTCGACTGGTTGATCATCAGCTTCTCGAACCAGCGCACGATGCCGCGTGCCACCGACGACCCGGTGAAGGCGAAGTTGGTCAACTGCTGCGGCAGGCTCGAGTGCATGTCGTAGAGATGCGGCACACGCAACAGCCACGACAGGATGACGCCGATGACGCCGCCCTCTTCGTGCGAATGGATGACGTCGTACGTGCCCGTCAGACCGACGCGAAACGCCGTCAGCGTCAGCAGCGCATCGAGCGGGAACTTGGCGGCTGACGGACCGATCTTGACCCGGTGGACAAACGGCGGTCGCAGCGCTCGGATGACCCGCAATCCGGGCATCGACACGTCCTCGCCGAACGGGTAGGTAACCAGGTCGACCTGATGACCGAGCGCGGTCAGCGCGCGAATACGATGGAACTCACTGAACGGCGTGCCCCGGGGCTCGAAGAAAGGCTCGGGCGCAATCATCAGGATGCGCATTTAGAAGCTGATTTTCGCACGGATCCGTAGTAAAGTGAGCGCTTTCAATCACTTGCGCATGCCCCAAACCCAGACTTCGTCTGCGCGCCGGCGTCATCTGATGACTGGTGCAAAGGTCATTGTCAGTCTTGCGCTCCTCGCCCTGCTTTTCTCTCGCGTCGACGTTCCGCACATCTGGTCGCTAGCTCGTCATGCGTCCCCGCTGTGGCTTGCGGCAGCGCTCGGGCTCTACACTCTGAACGTCGCGGCCAGCGTGTGGCGCTGGAACCTGCTCCTCGTGGCTCAGGACGTGCGCATGCCGCGTCGAGCCCTGTTCGGCTCGTTCCTCGTCGCCAACTTCTTCAACAACTTTCTCCCCAGCAACATCGGCGGAGACGTCATTCGCATTCGAGACACGGCTCCGGCCGCGAACTCGATGACGCTCGCCGCAACTGTCGTGCTCGTCGACCGCGGTCTGGGTCTGATGGGGCTCGTCCTCATTGCCGCAATGGGCGCCACGATGGCGGTCAGCCTGCACGGCCAGGGTGTGCTGCCAATCTGGCCGTCCTGGCTCTGGGCGAGCTTCGTGGCAGGAGCGGCGGTCGTCGTCCCGGCGATGTATTCACCGGAAGGTCTTGGCAAACTGCTCAAGCCACTCGTGCTCATCCATCCCGAGTGGGTGGGCGGCAAGGTTCGAGCGCTCACCGACACGTTGACGAAGTTCGGCGAGAAGCCGTCGTCGCTCATCCAGTGCTTTGCCGGTGCCGTGGTCGTGCAGGCGCTGGTGGTGGCGTTCTATCTGGCAGTGGTCTACGCCCTCAATATTCCGGTCAAGCCCGCGGACCTGGCCGTCATCGTTCCGTTGTCGATCGTGGTGCAGATGCTGCCGGTCTCAGTCAATGGATTTGGCCTGCGCGAAGCAACGTTCTCGTTCTACTTCACCCGTGTCGGCCTGCCGATCGAATCTGCTGTCCTGCTGTCGCTCGTCGCTGCGGGTCTGACCATGGTGCACTCGCTGAGCGGCGCCGCGGTCTACGTCTCCCGGAATCGCTAACCGGATGGACACAGCCGGCCGCGACCATTCCTTCATCTCGGAAACCTACTGGCTCGTGCTCAACCGGGCGCCCTCGGCGCTCGAGCTGCGCGACCAGACCGCCGGTTCCCTGAACTCCGATCAACCCTCGCTGCGCTACGGTCTCCTCGATTCAGACGAGTTCCGGCGCCTGCGGGCTGCGTGGCGCGACGGCATCCGCACGGAATCAGACAGCCACGCGCTCGAAGCGGCGCTCGTCGCGCTCGGCTCCGACGAGTACTTCGTCAAGCGTGCCTACGAATCCATCCTCGCGCGTTGGCCCGATGAGAGCGGTGGGCGTCACTACGCGTCGGTACTGGCCGCCGGAGAACGCCGTACCAACGTCGTGCGCGCGCTGGCGACGTCCGGGGAGTTCGACGAGAAGCGGCTCGCCGTGCCCTGCGACGTGCAGTTGTGCGAGCTGGCCAACCCCGCGAAGTGGCAGAACGACGAGTGGCTCGATCTGCTGCGCAGTCTCGGGCTTTCTGCCGACCGTCTGCTGATGCACCGCAAGCCGTACGAGTTCACGCAGATGCTGTACGGCTGCAAACGCCTCGGTATGCTGCGCGAGGACGCGTCGTTCATCAGCATCGGTGCCGGACACGAGCAGGTGCTCTACTGGCTCGCCAATCACGTCGGTCGTGTGGTCGCCACCGACATGTACGAAGGGACCTGGCAGGGCGAGCTGGCGAAGGAAGGGGACCCGGTCGTGCTCGACGACCCGGACAAGTACGCGCCGTTCCCCTATCGCCGCGATCATCTCGAGTTCATGAAGATGGACGGCCGCCAGCTCGATTTCCCGGATGGCACCTTCGACGTCAGCTACTCACTGTCGTCCATTGAGCACTTCGGCGGGTTCGAGGGTGCGTGCCGGACGATGCGAGAGATGGCGCGGGTGCTCAAGCCGGGCGGTGTGCTGGCGCTCGCAACCGAATACGTCCTGTCCGGCCCACCGCACGAAGAAACGTTCCAGCCCGATGAGATTCACGCGCTGGTGCGCGAGAGCGGTCTGGAGCTTGTCGAACCGATCGACGAGCACGTCTACCGGCGCTATCAGACGCGGCCCGTGAACGTGCGGCTCACGCCGTATCTGTCGCCGCACATGCTCGTCGAGATGGACGGCACCGTGTTCACCTCCGTCATGGTGTTTCTGCGGAAGCCAGCGGCGCGGACGTAACCGGGCTGAAGCGCACGAGCGCGCCCAGGTTCCTCGAATCGGTGCTTCCCGGTGCCGCAAGCCGCGGAATGAACCCTTCCGACGAACGCGCTGACAGCAGGTAGTCGAAGTCTTTCCATCCACGCACACCAGCCGCCGGCACTCTGAACCGCACCGGCTTGCGCGGCACGAGCGGCACACTCACCGTCGCCGCTCCCATCTGCATCGTCAGCACCGTCGCGATCGGCGACTCCGCATCCACGTCGATCGCGTCAATCGGATAGTCGGCTCGCACGATGATGTCGGCGCGTCCATTGCCGAAGACCCACATGCCCCACAGCGTATTGCCCTCGGGCGACACGCCCACGGGTTCAGGTGGAGACGCATGCGAATCCAGGAAGTACAGCAGTACCTCGCGGCCATTGCGATACGGGATGTGCCCGCGTGGCGGCTGCGCCAGCATCACGGGCAGGTCGTTGGCCATCGTCAACTCGACCGGCAGACGGCGAGCGAAACCACGTTCGGCGATCTCCCACGTGTTCTTGGCCGACACGAATGGATTGACCAGGATCTTCGCCGTGAAGAGCGCACCGCCTGCGAACGCGAGCAGACCGTGCCAGCCGCGCACGCGAGGCATCAGGAAGAACAGCACCGGATAGACGCCCAGGAAGTACCTGTTCCCCGGCGGTCCGCCTCCCCCACTCCACGTATAGGGCAGGAACAACAGGAGCAGGAGCGTCGCTCCGCCCGCACAGAGCGCGATGAGCACACGCCAGGCCTCGAAGCGCTGGCGCGAGAGCAGCCACACCAGAATCGCCACGACGCCAGGGAAGAAGTACGGAACGAAGCCGAAATGGCGCCCAACGGTGAAGTACTCGACGTTGCGCAGCACGCGGCTGACGAGCTGAGACGACTCCAGAACATTGTCGGAGTCGGCGTCGTTCGTGGTGACCAGTTCGGTCTTCTCTGCCCACACGTCTCGAGTCGTTGACTCGAACGGGAACGCACCGTAGAAGGTCTTGCGATCGCCACCCTGATAGTTGAACTCGCCGGTGACTGCGGCATTCACGCCGAACCAGCCGCCGAGCGCTACGGCAGACAGCAGGCTCATCACCACGAACGGACGCCACTGCCGCCGCAACAGCATCAGCAGGACGATCGGACCCATGAGCGGAGCGTTCGTCGGTTTCGAATACGCGGCGATGGCGAGCAGCAGCAACGCAACCGCGTCAGAGCTGTGTCCGCGCAGCAACCGCCAGCGCGGCGTCGTCACTTCCTTGTAGAGCCAGAAGAAGTAGCCGATGAACACCAGCGCGAAGTTGAACAGATCGGGCATCAGGAAGATGCCGTAGATCGGAACAACGGAGACGCCCAGGAACGCGAGCACCGTCAGCAACGACGCAATGGGATCGGACGTCGTTTCAAGAAACAGATAGCCGCAGAAGGCGACGGCCGCCACGAGCAGCACGTGAAACACATAGAAGCCGTTCATGTTCAGCGCACGCACGAACGGCGCGGCCGCCAGCGAGTAGGCCATCGACTTGCCGAAATACAGACGGTCGGCTTGTCGGTCGCTGAACTTCGTGGTGTGCACGAAGGGTGGCGAGAGGTCGACGCGGATGCGCAGCCGCTTCCCCTTCTTGAGGAAGATGCCTTCAGGCCCCTGCTGATAGAGACCCCAGAAGCGCTCGAGGTCGCGCCGCTGATACGAGAGGTCGCCGTCGTAGGCGAGGCTCAACGTCATTGCCGCGTACGTCGCCTCGTCGCTTTTCACCTTGTAGGCCGTGCGCGTGACGTCAACGGTCATCGCTGCGGCAAGCGCGACGACAAGCAGGGCGGCGCCTATCAGCCAGACGCTGCGACGGGCCGAGCGACTGGCCGCGGTCTCGTGCGCGCTCGCGTGCGCGCCACCACTGTCGGGGATCACCGGACGATTATAGTGATCCTTGCCGGTATACTTGATGCAACACCTGAATGAGCGTACCTTTCGGCGAGCGCGGCGGGCGCCTGCGCGGCGGTCTCGACCTCATCGCGGGCCGCTATCCGCGATTCGTCTTCGGTGGCAGTGTCGGTCGGTTACTGCCCGTCTTCCACTTCCACGATGAACAGCCCGACGACTTCGAGCGCAAGCTGCAGTATCTGTCTGCCAACCGATACCAGACGGTCAGCGCGGACGACATCGCCGGCTTCATCGGTGGCGGCTCACTTCCCGATCGTGCGGTGGCGCTCTGCTTCGACGATGCCTGGGCGAGTGTGTGGGGCACGGCGGGAACGCTGCTGAAGCGTTACGGCTTCCGGGCGATCCTCTACGTCATCCCGGGCCGCACAGACGATGCGGCGGAGTGCCGGCCACGAACCGAGAACATGACGGGCTCCCCATTCGCCACGTGGCCTGAGTTGCGGGCGCTCGTCGACGAAGGTTCCTTCGAGGTCCAGTCTCATACCTTCAGCCACGCGATGATTCCGACCGCCGCCAATCCCACAGACTTCATCACGCCCGAGTACGGAAACAGTTCGTACCTCGGACGACCGCTCGTGCGCGCGTCGGACGTTGCCGCAGATGGCACATACACGCGACCGGTCTTCAACACACCTGAAGACCTCGGCGCGCCGCTGTATCCCTCGCGCTCGCGCATGTCCGAAGCCCCGAGGGTGCAGCGTTCACTCGCCGTTCGAGAGGCGTGCCTTCGCCTGGTCGCGACGCAAGGCGGGCAGGACTTCTTCGCTCGACCGGATTGGCGACAGCGCCTCGACGCCACCGCGGCCGCCGCTGGGAACGATGCACACGTTGAGTCGGAATCAGACCATCAGCGCTCGATTGAATGGGAGCTCGACTCGGCACGCGCGGAGCTCAACGCACGTCTGCGGACCAACACGGTCAATCACGTCTGTCTGCCGTGGGGGGTGTCGGGGCGCCAGACGGAGCAGGCGTTGCGTCGTCTCGGCATTCACACGGCAATTGCGAACCGGATGCCCGGAGTGTTCGCTGTGCGTCAGGGTGACGATCCGTTCTGGTTGAAGCGGCTCCCGAACAAACACATCTACCGCTTGCCCGGCGAAGGCCGGCGCCTGTGGTTCACGTCGGCGCGATGAGCCTGCTGCCGTTCCCCACAGACGTCGACGTCGCGATCGTCTCGCACAACAACATGGCGTCGCTGCCGGCCGCAGTGGACTCCCTGCTGGCAGCGGGATGTTCAGCGCGCGACATCACCGTTGTCGACGTCGCCAGCACGGACGGCACGGCCCAGTGGCTCGCGTCGCAGCACCCGTCCATTCGCCATCGACGGCTGGATGTGAACAACGGGCCTGACCCCGGGCGCAACATCGGCATCACAGAAGCGACGCGTCCGTTCGTGCTGCTGATGGACGCTGACGTCATCATCGAGCCGAACACCGTGCAGCGTCTGCACGCCGCGATGGTCGCGGATCGACGTGTGCGCATTGGCAGCCCCATCGTCGTGCACGCCAGCCGACCCGACGTCATCCAGTACGCGGGCGGCGCGCTCCACTTCATCTGCGAAGCGATCAACCCGTGGATCGATCGTCCGCTGGCCGAGCGTGGACCCGAGCCGGCTGACATCGATGCGGCGCCGACGTGTGCGCTCCTGCTGGATCGCGCGACAGCCATCGACATCGGCCTGTTCGACGAGCGCTATTTCATCGGCAAGGAGGACGGCGATTTCACACATCGCTGCCGCCTTGCGGATCACATCATCCGCGAGCTTCCGGATGCCCTGGTCCGCCACCACAGTCGTCCGCGCGGCACGTGGCTCTTCTACTACCAGATTCGCAACCGCTGGCACTTCATGCTGAAGAACTACCAGTGGCGCACGCTCATCGCAATCATTCCCTGCCTGGTGCTTCACGAGCCGTTGCAGTTCGCGGTGCTCGTCGCGAAGGGCCACGGGCGCACCTATTTCAAGGCCGTCAAGGGCATCATCGAGATGCTGCCTGACCTCGGTCGCGACCGCGCCCTCACCCGCCGTATCAGGCGCGTGAGCGACGGCTCGCTGCTGCGGAGCGGGCGGCTCATCGTGCGACAGGATCTGGCGTCTGGCGTGCTGGCGCGAGTCGGCAAGGGCGCCTACGAGGGGTTTCTGAACGGATACTGGCGCCTGCTTCGCGCGACGGTGCTGCGCGGATGACGCCTCGTGTCCTTATCCTGACGCCCTACTACTATCCCGTCATCGGGGGCGTCGAAAGCAATGCGGAGCGCTTCGCGCGCTTTCTCGTTGCCAACGGGGTCAGCGTTCAGGTACTCACGAAGCGGCTCGCGGTCACCCTGCCGGACGCGGAAGTTCGCCACAACGTGCCTATCCAACGCGTCGGTCCGCACGGAGAGCGGTCGGCGGCCGGCAAGTGGCGGATGTTGCCCGCCGTCTACTCGTGGCTCGTCACGAACGCGGCCTCCTACGACGTCGTCTGCGTGGTGGACTATCGCGGCGTCGGCATTGCGGCCATTCTCGCGAGAGGACGCACGGGCAAGCGCGTGCTCATGCAGGGTCAGACCACCGGCGTGCTGTCGGGCACGGTTGGCGGAGCCGGCAACACCGAGGGTGCACTCACGCGCCTGGTCAAGTGGCCGCTGCGGCGCCTGTATGCGCGCACCGACGCCCTTGCGGCCATCTCGCGCGTACTGCAACAGGAGGCGCTCGACTTCGGCATACCCGCAGACCGCGTGCACCTGCTCCCGAACGCCATCGACATGACACGGTTCGCACCACTCGACGCCGACGAGCGTACCAGGCGACGCCGTGCGCTTGGCGTGGCGGATGACGAGGTCGTCTGCACGTATGTCGGCCGGCTCAGTCGCGAGAAAGGCATCCTCGAGCTGGTGGCCGCATGGAAAGACGTGCAGCCCGCCAGGGCGACACTGCTATTGGCCGGACCGGACATGCCCGGGAGTCCGTGGGATGCAGGTCCCGGGGCGCGCAGCTTCGTCGAGACACACGGACTCACCGCGTCGGTGCGATTTCTCGGTCCCACTGATGACGTCGCGTCGGTGCTGCAGATGTCGGACGTGGCGGTGCAGCCCTCTCACTTCGAGGCGCTGGGACTCGCCTCCATCGAAGCCCTGGCCTGCGGACTCCCTGTCGTCGCCTCACGTGTCGGTGGCCTCCCCGACTTTCTCACCGACGACGACAACGGCTATCTCGTGCCCGTGAAAGACGCGGCGGCCCTGTCCGCCGCGCTCAGCCGCCTTGTGCATGACGCCGACACCCGCGCGCGCATGTCAGCCCGGGCGCGTGCCTCGGTGAACGATTACGACGAACGCACGGTCTTCGGTCGCATGCTCGGCGTGCTGGCCGACCTCGCGTCCCGGTGAGCCACACGTGCTGCAACGGCTGACCGCACGCTTCCCTCACCTGCTCAACACGGTCTACGCGACCGCGACGGCCGGCAGCGCAGGTCTGCTGCTGATCCTCCTGCTGGTGGCTGGACGCTTTCTCGGCGTCGACGACTACGGCCGCTTCATGTACGCGCTCGCCGTCACCACGATCATCGAAACGGTGATGGACATCGGTCTCGCACACGTCACGGTTCGCGCGGTGGCGCGCGACCCCAAGGGTGCGTCGGCGCTGTTTCGCAACGTGCTCGGCCTGAAGGTGGCCTGGGTTGGCATCGGACTGGTGCTGGTGCTGGTGTCGGCGCCGCTCCTTCGCAGTGACCCGGTCGTCATCCGCCTCTGTTACCTGATGGGTCTGTCATCAGCGGCCCGCTCGTACTTCCTCACGGCGCGCGGGCTGCTTCAGGGAACGAACCGCTTCGACCTCGAGGCGGTGATTGTTGTCGCCGACCGTGTGCTGCTGCTGGTGCTCGGCACCGCTGCGCTGGTCCTGGGCTACGATGTGCTGGCGCTCGGCGTGACGTTTGTCGTCGCACGGCTCATCATGTTCGTGGCGGTCACGCTGCTCCTGCGTGGCCTGCTCGGCAACGCGACTCCAACCTACGACCGAGCGATCTGGCGTGACCTTCAGGCAGCGGCGCTGCCACTCGGGTTCTTCATGATCTCGCTGAACCTGTACAGCTACGTCGACACCGTCATCCTGGGCGTCATGCGCACGAACGCCGAGACGGGTCTCTACGGCGCGGCGTACCGCATCTACGAAGGTCTCACCTATCCGCCGTCGATCCTGGCGTCGCTCGTCACACCGCGGCTGTCGTATCTCTTCGTCCACGACCGAGCGAAGGTCAGCCAGTTGCTGATGCGGGCGGTTACCGGTGCGGCAGCGATGGGCATCGTCATCGGCGGCATCGGCGTGGCCGTCGCCGTACCGCTCGTGAACCTCCTTTTCGGCGCCACGTTTGCGGCTGCGGCGCAACCCCTGCAGATTCTGTCCGCGGGCGCGCTATTCGTCTTCTGCACCTGGATTCTGCACGCAGCGGCCATCGCCACCAATCTCGATCGGCGGCTCTTCATGACGACGCTCGTCGGCCTCACGTGCAACGTCGGCTTGAACGTGCTGTTCATTCCACGTTGGGGTATCTCGGGAGCAGCCTCGGCCACGGTCATTGCCGAAGGCGTCACCGTCCTCTTGCTCATCACGCAGTTACGGCGTCACCTGGGGAGCCCGGCATGAGCGCACAGAGCCGCACCACGATCTGGCGCACGGCACTCGTCCTCGGTCTCGCCCTCTTCGCGTCCTACGCGTACTTCTACCAGGCCGGTGGATGGAATCAGAACGGGCGCTTTGCGCTCGTGCGCGCCATCCTCGACGATGGCACATTGCGCATCGACAAATACGCCGACTGCACGGGCGACCGCTCGTTGTGGGAAGGCCACTACTACTGCGACAAAGCGCCGGGAGCCTCGTTTCTTGCGCTGGGTCCGGTCGAACTCGCACGTCGCCTGGCGAAGACCTACGGCATCGAGCCCGATTCACAGTGGGGCGTGGCCATTGGTTCCTACGTGGCTGGGCTCGCCACCTCGGGCCTGTTCACCGTCGCTGCAGCGCTCGGCATCTTCTGGTTGACCATCTCCTGGGGCGCATCACGCCCTGCGGCGATCTTCGCCGCCTCCGCCTACGGCCTCGCCACACCGGCGTGGTCGTACGCCACGGTCTTCGTGGGGCACGCTGTTACGTCAGGGTGTCTCATCATCGCGTTCGCTGCGGCCGTCGCATTGCCAGAACAGCCACGACGCCAGGCGCTGCTCGCATGGATCGTGGGTCTCTTCTGCGGCCTCGCAGTGGTTACTGAGTTCCCGGCGGCGCCGGCCGTAGTCATCATCGTGCTCTTCACGCTGGCGCACGTGCACGCATCGAATCGTTCGTCGACGTGGCGCGTTGGCCTGCACGTCGTCGCGGCGGGCGCGTTGATGGCGGTGGTGCTGCTCGCATACCACAAGGCGGCATTCGGATCGCCGTTCCAGCTTGGATACGGCAACGAAGACAACTCCGAAGGCGCTGCGATGCAGAAGGGGCTTTTCGGCATCGCTGGACCATCGTGGCACGTGCTGTACGAAGTGCTGCTTGGTTCCTATCGCGGACTCCTGCCACTGGCGCCGCTTATCGCGGTGGCGCCGCTCGGCCTGATTGGTCTGTCGCGCGCCCGTGGGCTCTGGCGTCCGATGCTCGCGGCCGCTGCCATCGCCGGCTACTATCTGTTCCTCAACGTGTCGTACACCTACTGGGAAGGCGGCTGGTTCGTTGGACCGCGCCATCTCGTGCCCGGTCTCGCGTTTGCGGCACTTGGCCTGGCGCTTCTGTGGGACTGGCCACACCGCTTCTGGCGCGGACTGCTCATTGCCGGCTGGCTCTGGGGCGTCGCACTGAATCTCATCGTCGTGTCCACCAATCCCCAGCCGCCGTCGAACATCATGAAACCCGTGTCGGAACTGATGTGGCCGGCGTTCGTGGATGGTGATCTGTCGCTGAACCCCCAGTCGTTCACCGACTACGCCGCCGACCCGGACCGCATGCGCAACAATCCCACGGGGCATGCGTCGTGGAATCTCGGTGAGCGCGCCGGGTTACGCGGCTTGGTCAGCCTTCTTCCGCTTGCTGCGATCTGGTGCCTCGCAGCCCTGCTGCTGCTGTGAACACGACGCCGGCCGACCAACCGCCACGCCATCTCGGCAACCTCGACGCCAACCTGCGGTTCCTCGAGCAGACCGGCGTGCTGACCCCGTCTGCCGAGATACTCGAAATTGGCAGCGGCACCGGTGGGCTGCTGCATGAACTTCGTCAGCGCAAGCTGCGAGCGCAAGGAGTGGAACTGCGCGAGGCATTCATCAAGCAGGCGCGGGCCTGGTACGGCGACGTGCCAATCACGCACGTCACCGGGCTCGCGCTGCCCTTCCGCGACCGCTCGTTCGACGTAGTCATGAGCTTCGACGTGTTCGAGCACATTCCAGACAGCGACGCGCACCTGCGCGAGGTGGCACGCGTGCTGAAGCCCGGCGGGTCCTACGTGCTGCAGACGCCAAACCGCTGGATGAACGTTGTCTTCGAAACGATCCGGTGGCGCAGCTTGACCGCCTGGCGTGAAGAGCACTGTTCGCTGCACACGCTGGCCGAACTCGAGACGCGCCTTGGCCAACATGGCTTCGAGACCGTGCGTCCGTACGACATCCCGGTGGTGAACGAGTTCTTCCGGGCAAAGGTGCGGCGCTACGCGGGCCTTCCCGGCAGCCTCGCGCTCAGCGTCGTGAACCCTGACCGCTTTCCGCTGCGCTTTCGCACGAACCTCTACGTGCAGGCCACTCTCGGTCGCTCACGATGACGCGCCGCGTCGGTGAACTCCTGCTTGTCGCGCTTGGCTTCGTCGTAATGACGATGGTCGTGTTCAGACCGCTGCCGTGGCATCTGTCGACGCTCGTCTACAACCCGGAGAACAACGACGGGCAATTCTCGGTGTGGAACGTCGCCTGGGTGGCGCGCGCCCTGTTCAGAGATCCGCTCCACGTTCTCGACGCAAACATCTTCTATCCGCACCGGTGGACCCTCGCCTACTCGGAACTGAACCTGATGGCGGGCGCACTGGCATCTCCCGTCTACTGGTTCACCGGCAGCGCGTATGCAGCGCACAACTTCGTGCTGCTCCTGTCGTTCGTGCTGAGCGGCACAAGCATGTACTTTCTCTGTCGCGAGGTCAGCGGCAACAGGCTCGCCTCGGTGCCCGCTGCCATTGCCTTCGCGTACTGTCCGCATCTGTTCGCGCACTTGCCGCACATCCAGTTGTTGATGACGGCGGGCCTGCCACTGAGCCTGCTTGCCCTGCACCGCGTCGTTGACCAGCCGTCGGTCGGCCGCGGCGCCGCGCTCGGAGTGGCCATGGCAGCGCAGGCTTATGCGTGCGCGTATTACTCCATCTTCGTCTTGCTGATGGTGGGCTTCGGCGTCCTCGTGCTCGCCGGACTTCGGCGGAACTGGATCAGTCGGGCGTACTGGACGGCGATTGCCATCGCGGCCGCAGTGTCCATCACGTTGAGCCTGCCGCTCGTCGTGACCGCCGTGTTCCTGCAGCAGTCCGGTTTCGAGCGAACGCTGGCGGGCTCGCGTCAATACGTGGCTGACTGGCGGGCCTATCTCGCGTCTGGCAACTTGCTGCACGCGTGGATGCTGTCGCATCTGGGTCACTGGAAGGAAGTGCTCTTTCCCGGAGTGCTGGCGCTCGTACTCGGCGTCCTCGGACTCGTCGTTGGTCTTCTCACTGGAGGGCGTCGACGCGAGATTGCCGTGTTGTACGGCGGCCTCACCGTGACTGCAGTCTGGGCGTCGTTTGGACCGGATGCTGGTCTCTATGCGGCGCTCTACCGCATCATCCCGACGTTCTCGCTCCTGCGCGCACCAAGCCGCTTCGGCATCGTCGTGGTGTTCAGCCTGTGCGCGCTCGCGTCAATGGGACTGGCGTGGTTGCTCGAACGCACACGTCGAGGGCCCATGCTTGCGGCGGTGTGTATCGCCGTGGCGTGCGCAGAGGCGCAGGTTCCCATTGCGTTCGGGCACACGCTCGATCCGCATCCCGCCTATCGCCTGCTCGCGACGCTGCCGGATGGTCCGGTGCTCGAGTTGCCGGTCTATTCGCGCGCGCTCGGTTTCAGGCGCGCCCGCTACATGCTGGATTCGACGACGCACTGGAAGCCGCTTGTCGATGCGTACAGCGATCACATCCCGCCGGACTTCGACGCACGCGCAGAGGCCCTGGCCGACTTCCCGAGCATCGGCGCACTGACCGACATGAAGCGCGACCGCGTCCGTTATGCGGTCATTCACCTGGAGCCGTATGAACCGGCCATGCGCGCCGAACTCGATCAGCGCGCCAGAGACCTGGCGCCCTATCTCCGCGAGCTCCACAGGGACGGCGAGCTCGTCATGTACGAGGTCACGGGATACCCATGACATTGAAGATTGAAGATTGAAGATTTGAGTTAGTCGAACGACGTCGGCACGGCGACCTGTGAAGTGGTTGTCAGTGTCGAGGGCTGCTCCAGCGTCGCCTTGATCGCGTCGAGGAAGGTCTCGGCAATGCGCTGGTAGCCCGCGGCATTCGGGTGCAGGCCGTCGGTGCTCAACAACGAGAAGTCGCCGTTGAACGCCTTGTTCACGTCGACCAGCGTGATGCCTTCCGAGGCTGCGAGGGCGCGCAGGCGGTCGTTGAAGGCGGGCACCAGACTCGCACCGATGCCGCGACAGATGGGGATGCACGCAGGCGTCGGATTCATCGGCGCAATCGTCGCCAGATACGGAATGACCCCGGCAGTCTTGGCGGCGCGCACCATGCGGGCCAGATTCGTCAGCGCGCTTTCAATCGCCACACTGTCCCTGACGCCTGCGTTGACGTCGTTGCTGCCTTCCATGAGCAGCACCGCCTGCTGATTTGCAATCGCCGAGTTGAAGCGCTGCACGGCAATCTGTCCGCACGCGCCGGCCAGATTGTCACCGACGGTTTCCCCCGGACATCCCTGATTCGACACCGCCAGCGTGCTCACCTGCAGCGAATATCTCGCCTGCAGCTGGCTGAGCAACACTGTTGGATACTGCCGGCCCGAGAGCAGCACCGAGCGAAGGAACGTCATGACGCCGTTCACCTCGCTCGTCAACGCATAGGTGCCGTCCTCGCCCCACGTGATGCTGTCGCCGAAGGCCACGAATCTGGTGACTCGCACGCGCGGCGGTGCCGTGACGGCGACGGTGAGACTGCAGCTCGAGGTCCGCTGCTGCGCGTCGGTCGCGGTGCAGGTGACTGTCGTCGTTCCAATCGGGAAGGTGGACCCACTGGTCGGCGTGCAGACGGTCGTAATGGGCGAGGCGCCACCAGCGACCGAGGGTGAACTGTAGACAACGGGGATCGGCGTCGCCTGTGCCGAGGTCAGCGACTGCGAGGCTGGACACGTAATGACCGGCGCCGCAACCGGAGGTGGCGACGGTGCCGTCGGGGTTTTCGCGCAGCTGCCAGCGAGAGCAGCCGCTACGAGAACGGCGCCCAATCGAACTGGGTGGAGTGAGCTGATCAAGCCTGTAGAGTCCTCGGCGAACCGGAGCGTCAGGCCTGAAATTGTAGCGGATGAGACCGGCAGCCACGAAGGGCTGCCGGCGAAGCCTGTGCGAAATCAGGCGGATTTGCGCGCGTTGCTTACCAATTCCACACGCCGTAGTTGGCGGGCAGCGGCACGACGACGACGTTGGAGCGTTCGCGCAGAGAGGTGACGCCGTCCACGTTCCGGGCGTCGCCCGCGGTGACGAAGAATCCCATCTGCTCACCTACGCCTGGTCGATAACCGTTCATCGGCCCCCATCGACCGTCATACGCCCAGTTCACGGGGAACCCGCACTCGAGCGGCAGGATGGGCGCACCGGTGTTCTCGCGTCCGCGCCAGAACTGGATGTAGCCGGAGGTATTCCACTGTCCGTTGATGTTGACGACGGCCCACACCGTGTACTGCAGGGGACCGTCCCACCCGGGAGGCGTGTAGTCCGGCCAGCGGTTCTGCGCCTCGAACTGCAGCGAGATGCCGCCGTTGCAGCCAACCGTCTCGAGTCTCGTGATGCGGGTCGTGATCGGCCAGCTCGCGACATCGCGCGGTGAGTT
>Ga0209023_10002730_pt1 | contig 21681 bp, 15 predicted proteins | sample LakOneMetagenome_FD_187468 | JGI IMG/M metagenome (GOLD analysis project Ga0209023, IMG submission 187468) | Freshwater and sediment microbial communities from Lake Erie, Canada (SPAdes) (version 2) | ecosystem: Environmental > Aquatic > Freshwater > Lentic | place: Lake Erie, Canada...
CCCCCGCCGGTCACGGCCGAGGAGCACCACACCACGGAGGCGATCGGCGGCCGCCCTCACCAGGTCGTCGAAGCGGGCGCCCTTGGCAAGACCGCCGGCCACCCAGACCACCGAGTCATAGGCCAGCAGCGAGGACTGCGCGGCGTGGGGGTTGGTGGCCTTGGAGTCGTCGACGAAGGTCACGCCCCCGACCGTCGCGATGGTGGCGATGCGGTGACCGTCGGGCCGGAAGCCGCGCAGGCCGTCACGGACCGCGGCCTGGCTCACCCCGTGGGCCCGGGCCAGGGCTGCGGCGGCCAGCGCGTTGGCCACGAAGTGCGGCGCCGGAGAGGCCAGGTCCTCGAGAGTGCACAGCTCGGCGGCCGAGTTGACGCGGTCCTCGATGAACGCGCGGTCGACCAGGATGTCGTCGACGACGCCGAGCATGCCGACGGGCGGCACGTCGAGGGTGAACCCGATCGCTCGCGCACCCTTGATCACGTCGGCCTCCCGGACCAGTCGCTCCGTGACGGGATCCGCGGCGTTGAAGACGCACGCGCGCTCCACGCGTTGATAGACCCGGCCCTTGTCGGCGGCGTAGTCGGTCATCGAGCCGTACCAGTCGAGGTGGTCCTCGGCCACGTTGAGCACGGCCGCGGACTCCGCGCTCATCGAGTCGGTGTAGTGGAGCTGGAAGCTGGACAGCTCGACCGCGAAGACGTCGTAGGGCGTCGGGTCCATCACGGCCTCGACGATCGGGCGGCCCACGTTGCCCACGGCGGCGCTCCGCAGCCCGGCGGCCTGCAGGATCGCGTCGAGCATCTGGACCGTCGTGGTCTTGCCGTTGGTGCCGGTGACCGCGAGCCACGGCACCGAACGCTCGGGGTCGCGCAGCCGCCACGCCAGCTCGACCTCGCCCCAGACCGGGATGCCACGCGCCCGGGCCTGCGCGAGCAGCGGCGAGTCGGGTCGCCAGCCCGGCGAGGTCACCACGACGTCGACGGCGTCGGGCAGCGTGGCCGTGGCACCGGGCTCGAGCCGCACCTTGGCGCCGAGGATCTCGAGCAGCTGGGCTCGCTCCGCCTTCTCCGGGCTGGTCGCCTCGTCCAGCGCCGTCACCTGGGCACCCAGATGCGTCAGGTTGTCGGCGGCGGCGAAGCCGGACACGCCGAACCCTGCCACCACCGCGCGGACCTGCTCCCAGGAGTCGCGCCGGCCGAGGTCGTCGGGCCTCATTGGGTGGCCACCCACTCGGCGTAGAAGACGCCCAGGCCACCCGCCACGAAAAGGCCGGTGATGATCCAGAAGCGGATGACGACGGTGACCTGCTCCCACCCGAGCATCTCGAAGTGGTGATGGAGCGGCGCCATCCGGAAGATGCGGCGCCCCTTGCTGAGCTTGAAGAAGCCCACCTGGAGCATGACCGACAAGGTCTCGAGGACGAACAGCCCGCCGAGGATGACGAGCAGCAGCTCGGTGCGGGTCAGCACCGCGAGGCCGGCGAGGCTGCCGCCGAGGGCGAGCGACCCCGTGTCGCCCATGAAGATGGCGGCCGGCGACGCGTTCCACCACAGGAAGCCGAAGCAGGCGCCGGTGATCGCGGCCGCCACGACGGCGAGGTCGAGCGGATCGCGCACGTCGTAGCAGTTGGGGCCCGGCGCATAGCCGCAGGCCTGGTTGCGCTGCCAGATGTTGACCAGGGTGTAGGCGCCGAAGACCATCACCGAGGCCCCGGTCGCAAGCCCGTCGAGCCCGTCGGTGAGGTTCACGCCGTTGCTGAAGCCGGCGATGATCCCCCAGATGAAGAGGATCACCAGGAAGGGGGGAAGCGCGATCGGAAGGTCGCGCAGGAACGAGATGTCGAGCGACGCGGGCCGGCGGCCGTTGGCGTCCTCGAGCATCGGCGAGGTCGCGAGCAGACCGAACGCCAGGGCGATCACGGTCTGACCCACCATCTTGGCCTTGCTGCGGAGGCCGAGGGAGCGCTGCTTGACGATCTTGATGAAGTCGTCGAGGAACCCGACGAACCCCAGCCCGACGAAGAGGAAGAGCAGCAGCATCGCCGAGGCCGAGGGCCTCGAGCCGGTGATCAGCTGGGCCAGGAAGTAGGCGAGCAGCACCGACAAGATGATCACCAGGCCACCCATGGTGGGCGTGCCGCGCTTGGTGTGGTGGGTGGTCGGGCCGTCGTCGCGGATCTCCTGGCCGTAGCCGCGGGCCGACAGCACGCTGATCGCGACACGGGTGCCGAGCAGCGAGATCAGCAGCGAGAGTCCACCGCTGAACAGGATCGCTCTCATCGCCCCGTCGTCCCCCCGTCGATCCGGTCCTCGTCCGCCAACAGGCCGTCGACCAGGATTTCGAGCGCCGCACCGCGGGACGCCTTCACGAGCACCACATCGTCGGCCGTGACATTGTTCCGCACCCGGTCGAGCGCGTCATCACGCCCCGCCGTGGTGATCACCGTGCCTGCCCAGCCGGCCTGGCGGCGCGCGCCCTCGGCGATGGCATCGGCCTCCGGCCCGACCGTGACCAGGAGGGCGACGCCGGTCCTGGCCGCGATGGCGCCGACCTCCAGGTGCCCGGCCCGCGACTCCTCCCCCAGCTCGCGCATCTCGCCGAGGACGGCGACGGTACGGCGCCCGCCGCGCCCCCCGATGGCAGCCAGGGTCTCGAGCGCGGCCGTCATCGACGCGGGGTTGGCGTTGTAGGCATCGTTGACGACCAGGAGGCCGTCGGCGCGAGTGTGTGGCTCCATCCGCCACCGCGAGTCGGTGGTCGCGCCGGTCAGCACGGTGGCCACGGTGTCGAGAGGGACCCCCGCAGCGAGTGCCATGGCCGCGGCTGCCGTCGCGTTGGCGACCTGGTGCTGGCCGAGCTGATGCAGCCGCACCGGCGCCCACGCGTCGGCGTGGCGCAGCTCGAAGGACGGCCGGCCGAGGTCATCGAGCGTGACGTTGCGCCAGGACACGTCGGCACTGCTCCCGAACGACAGCACCCGGGCCGACGTGCGGCTGGCCATCGCCGCGGTCAGGTCGTCGTCGGCGTTGAGGACGGCCGTGCCGGTCGGAGCAAGCGCCTCGACGATCTCCCCCTTGGCGCGAGCGATCGCCGCCCGGGAGCCGAACTCCCCGAGATGGGCCGTCCCCACGTTGATCACCGCGGCGACCTGGGGCGGCGCGATGTCGCACAGGTAGGAGATGTGGCCGACACCGCGGGCACCCATCTCCACGACGAGGAAGGTCGTCTCAGCGGTTGCTTCTAGCACGGTCAATGGGACGCCCAGCTCGTTGTTGTGGTTGCCGCGGGTCGCCACCGTGGGCCCGACAGCGGCCAGGATCTGGGCCAGATAGTCCTTGGTGCCGGTCTTGCCTTGCGAGCCGGTGAGAGCCAGGACCGTCGGCGGTGACGGCAGTCGGTCGAGGACCGCACGCGCGAGCCGACCCAGGGCCGCGACCGGGTCGTCGACCAGCACCATCGGGGCGCCGGTCGCCCGGCTGCCCAGGACCGCGGCCGCGCCGCCGGTCATCGCCGCGCCGGCAAAGTCGTGCCCGTCGACGTGCTCGCCTGCCACCGCGACGAACAGGCCGCCGTGCGGCACGGCACGGCTGTCGAACGACGCCGACCCGGTCACCAGGGCTGCGGGGTCGCCGTCCACCCGCCCGCCCACGACGGTCGCGACATCGGCGAGGCTCAGCGGGATCATCGGGCGGCCAGCTCTTCAGCGGCGACCACGCGGTCGTCGAACGGGTGGACCACGCCGTCGATCTCCTGCCCGGTCTCGTGGCCCTTCCCGGCGATCAGCACGATGTCACCCGGGCTGGCCCGCCTGACCGCCTCGCGGATGGCGAGCCGGCGGTCACCGATCTCCACGACCTCGGCCCTGCCGGCTCGGGTTCCGGCGAGGACGGCCGCCCGGATCGCGTCCGGGGCCTCGGTCCGGGGGTTGTCGTCGGTCACGATGAGGACGTCGGCGCCCTGGGACACCACGCCCCCCATGATGGGCCGCTTGCCCGGGTCACGGTCGCCGCCCGCCCCGAGCACCACGATCACCCGCCCCGCCGTGAGGGGCCGCAGGGTCGCGAGGGCCGCGGTCAGGGCATCGGGCTTGTGGGAGTAGTCCACGACGACGGTGAAGTCCTGGCCGGCCTCGACCCGCTCCAGTCGGCCGGGCACTCCCCCGGCCGCCGCAAGACCGGCCGTCAGCAGGTCGGCGTCGTAGCCCGCCTCGACCGACGCGGCGACCGCCGCCAGTGCGTTGGCGACGTTGAAGTCACCCGGCAGCGCCACGCTCGTCGGATGGGCCGACCCATCGGGTCCGATCGCCGTGAACCGGGATCCGGAGGCGGAGAGCTCCACGTCGACCGCACGCCAGTCGGCGTCGGAGCCCGCGGCCGAGAACGTGAGCACCGGGATGTCGGCCTGCCCGAGCAGGCGGCGCCCATGCTCGTCGTCGACGTTCACGAGACCTCGCCGGGCGCGCTCCGCGGTGAACAGTGCGGCCTTCGCCTGGAAGTAGTCCTCGAGGTCGCGGTGGAAGTCCAGGTGGTCGCGCCCCAGGTTGGTGAAGACCGCGACGTCGAACACCACGCCGTCCACACGCCCCATCACCAGGGCGTGGCTGGAGACCTCCATCAGGCAGTCGACGACGTCGTCCTCGACCATCCGCGCGAACAAGCCGTGCAGGTCGGGTGCCTCCGGGGTGGTCAGCGCCGTCTTGACGTCGATGCCGGCGATCCGCGTGCCCACCGTCCCGATCACCGCGGAGCGGACGCCCGCCGCGAGCAGCGCCGCATCGGCCAGCCGGGTGGTGGTGGTCTTGCCCTGGGTACCGGTGACCCCGATCATCCGCAGCCGGGACGCCGGGTCGCCGTACACGTGCGCGGACAGGGCACCGAGAACTGCTCGGGGGCGCTCGACGACGATCACGGGCACCCGGCTGCCGAGGTGCGTCGCCCCGTCCGGGTCCGTCAGGACGGCGACGGCGCCACCGGTGAGGGCGTCCGCGGCATAGGCGGCACCATGGGCTCGCGAGCCGGGCAGCGCGGCGTAGAGATCGCCGGGGCTCACCCGCTGCGAGCTCAGGGTGATGCCGCTGATCTCGGTCGTCGCGGCCCCGACCAGCTCGGTCCGGGAGCCGCGGTCGCGCAGCCACCCCGCCAGGTCCTCGAGCGGGTGGCGAACCGGGTGCCGGGGGCGGGTCGCCGCCAGCAGGTCGTCGCTCACCACGTCCGTGAGGCTACCGGCTACCACTCGACCGGCAGCCGGGACGGCTCGGTGCCGGTGGGCTGGATGCCATAGCGGTGCAGCGCGAAGCCCATGATCTTGGAGAACACCGGGCCGGCCACCGACCCACCACCGGCGCCGGCGATCCGCGGGTTCTGGACGACGACATAGACGGTGAACCGAGGCTGGTCGGCCGGGGCGAATCCCGCGAACGACACCGTGGTCGAACCGTCGTAGCGCTGGTCGACGACCCGCTGGGCCGTTCCGGTCTTGCCGGCCACGCGGTAGCCCGCGACCGCCGCCAGCGGGGCCACCCCGACATCGGGGTCGATCACCCGCTCCATCATGAGCATGGTCTGGTGTGCGGCCCTGGCGCTGACGACACGACGCGTGACCGCATGGTCCGTGCCGACCTGCTGCCCCTTGTTGGTCGTGGCGGTACCGCGGATGAGGCTGGGTGAGACATAGACGCCGCCGTTGGCGATCGCGTTGACGGCGGCCGCCTCCTGCAGGGCATTGACCGAGAGCGACTGGCCGAAGGCCATCCGGTCCTTGACCTGCGAGGTCAGCCCGGCACCGCTCGGGACGATGCCTGCGGACTCGCCGGCCACGCCCACGTCGGTCGGCTGCCCGAGACCGAACCCGTGGAGGTAGCCGACCAGTCGCCGCGGCGACATCGCGTCCGTGGCGCGCACGGTGCCGATGTTGGAGGACTTGGCGATCACCCCGGCCAGGGTGAGGCGCAGCGTGCCGTGGGGGAACCAGTCGTGGATCACGCGGTCCTGACGGTCCAGCTCCGGCGGGACCAGGATCTTGGTCCGCGGCGTCACCAGGCCGGCGTCCATGAGCGACGCAACCGTCAGCACCTTCTCCACCGAGCCGGGCTCATAGACGTCGCTGAGCGCCCGAGAACCGAGGTCGTCCTTGGGCGAGTCGAGCGGCTTGGTGGCGTCGAAGGTCGGGTAGTCGGCCAGCGCGAGCACCTCACCGGTCCTGGTGTCCATCACGATGACCAGGCCCGAGTCGGCGTGCGCGTTGTCGACGGCCTGGCGCAGGATGCGCTGGGTGTACCAGGACAGGTCGAGGTCGAGGGTCGTGTGGAGATCGGCGCCGTCGACCGGTTCGGTGATCGTGCTGTCGGCCAGGGGGATCCGGACGCCGCCGCCCACCTGGTAGGACGAGGTGCCGTCGCGGCCGGCGAGCATCTTGTTGAACGTGCGCTCGAAGCCGGCGAGCGGCCGCACCCCCTTGTGGGGGTCGGGCGTCCCGAGGAACCCGATCAGGTTGGCGGCCACATCGTGGGCCGGGTAGTCGCGAGCGGGGTCGCGCTGGGTGTCCAGCCCCTTGAAGCCGAGCTTCTCCGCCTCGTCCACCGTCCGCGTGGCCAGCGCCGCCGGCACCCGGCGGGCGAGGTACTGGAAGCGGCTGTCGGTGCGGCGAAGTCGATGCAGGGTGTCGAAGTAGTCCAGGCCGAGACGCTGGGCCAGGAAGGTCGCGATCTGGGGGGCCTTGTCGCGCGTCTGCTGCGGGTCGGCGATGAGCATCTGCCCGTCGACCGAGTCGGCGAGCGGACGCCCGTTGCGGTCGACGATGTCGCCACGCTCGGCCGGCAGCACGATCGTGACCGTGCTGTTGGCCACCGCCTTGGCCGCGTAGGCCTTGGCGTCGACGCCTTGGAGCTGGATGAGCCGTGCCCCGAAGACGGACAGCACCATCGCGATGATGATGAACCCGACGCGCAGCCTCAGCTGCGGGGAGCCGCGACGCGAGCCGGCCGGGGGCCGAGACGGCCGTCGGGCGGTCGAGGTGGCGGCTCGGCGATCGCGAGCGCCGCGGCTCATCGGCGTACGACGTGTCATCGGGGGGCCTGGTCTCCGCTCCGGGTCCGGTGGCGCTGCTTGTCACTGTTCTTATCGCGCTCGGTCATGGGAAACGGCGAAGCCATCGGCGTGTTGCCCGGGGAGGTCCGGTCAGCCTGCGAGGCCGGCTTCTGGTCCCCTCCGGTGTCCCGCACGAGGATCGCGGGCATGGTGGGGGGCAGCGCGTGCAGTCGCACCTGAGTTCCCGGAGTGGCGCCGGGGTCGGTGCAGGACGGGGCCTGGGTGGACAGCTCGAGGGAGCACCAGGCCGCGGGGATGACCATCCCCATGGCTTGCGCCTTGTCGGCGATGCGCTGGGGGTTGCGCAGGTTCTCCAGCTGGAGGGACAGGTCCTGCTGCTGAGCGGTCAGCGCCTCGGCGCGGTCCTCGAGGGTGCTCGCGGTGAACGACGCCTGCTGCATCGAGGTGTTGAACAGCAGCAGGCCGACGACGCCGGCGACCAGGACGAGGGTCACGAGCGCGAGGAACGGCAGCCGCGACGTCTCGGTGCGAGCCCGCGGGACCACGCTCAACCGAGCCCGCGCGACCGCGGACTCGGCGAGCCGGGAGACCCGCTGGCGAGAGGCCGAGCGGGGCTCGGGTACGGCGTTGCTCATCAGGCGACTCCCTTGTCGGCGCGGACCCGCTCGACGGCCCGCAGACGGACCGACGCGGCGCGGGGGTTGTGGCTGATCTCGTCCGCGTCGGCTCGCTCGGCACCGCGAGTGACCAGGCGCAGCGCCGGCTCGTAGCCGGCGGGAACGATCGGGAGGTCCTCCGGGACGGTGCTCCGGACGGCCTCGGCGAAGACCCGCTTGACCAGGCGGTCCTCCAGCGAGTGGTAGGACTCGACGACCACGCGGCCACCCACCCGGATGGCGGCGATGGCGGCCGGCAGTGCCCGTCGAAGCACGCCCAGCTCGTCGTTGACCTCCATGCGCAGCGCCTGGAAGGTCCGCTTCGCCGGGTGCCCGCCCGTCCGGCGGGCCGGCGCGGGGATCTCGCGATAGAGCAGCTCGACGAGCCTGGCCGACGTGGTGAACTGCTCCCGCCCCCGCTCGCGGACGACCGCGGCGGCGATCTTGCGGGCGAACCGCTCCTCGCCGAAGTCGCGCAGGACGCGGGTCAGGTCCGCGACGTCATAGGTGTTGAGGACGTCCGCCGCCGTCGGCCCCGAGGTCGGGTCCATCCGCATGTCCAGGGGGGCGTCCTCGGCATAGGCGAAGCCCCGCTCCGGCAGGTCGAGCTGCATCGAGGAGACCCCGAGGTCGAAGAACACCGCATCCACCGCCAGTAGACCGAGGTCGGTCAGCACGTCGGCGATCTCGTCGTAGACGGCGTGGACACCGGTGAACCGCTCCCCGAAGGGCGCCAGTCGGTCCCCCGCCCGGCGGAGCGCCTCGGGGTCCCGGTCGATGCCGATGACCCGGGCCAGGCCGCAGCGCGTCAGCACGGCCTCGCTGTGGCCGCCGAGCCCCAGGGTGGCGTCGATCAGCAAGGCACCCTCGTGCTCGAGGGTGGGCGCTACCAGCGCGACGACCCGATCCACCAGGACCGGGACGTGGACGGGGCGTGGCATCCGCGCCTACCTGGCCAGGCTTGCCAGGACGAGAAGGACACTGCCGAAGCCCATCGAGAGAGCGGCCGAGGTGGCCATGACCGCCGCGGCGTCGCGGGCACGCTGCCGGACCCGGACGGTGCCGGGTGCGCTGGGTGCGCTGCTGACGGTGCTCATCTCGACCCCACGGTGTGAACTGGCTGGGTGTACTGGCTGGGTGACCTGGCTGACTCCGGGACTCGTCCGGCCAGGTCCCCTGCCCGCGCCCGCTGGGGGAATGCGCTTTCTGGAACCGGGGAAGGTGTCCCAGACTGCGACAGCAGGGCGGGCACGAGACCTCGCCTGACGAGTCCGCTCTTCTCTTGTGCTGGTGGTGCTGGTCTGGCTGGACGTGCGGGGTGGGATCAGATCCCCGGGAAGATCTCCTCGGACAGGTCCGCGAACTTCGGCTCCTGCTCGGTCAGGTAGGTCTCCCACGAGGTCGGGTCCCAGATCTCGACGTGGTTGAGCGAGCCGATGACCACGACGTCCTTCTGCAACGAGGCGTACTGGCGCAGGAGCGGAGCGATGGTGATCCGGCCCTGCTTGTCCGGCGACTCCTGGAAGGCGCCCGACGAGAACATCCGGACGTAGTCGCGGGTGCCCTTGTTGGTGAGGGACGCCTCCTGCAGTCGCTGGGCCATCAGCTCGAACTGGGACAGGGAGTAGACCGTCAGACAGCGCTCCTGGCCACGGGTGACCATCAGCCCCTCCTCCAGCTCGTCCCTGAACTTCGCCGGGAGGAAGAGCCGCCCCTTGTCGTCGAGCTTCGGCGTATAGGTGCCGACGAACATCCGGCACCTCCCACTCGGTCACCCTGGGTGTGGTCTCTTCCACCACTTTGCCCCACGATACCCCACTTTCCTCCACCGTCAACCAAAATCGCCGAAACCCAGAGGCCTTTTCGGCCAGCCCCGTGCCGCTGACCTGCGGCGATGCGCGGTGGAGGAGAGTGGGGGGCCACGCAGCAGCCCAGCCCTCGCGGTGGAGGGGGTGAACGGTGGCCGTTCTGCAACCAAACCGTGACGGCCCGCGTCGAACCGACCGGGAGCGCGGCGCGTATCTTGCCCTGACCGAATACGGTGGGCGTCAGCGCCTCCTCAGGGCGCAAACGCACGACGAAGGGATCCAGACGTGGGAACTCCGGTGACGGGAACCGCCGATCTCGAGACCCTGACCAGGGTCACCCAGCGCGTGCGTCAGAACGTGGAGCGGGTGATCGAGGGGAAGCCCGACGTCGTCTCGGCCGCACTGGTCGTCATGCTGGCCGAGGGGCACCTGCTCATCGAGGATGTGCCCGGCGTCGGCAAGACCATGCTGAGCAAGGCCCTGGCCCGCAGCATCGACTGCTCGGTCCGGCGGATCCAGTTCACTCCGGACCTGCTGCCCTCCGATGTCACCGGCGTCTCGATCTTCAACCAGGACACCCGGCAGTTCGAGTTCAGGCCGGGTGGGGTCTTCGCCAACATCGTGCTCGGCGACGAGATCAACCGCGCCTCTCCCAAGACCCAGTCGGCGCTCCTGGAGTGCATGGAGGAGCGCCAGGTCACCGTCGACAACACCACCTGGCAGCTCGAGGCGCCGTTCATGGTCATCGCGACGCAGAACCCGATCGAGATGGAGGGCACCTATGCGCTGCCCGAGGCCCAGCGGGACCGGTTCATGGCGCGGGTCTCGGTCGGCTACCCCGTCGAGGCCGCCGAGATCGCGATGATCGGCTCCCACACCGGGGGCCGGCCGCTCGACGACCTCGAGGCCGTCACCGACGCCGCCGAGATCCGCAAGCTCATCGGGATCGTCGGCCAGGTCTATGTCTCCGAGCCTGTGCAGCGCTACGCCGTCGCGATCACCACGGCCACCCGCAGCTCCGGCGAGCTGAGTCTCGGCGCCTCCCCTCGGGCCACCTTGCACCTCGTCCGGGCGGCGAAGGCGCAGGCCGCCATGCAGCAGCGCGACTACGTCCTCCCCGACGACATCCGCCTGCTGGCCCAGGCCGTCCTCGCCCACCGGCTGCTGCCCAGCGTCGAGGCAGCCATGAACGGCCGGAGCAGCATCGCCATCCTCGAGAGTCTCCTGGCCGCCGTCCCTGTGCCCAGCGGGCACGGAGGCTGACGGGCGATCCGATGCGTGAGGCCCTCGCAGCTCTGACCGTCCGCGGGCGGGCCTTCCTGGCAGCCGGTGTCACGGCGATCACCTGTGCCATCGTGCTCGGGCAGCCGATGCTGACCCGCGTCGGCGTGCTGCTCGCCGTCGTACCCCTCGTGACCGCGTTCGTCATCGCCCGGGGGCGCTACCGGCTCGCCCTGGTGCGTCAGGTCAGCCCCGAGCTCGTGGCCGCGGGTCAGCCTGCGCGCGTCCAGCTCGCACTCACCAACGAGGGCCGGACGCCCACCGGAGTCCTGCTCCTCGAGGACCAGGTGCCCTATGTGCTCGGCACCCGGCCGCGGTTCGTGCTCGAGGGGATCGGGCACGGCTGGCGCCGCCACGTCACCTACCAGGTGCGCTCCGACGTGCGCGGGCGGTTCGAGATCGGCCCGATGACGGTGCGGGTCAGCGACCCGTTCGGCATGGTCGAGCTCGGGCGGGCGTTCCGCACCACGTCGTCCCTGACGGTCACGCCACGCACGGTGCGGCTGCCCACCATCCCGCTCGGCGGAGCCCGCACCGGCTCGGGCGACAACCGACCGCGGGCGTTCGCCATGGGCAGCGCCGAGGACGTGACGGTTCGCGAGTACCGCCACGGCGACGAGCTTCGCCGCGTGCACTGGCCGAGCTCGGCGCGCACGGGTGAGCTGATGGTCCGCCGCGAGGAGCAGCCCTGGCAGTCGCGGGCCACCCTCTTCCTCGACAACCGGATCACCGCCCATCGGGGGCAGGGCATCGCCTCGTCCCTGGAGGCCGCCGTCTCGCTCACCGCGTCCATCGCCCTGCATCTGAGCCAGCGTGGCTTCACTGTCCGGCTCGTCACGTCCAGCGGCGAGGAGCCAGGCACGGCCTGGCACTTCCGTGAGGCCGAGCTCAACACGGCCCCGCTGCTGGAAGCCCTCGCCGTGGTCCAGCCGACCTCGCGGTCGGTGATCGACACCGGCTGGCTGACCGAGGCCAACCAGGGTGGCCTGCTCGTCGCCGTGCTCGGGCATCTCGACGACATCGATGCCCCCGTGCTGCGCCGTATGCACCACCACGCGGTCACCAGCCTCGCCGTCGCACTCGACGTGGCCGCTTGGGCCACGCCCCTGGCCCCGACCAGCGGCACCGTCGCCGGGTTGTCGCGGCAGGGCTGGCGGGCCGCCGCGCTGCGACCGGGCGACCGATTCGAGAACGTGTGGCAGGAGCTCGGCCGCCAGGTGTCACGGGGCGGCGTCGGCACCATGACCGGAGCGGCACCTTCCGGGGTCGCCGCGGTGGCACCATGAGCACCGGGCGCGGCTCGATGTCGACCGGGCTCGTCCAGGCCGGCGTCGCGATGGCGACCGGCTGGGTCACGCTGCTCACCTGGAGCGGGTTCGCCACCCGACCCTCCGACTATCTGTTGCCCCTCCTGGTCGGCGCCGCGCTCATCGGGGCCAGCGGCGCCCTGCTCCGGTGGGGGCACACACCCGGGATCGTCGTCGTCCTCGTCCAGCTCGCGCTCGCGGCCGCCTTCGTCAACATCGTGATCGTCGGGTCGCCGATCCCGTGGGGTGCCCGCTGGCAGGAGCTGATCGACGCGCTGACGACGGCCACCCAGACGAGTCAGCTCTATGCCGCTCCGGTGCCGCCCCAGGCCGGCACCATCATGCCGATCATGTTGCCGCTGGGCCTCGCGATGCTGCTGCTCGTCGACGTCTTCGCCGGCACCCTGCGACGGGTCCCCCTGGCGGGGCTGCCGCTGCTCGCGATCTACAGCATCCCGGTCAGCCTGCTGCCCGACGGGGTCCACTGGTGGATCTTCGTGCTCGCGGCTGGTGGCTTCTTGACCATGATCTTCCTGCACGAGGACGAGCAGGTGACCCGATGGGGGCGCTCGCTCGGCCGGGGCGAGGGCGGCGTCGACCCTGCGGGCTTCGGCGTCCGCACGGGCGCGATCAGGGGCACGGCGATCGGGATCGGCAGCGTCGCGACCGCCGCCGCGCTCCTGGTTCCCGTGGCGATCCCCACCCTGCAGCTCGGCCTCTTCTCGGGCGGGACCGGTCCCGGCAACGGCGACGTCCACGTCGAGAACCCGATGACCGACCTGCGCCGCGACCTCCAGCGCGGTCGCGACGTACCGCTGCTGCGGATCACCACCAACGACCCGGCGCCGGCCTACCTCCGGGTGGCCGCCCTGACGCGCTTCACCGACAACGAGTGGAGCTCCGGTGACCGCAAGATCCCCGCCGATCAGAGCGCCAACGGCCAACCCCTGCCGCCCGACGGCATCTCGCCCACCGTCGACCGAACCGCCTACGAGTACCAGATCACCGCGTCGGCCGCCTTCGACTCGATCTGGCTACCGACCATGGCGCCAGCGACCTCGGTGCAGGCGCCCGGCAACTGGCGCTACGACACGAGCACGCTCGACTTCCTCGCCGCCGACGACGACACCAACACCCAGGGCCTGGACTACCGCACCACGGCGGCCAAACTGGACTACAGCCCGCGCGCACTGGCCGACGCTCCGACCGCAGGGTCGACGCTGCAGGCCGCCTACACCGCGCTGCCCGAGGGCATCCCGTTCGTGGTCCGCCAGACCGCCGACCAGATCACCGCAGCCGAGCCGACCAAGTTCCAGAAGGCCACCGCGCTCCAACAGTGGTTCCGCCAGGACGGTGGGTTCACCTATGACCTCAGCGTGCGGCCCGGCAACGGTACCGACGAGCTCGTCCAGTTCCTCGACGAGAAGGTCGGCTACTGCGAGCAGTTCGCCTCGGCGATGGCCGTGATGGCCAGGATGGAGGGGCTGCCCGCGCGGGTCGCGGTCGGCTTCCTACGGCCGGAGCGGGTCGGCGCGACGTCCTGGGAGTTCTCCTCCCACGACCTGCACGCCTGGGTGGAGATCTACTTCGCCGGCTCGGGCTGGGTCCTCTTCGACCCCACCCCGGGCGGTCGCACCGGCCAGGCGCCGTCGTACACCACCGCCGACCTGCCCGCCATCCCCGACCAGCCGAGCTCGTCGGCACCGACGGGCCGGGCGTCTGAGGACCTGCCGAGCCGGGCCGCCACACCGTCGGCCGACAAGGGCGCCGATGCCACCGAGGGGGCCGGCGCCGGGTCGACGGCCGCCATCGTGCGCTGGGTCCTGATCTCGCTCGGCGTCGTCCTCGTCCTCGGCCTCGTCGGGGTGGGCCCGCGACTCGTGCGCCGCCTTCGCAGCGACCGCCGGTGGGCGACCTGGCCGGGGCCGGAGGCCGCCTGGGCCGAGCTTGCCGACACCATGGTCGACCTCGGTCGGCCATGGCCGACCGGTCTGTCGCCGCGAGCGGGCTCGGTCAACCTGGTGCACTGCTTCGGCGCGCCGCTCGACGAGTACACGCCGGACCGGCCCGCTCATGGCCCCGGACGAGCACCTCAGGCCGAGCTGGCCCTCGACCGGATCCTGGTGTCGCTGGAGCTGCTGCGCTATGCCGCCCCGGGGACGCCGCGCACCGAGGCCCTGCACGCCGAGGTGGCGACCTGTGTCTCGGCGCTCTATGGCGGCGCCACGGTCTCGGCGCGGCGGCGCGCCCGCTGGCTGCCGCGCTCGGTCCTGCGCCGCCCCGCCCGGCCGCTGCCGCGGGAGTCGGTCGAGGTCGTCGAGCGCGGCGAACTGGTCGACCACGTCGGCTGAACCTCGACCCGGCAGATCCTCTGCCGGGTCGGCGCTGCTCCCCGCGGTTCAGCTCGCGGGCTCGCCAGCTCGCGGGCTCGTCAGCCGGCGGGTGGTCAGGTCGCTGGGTGATCAGCTCTCGTCGTGGCCACGCTGGCGGCGCCAACGCTCCTCGAGGCGCTCGCGCAGGCCGACGGTCGGGCCGGTCGGCTCGTTGGTGTCGGTCGAGCGGCCGTGCCACGAGCTCAGGGCCACCGTGGCGGCCCCCAGCATCACCAGGAAGCCGGCGACGCCGAGCAGAGTGATGCGGAGGATGGCGCCGGACATCAGCACCGCGATGCCGCCGAGGAAGACGACCAGGGCCACGATCATCCGCCGCTGGGCGGCCTTGCGCATCGCCGTGCCGCGGAGGGTGGAGGCGAGCTTGGGGTCCTCCCGGACGAGGGCGCGCTCCATCTGCTCGAGCAGTCGCAACTCTTCTTCCGAGAGCGGCACGGTCCCTCCCCGGTCCAGCCCGGGCCAGCCATCGCGGCGGGCCTGTGGCCCCAGTCTAGGCAGCGTCTGCGCAAGTCGGTAGCGACCTGTCGAAATTGATTCCGGCTCGTCATCTGCGGGGCCGTCCTCGCCCGGTCATGGCGACCGTGCGATCAGGCTCGCGGGGCGTACGGCGGCCTTGCCGAACCGCTCCACCGCGCGGTCCATGGCCCGGTCGGCGTCGGACCAGCCGTGCTCGCGCTCGCCCAGCACCAGCTGTCGCTGGACGGTCCTTCGCGGCACCAGCCCCTCGACCCGGACCCCGACCAGCCGGAGCCGGGCGCGCTGCAGGCCCAGGCCGTCGTAGAGCCGGACCGCGGCGCGATAGATCTCCTGGGTGACGTCGGTGGCCTCCGGCATCGTCCGCGACCGGGTCAGCGTGGTGAAGTCCGCGAACCGGACCGTCACCGTGACCGTCCGGCCCGCCACCCCGGCGACCCGCATCCGGCCGGTCACCCGCGCCGAGAGCCGCAGCAGCTCGCGCACGATCGCGTCCCGGTCGTCGGTGTCGCGCCCGAAGGTCTCGTTGGCCCCCATCGACCGCTCGGGCTCATCGGACACCTGACGGAAGGTGACCCTCCGGTCGTCGATCCCCCAGGCGAGCCGATGCAGGTGGTTGCCGAGGCCGTCGCCCAGCGCCCGCCGCAGGGTGCGCACCGGGGTGTGGGCCAGGTCGCCCACCGTCATCAGGCCGAGTCGATGCAGCATCGCCTGGGTCTTCTCCCCCACCCCCCACAGCTCCCCCACGTCGAGAGGATGGAGGAACGCCGTCACCTCGTCGGGAGGGATGACCAGGATCCCGTCGGGCTTGGCCCGTCGGCTCCCCATCTTGGCCAGCGACATCGCCGGCGCCACCCCCACCGAGCAGGTGATGCCCTGCTCATCGCGGATCCGGGCCCGCAGCAGCTCGGCGATCTCCCGCGGCGACCCCAGCCGACGGGTGGAACCGCTCACGTCGAGGAACGCCTCGTCCAAGGAGATCGCCTCGACGAGCGGGGTCACCCGACGGAAGTTCTCCATCACCGAGGCCGACACCCGACCGAACGTGTCGAAGTCCGGCGCCACCACCACCGCCCGGGGGCACAGCCGCCGGGCGCGGGTCATCGGCAGGGCCGAGCGGACGCCGTAGTGGCGGGCGAGGTAGTTGGCCGACAGCACCACCCCCCGGGAGCCGCCGCCGACGATGACGGGGACGTCGCGCAGCTCGGGCCGCTCGCGCACCACCACCGACGCATAGAAGGCGTCCATGTCGATGTGGAGGATCGGACAGTCCCAGGAGGGGTCGGCCCACGCGTCAGCCACCGGCCACCCCCGCGCTCCGACGAGGAACCCACCCGGCTCCCGCTCGAGGCTGAGCCCCGATCTCAGTGGCGCGCGAGCAGGTGGAGCTGGGTGGCGAGGGGGAGGTATTCGGGGCGCTGGGCCACGGCCTGCTCGAGCTCGACGAGGGCCTGGGTCGCGCCGGGCTCGAGGTCGAGCAGCGACCCCGGGACCAGGTCGGAGAAGACCCGGATGGCGTGCACCGCAGTCGTCTGGAGTCCGGCCGCGGCCACCAGCCCGGTGAGCTCGTCGTGGGTGAACCGGTGCCCGGCCCGGCCGTCGTCGGCACCGTCGAGCAGGGACCGGGCCTGGCCGAAGTGGCCGGCCATCGCCCGGGCGATGACGGCGGCGTGGCGCTGGGCGACCAACAGCGAGAGCACCCCACCGGGGCGGAGGACACCCGCGAGGGCCTGCAGCGCGGCACCGGGGTCGTCGACCACCTCGAGGACGCCATGGCACAACACCACGTCGGCCCGGTCGGGTCCGACGAGGTCGAGCACCCCGGCGAGGTCGCCCTGGGAGGCGGTGACCCGGTCGGCCACTCCCTTCTCCTGGGCGCGACGTCCGAGCGAGGCCAACGCATCGGGGCTGGGATCGATGACGACCACCCGATGCCCGAGCTCGGCCACCCCGACGGCGAACCCGCCGGTCCCACCACCGATGTCGAGGACGTCGCAGGGACCGGCCGCATCGAGGACGGCTCGGAGGGCGTCCCAGACGACGGCGGTGCGAGCCGCACCCCGGCGTTCGCTCGGTCGGTCACTTCCCGGAGCCATGGCTCCCACCCTAGGGCCTGGATCGACGCGTGGCGGAGGTGCCCGCGGGGCGGCGTCATCCCGGGCTCCCGGGGCTGCGGTGCCAGAGCTTGCGCGCGACCTCCTTGGTGGGCTCGCCGGCCGGCTTGACGTCGGCATAGGGCGAGAGCGCGAAGCCGCTGGAGTGCAGGAGCACGCGGCGGCGCCCCATGCCGCCGGCAGCGCCCTTGGCGGTCGGGTCGGGTCGGGCACCTTCGAGATCGGGGGTGGCCATGACCGGCCGGGACGAGCGACTCTCGGCGGCACCGGTGACGGCCTCCTCCCCCGCTCCGGCGAACCCGTCGGGGAGGACCGCCATGAACGCGTGGACCGCCTCGATCCCCTCCCGCTGCCAGATCGCGGCGAGTGCCGGCAGCTCCCAGGCGCCGGTGGCGCGCAGCGAGACGCCTCGGCGGCCGGTACGGCGCAGCTCCCCGCGGACCACCAGCAGCCAGGAGTGGAAGACCGTGGCGGCGTAGGGGCCCTGGACGTCCTCGAAGAAGGTCGCGTCGACCGGACCGGTGGCGTCGTCGAGGGTCAAGAAGATGACCCGTCGACCCGAGCGGATCGGCGGGGTCTGGGTCGCGACCTTGACCCCGGCGACGAGCAGCTCGGCCCGGCTGCGGCGGTGCAGCAGGTCGCGACTGCGGGTCACCCCGAGCGCGTCGAGCAGCTCGGCGTAGGAGTCGACGACGTGCTGGCTGGCATCGAGCCCGAGGATCTCCAGCTCGGCCTTCATCTTCTCCTGGACGTCGAGCTCGGGCAGCCCGCTCACCTCCCCCTCGACCGGACCGTCGCCGAGGTCGAGGGCGAGCTGGACCGAGGTCACCGGCCGCGGCGCCGGGGTCGCTCGCGACTGTGCGGCCGCCTTGGCCCACACGCCCGGCTCGGCGAGCGGGTGGCGCTCCAGGGCCGGCGACTCCTCACGGACGAGCGGGTCGGCACTGTTGCGGGCGGCCGCCTGGTCGGCGCGGGTCGATGCCACCGGAGTACGCCGACCGACGGCCAGGCCACGCCCCCGGGTCGCCCGGTCGAAGGCCCGGGCATGCCGGTCGAGGTCGGCGACCTGGAGGAGCAGGTCGCGGCGGGTGACCTGCCGGCGTCGGCGGATGTCGAGCGGGACCGAGCCGATCCGATAGATGCTGTCGAACCCCCCTGCCAGCACCAGCCGCTCCACGACCGGCCGGGACACGTGCGCGCGATGCCAGAAGTCGGTCAGCGAGTGGTAGGGACGACCGGCGACGATGCGGTCGACCTCGGCCTCGGAGATCCCCTTGACCTCGGCCAGCGCCAGCCGGATGCCATAGGCGCGGCCATCGGGCCAGCCGTCACCCGGGGTCCGCGACGAGTGGCCGAGCACCACCGGCGGGGGTTCGTCGAGCGAGCCCATCGCCTCGACGGTGAAGATCTTCTCCGAGGCGTTGACGTCGAGCCCGAGGATCGCGATGCCGCACTGGCGCGCGTCGTCGAGGATGAGCCGCTTGGGGTACATCCCCGGGTCGTGGGTGAGCACCCCGGCCAGGAAGTGGGCCGGCCAGTGGGCCTTGAGCCACGCCGACTGGAAGGTCGGCAGCGCGAACGCCGCCGCATGGGCCTTGCAGAAGCCGAACGAGGCGAACGCCTCGAGCACCTTCCACACCTGCTCGACCGCGGCCAGCGGGTAGCCACGCCCGAGCGCCCGGGGATAGAACCACCGCTTGGTCTCGGCCATCCCCTCGTTGTCGCCGAGCGCCCGCCGCTTCTCGTCGGCCTCGGCATAGTCGACCCCGGCGAACAGCGCGATCATCTCGATCACCTGCTCGTGGAAGACGACCACCCCGTGGGTCTCACCGAGGATCGGGCGCAGGTCGTCGTGGAGGTAGGACGGCGGTTTCCAGCCCTGCTTGGCGTCGAGGTAGGGGGTCACCATGTCGCTCTTGACCGGGCCGGGGCGGAACAGCGAGATGTCGGTGATGATGTCGGAGAACGACCCGATCCCGGACTTGCCGACCAGTTCGCGCTGTCCGGGTGACTCGATCTGGAAGACCCCGAGGGTCTTGGAGCTGCTGATCATCGCGTAGGTCGCCGGGTCGTCGAAGGGCACCTGCGTCTCGTCGTCGAGGTCGATCCGCACCCCGTCGACCCGCTCGATCTCGACCAGGGCGTGGGCCATCGAGGACTGCATCCGGATCCCGAGGACGTCGAGCTTGAGCAGGCCGAGGTCCTCCACGTCGTCCTTGTCGAACTGGCTCATCGGGAAGCCGGCGTAGGACGCCTCGACGGGGGTGCGGTCGAGCAGGGTCGCGTCGGAGAGCAGCACACCGCAGGGGTGCAGCGCGATGTGGCGCGGCAGCCCGTCGAGCTGCTCGACCAGCCGGAACATCAGGTCGAGCCGGTCTTCGCCCAGCCCCGACGCCCGCAGCTCGGGCAGCTCCTGGAGCGCCATCCGGGCATCGCGGGCACGGATGTGGGGGAACGCCTTGGCGATCGCGTCGATCTCTCCGGGCGGCATGCCGAGCGCTGCCCCGACATCGCGGACGGCGTGGCGGACGCGGTAGGTGTCCATCATCGACACCGCCACGCAGCGCTCGCCGCCGTAGCGGTCGAGGATCGCCTCGTAGACCTCGAGGCGGCGTGCGGACTCCACGTCGACATCGATGTCGGGCAGCGCCTGCCGGCGTGGGGAGAGGAACCGCTCCATGAGCAAGCCATGGCGGATCGGGTCGACCCCGGAGACGCCGAGCAGATAGTTGATCAGACTCCCTGCCCCCGACCCCCGGGCGGCACAGCGGATGCCGAGCCCCTTGATGAGATCGGTGACGTCGGCGACGGTGAGGAAGTAGGAGGCATAACCGAGCTCGCGGATCATCTCCAGCTCGTCGTCGAGCCGCTTCCAGATCACCTGTCGGGGCGCGTCGGCGTAGCGGGCCTCGATCGCCTCTTCGCAGCGGGCTCGCAGGGCCCGGTCGGCCGCACCGGGATCGAGCCCGGCATCGGGCGCCTGCGGCGCGGAGGCGACGTGGAACTCCGGGAAATGGATGGTGCCGAGACCGAGGTCGCCGCGGGGGTCGAGGGCGCACCGGTCGGCGATGGCTCGGGTGCGGGCGAGCAGGCGGCGGGCCTCCCGCTCGGAGTCCCCGAACCCGGAGAGGCGGCAGATCTCCTCGGCGATCTCGTGCATCTGCTTGCCGGACTTCATGAAGCCCTCGGCGTTGGCGCGGTCGACGTGACGACGGTCGAGCGGGACCAGCCGCCGGGCGGCGTCGAGGACGTCGACGACCGGGGCGTCGCGACGGTCGGCATAGCGAACCGCGTTGGTGAGCACGGTGCCGACGCCGGCCTGCCGGGCCAGGGCGGCCATCCGGGCGGCGTGGGTGGAGCTGCCGGGGCCCCAGCCTCCGTCGGCACTGCGGAGTCGATGGGAGACCAGCTCGACGAGGAGGTTCTCGGGGGGTACCAGCTCGCGCCAGCGGTCGAGGGCGGCGAGGGCGAGATCGTCGCGGCGCCGGGCGACCGGCTCACCGAGGTCGGAGGCCGGGCCGAGCAGAACGACCACGTCGCCCCCGGCGAGGTGGGGGGCCAGCAGGTCGAGGGTGGCGACCGGGCGGCCGCGCTCCCCCGCAAGGTGGGTGGCCGAGACGAGCCGGCAGATCGCCGCCCAGCCGGCCTGCCCCCCGCGGGTACCGGCATGGGCGAGCAGGGTGACCCGGGGCAGCCGCTCGTCACGGAAGGCTCCACCCCGGACCGGGTTGCGCCGGGACTCCCCCGGTTGCGCCGGACGCCGGCCGTCCGCCGAGGCCATCCCCGGGTGGTAGGCCAGGTCGACCCCGAGGACGGGGCGGATGCCGGCCACCAGACAGGCCTTGGCGAACTTCACCGCGCCGTAGGTGCCGTCGCGGTCGGTCAGCGCGAGGGTGTCCATCTCCTGCTCAGCCGCCCGGTCGACCAGGACGTGCGGGTGGGAGGCGCCGTACTGGAGGGAGTAGCCGGAGGCCACGTGGAGATGGACGAACCCGTCAGGCGACACCGGCCCGTCCCACCGCGGTGTCGACCACCGCATGCGGGACCAGCCCGAGGATGTGCTCGACCACGGCGAGGAACCGGTCGGCGTCACGGACCAGGTCGTCGGCCTCGCGAGCGCTGACCGCCCGCGAGGACCCGGCCTCGGCGGCGGCCCGCTTGGCGGAGCCGGCGGCGAAGAAGGTGGCCCACTCCCCCAGCTCGGGAGCCACCTCGGCGAGCAGCACCCAGGCGTTCTTCTGGGGACGGCGCCGGGCCGAGGCTGGCCGTGCCCGGGCGGAGAGCAGCGCGGCAGCGGCACGCAGCGCAGCGACGTGGGCACAGGCGTAGCGCGCCGGGACGTCGGGAGCGGTGATCGCCTCCTGGAGGGAGGCCGCCGCTCGGGCGAGGTAGGAGTGGGTCGAGGCGGACAGGGAGTAGGGGCCGGACCCCGGCAGGGCCCGTGTCGGCGCGGTGTGGGTCGGACTGGTCGGCATCGGACTGACCCCCGTTCAGTCCGCGCAGGCGACGAGCTGCCAGGAGCCCGCCTCCCAGTCGAAGGAGAGGTCGAAGACCCCGGCGGCATCCCGGCTCCGGGCCGCCTCCACCCGCCACAGCTCCCGCTCC
>Ga0209023_10002731_pt1 | contig 21680 bp, 28 predicted proteins | sample LakOneMetagenome_FD_187468 | JGI IMG/M metagenome (GOLD analysis project Ga0209023, IMG submission 187468) | Freshwater and sediment microbial communities from Lake Erie, Canada (SPAdes) (version 2) | ecosystem: Environmental > Aquatic > Freshwater > Lentic | place: Lake Erie, Canada...
CTGGCGTTCGGCCACCTGTTCGGGTTCGTCGGCGTGCTGATCGCGTTGCCGGTCAGCGCGGTGCTCGTCGTCGCGGTGCGGCGCGTGCGCGCGGCGTACGTCGAGAGCGAGTTGTTCAAGGGATGAACCGCCGCGCCCGGCCGCCCCAAGCAAGGCTCGTCCCCTCGGGGGGCCGGCCGACGTGCACATCGGACGGGGGGCACCGTTGAGACAGATCCCTCTGCCGATTGCGACGTCGACGGCGCCGGCATTCGACAACTTCATGCCGGGTGCGAATGCTCCGGCGATCGCGCACCTCGAAGCGCTCGGCCCGCAGGCCGCGCCGGTCTATCTCTGGGGGGTCAGTGGCAGCGGCAAGACGCATCTGATGCAGGCGCTGGTGCATCGGTTCGAAGAGCGCGGCTCGCACGCCGGGTGGTTCAGCCCGGCCGAGCCGACGCCGTGGCTGAGCGACGAAGGCTGGGCGTTGATCGCGATCGATGCGTGCGACACGCTGAACGCCGATCAGCAGCACGCTGCGTTCACGCTGTTCGTCGACGCCGCGACGCGTGGCGTGCCGGTGATCGCCTCCGGGCGCGTGCCGCCGGTCGATCTGCCGCTGCGCGAAGACCTGCGCACGCGCCTCGGCTGGGGTCACGTGTTCGCGATCCAGCCGCTGGCCGAAGAGCAGACCCGCGCGGCATTGCGCCGCGAAGCCGATCGGCGCGGCCTGTTCTTCTCCGACGACGTGATGGACTACCTGCTGACGCGCTTCGCGCGCGACCTGAAGCACCTGATGGCGCTGCTCGACCGGCTCGACGAGTTCTCGCTCTCGACCAAGCGCGCCATCACGGTGCCGCTGCTCAAGCGGATGCTCGCCGAAGAGGGCGCGGCATGAGCGCCGGCAATCTCTGTCTCTTCGACCTCGACGACACGCTGCTGCCGATCGATTCGGACCACGCCTGGGGCGAGTTCGTCACGCGCCTGGGCTGGGTCGATGCGGCGGAGTTCACGCGCCGCAACGACGCGTTCTACGCGCAGTACAAGGCCGGGCAGCTCGACATCCACGAATACATCGCGTTCGCGACCGAACCGCTGCGCGCGCGCACGCCCGACGAATGCACGGCGGCGCACCGCCGATTCATGGCCGAGGTCATCGCGCCGGCGCTGCGTCCGGGCGCACGCGAACTGGTGCGCTCGCACCAGCAGCGCGGCGACGCGATCGCGCTCGTCACCGCCACAAACGACTTCATCACCGCGCCGATCGCCGCGGTGTTCGGAATCGACGAATTGATCGCCGTGCGCCTCGAACGCGGCGCTGGCGGTACCATCACGGGTCGCATCGACGGCACGCCGAGCTATCGCGACGGCAAGGTGACCCGGGTCGTCGAGTGGCTGAACGCACGGGGCCAGACCTGGGCGGATTTCGAGCGCATCAGCGTCTACAGCGATTCGGTCAACGACCTGGCGCTGCTGGAGCGGGCGACCGATCCGGTCGCGACGAATCCGACGCCGGCGTTGCGCGCGATCGCCGAGGCGCGTGGCTGGCGCGTCCTGAACCTGTTCGCCGAAATGTTCCCATGATCAAGAAATTCATCGACAAGCTGCTCGGCAAGAAGCCCAAGACCGAGGCGGCACCGGTCGAACCCGCGCTGGCGCCACAGGGTCGGCGCGTCGAGGTGCCGAAGGAGCAGCACCAGATCGATCCGAAGCTGGTCGACGAGCGCGCGGTCAAGGTCGTCGGCACGCTGGTCGAAGGCGGCTACGAGGCCTACATCGTCGGCGGCGCGGTGCGCGACCTGCTGGTCGGCCTGCGGCCCAAGGATTTCGATGTCGCGACCAACGCGACGCCCGAGCAGGTCAAGGGCCTGTTCAGGCGGGCCTTCATCATCGGGCGGCGCTTTCGCATCGTCCACGTCGTGTTCGGCCGCGGCCGGCAGGACCGCGGCCTGTCCGAAGTGATCGAGGTCTCGACCTTTCGCGCGATGATGGACGCAGCCGCGGCCGAGCAGGTCAGCGGCAACGAGAAGACGTCGAAGTCCGACCTCGCGAACAAGAGCCATGTCGTGGACGCCGAGGGCCGCGTGCTGCGCGACAACGTCTGGGGCCCGCAGATCGAGGACGCCGCGCGGCGCGACTTCACGATCAATGCGATGTACTACGACCCGCTGCGCGAGATCGTGGTCGACTACCACGGCGGCATCGGCGACGTGAAGAAGAAGCTGCTGCGCATGATCGGCGACCCGGCCACGCGCTACCGCGAGGACCCGGTGCGCATCATCCGCGCCGTGCGCTTCGCGGCCAAGCTCGGCTTCGAGATCGAAGCGAAGACGCGCGCGCCGATCAAGGCGATGGCCGGGCTGCTCGACAACGTGCCGGCCTCGCGCACCTTCGACGAGATGATCAAGCTGCTGCAGACCGGCCACGCGCTGGCGAGCATCGAGCAGTTGAAGAAGCTCGGCCTGCACCGCGGCGTCTTCCCGGTGCTGGACGTCGCGCTCGACGAAGCGCATCGCCACGATGGCCGCGAGAAGTTCGTGCAGCTCGCGATGGCCGATACCGACCGGCGTGTCGGCGAGGGCAAGCCGGTCGCACCCAGCTTCATGCTCGCCTGCATGCTGTGGCACGACGTGCTCGACCGCTGGAGCAAGTTGAGGGAACACGAACCCTCGTTCCCGGCGCTGCAGCATGCGATCGATGCGGTGTTCGACGCGCGCATCGGCGATATCTCCGGCCGCGGCAAGCTCGCGGCCGACATGCGTGAGGTCTGGCAGATGCAACCGCGCTTCGAGCGTCGTCAGGGCAACGGCGCGATGGCGTTGCTCGAGCAACCGCGCTTTCGCGCCGGGCTCGACTTCCTGCGGCTGCGCGGCGATGCCGGCGAGATCGACCCCGAACTCGCGAACTGGTGGGAAGATTTTTCGCTCGCCGACGACGCGGGCCGGCGCGGCCTGCTCGATGCGGCCCGCCCGACCGGCGCGGTGCGTCGCGTGCGCAGCGCGGCCAAGCCGCCACCCGCTGCGGGCGAAGCCGTCGGAACGGGCGACGAGGGCGCGCCCGCCGCCGAGCCGGTCGAGGCCATCGAGGGCGAACCGGTGCGCAAGCGCCGGCGCCGCCGCCGCAAGCCGGCCGGCGCGGGCCCGGATGGCGAAACCGTGAGCAATTCCGCAACCGCCGCGGAACCGTCCCACGACAATTGAGCGCATGAGTGCCACCGGCTTGAATCCGCGCGCGCTGCTGCGCGTCACCGCAGCCTTGAACCGCCTGATCGAGGCCAAGCGCATCCCCGGCGTGGTGGCGATGATCTCGCGCGGCGGCCAGCTCGGCTACCTCGAGAGCCTGGGCTGGCAGGATCCGCAGCACGGCATTCCGATGCGCAACGATGCGGTCTTCCGGATCCACTCGATGACCAAGCCGATCGTGTCGGTCGGTGCGATGGTTCTCGTCGAACAGGGGCTGCTGCAGCTGAGCGATCCGGTGGCCTTGCACCTGCCGGTGTTCGACGATGTGCGGGTGGGCGTCGAGCACCAGGGCCGCCTCGATCTGCTGCCGGCCAAGCGCCCGATGACGGTGCACGATCTGCTGCGCCACACCGCGGGCTTCACCTACGAGTTCTATCCGTCGACCGCGGTGCGCCGCGCGTACACGGCCGCGCGGCTCGGCCTGCGCGAGCGCCGCAACACCTTGCAGGTCGAGGCGCTGGCGGGCCTGCCGCTGATGCGCGAGCCCGGTTCGGCGTGGGAGTACGGCCGCGCGACCGACGTGCTCGCGCGCGTGCTCGAGGTCGTCACCGATCTGCCGCTGGGCGTCTTTCTGCGCGATGCGGTGTTCGAGCCGCTGGCGATGAACGAGACCGGCTTCGAGCCGCCCGCAGCGCTGCTGCATCGCGTGGCCGAGCCCTTTGCCTACGATCCCGACACGGGCGCGGCCGTCAACCTGTTCGACGTGCGCGCGCAGGCCGCGCTGCAGGACGGCGGCGGCGGTTTGCTCTCGACCGTGGCCGACTACGCGCGCTTCCTGCAGATGCTGCTGAACGACGGCACCCTCGGCGATGTGCGGCTGCTCGGGCGCAAGACGATCGAGTCGATGACGTCGGATCATCTGCTGACGATCCCGCGCGCGGTCGACGTGCTGCCGCCGGACCATGGCTTTGGCCTCGGCTTCGCGGTCAAGACGCATCTGGGCGGTGGCGTCGAGCCGGGGTCGGTCGGCAGCTATGGCTGGAGCGGCTCGGCCGGCACGGCCTTCTTCGTCGACCCGGTCGAAGACATGTACGCGATCTTGATGACGCAGGCGCCGGGCCAGTTCGACGAGGTGCGCGAGCTGTTCCGCCAGCTCGTCTATGCCGCGATCGACGAATAGGCCGGCGGTGCAGGCCTGCGTCGGCCTCGGCGCGAACCTCGGCGATGCCCATGCGACGCTGCATGCCGCGCTCGACGCACTGCGTGCGCTGCCCCACAGCGAGCTCGGCGCGGTGTCGTCGATCTGGCGCACCGCACCGATCGATTCGAGCGGGCCGGACTATCTGAACGCCGTCGCGCTGCTGCAGACGCAACTGGCGCCGCAGGCGCTGCTGGCCGAACTGCAGCGCATCGAGCGCGCGCACGGCCGCGAGCGGCCCTACCGAAATGCGCCGCGCACGCTCGATCTCGATCTGCTGCTGTACGGCGATGAAACGATCGCCACGGCGACGCTGCAGGTGCCTCACCCGCGCCTGCACGAGCGCGCGTTCGTGCTGCGCCCGCTGGCGGAGGTGGCGCCTGCGCTGGTCGTGCCGGGGCGCGGGCGCGTCGCGGAACTGATCGCGGCGGTCGCGGATCAGCGGGTCGATAGACTCCCACCATGAACGCCATTCCCGTCTCGCTTCAGACCGTGCTGCTGCTGACCGCATCGAACGTGTTCATGACGTTCGCCTGGTACGGCCACCTGAAGAACCTTGCCGACAAGCCGTGGTACTGGGCCGCCCTCGTGAGCTGGGGCATCGCCCTGTTCGAGTACCTGCTGCAGGTGCCGGGCAACCGCATCGGCTTCGCCGGCGGGATATCGCTCGCGCAACTCAAGATCACGCAGGAGGTGATCACGCTGGCGGTGTTCGTGCCGTTCGCGATGGTCTACATGGACCAGCCCTTCAAGCTCGATTTCGTGTGGGCCGGGCTGTGCATGGTGGGCGCGGTGTACTTCATCTTTCGCAGCTGATGAGCGACGCCGCCGCGTCGCTGCGACGCTTTCGGACCATCGTCGTCGAAGGCCCGATCGGCGTCGGCAAGACCTCGCTGGCGCGCAAGCTGGCGGGTCGCCTGGGGGCCGAGTTGCTGCTGGAGCAGCCGGGCGACAACCCGTTCCTCGGACGCTTCTACGAAGACATGCCGGGCTACGCGTTCCAGACCCAGCTCTTCTTCCTGTTCCAGCGGCTGAAGCAGATGCAGGCCGCGGCGCAGCCGGGCATGTTCGAGACCGGCCTGGTCGGCGACTATCTGTTCGCGAAGGACGCGCTGTTCGCGCGCCTGACGCTCAGCGACGACGAGTTCCGGTTGTACTCGCAGATGTACGCGCAGCTCGCGGCGCAGGTGCGGGAGCCGGATCTGGTGATCTGGCTGCAGGCGTCGCCCGCGACGCTGCTGACGCGCATCCGCAAGCGCGCGATCGGCATGGAGCTCGCCATCACCGCCGAGTACCTGCAGCGCCTGTGCGACGGCTACGTCGAATACTTTCGCGGCTACGACGGTGCGCCGGTGTTCACGGTGGTCACCGAGCACTTCAATCCGATCGACCGCGAGGCCGACTTCGAGGCGCTGTTGGCGCGGCTGGCCGCCTTCGACGGCCGGCGCGAGACCTTCGCTGCTCCGCCGGGGCTGCCGTCGGCCTGAGCCCCTATACACTCCCGCCGTGTCCATCGGATGACGGCGAAGGAACCGCAATGCTGTTCGGCAAACTGCTGCCCCGGGAGGGGAATTTTTTCGATTTGTTCAATCAGCACGGCGGTCACATCGTGGAAGGCGCGCGTGCCTTCATTCTGATGATCCAGAACTACAGTGACATGACGCTGCGCGAGCAGTACGCGAGCGAGGTCGACCGAGCCGAGAAGCACGCCGACCGCATCACGGCCGAGGTCAACCGGCTGCTGCACAAGACCTTCATCACGCCGATCGACCGCGAGCAGATCCACAGCCTGATCAACGCGATGGACGACATCCTCGACCTGCTGCAGGACGCGACCGAGACGATGTCGCTGTACGACGTGCGCTCGATGACCGACGACGTGCTGCGCCTGGGCGACCTGAGCGCCAAGTGCTGCGAGCGCGTTCAGCACGCGGTCACGCTGCTGCCGCGCATCAGCCAGGCCGAGGCGGCCGAGGCGGCGATCAAGACCTGCGAGGAGATCGACAAGCTCGAATCCGACGCCGACCGCGTGATGCGCGCGGCGATGTCGCGACTGTTCCGCGAGGAGAAGGACGTGCGCGAGCTGATCAAGCTGAAGGCGATCTACGAACTGCTGGAGTCGATCTCCGACCGATGCGAGGACGTGGCGAATCTGATCGAAGGCGTGGTACTCGAGAACTCCTGACGCCCAAGACTCCCTTCGACTCCATGACTTCCATCCAGGCTGCGTTCTGGGTCGTCGCGCTGCTGGTGGTGCTCGCGGTTGCGTTCGACTTCATGAACGGCTTTCACGACGCCGCCAACGCGATCGCGACGGTCGTTTCCACCGGCGTGCTGAAGCCGCAGCAGGCCATCGTGTTCGCTGCGTTCTTCAACGTGCTGGCGGTGCTGATCTTTCACCTGAACGTCGCCGCCACGGTCGGCAAGGGGATCGTGCTGCCCGGCGTCGTCGACCATCACGTGGTGTTCGGTGCGCTGATCGGGGCGATCTTCTGGAACGTGGTGACGTGGTGGTACGGCATTCCGTCGAGCTCCTCGCATGCGCTGATCGGCGGCATCGTCGGCTCGGTGATCGCGAAGGCCGGTGCCGGTTCGCTGATCGCGGCGGGGATTTTGAAGACGGTGCTGTTCATCTTCGTCTCGCCGCTGCTGGGCTTCCTGCTCGGCTCGCTGCTGATGGTCGCGGTTGCGCACCTCTGCCGGCGCGTGTCGCCGCTGCGGGTCGATAACCTGTTTCGCCGGCTCCAGTTGATCTCCGCCGGCCTGTACAGCCTCGGCCACGGCGGCAACGACGCGCAAAAGACGATCGGCATCATCTGGATGCTGCTGATCGCGACGAACTACGCGAACGCCGGCGACAGTTCGCCACCGAGCTGGGTGATTTGGGTTTGCTACCTCGCGATCGGCGCCGGCACGATGTTCGGCGGCTGGCGCATCGTCAAGACGATGGGCCAGAAGATCACCAAGCTCAAGCCCGTCGGCGGCTTCTGCGCGGAGACGGGCGGCGCGATCACGCTATTCCTCGCGACCGCGCTGGGCGTGCCGGTCTCGACGACGCACACGATCACCGGCGCGATCGTCGGCGTCGGCTCGGTGCAGCGCGCGTCGGCCGTGCGCTGGGGGGTTGCCGGCAACATCGTCTGGGCGTGGATCTTCACGATCCCGGCGTCGGCGTTCGTGGCCGGCGTCTTCTACTGGATCGGCCTCGCGCTCTTTCCCTGAGCGTCGGCGCGGGCCCCCACTTCTTCGGCCTGGTATTCGAAGTAGCGTTGGGCCGAGAACGCGAGCGTGGCCATCAGCACGCCGCCGCCGACAATCAGCGCGACCACGACGCCGATGATCGGTGCCCAGCCGCCGCGGTGCTGCGGGCCGCCCGGGTTGTAGCGCGCGTTCCAGCGTTCGTCCGGCATCAGGCCATAGACGATCGCGAACAGCATGCCGATCGCGATCGTCAGTCCGAGCAGTGGAATCAGCACCCAGGCGAGGTGATCGTCCACGCCGTGCACGCGCATGCGCTGAACGCCGATCAGGCCGCACAAGGTCGGCGGTACGAACAGCCAACCCCACGGGTCGCGCAGGCCGTTCAGGTAGAAGCGGTGCAGCCCCAGGCTGCCTCCGATCACGGCGACCCAGGTCGCGAACGTGCGCGACCGGTAGCCCGCGGTCGAACCAGCGGTCGCGCTCATGCGCCCGCCGGCGGCGCCGTGGTCTGTCCGAGCCCGAGCGCCTTCTGCATGATCACCACGTCGCGCCATTCGTCGAACTTCCAGCCCGCGGCCTTCATCACGCCGACGTGCTCGAAGCCGAGCGTACGGTGCACGCCGATCGAGCCGCCGTTGGCGGAGTCGCCGATCACCGCGAGCATCTGGCGCGCGCCGGCCGCTTCGCAGCGCGCGAGTAGTTCGGCGAGCAGCAGTCGCCCCAGGCCCTGGCCCTTGGCGTCGGCGGCGAGGTAGATCGAATCCTCGAGGCAGAAGCGATAGGCCTTGCGCGGGCGGAAGTGGTTCGCGTAGGCATAGCCCAGCACGACGCCGTCGCGCAGCGCGACCAGCCACGGCAGGCCCTTGCCCAGCACGTCGTCTCGGCGGCGCGTCATTTCGGCTTCGTCCGGGGCGTCGAGCTCGAACGTGCCGGTGCCGTGCTCGACGTTCCAGCGGTAGATCGCGGTGATCGCGGGCAGGTCGGCGGGGGTGCTGGGGCGGATCAACAGGGCGGGGGCGCTCATCGGATTCCTCGATTCGGGCCTTGAGTTTATAATGCGCGGTTTTCGTCGGTGGCCGGCCAAGGGGCCAGGCGTATCTACTCCGACGAACATGCAGGATGCGATTCTCCGAGCCTGCGCGCGACGTTTCGACGAAGCGCGGTGTCTCTGGTGCGGTGGATGCTCGAACTTAGGAACCGTCATGGTCGTGATCCGTCTTTCCCGTGGTGGCGCGAAGAAGCGCCCGTTCTTCAACATCGTCGTCGCCGACTCGCGCACCCGCCGCGATGGCCGCTTCATCGAGCGCGTGGGCTTCTACAACCCGGTCGCCTCGGGTGGCGAGCAGCCGCTGCGCGTCGCGTTCGACCGCATCGAGCACTGGACTGGCAGCGGCGCGCAGATGTCGCCGACGGTCGCGCGTCTCGTCGCGCAAGCCAAGACCACCGCCGCCTGAACCGCGTGAGCGGATGCCGTGACTGATTGGCCCGACGATGCCGTCGAGATCGGCCGCATCGTCGACGCCTGGGGCCTGAAGGGCTGGTTCAAGGTCCAACCGTTCGCTGCCGACCCGCAGGCGCTGTTCTCGTCGCGGCGCTGGTTCCTGCAGCCGTCGGAGAAGTCCGTCGCGGGACCGGCCAACGTCGCGCCGCCGTTGCCCGGCTTGCTCAAGATCACGCAGGTCAAGGAGCACGGCGACGTCGTCGTTGCGCTCGCGCAGGAGGTTCCCGACCGGAACGCCGCCGAGGCTTTGCGCGGGGCGCGCGTGTTCGTCGCCCGCACCAGCTTCCCGACCCCGGACCCGGACGAGTACTACTGGGTCGACCTGATCGGCCTGGACGTGGTGAATCGCGAGGCCGTGGCGCTGGGCCGCGTCGTCGGCTTGCTCGACACCGGCCCGCACAGCGTGTTGCGCGTGATGCCCGAGGGCGGGGCGAGCGCGGAGGCCGAGCGGCTGATCCCGTTCGTCTCGGCCTACGTCGACGACGTGAACCTCGCGCAGCGCAGGATCACGGTCGACTGGGGGCTCGACTACTGAGGCGGTCCCGATGCGCTTCGACGTCATCACGCTGTTCCCCGAATTGTTCGCGCCGCATTTCGTGCGTGGCGTGACGCGGCGGGCATACGAGTCCGGGCAGGTCCAGGTGCCGCTGTGGCCCTTGCGCGAGTTTGCGGACGACAACTACCGGCGTGTCGACGATCGGCCGTACGGCGGCGGACCCGGCATGGTGATGCTGGTCGAGCCGCTGGAGCGCGCGTTGGCCGCGATCCGCGCCGCCCGGGGTGCGGGCGACGCAGCCCCGCTGGTGCACTTCACGCCGACCGGCGAGCGCATCGACCAGCGCGTGGTGCGCCGGTTCGCCGCCTCGTCCGGTGCGATCCTGCTGTGCGGACGCTACGAGGGCATCGACCAGCGCTTCATCGACCGGCACGTCGACTGCGAGCTCAGCCTCGGCGACTTCGTGCTCTCCGGCGGCGAACTGCCGGCACTGGCGTTGCTCGATGCGGTGGCGCGGCTGCAAGAGGGCGTGCTCGGCGACGCCCAGTCGCACGCGCAGGACAGTTTCGAGCAGGGTCTGCTCGACTGCCCGCACTACAGCCGGCCCGAGCGCTTGGGCGGCGAGGCCGGCGCCGTTCCGGCGCCGCTCCTGTCGGGGCACCACGCCGAAATCGCGCGCTGGCGGCGCGAGCAGTCGCTGGCGCTGACCGCCCGGCGCCGCCCCGACCTGATCGACGCGGCGCGCGCCGCCGGCAGGCTCACGGCCGCTGACGAGAAGTTCCTGTCCGGCCTGATGCTAGAATCATAGGCTTTTCGATCCTCTGCCCGCCATACGGCCGACGCGACCTCCGCGCGGGCCGGACCCACAGCGCAACCAAAGTCGCATTGACAGCGCACCAACAACCCGGCGCGGCACGATCACCGAAGGAAGCCTCATGGACCTGATCCAGACCCTCGAGCGGGAAGAAATCACCCGTCTCAACAAGACCATCCCCGCGTTCGCGCCGGGTGACACCGTGATCGTCAGCGTCAACGTCGTCGAAGGCACGCGCAAGCGCGTCCAGGCGTTCGAAGGCGTCGTGATCGCCAAGCGCAATCGCAGCCTGAACTCCAGCTTCATCGTGCGCAAGATCTCCAGCGGCGAAGGCGTGGAGCGCACGTTCCAGCTCTACAGCCCGCTGATCGCGTCGATCGAGGTCAAGCGCCGCGGCGATGTGCGCCGCGCCAAGCTGTACTACCTGCGCTCGCGCTCGGGCAAGTCGGCGCGGATCAAAGAGAAGCTGGCCTGAGTGCGCCGGTCGTCGTCGGTACGACGATGGCTTTGAGTTTCGATCCCCAGCAGTTGCCGGTCGTCGGCATCGACGACCACCTGCCCGCGCTCACCGCGGACGTGTTGCGATCGGCCGCTGTGCGTCATCGCTTCCTGATGCCGCCGGAGTGGACGCCGGAGATCAAGAAGGAGCCACGCTTCTTCGAGCGCACGCCGGCGCATGCGTCGGTGCTGGTGGCGCTGGTCGAGCGCGATGAACTGACGGTGCTGCTGACCCAGCGCACCGATCACCTGCACGACCATCCGGGGCAGATCAGCTTCGCCGGCGGGCGCGTCGAGGAGAGCGACGGCGATGCCGCCGCGACCGCGTTGCGCGAGGCGCGCGAAGAGATCGGGCTCGAGGAGCACTACGTCGACGTGCTCGGTGCGATGCCGACCTACACCACCGGCACCGGCTTCATCGTCACGCCGGTCGTCGCGCTGGTGCGGCCCGGGTTCACCGTGCAACCCGATCCGTTCGAGGTCGCCGACGTGTTCGAGGTGCCGCTGTCGTTCCTGATGAATCCGGCGAATCACCGCCGCCACGCGATCGACGTGGACGGCGCCTCGCGTCAGTTCTATTCGATGCCGTGGGACGGCGTCGACGAGCAGGGCCGGCTCAAACGCTTCTTCATCTGGGGCGCGACGGCGGCGATGCTGCGCAACCTGTACCGCTTCCTCGCCGCCTAGACGTCTGGGGCCGCGACGCGCGTGGGTATCATCTCGCGCACATGAGCTTCTTCGCTGTCCTGTTCGCGTTGCTGATCGAGCAGCTCAAGCCGCTGCCCCGTGGCAACGTGATCCATGATGCGCTGGCCGGCTGGATGCGCTGGACCGGTCGCAACTTCGACGCCGGCCGCGATCGCCACGCGTGGGTGGTGTGGATCATCACCGCGGTCCTGCCGGCACTGATCGCCTGGGGCGTGTATGCGGCGCTCGCCTACGTCAACGTGTTGCTGGCATTGGCCTGGAACGTCGCGGTGCTGTACCTGACGCTCGGATTTCGGCAGTTCAGCCACTACTACACCGACATCCGGGACGCGCTCGAACGCGGCGACGAACTCGAGGCGCGTCGGCTGCTCTCGGAGTGGCGCCACCTCGACGCGAGCGAACTCCCGCGCACCGCGCTGCTGCGGCACGTGATCGAACACGCGCTGCTCGCCGCGCATCGGCATGTGTTCGGGGTGTTCTTCTGGTTCGTGCTGTTCTCGACCTTCGGGCTCGGTCCGGCCGGCGCGGTGCTGTACCGCATGGCCGAGTTCGCGAGCCGCTACTGGGCCTACAAGACGCTCAGCATCGACGCGCCGTTGAACGAGCGGCTGAAGGACCTGTCGCTGCGCCTGTTCGCGGCGCTCGACTTCGTGCCGGCGCGGATGACCGCGTTCGGCTTCGCGGTGGTCGGCAACTTCGAGGAAGCGGTGACGTGCTGGCGCCGCGATGCGGGCCTGTGGAAGCATCCGAACGAAGGCATCATCCTCGCGGCGGCGGCCGGCGCGGTCGGCGTCCGGCTCGGTGGCAGCGCCGCCCCGGGTGTGACGCCGGATCGCTCGCAGACCTTCGAGGCCGGCGCGGCCGCCGACGACGTCAATGCCGAAGGCTCGACACCGGGCTTGCCGCCCGAACTCGGCCACCTGCGCAGCGTCGTCGGGCTGGTGTGGCGCTCGGTGGTGCTGTGGATGTTGCTTCTGGCGTTGCTGTCGCTGGCCAATCTGGTGGGATAGCGCAGGGTTCGTGTGAACTTGCCGACTGCGGTCGCGCGTTAGGCGCACGGGGGCTCCTACAATTCCGACGCATGAAGACACATCACCTTGCTGCCTTGATCGCCGCCACCTTGTTCGGCGCCGCCTGTTCCACGAGCCCGCGCAGTAACGCGCCGGAGGCCACCCCCGCGGCCAAGCCCGCAGCGGAGGCGAAGACCCCGGCACCCTCGCGGCCGGGCGCCACGGTCGTCAAGTCCCGCGACGGCAGCTACACCGGTGAAATCATCGGCACACCCGCACCGGGTAGCAAGTTTGCGCAACTGCAGATCGGCATGCAACCGACCGAGGTTCAGAAGATCCTGGGCCGCTTCCCGGACGAATTGCACAGCTACGAGTCGGGCAAGCGCTGGATTCCGTTCTACTTCGGCAACGACGCGCGTCGTACGCAGCACCTTTACAAGGGCGAGGGTTGCCTGATCTACACCGCGGGCGGCGTGTTCGGCGCTGACGCAGGCGATCTGCTGCAGATTGAAGTTGACCCCTCGGGCGCCTGCTACAAGCAGTGAACGCGCGACGCTAGTAGCGTTGCGCGGCCGTCAGCTCGCCCAGGATCTCCCCGTAGATCCGATATCGCGACGCACTGATCTCCCCACGCTCGAGCGCCGCGCGCACCCCGCACCCCGGCTCGTGCTGGTGCGTGCAGTTGTAGAACTTGCAATCGGCGTGCGCGCGCAGATCCGGCATCAGCGACGCGAGCTGCTGCGGGTCGATCTGGCGCAGGCCGAACTCCTGGAAACCCGGTGAGTCGATCAGCGCACTGCGGCGCTGTGCCGGATCGAGCCAGTACCACTGCGTCGTCGTCGTCGTGTGACGCCCCGAGTTGAGCGCCTGCGAGATGTCTCCGATCTGGGCACGCGCATCGGGTGCGAGCAGGTTGATCAGCGTGCTCTTGCCGGTGCCGCTCGGGCCGAGCACCAGCGTGGCGCGGTCGTTCAACAGCGGCGCGAGGGCGGCGCGGGCTTCGTCGGAGCGCGCCTTCAATGCCAGTTCGATCACCTCGGTGCCGAACGCGGCGTAGGGTGCGAGCCGCGCGCGGGCCGCGGCGATCTCGGGCAGATCCGCCTTGTTCAGCACGATGCGCGCCGGGATCGCGGCACTCTCGGCGGCGACCAGCGCGCGCGCGAGTTGCGATTCGCTGAACACTGGCTGCGCGGCGACGAGGATCAGCAACTGGTCGAGGTTCGCCGCGAACGACTTGGTCTTCCATTCGTCCTGGCGGAACAGCAGGTTGCGGCGCGGCTCGATGTGTTCGATCACGCCTTCGTCGCCGGAGGGTTGCCAGCGCACGCGGTCGCCGACGACGCAGTCGCCGCTGTTGCGCCGACCCTTGCCGCGCGGGTGGCAGAGCGTGCGGTCACCGTCGGGCGTCTCGACGATGTAGTGGCGGCCGTGGCCTGCAACCACCAGCCCTTCGTCGAGGACGACCGCCTTGCTCAAATGCCGCGATCAGGCGATGAACGAGATCAACGCATCCGCCTTCGCCGCGCAGATGAAGTCGTTCACGCTGATGCCGCCCACCGAGTGGGTCGAGAAGCGCACCACGCAACGGTTGTAGCTGACAGCGAGCTCGGGGTGATGGTCTTCGGTGTTCGCGATCCAGGCCAGCGCATTCACGAACGAGATCGTCTCGTGGTAGTTCTGGAACGCGAAGGTCTTCTCGATCGCACCGCCGTTCTCGTGCCACCCGCTGACCTGCGCGAGGTGATCGCGCACGGCGCCGTCGCTCATCGGTGCGCCGTTCTTGATGGCATGGCAGCGTTGGTGCAGGAGATTGCTCATGGTGTGATCGAGGCGGGTTGCAACGTCGATTGCGGGCTGCGCGACAGCGCCGCGAGGCGCTCCGACGCGGGCGGATGCGAGTAGTAGAAGCGCACGTAGAGCGGGTCGGGCGTCAGCGTCGCCGCGTTGTACTCGTGCAGCTTCAGCAGCGCCGCGGCGAGGTCGTTGCCATCGGCCTGGCGGCAGGCGTAGGCATCGGCCTCGAACTCGTGGCGGCGCGACAGTTGCGCGAACAGTGGCGAGACGAAGTACGCGAACACCGGCGTGGCCAGCAGGAACAGGATCAGCGCCAGCGCATCGTTCGGCGCGTTCAGCGACGGCCGCACGCCCAGCCCGAGGTAGAACCACGACTGGCTCGACAACCAGCCGAGCAGCGCAAAGCCCGCCAGGCTCAACGCGAACATCGCCACGATGCGCTTGAGCACATGCCGGTGCTTGAAGTGACCGAGCTCGTGGGCCAGCACCGCCTCGACTTCGCCGGGCGAGAGCTTGGCCAGCAGCGTATCGAAGAACACCACCCGCTTGGCGGCACCGAAGCCGGTGAAATAGGCGTTCGCGTGCGCCGAGCGCCGGCTGCCGTCCATCACGAACAGGCCCTTCGCCGCGAAGCCGCAGCGCGCCATCAACGATTGCACGCGTGCCTTCAGCGACTCGTCGGCGAGCGGCTCGAAGGTGTTGAACAGCGGCGCGATGACCGTCGGATACAGCACCAGGATCAACAGGTTGAACGCCATCCACGCGCCCCAGGCCCACAGCCACCACAGCGTGCCGGTGGCGCCCATCAGCCACAGCATCAGTGCCGCGACCGGCAGGCCGATCAGTGCGCCGACCGCGAGGCCCTTGAGCGTATCGGCGACGTACAGCGCCCACGTCATGCGGTTGAAGCCGAAGCGCTGCTCGATGCGGAAGGTGCTGTAGAGCTCGAACGGCAGATCGAGCAGTCCGCCGATGAGCGCGAACCCGGCCAGCAGCGCTAGCTGATAGGCCATCGCGCCGAAGCGCGGCTGGAGCGCGTCGCGCACCCCGCTGTTCAAGGCGTCGAGCCCGCCGAGCAGGGTCCAGCCGACCAGCACCGCGGCGCCGAACGCCGTACCGAGCAGACCGAAGCGGCCCTTCGCGATCGTGTAGTCCGCGGCGCGCTGGTGCGCGGCGAGCGGAATCGTCTCGGCGAACGCACCGGGCACGCCGCCGCGGTGCGACGCGACGTGGCGGATCTGGCGCGCCGCGAGCCAGAACTTGACGCTCAGCGTCGCGACCAGCGCGGCGCTGAACGCGAGCGTGAGTGAGAAGGCGGCCTGCATGGGGCGAAGTGTAGACCTGCGAAAATGAACCCATGAACGACACCGCCGACGACACCACCGACGACACCCCCTTGGCGCGCTCGGACGACAACCTCGTCTGGATCGACCTCGAGATGACCGGCTTGATGCCCGACACCGACCGCATCATCGAGATCGCGGTGATCGTCACCGACGCGCAGTTGCAGCAGCGCGTCGCGGGGCCGGTGTTCGCGATCCACCAGAGCGATGCGACGCTCGACGCGATGGATGCGTGGAACAAGGGCACGCACGGCCGCAGCGGCCTGATCGATCGCGTCAAGGCCTCGACGGTCGACGAAGCGCAGGCCGAGGCGGCGGTGATCGAATTCCTGCAGCGATACGTCGGCAAGGGCAAGTCGCCGATGTGCGGCAACAGCATCTGCCAGGACCGGCGCTTCCTCGCGCGCACGATGCCCCGGCTGGAGGACTATTTCCACTATCGCAACCTCGACGTCAGCACACTGAAGGAACTCGCCAAGCGCTGGAAGCCGGACATCCTCACCGGCTTCAGGAAGGCGCAGGCGCACACCGCGCTGGCCGACATCATCGAGTCGATCGACGAGCTGGTGTACTACCGGGAGCACCTGCTATCGGCCCCGCTTGCGGGAAAACCCCAGCCGGCATAGAATCCCAGCTTCGCCTGAACGCTCCAACCCATGGGCGGGACGTTGCCGGCGATTCGTTCATCCCCTCTGACCTCATCGATTCTTCGCGTTGCGTAGGCTTGGTTGGCGGCGATGCCGTCGCTTTGACTGTCCACGGACGCTCTCCTCAAGCGGCTTGTTTGCAACTCTGCCTCGTGCCGGGTTGCCGTCGGCATGACCGGCGATTTGCGTTGAAGAAAGAAGACGATGAGTTTCGAATCCCTGGGGCTGCCTGAGGCCCTGTTGAAAGCCGTTGCCGGTTCCGGCTACGAATCCGCCACTGAAGTGCAAGCGCAGGCGATCCCGCCCGCGCTCGCCGGCGCCGACTTGATGGTCTCGGCCAGCACCGGCAGCGGCAAGACCGCGTCGTTCATCCTGCCGGCGTTGCAGCGCATCCTCGCGGCCCGTGGCGACAACGCCAAGCGTCGCGAGAAGGGCATCATCTACGGACCGCGCATCCTCGTGCTCACGCCGACGCGCGAACTCGCGATGCAGGTCGCGAAGGCCGCGGCCACCTACGGCCGCTTCGTGCCGGGCCTGCGCGTCTCGACCGTCGTCGGCGGCGTGCCGTACCCGGCGCAGATCGCCGCGCTGCGCGGTGCGCTCGACATCCTGATCGCCACGCCCGGCCGCCTGATCGATCACCTGCAAACCGGCAAGTGCGTGCTCGACAACGTCGAGATGCTCGTGCTCGACGAGGCCGACCGCATGCTCGACATGGGCTTCATCGACGACATCCACACGATCGCCGACCACACCCCGGCCGCGCGCCAGACGGTGATGTACAGCGCGACCTTCCTCGGCCACGTCGGCCGCCTGGCGCAGAACCTGCTGCGCGAGCCGCAGCGCATCGACGTCGCCTCCCACACCGACACGCACGAGAACATCGAGCAGCGGCTGCACTGGGCCGACAACGTGAACCACAAGAACGCGCTGCTCGATCACCTGCTGACGCAGCGCGAGATGGAGCAGGCGGTCGTGTTCACGAGCACGCAGCGCGACGCCGACTGGCTCGCCGATCGCCTCGCCGACATGGGTCACCACGTCGCGTCGCTGCACGGCGGTCACCCGCAAGGGCGGCGCAACCGCGTGCTGCAAGGGCTGCGCAACAAGCAGCTGAAGATCCTCGTCGCAACCGATGTCGCCGCACGCGGCATCGACGTGCCGACGATCAGCCACGTGATCAACTACGGCCTGCCGATGAAGGCCGAGGACTACGTGCACCGCATCGGCCGCACCGGCCGCGCCGGGCGCAACGGCCTGGCGGTGACGCTGGCCGAGCGCATGGACGCCGGCATGATCCGCCGCATCCAGCAGTTCACGACGCAGAACATTCCGGTGCAGACCGTCGTCGGCCTGGAGCCGAAGATCGTCGCGCCGAAGATGCATCCGTCGCGCCCGCACGGCGATGCGGGCGGTGCGCGTTTCGGCGCGAAGCCGTTCGGCCACAAGCCGGCCGGCTTCAAGGCCGCGCCGGGTGCCAAGAAGCCGTACGCGCCGCGTGACCGTGCACCGTTCGAACGGGCACCGTCGTTCGACCGCGCGCCGCAGCAGCATGCGGATGCGCCGGCGCGCAATCCGTTCGATCGCGCACCGCGCAAGCCCGGCGCGGCGCCGGCCAAGGGCGGCTTCAAGCCGCAACGCGCGCGGCCGGGCGGCTACACGCGTTGATCGCGTTCACGCGAGACAGCTGAACCGCAGTGGAGGCCTTCCTCATTTCGACCGGCGTCGTGGCGCTGGGTGAAATGGGCGACAAGACCCAGCTGCTGGCGATGCTGCTCGCGGCACGTTTCAAGCGGCCCCTGCCGATCGTGCTCGGCATCCTCGCTGCGACGCTGGTGAACCATGCGCTGGCCGGTCTGGTCGGCGCGTGGATCGCGCAGGCCCTCGGGCCGATGGTGCTGCGCTGGGTCATCGGCGTGTCGTTCATCGCGATGGCCGGCTGGATGCTGATCCCCGACAAGATCGACGACGACGAGTCCGACACCGGTCGATCGCACTTCGGCGTGTTCGCGACCACCGTGATCACTTTCTTCCTCGCCGAGATGGGCGACAAGACGCAGCTGGCGACCGTCGCGCTGGCGGCGCGCTACACCGACCTCGTCGCGGTCGTCGCGGGTACCACCTGCGGCATGCTGATCGCCGACGTGCCCGCGGTCTTCGTCGGCGACAGGCTCGCGCGCAAGATCTCGATGACGCTGGTACACGGGATCGCTGCGGCCATCTTCGCGCTGCTCGGCGTGCTGACGCTGTTCAACGTGGGGAGGCTGTTCTGACGCGCCCGGGCGCTGCACAATCGGCAGCTCCCACAACGACAGAGGCCGCATCATGCAGGGCGACGCCAAGGTACTCGAGTACCTGAACCTCCAACTCAAGAACGAACTCACCGCGATCAACCAGTACTTCCTGCACTACCGGATGCTGAAGAACTGGGGACTGGCCAAGCTCGCGAAGCACGAGTACGAGGAGTCGATCGACGAGATGAAGCACGCCGACAAGCTGATGGACCGCATCCTGATGCTGGACGGCCTGCCGAACCTGCAAGACCTCGGCAAGCTGCTGATCGGCGAGAACGCGGTCGAGATCCTGCACTGTGACCTGAAGCTCGAGCTCGGCTCGGTCGGCGTCCTGAAGGACGGCATCGCGCACTGCGAGAGCGTGCGCGATTACGTCTCGCGCGAACTGCTCGAGGACATCCTCGCCGACACCGAAGGCCACGTCGATCATCTGGAGACGCAGATCGAGCTCGTGGCCCAGGTCGGCGAGCAGAACTGGCTGCAGACACAGATGGGCGACGGGTCGTGAACCCGAGGAGCGCGCGGTGCTGATCGGCGTTCCGAAGGAAGTCAAGAATCACGAGTACCGCGTCGGGCTGACGCCGGCGTCGGTGCGCGAGCTGGTCGCGTCCGGCCACGCGGTGGTGGTCGAGCACGAGGCCGGGGCGGGCATCGGCGTGGCCGACACCGAGTACGCCACCGCCGGCGCGAGCATCGCGGGGGACGCGGCGGACGTCTACGCGCGGGCCGAGATGATCGTCAAGGTCAAGGAGCCTCAGCCCGACGAGCGCGCCCGGTTGCGGCCGGGCCAGGTGCTCTTCACCTACCTGCACCTGGCGCCCGACCCGGTGCAGTGCAGCGACCTCGTCGCCGGTGGCGCGATCTGCATCGCCTACGAGACGGTGACCCAGCCCGGCGGCGGGCTGCCGCTGCTCGCACCGATGTCCGAAGTGGCCGGGCGCATGTCGGTGCAGGCCGCGGCGCACAGCCTGGAGCGTGCGCACGGTGGGCGCGGCATGCTGCTGGGCGGCGTGCCGGGGGTGGCGCCGGCCAAGGTGGTGATCCTCGGGGCGGGCGTCGTCGGCAGCAACGCGGCGCAGATGGCGGTCGGCACCGGTGCGCAGATCGTCGTGATCGATCGCAGCCTCAATGCGCTGCGGCGCATGGACCGGCTGCTCGGCGCGCGCGTGATGACGGTGTTCTCCAATCGCGCCAACATCGAAGAGCACGTGCTGTCGGCCGATGTCGTGATCGGCGGGGTGCTGATTCCGGGCGCGGCCGCACCCAAGCTGGTGACGCGCGCGCACGTGGCGGGCATGAAGCCGGGCTCGGTGGTGGTGGACGTCGCGATCGACCAGGGCGGCTGCTTCGAGACGTCCAAAGCCACGACCCACGCCGATCCGACCTACGTCGTCGACGGCGTGGTGCACTACTGTGTCGCCAACATGCCCGGAGGCGTGCCGCGCACTTCGACCCATGCACTCAACAACGCGACCTTGCCCTTCGTGCTGGCCCTGGCGAACAAGGGCTGGGTCCAGGCGCTGCGCGACGACCCGCACCTGTGCAACGGGCTCAACGTCGCCGCCGGCAAAGTGACCTGCCGCGAGGTCGCGCGCGACCTCGGGTTGGCGTGGGTCGCGCCCGAGGACGTGCTGTCGGCGTGACCCGCTACTTGCGGTGCACCGCGACCTTCACGGTCATGCCGAGGTAGTCGCCCGCCTCGCCGAACCAGCTTCCGGCGATCGGTGCGGCCTGTGACGGGTCGCGCGCGACGCCGACGCGGATCAGCTGGTTCCCGCCGGTGAGGTTGTTGGTCGGATCGAACGGCACCCAGCCGGCGCCAGGCAGGTACGCCTGCAGCCATGCATGCGTCGCGCCGGCGCCGATGGTCGCGTTCGCGTCGCCACCGTCCAGCGCCGGGTCGTACAGATAGCCCGAGACGAAGCGCGCGGCGACACCGAGGCGGCGCACCGCCTCCATCATCAGCAGCGCGAAGTCGCGGCACGAGCCGCTGCCGCGCTCGAGGGTTTCGAGCGGCGTCTGCGTGCCTTCCTCGTCACGCGCGGCATAGACGAAGGTCTCGCGGATGAACTGGTTCATCTTGAGCAGCATCTCGCGCGTCGCGGTCACGCCATCGGTGCGCAAGAACTGGCGTGCCCAGGCGGTGAGCTGGCCCTTCGGGTCGTCGTAGTGCGGGCGCAGGTACTGCTCGAGATCGAACCGCTCGTCGACGCCGTAGGCGAACGGGAACCACTCCGCGCTCGGCGAGATCGGCAGCTCTTCGTTGTAGGTGTGTGCGTGCTCGATCGTGAAGCTGCACACGATCTCCAGCGTGTCCGATGGCACGCTGGGCTGCACCAGCGCGACCGAGTTCGAGTGCGGGTCCTGGATCAGGCGGATCTGCGAATCGGGCACCACCTGCAGATCGGTCGCGAGCACGCGCAGATCGTGGCTCTCGCGCGGGCGGAACATCACGCGGTGCTCGCCGAACGTGACCGGCTGGCGGTAGTGGTAGGTCGTCGTGTGGACGATCTCGTAGTGAACGGTCATCGAGCGATAGCCGTCAGACGCCCAGCAGTTCGACCTCGAACATCAGCGTCGCGTTCGGCGGGATCACGCCGCCGGCGCCGCGCGCGCCATAGCCGAGTTCCGGCGGGATGACGAGCAGCCGCGTGCCGCCGACCTTCATCCCTTGCACGCCTTCGTCCCAGCCGCGGATCACCATGCCGGCACCCAGGTCGAAGCGGAACGGGTCACGTCGATCCTTCGAGGAATCGAACTTGGCGCCCTTGACGCCGTTGTTGTAGAGCCAGCCGGTGTAGTGGACCGTGACGTGCTGGCCCGCCTTCGCGGCCGGCCCGCTGCCGTCGGTCGTGTCCTCGTACTGCAGGCCGGAAGGGGTGGTGGTCATCATGGGTGCGTCTCCGCTAGGGCGAGTTGCCGAACCCGACATCATGCCAGCGCTCGCGCCAGCGCCGCGCCGCGTCGGCCAGCCAGGCGCTCGGATCGTCGCCCGAGACCTCGTGCAAGTCCAGC
>Ga0209023_10002732_pt1 | contig 21679 bp, 15 predicted proteins | sample LakOneMetagenome_FD_187468 | JGI IMG/M metagenome (GOLD analysis project Ga0209023, IMG submission 187468) | Freshwater and sediment microbial communities from Lake Erie, Canada (SPAdes) (version 2) | ecosystem: Environmental > Aquatic > Freshwater > Lentic | place: Lake Erie, Canada...
CTGCGGTGTTCTCGCGCTGGAAGTCGTTGGGGAAGGCTTTCCCGGTCTTGCGCCACTCGGCCAGTTTGGCGCGGCGCTCGGCGATAAGCTGGTTTTCGTCCTGCTGAACCGGCGCTTGCTGTTCGGTGTTGTCGGTGGTGGCCATGAGGGAAAATCCTTCAAAAATTGGGGTTTGCTGCGGTCGACCGCGTAAAACACTGAATTTTCGCCGATTTAGGGGCCCCGCGACAAGGATCATTGATAGGTCGCGTTGGTCTCCGCGACGATCGCCTGTGCTGCGCGATGTTTCGGTGTAACCGATTTGTAACCGCTGGCCTACGACAATTTCATCGGATCGGCTTTTATGGTCGTTCCGGTCAGGTTTTATGGCTATTTTGGTTGCAGCATTTGCTGGTTCTCTATTGCACGTATCGATCAGGGAGATTTCATGAATCATCCGTTCAATCGCTACTTCCGTCTTGTCGGGCTAACAGTCGTCGGCTTGGCTTCTCCGCTGACGGCACTATCGGCAACGGAATTGCCCTTGGCCAATTCATCGGCTGGCTTCGGCTGGTGGGATGGTCCACGGGGGGCTGATATGGGTCTGTCGGTCGGTCCGGTCACGACGGCGATTGACACCACTCTGAACAAAGGCGGATCGACGGATGGTTTGTTCCCTATCTCGACTTGGCAGGTGACGGGTAGTGCGCAAACGGCGCTGGGGGTCCAGGGCGTGGCCGGTCCGAGTATTGCCGTATCGACTTCCGGTGTCGGCTACAACGTCTGGGGCTGGGCGAAAGTGGATGGCGGGGCGTCCTCCTCAATGTACGTGCGCTTCGTCGAGGACAAACCGTTACCGATGAGCATCAACCTGATTCCTGTGCTGTTTTCGGCGAGTGGCGTGGGGGCTTTTAGCGGATCTGGGTTTCTCCCCTATAACGAACTGAAAATGCAGGCATTGTTTTCGGTAGACAGTTATGACGGGGTGTCGGATACCTTCCCGCAAGATCGATTCAAGGTAAGTGGCCAAGGGAGCAACGGTAGCGCTGCATTCGATGACTTGGTTTCGCTCGGTGTGCATCAGGGCTACTACAACCCATGGTTTCAGATTGTGCTCAGCGGGAACTGCAGCAGCCTGGCCTTCGGCAACAACAATAGGGACGGCACCGCCCCAGTTTCAGGAGACGCTAGTTGCAGCCTCGCAATCAAGTCCAACCTGACACTTGACCAGGCTGGCTTCGACGCCAATCCAACGCATTACGGAGCAGCAACCTCGTTCAAACTTGCGGACTACTATCACCTCGAATACAGCGCCAATGTACCGGCCGTGCCGGAACCGGAAAGCTGGGTAATGCTGCTGGCCGGGCTGGGTTTGGTCGCCACAATGGCGCGGCGGGGCGGAAAACGAGCCTGAATCATGGCTGTTACGGTCAACAGGAAAAAACGGCCAAAACCAGAATTTTCTTGATCGCTGTCTATGGGTAGTTAACACCTATCCGAGCAATTGGATAGGTGCTTTTCTGTCTCTCGGAATTTGCAGAACTTGGTAACAGACTGTACGCGGGGTAGCTGTCGCGCACTCCAATCGGAGCAATGCATCGAGTGGCAATGAATTGCCGCGTTCTCTCAGTGCACCAACAAGGGCATAATCGTCATGCAGGAGACTGCGTGCACCTACCTGCCAAACAAAGAGAGAAAACCAGATGCGTTTCAGAAACCCCTTATCAACGATAGCCGTGCTCTGCGCCATTGTGCTCAGTGGACCATCGACGGCAGCCGGCCTGAATGTGCTGGGTTTCGACGACATGAGTTGCGCCGCGTGGACCAAATCGAAAGACGAACCCGATCTGCGCACTAGCTACATCGTCTGGGTGCGCGGATTCCTGAGCGGGCACAACTATGCGGTGCCCAGCCAGCAGGTATCGACCATTTCCAGCGGGACCGTGGAAATGAAAGTGGAGCAGTACTGCAAACGGACTCCCGGTGGTTTGTTCAGCGATGCGGCGATGCGCCTGAGTGACGAGCTTTCAGGACGGAATCAGCCGATTCGGAAGTAGCGGCTTTGAAATTTGGTTTTGCAGGTCGATGGAAGACTAATCAAATGCTTCTATTGACTGGTGGTGCAAAAAAGTGAGGAGCACAGTCCGTCAGCCGCCATTGTATTGAGACACCGTGCGCGTACGTAGTGTCTTGGCCTTCGCCGCGACAAGTTCGGCATGCTTCTGCAAGGCCGGTTTGATGATGGCCGGTTCGATCACCGCCAGCAACGCCTCGCAACTCGGATATTCCAGCGGATCAAGAACCCAGTTGTACTTGGTCCACAAGTCCTTGAACATCGGGAAGGCGTCTTCGCCCTCGGCAATGATGGGCACCAGTGGAACCATGTAATCGGGAACGATGGCCTGCAGTTCGAGCGGACTGGACCGTGGATTGGTGATGTCGGCAATGATGAATCGGCTGAGCCCAGCCAGCGTTCTGACGGTTTCCGTCAGATCACGTTCCTGCGGCTTGTCGAAATCGAAGATCATCGGCAGGTAGCCGCGTTCCCGTAGTCCGGAACGCAGCGCATCGAGCACTGACTTTCGTTCGGCGGTGAAACGGCCCAAGATCAGCACCCCTTTTTTGCATACCGTGTCGAGTACCCCTCGAATCTTGGGGTTGTTGAGCAACATATAAACAAATTGGGCAACCTCGATATTGTCCACTACCACCTCAGGCTGCCCATTCGGCGTGACAATCAGGTCTTGGCGCAAGCCGTCGTCTTCGTTGAACTGGACATCCCAGGCTGAGATGCCATAGACGCGGCAACCGCACAAATTGGTTCCCCGCAGGTCGGCACCGACGAGGTTGGCGCCCGAGAGATTGGCACCGCTCAGATTGGCGCCTTGCAACGAGGCATGGGTGAGATTGGCGTTGCTTAGATCGGCGTTGGACAGGTTGGCACCGTTCAGGCAGGCATAGCCAAGATTGGCGCCCATCAAATTTGCGCCGACAAGTTCGGTATTGGTCAGGTCGGCACCGCGCAGATCCGCTTCCATCAGGCGGGCAGCGGTAAAACGTGCATCGCGCAGGCTGGCGCGTTGCAGCTTGGCGCCTTTCATGGCCATCCATTGCAGGTGCTCCGTATCGAACACTGCATGATCGAAACGAACGCCACGCAAATCCGCATAACCGAGAACCACGTCAGTTAACGTAGCGCCGCGCAGATCGATGGCCGGCGCAGTCAGCGAACGAATGTAGTCGCCTTTGCCCCAAAGGCCATGCTTGCCGGCCCCAGTCCCTTTGGCATGCTGAACGTAGACGGCTTGCTGCCCTAACTTGTATTCGCTCCAGGCAGCGAGCGCGATCTCCCGCTTTTCGGTGCGGATCGGCGATTTGATTAAGTCCTGAAACGCCTCCAGATCCCGCGCGTTCCCCAGAAACTCTTGGGGAGCGGTCGATGTATTTGTGTCGGGCATCAGTTTCTCCGAAACGATTGTTCGCAGCGACTACGGAACTTGCAGCCTAACCGCATTTTGGTACTGGCGATTGGCTGGCATTGTTGCGAAGTCCGCGGCGTCTGGTTTGCAACAATGCCAATGCCAATGCCAATGTCGCTGCAGCCAGCAGCCAAATTGAGGTTGGCTCATCCACGGCCTGGATGCATGGACGACCGTCGCAAGTAATGGAAACGCTGACTTCGTCACTCGTGTACCAGTCCGTTGTAACCTGCCCCCAGTTAACCGTTGATAGTTGCGGATTGCCGTTGCTGTTGACGCCGTTGTAGCGAAAATCATGGAACTGGAATGACTGTTCCACTTCGATGACCGGGCGGTTGCCAAGAATACCGACCGGCAATTCCTGTCCATCAATTGTGGCAAATAGTAAGTCGTGAGCGGAGATTTTTAGCAGGTTGAAATAGTGCTTTTCGAAATCGACCGCAAGATTTCCATTGGCATCGTAGGCTGTTTCGCCCCAATAATTGGACGTAGCGTTGATCGAAAAATAGAAATCGCTGGCAACAAAATTACCAGCCAGTTGCCCTGAACTCTCATTGACACCCGACGATACGAGTGCCTTGTCAAAAAGCGGCCCATCGACCGAGGATTCGGAACGAAGCCAGGAGCGGGACAGGTCACTACATCCGCTGCCATTATGTGCTTCGACAATTTTGGTTCGCGAGTCTTCATCACAGAACGCCCGGGTATCGATTGAAAATGAGAAGTGGCCGGTCGATGTTCCGTAAATTTCACCGTAGGTTCCCGGGTGGTAGGTCGGTGTTCCATCGGCATACCAACGGTAACTGTGGTCTATCTGATGACTGCCCCAATTGCCGACATCTATCTCGTAGGTGACGACAGTTGCGTGGCTTGGCGGGCAGGCGAGTAGTGCAGCGGCGAGCAGACCGAGCCAATGTTTGAGCAAGACCTGGTAGCGCGAATTCCCCGGCATCGGTTTCGGCCATTCTGCTGTTCCCCCGAAATCCTGAGCACCATGCCGCATGAATTTCCCGTTTTTCCGTGGGCAGTCGGGCAAGGATGCGAATTGAGGCATGGGCTTCATTTGTTGTCCTTTTCGTGGCACGACAATCGGGGGCGGCGGTCAGGATGTTTGGTAACAGAGGTAGACGTACTTTCCCTTGGCTCCCTTGTTCAAGTCACAGCCAATCTTGATAAATCCAGAAGGGGCGGCCGTTTGATTGGTGTCACCTGCCACGACCGCCAGCCCCTTGATGTCGGGGCCGCCTCTCTTGAAATAGAGGTAGATGTAGTCGCCTTTCACGCCGGCATTCAGATCGGTCGGTACTTTGGTGTAACCGGCTGGCGTAGCGATGTTTTTGTTCTTGCTGTTGAGCACCATGAGGTCGCTGATTGATCCAGCATCGCCTTCGCTATGGGGTTTGCATTTGAGATAGAGGAACGGCCCTCCCGCGCCCATGTTCAGATCGACGATCAATCGGTGCCAGCCGGCCCCATCCAGTTCCTGGTAATTTGCATGGGTGACCTTTTCGATCACCAAGTCTGAGAACGGTCCGGGTACCATCGATTCGCTAGGTCGCTTCGTCTGAACCTTGTTATAGGCTACGCCAACGCCAAGCAATGGCATGTAAATACGGGCGATGACGCCGTAGCCAGCATTTTTCTGGATGATTTCTTGAGCCGATTTCGAAAACTGATAGGAAACCAAGGCACCGACCCACGGTATGTTGGAGGTCAAATGTGACACCGCCTCGGCAGTCAAGGCTGCCGGAACGCACTCTGCGGAGGCAATATCAAAGGTGACTCGAACGTACTTTCCAACGGCTGGTGGCCAGCCTTGCATTTCAGTGACAACATCCCATGAAACTTGCATCACAACCTCCGAGTTAACAGAAGAACCTGAAAGGTCAGAAACGCTTCTCCGAGATTCCGCGTTGCTGCGGTCAACCGGGAATTACTGGGAAAAATGAATATCAACGCTCCGACCGTCTTGTAGGTAAATAGGGGTCAGACCCCCATTTTCCAGAACGGCGTTTCGCAGAACCCCCTATGAAAGCCAAGCCAACGGTGAGCATCAACAGTACGGAGGGTTCAGGTACCGCGGGAATTTGGCTGACAACAGTTATGTTAGCGCCCGCATGCGAACTCCCCAGATCTGCCATCAGGACTGCTGAGCCTAAGCTGAATGCACTGACTCTTACGATGGCGGATGCTTCTCCGGGCAGAATTGCCAGTGTTGAAAAAGTATCGAAAACGCTGCGATCTGAACTGCTTAAGGCAACAAACGTGACTTCGCTCGTGGGCCCGGCCAGCAAAACCTGCAGCGGAATTGGTGCGGTTGGCTCATTTATAGAGCCAAGGACGCTGTAAGTTGAGCTGATGTTGAAGCCCAAGAGTTCCGTCGCACTTGCTTGGAAGGTAGTGAGGCATAGGGTTGCCAAGAGTGCAACGGTCGCAGGTAGATTCATCAAGATTCGGGGCATGGCAATGTCCTTTCAAACCGGTGGGTGAAATTGGGGTCGGGTTGAAATAGGGGTCAGACCCCTATTTCTCTTTTGAGGCCAATCAGCTTTCGGGACCGCTTCGCTCCAATGGCGCCAAGCATTGTCAATCCGGCCAGCAACATCGTGGTGGCAGTCGGCTCTGGTACGGGCGTGAGCAGATAGGCGTGACCGTTCACGTTGTCTCGCACGATGATTTGCCCCAATTTGTTGATGCCGTTTGCTTCAGAAAGAACGACGCCGGACGGTAAGGTGGTGAGCGAGTTAAGGTTGTACATGCCGGTACCGTTGGGGTCTGTGACGAAGGCCGACATACCCTTCAAAGTCGCGGACCACCCCACTACATGTCCCAGATCGTTGAGTCCGTTGGCCCAGCTCTCGAAGTCGTCGTGTTGGGCGAGGTTGCCCAGATCGCGCATGTTATTGCCATTCATATCTGTAAGAAAGGCGCGGAGATGACCGCTTGGCGTGCTTGATGTACCGGCAACCTGGCCGATGTTGTTGATCGCGTGCCCGTAACTGACATTGCCGCCCAGTGTGCCGAGGTCGCGCATGTTGTACCCATTCGCATCTGTGATGAACGCATGTATGGCCTGGCCCTGTCCAGCGGCATATGTATTGCCTGTCACTTGGCCTGCGTTGTTGATGCCGTTAGCTGCGCTGAAGGCGCCACCGAGCGTGCCGAGATCCCTGAAGCCCGTACCATCCGAATTCATGATGAAGGCGTAACTAGAAGGGAATATTTTTGGGTCGTTAAAAACCCCGACTACCTGCCCGTTGTTGTTGATCCCCGTGGCTACTGGCGACCATACGTTGGCAGGGCTGACATCAATCATCCGGACTCCCTGGGGGCCGGTGGTAAAGGCTTGGGATGTGCCAGAGTAGGAATCGCCCACAACCTGTCCGGTATCGTTAATGCCTAACGCTTGGCTTGTGGCATAACTCAACGCTGGCGTCAGCGTGCCCAGATCGCGCATACCCAGGCCATCGTTTTGCCAGAAATAGGCATGGTAAGGACCACCTAGGGATATCGTCGAGAAACCAACCACCTGGCCAGATTCATTGATACCCGTCGCCCATGTTGTGCCACCACCCAGCGACCCGAGGTCTATGGCCTGATAGTTCGGGGCCGCGCCGGCCTGCGATGCAATGAGCAGAAATGACGTAATAGCGAATTTGATCTTCATTTTCGGTACAACCCCCATTGCTGAGCACGATTTCCGAAGTGGCATCGACCGTTTCAGTCTACGGTTCTCCCGGTTACAAACGGGTTACTTCCGGCGGAGTTCAAACTTGCTCAACAACCCTTGGCCGCGCGTGTCAGCAGGTGCCAAACGCAGGAGATTTTCCAGAATGGGGCTTGGGTCGGGGATAGTCGGATTTGTTATTGCCGCTTCAGCAACGGCATAGGTGGCACGCAGGCAGTTTCGCAGGAGCCTCTCGCGGTGCTCGATGATCCATGGTTCGCTGTCATCGTTTGAAAGAAAAATGGCGCGGATAGTCAGGAGCGTGGCATGTAGCTTGCTCAAGTCTTTCAGGGTTTCAGCGTCGCTTAATGCTGCCAGAAACTCGATGCAGTCAATCCGGCAAAGCCCGCTGACCAGCGAGACATGCCCATGCTGGATAACAACCCAAGGCAAGGGCATTTCGCCTTTCTTGCAGCCTAGGTGGCGGAGCCGCCACAGTGCGACCTTGAGATTGTTGCGGGCGATATCGCCATCGGCGTCGGGCCATAGCATGTCGCACAGTCGTTCGGCTGAGACTTTGTAGCCGCCGAGGACGATCAGGGCCTTGAGCAGGGTTTTGCTTCGGGTGCCATGCCAGTCGCGGTCGTAGAGCCTTCTGCCGTTGATCTCGACGCACAGTTCGCCGAAGGTAGTGATCTGGACGGGGCGCTGGTCCTGTTTGCCGGTTGTGGCGGGTGTTGGTGGCGGGCTGAGGCGGGCGAGCAGCGCGGAGATAAACTCCTGCCGACGCAGGTTGCATGGGAGTGGTTCGCCGGCAGGCAGGGCTGCACGAGCCCGATCAAGTGCGCAACGGGCTTTGTCCTGGTGACCCAGTCCAAGGTAGAGGTGCGCTTCTTCGAGTGCTCCGCTGGCGGTCAGCAGATGGGCGCCTGCTTTATCCCAAGCGTCCGTGCTAGCCGCCAGCCAGTTCAGGGCGCGCTCGTGTTGTCCGAGATCGGTGAGGGCCTGGATGGCCAGGAGGGTGGCGGTTCGTTCGGCGACCGTACAATGGCAACGCTTGGCCATCTCGATGGCTGTTTCGCCATGGAAGAGGGCTGTTTCCGGATGGCCTGTGAGCAACGCGGCAGCACCGAGGGCGTAGTGGGTGTAGCTACGGTAATAATGCTTGTGCAAAGGGATGCTACGGGCGCGGATGCGATCTGCGACGAGTTCCAGTTCGGCCGCCGGCCGGTTGGCAACGGCGAGTGTAAGCAGGTGGTGTCCCATGCAGAGTAGCCAGAGCGATGATGGGAGTTTGTCGAAGTTGGGGCTGGAAACGGCTGCCTCCATATACTCACAACTCTCGCCGGGGTTGTTGCGGAGGGTGTTGATCAAGCTCAGCGATGCACTTAGATGGAGTTTTGGGAACGGGTGGGCATTCGGCTCCGGACTCAGATAGAGAGCATCGCGGACGATGGCGTCGGCAATTAGTACGCGGCCCGACATCAGTTCGCAGTAGCCGCGCAGACTGGCGTTCACTATGCGCTGTGCGTCCGAGTCGGCGTACTCAGCAGCATCGCCGAATTCGTCCAGGGTGCACAGGATATCGTTCAGTTGGCCCGGGCCGAGAAGCTGGGCGATGGCGGTCTGCATGAGCAGTGCGCTGCGGCCGAGCGCAGACAGGCTGGGTTGGGTTAGCAGTTGGTCAACACGGATTTGCCAAGTGTTGAATTCTCTGAAGTCTCTTCCCGCCTCGAATACGGAGCGCATGCCGAGTACTGCTGCCGCGCAGGCGGCTTCGGTATCACCGCGGTTCAATAAGGTGTCGAAAAGGCTGGCCCCGTCAAACGCGGCATCCGGATTTGCTGCGGCGTGCAACAGCCGGGTGTGCTCAAGGCTTCCGGTCGCGCAGCAAATTGCTTCAGCTGGGCGTGGAGTGCGTAATTCGTAGAGCCAAGCCCAGTGCGGCTGAACGACTTTGCTGGCTGGGCGTGGAGCGTTTGAATCGTGAATGACACAATCGTTTTCCATGATTCGTCATCTGCTTCGGTTTTTCCAATGTCATTATATCTCTTCGAAATAGCCGGGCCGGGCATAAATTTAATGAAATTTCACAGTGTGTCTGGTGGTGCGTTGAAATTTCGGTGCTTCGTTTTCCATGTCACTTGGCCAGACAGTCATTTCGTTGTCAGATGGCTTGTGCCTGTTTCCACGATAAACAGGAAAAATGGCGCATTATCAATAGTTTGCCTCGCCTGAATTGATGTATTTCGCATGTCTTTGGAAGTCGCGGACAGGATGATTTGATTGCGGAATAATGCTATTATTAAAAATATCACTTATCGCAATAGGGATATTTCGTGGACATACTGCTGATAGAGAGCTCACCGCTCTTTAGGGAGATTCTTCAGCAAAGCTTTCGTCGCTTCCGCGGCTTGGCTTTTGTCTCGGCCTCATCCCAATGTGAGGCGCTGGCGGTGACTGCGAACCGCTCGTTTGATTTCGTGGTGGTCGCCGGTCAGCTTTCCGATGGCGACGGCCTCGCTCTGGCCCGGCAATTGCGAACGGTAGGCCGGGTCCCCCTGGCCCCCATTGTTCTGCTGACAGGCACACCAACGGCCGAGTTGTCGGAGCAGGCCACTCAGGCTGGCATTACCGAGGTCTTTCGCAAGCAGGATCTCGATGAACTCGTTGCGTTTACCCGCCATTTTCTGGCGGTGAATCAGCCTCTTCGATGCCGCATCCTTTACGTTGAGGATGCGCTTGATCAGCGACTGGCGCTTGAAGCCCAGTTGCGGGATTGGGGGGCAACGGTGGATGCCTTTGAGTCGGCGGATGAGGCATGGCCGGCTTTTATGTCCCGCGAATACGATCTGGTGTTAACCGATGTGATGCTCGGGGGCTCCATGAGCGGTGCGCGGCTGATCAACCGTATCCGTCGCCTCGAACCGCCAACGGGAAGTATCCCTATCCTCGCCGTGACAGCCTTCGATAGCCAGGCCCGACGACTTGAGTTGTTCCATCTGGGGATTGATGATTACGTTGCCAAGCCCGTTTTTCCTGAGGAGCTGCGGGCGCGTATCTACAATCTGATCTCGCGCAAAAGGGCCACTGAGCGCAATTCCGAGCTGCTCGCCGCCACCGAACTGGGTGTCACGATCATCGATGATGAAGGTTTCATCCTGACCATGGATGGCAATGCCCGCAAAATGTTTGGCATTGACGGCTCCGTCGAAGCCATCAACTTCAGCAGCCTGCTGCACAGTGAAGCAGGTGGGACGGGTAGCATCGACACCCTGCGCTGGCTGATTGCACAGCAGAGCGTGCAGCGACTGCGCTTTGGCGGCGTTCGGGTTGGCGGTCAGGACTTTCCGCTTCAGCTTTCATCGCTGGAGATAGATCCGGCCAACGGCGGCCGTCGTTTTGCCTTGCTGACCATGGATGTCAGTGAGGAGCAAGCGCTGGCCGATGAGTTATTGCGAGCCCGCGAGTCTGCCGAGCGGCTTGGTCGCATGAAGGCCGAATTCCTTTCCAATATGAGCCATGAGCTTCGTACGCCGCTCAATGCCATCATCGGGATGACCTACCTCCTGAAACGAGGGACGCTGGGGAATGACCAGCGTGAATGTGTCGACCATATCGATGCTTCCGGTCGCCATTTGCTCGGCCTGGTTGAAGATATTCTTGATTTCTCGCAAATTGAATCCGGCAAGCTGGAGCTTGAAGCAATTGCGCTGTCGGTCAAGGATGTTCTTGCCAATGTGGCAGAAATGATAAGGCGCCGTGCGGCCGCCAAGGGCCTTGTGGTTAGGATCGAGGCTGATTCTCTCCCCGCCCAGCTGTGCGGTGACCCCACGCGCCTGACACAAGCCTTGCTCAACTATGCGTCGAATGCGGTCAAATTTACCGAGCAAGGCGCCATCACCCTGAGGGTGTCGGCAGCGGAACAGGGCAAATCGCACTTCATGTTGCGTTTTGAAGTCACCGACACGGGCATCGGCATCGAAGCCAAGCACCTAGGCATGCTCTTTGAGTCTTTCCATCAGGCAGATGGATCAATGACCCGTCGCTTTGGTGGGACCGGCCTGGGCCTGACCATCACCCGTGAATTGGCGCGCCTGATGGGTGGCGAAGTGGGGGTTACCAGTACACCGGGGCATGGCAGCACTTTCTGGTTCACGGCTCGCCTGGCTCGGGCTGCCGAGCCCGCCGTTGAGGGGGAACCAGAATCACCGGCATCGACGATTGCCGCGCGATTCGTCGATGTACCGATCCTGCTGGTCGAGGATGACCCGGTCAATCGGCATGTGGCGAGCTCCCTGCTGTCGACCGCAGGCTTGCAGGTCGATGTGGCCGACGATGGGCTGGCTGCCTTGAAGGCAGTGAAAGAGAAAGACTACGCGCTGATCCTGATGGATATCCAGATGCCGCACATGGATGGCTTGCAAGCCACACGGATTATCCGCAGCTTGCCGGCCAATTCCGCCATGCCCATCATCGCGGTGACCGCCAATGCCTCGGAGGGCGACCGTCAGCGTTGCTTTGATGCAGGGATGAATGACTTCATTCCAAAGCCGATCAATGCTCGCCTGTTATATTCGGTGGTCCTGCGCTGGCTTTCAGAAAGCAGCGCGCAGGAGGCTGTACCGGTCGGTCTATTGCCTACCGAGCAGGCGCAGTAAAGCCGGCTGATTAAATCGACTGCGTCACCAAGGTCGGGCGGTGGATGGCCAACCAGATGGTTGGCACATCCGGCGCGGTCCAGTCGACTCGGTGCCTGCGTCCTGCTGCAATATCGATGCAATCGCCAGCCTTCAATCGTCGGGCTTCGCTTTCGTCTTCAAAGCGGAGTATGGCTTCCCCGCTGATCAGCACCACCCACTCCGCTGCGGCCTGCTCGTACCAGAATGCTGGCGGGCTGCATTGCCCCGTCGAAACAATCCGTTCCACCATGACACCGGGTTCGCAGAGCAACTGGGTAAATTGTTCTTCAGTGCTATCGGGGGGCGGAAGATCGGCGAAAAGATTGCTGAGCATGGCGGTGATCTATCGGTAAATCGGCAGTGTATCGAGCCGACGCTCGATTTCCTGCTGCATGGCCTTGAAGGCGGCACTTTGGTGGTTTCCGAAGCGGTTAGTGAATTCTGCACCGTGCAACGATTCCGGCAGATCGGCGACCGGTGGCAGCAATTGTGCATCGACGAGGCCATTGCGTATGGTCGTGAGCAGCGGCTCGGCATGAGCGATCAGTGTTTCACCAAATCGGGTCCCGGCACGGTCGGCAGAGAGATCGATGAACGAGAACCCACTGCCGTCGCGAGCATCTTCCAATTCCTTGTAGAGTCCGATGGCATCAGCGACCGGTTCGCCTGCCCAGGCGGCGAGCGCAGCTGAAACAACGAAATGCTGGGCGAGGTCATGGCGGCCCGCCAGTGTCATATTGACCCATCGAATGCGTGGCCAGCTTCGAGCGGCGGGAACCAGTGCTGCCAGGTCCTTTCCGGCCAGATGACTGGCGAGGACGAGCAGTACGGCCCGCCCCGATTTGACGGGATCATCGCCGGAATCGGAAAACGTCCCGTGAATGACTTCTGACAGCGGAAGCGCAGTGCCCGGTGCACGATGGGCGACAAGGGCGGCCAGTGATGTCTGGGCGCTGCGCAGTCGCTGGACATCGTCTTCCTGGATTGCTGCGGCGCGGGCCCGCTCGAGAATGGTTGGCTGCCAGATGTAGGTTACGGCAACAATGCCGCTGCTCGGTGTAGCGCTGACTGACTGGATGGCTTGGGCTGCCAACGCCCATTCCTTACCGAAGCCATAGGCCGTGACCGCTTTTTCCATCGCGAATTTGACAAGGGCGGCAGGTACAGGCAGCGAACCCAGGCTGGCATTGTCGATGTCAGGTTTGCCATCGACGATGTTGACCTGGGTGCGCAGATTCACGAATCGACGAGCCGGCAAGGCAATGCTGAAGCGAATTTCCCCTGCGTTTTCGCCAAGCACAAAGGCCCCGCGCCCATGCAGATATCTTCCGGCCACGTAGTTGACGCCTTCATCGATGAGGGTCGATGGAATCGCTGCAGTGCGAATTTCGCCGCTGCGCTGACGACGTGGATCATTCGCCAGAAAAATCTGTGTTGCGTGAACGATCGAATTGGGTGAAATAACTTCGCTGCGCTCGACCAGGGCGCGGCTATCAGTGGCTAGAAATATCAGGGCCAATACTGCTGCGATGAGCAGCAGAATCGGGATCGCCAGCCATGTGAGCGCCCTCATTGGCCGGCGATCACCGACTTAGACACCTTGCTTCAGGCTGGCTTCGATGAAGGGATCAAGATCACCATCAAGAACGCCCTGGGTGTTGCCGGTTTCGTGATTGGTCCGCAGGTCCTTGATGCGCGACTGGTCGAGCACGTAGGAACGGATCTGGTGGCCCCAACCGATATCCGACTTGGCGTCTTCCAGCTTCTGCTGCTCGGCCTGCTGCTTGCGCAGCTCGTGCTCGTAGATGCGGGCGCGCAGCATCTGCCAGGCTTCATCGCGGTTGCGGTGCTGCGAACGGTCGTTCTGGCACTGGACGACGATACCGGTCGGGACGTGGGTCAGACGCACGGCCGAGTCGGTCTTGTTGATGTGCTGACCGCCGGCGCCGGAAGCGCGGTAGGTATCGGTGCGGACATCGGCCGGGTTGATGTTGATCTCGATCGAGTCGTCGACTTCCGGGAAGACGAAGACTGAGGTGAAGCTGGTATGGCGACGGGCAGCAGAGTCGAACGGCGACTTGCGGACCAGGCGGTGGATGCCGGTTTCGGTGCGCAGCGTGCCGTAAGCGTAGTCGCCGGTGAACTTGACGGTGGCGCCCTTGATGCCGGCGACTTCACCTTCGGATTCTTCCATGACTTCCACGGTGAACCCTTTTTTCTCGCCAAATTTCAAATACATGCGCAACAGCATCGAGGCCCAGTCCTGGGCTTCCGTGCCGCCTGCGCCAGCCTGGATTTCCAGGAAGCAGGGGCTCGGGTCCATCGGGTTGTTGAACATGCGGCGGAATTCAAGGGCAGCGACCTTGGCTTCCAGCTTGGCGTTATCTGACTCGACGGAGAGCAGCGTCTCTTCGTCCCCGTCGTCCTTACCCATGTCAAACAGTTCGCGGCCATCGTCGAGGCCGGCCTGGACTTCTTCCAGCACCAGCACAATGTTTTCCAGCGTTTTCTTCTCGCGGCCGAGTTCCTGGGCGCGCTTGGCGTCGTCCCAGATCTTCGGGTCTTCCATCTCCTGCGTCAGGAGGGTCAGGCGCTCGCGTTTCTGATCGTAGTCAAAGATACCTCCGCAGCTCGGCGGCGCGCTGCGCCAGATCGTCGAGCTTGTAGGAGATGCTGTTGATGTGTTCGGCTTCCATGATGTTCTACTCGGTGCGTGGCAAAACGCCCATTATAGCCGGGCACCGGTTTTGAATGGCATGGCACAGAATGTAAGCGTGCTGGGCGAACTGCATTGGAACGATGACCCAGATTGGTGCGCAAGACAGAAAAAGCTGGATTTTTGACCTCTGTCTCCGACTGAAACCAAGCGTCGGATCTTCGACTTTGTGTCTAAGTGTTTGATAGTGTGTCGTCATTTCTCGAGGTGGCCGGAGTGGCATGAAGTTTGCATTTATTTGTTAGTTTTGTTGTTATGGTTGGAATAAATGGCAAATGATGATCCGGATTCGCGCCCGCTTCTGAAGTTAGGCGTCCTGCATTGGCAGCAATTTGCCGTCTATCTGCTCGGCGCTTGTGGCGGTGGCATACTCGGTGCAGGCTTGGCCATTGACGGCCTTTGTCTGGCCAGCGCGATGGGGGCAGCAATGCTTATGTTGGCCGCACTCATGCTGGTCAAAGTACAGTATCGACTGGTGGTCGCCCTCCAGATGATTGATCAGTTTGCGCTCGATCTGGCGGCCGGGCGATTGATCACTCGATTGGATACCGGGCGCTGTGGTTTGCTAGCCCCGTTGGCTGAACGGCTGAATGGCATGGCCCGTTCGTTGTCGGGTGCGTTTCTGAATTTCGCGCGCATGTCGCAGGAAATCTCCAGCGTTGCCGGCGAGGGCAATACCAATGCCATTGGCGGGAATGATGGCGTACGCCGGCAGCGAGATATCACCCATGCTTCGTCGGCGACATTGGAGCAACTGACAGTCAGCCTTGGGATGACCAGCGAGAGTGCCCAGGGGGCTGCGCAGGTTGCTGATGCATCGGGGTGTATCGCCCTGGCGGGCGCCGAGCAGGTGGCCGTGCTGGTTGGCGGGCTTGAAAGTCTGGTGGATCTGGTCCGACAGACGTCGGATAGTGCTGAACGCCTTGGCGTACGCTCACTTGAAATAAACGTCATTGTCGATTTGATTGCCGAGATTGCCGCCCAGACCAATTTGCTTGCCCTCAACGCCGCCATTGAGGCGGCGCGTGCGGGTGAACAAGGCCGGGGCTTCGCTGTTGTTGCCGATGAAGTACGCAAACTGGCTGAAAGAACGAGCAATGCCACGCGCGACATTGGTCAGCGCATACAGGGGATCCGCGAGGATGTCGACAGCATGCGGGATGCCATGTCGGCAACGACGATTGGAACGGCCAGCAATCTCGACAATGCCGGTGTCGCGGTGGTTGAGCTTCGTCGGGTCGAAAGCAATGCCCGCCAGACACTCGAGATGATTCGGGACATTGCAGCCGCTTGCCGTGAGCAAAGCGAAGCGAGTCAGAATCTTGCCTGCAACATTGAGCAAGTGGCGCAGTTGGCTGATGACAATGAACATCTGGTCCGCGAGAACAGCGAACTTTCCCGATATTTGAATGAGTTGTCCGTTCAGTTAATCGGGAATTTACAGAAATACCAATACGAGTGACTGCCGAATGACGTGGATAATTTATCTGATGTGTCTGATCGCTTTGGTGATAGCGGGCGTGACGGTTACCATCGCAGTGCGCCATCGTCGTCTGGAGGATGCCAATTCCATGGACCAAACACTGGGGGCTTGCCAGTCCCTGCTTAAATTGACCAATCATCTGCAGCAACATCGCGGGATGAGTACGGCATGGCTGGCTGGCGACAAGGGATTCAAACCCCGGCTCGATGCAAAGGGTGGCGAAATCGAAATTGTGATTCCCGAGTTGCGAGATGTCGCGCGGACTGAGGGCAGCAAGCCCCATCCCTGCTTTACGCTGAACGAATTGGGGCTTTTTCAGTTCAATTGGGCAACCCTCAAGGAAAAGCTGCCCACACTATCGGTCGAACAGAGTATTGCTCAACACAGTTTTCTCATCGATCAGTTGTTGAACTGGCTGGCAGCTATTGGCGAATCCAGGGTCGAAACGCTGGTGGACGAGCGCGCCGGGCGAGCGCTGGTTCGGAATTACACCATTCGTTTGCCGGCCTTGACCGAGTGCCTGGGGCAGGCACGGGCACTCGGCATGAGCGTTGCCACCCGTCGCGGCTGCTCGGCGGTGACACGGGTGCGCCTGATGTTCCTTGTGGCTCGCGCCGAGGCCTTGCTGAATCAGGCACTCGAGGCGGGTGGGCATGGCCAGCAAGCCGAGAAAACGATGCTTGCGGTGCAGCAGATGGCCCGGGTGATTCGCACCCGTATGTTGCTGAGTTCCGGCGTCACGGTCGCAGCCCAGGACTATTTTGAATTGGCCTCGACTGCCATCGATCAGGTATTTGCATGGATAGCTGACAGTGGGGTTCTGCTCAGGCAGAGTGCCGGTCAACAAGGCAATCATGCCGCTGTAGAGGTACGTCACGCTTGAGGGCGGGAGTCTTGAAATGAAGTTATTGGCTCCGGATGCGGCTCGCAAATCGGTAGATACCCTGGCGCTGTCGACGATGGAAGCGCTTTTCTCCAGTCTGGACGGCATGCTTTTCCGCTGCAAGGTGGACGAGTACTGGACGCTTCTTGCGGTCAGCGCCGGCTGCCACGGCCTGACCGGCTACCGCGCTGAGGATCTGATCGGAAATCCGGACCATTCCCTGGAGTCGTTGACCCATCCAGAGGACAGGGCTGCGGTTCGAGGAACGATATTGGCCGCCGTGGACACCGGCTCCCGTTACACCATCGAGTACCGCATCATTTGCCGTGACGGTGAGGAAAAGTGGGTACTGGAGCGCGGCGTCGGCCTGCGAAATTCCGATGGTCAACCGGAGCTAGAGGCCTATCTGGAAGATATTACCGATCGTGTCGTGGGACAGATTCATCTGGCGGAAACAGAGTTGCGTTATCGCAGCATCTTTGAGAATTCAGTGGTCGGCATGTTCCAGAGTACCGAAAATGGTCGTTATCTGGCGGCCAACCAGGCACTGGCAACCTTGTACGGTTATCCGACGCCGGAGGCGCTGATCAGCAGCCTGGCGGATATTTCCAACGGGCTGTATTCCGACCCGCGGCGCCGGGCGGATTTCAAGCGTCTGGTCCTCCGTGATGGCCGGGTGACGGACTTCGAATCAGAAATCATTTGCCATGATGGCAGCCGGATCTGGATTGCCGAAAACGCACATGCCGTCCGTTCGTCCGATGGCAGTCTGCTTTACTACGAGGGAACGGTCGAGGACATTACCGAGCGCCATCGTTATCAGAAGATTCTGCAACATCAGGCAACGCATGATCCGCTGACCGCGCTGCCCAATCGCAATCTGCTCAATGATCGCCTGGAGCAGGCTGTACGGCGGGCCCGGCGACAGGGCAACAAAGTGGCGCTCGCCTTTGTCGATCTGGACAATTTCAAAGTGATCAACGATAGCCTCGGTCATGCCGCCGGAGATTTGTTGCTGATTGAAATTTCCCAACGACTGACCTCGGCGGTGCGGGATGTAGACACCGTGGTCCGCTACGGTGGTGACGAGTTTGTGCTGATCATGGGCGATCAAACAACGATTGACGATACGACCCAACTGCTTGAACGCGTTCAGGGAGCGATCAGGGAGCCTATATCGCTGGCCGGTCATGCCGTACGCAGCGATTGCAGCATCGGGGTCAGTCTGTTTCCGGATGATGCAGAGGATCTGGATGGTTTGTTGCGCGTGGCTGATATGGCCATGTATTTTGCCAAGGAGTGTGGCAAGGGGCAGTTCCGCTTTTATACCGACGAGTTGAACAGACAGGCCCAGGAGCGATTCGCGCTGGAAACGGATTTGCGCTACGCGCTTGAAAATGACGAACTGAGTGTGGTCTATCAGCCAAAGGTTGATGCCGGTGAGCACGTACGGGGTTTCGAGGCATTGGTTCGCTGGAACAGTGGCACGCGAGGCATGGTGACACCCGACCGATTTATTCCGCTCGCCGAAGAGACCGGACAGATTCTGGCGATCGGCGAACAGGTGCTTTATGCCGCCTGCAAAGCAGCTGCCCAATGGCCGCTGGTGGATGGTTACGCGCTGAGCGTTGCGGTGAATCTGTCTGCTCGCCAGCTACGCGAGCCGGGATTGCTCGCCTTGGTCGCCAATGCGTTGGCGGTATCCGGTTTGCGCCCGGCATGTCTGGAGCTTGAGATTACCGAGAGCATGATCATGGGTGATGTCGAACAGACCATACGCATGCTGCAGTCGATCAAGGCGCTTGGTGTGCGAATCGCAGTCGACGATTTCGGGACGGGCTATTCTTCGCTGAGCTATTTGCAGCGATTGCCCATCGATACCTTGAAAATTGACCGATCCTTCGTTTCCGGTTGCGACCGCGGCGGTCCTGACATGGCGATTCCCCATGCCATCATCTTTATCGGCAAGGCCTTGAATCTGCATATTGTGGCCGAAGGTGTCGAAACCGAGCCCGAGAAAGAAATTCTTGCGCTGTGTGGTTGCAATGAATTTCAGGGATACCTCTTTTCCCGTCCTTTGGCGAGTGCTGCGGTCGACGCGTATTTATTGTCGAAAACCAAATAACGGTTTGGCACGCCCAGAACTGAACCACTTCCAGGTTGGTTGGTGGTGTGGGCGTTCACATATCGGACCGGTGTCAACGCTAAATTATAAGTTACTTATGCAGCCTGCGGTGCTCATATTTTGCAGCAATTATTTTCAGTGAAATTCGCTTGAATGCTTGGTGTGCGGGCGTAGAATCAGGGTGTTGCGCCGCAACAAAAACAGAGAGAAATCCACATCTCCACGGGCGGCACACATTTTCAGGGCAGGACTGAACATGAACAATATGCTGACCATCGACGGCAATGAAGCCGTCGCCAACGTGGCTTACCGCGTTTCCGAAGTGATCGCCATTTACCCGATCACTCCATCGTCCGGCATGGGCGAGCTGTCCGATGAATGGGCGGCGCAAGGCAAGACGAATGTCTGGGGCTGCGTCCCCCGCGTCGTCGAGCTGCAGTCGGAAGGCGGTGCCGCCGGCACTGTACACGGCGCCTTGCAGGCCGGCTCGCTGGCGACGACCTTTACGGCGTCGCAAGGCCTGCTGCTGATGATTCCCAATATGTACAAGATTGCCGGCGAATTGACGCCGACAGTTTTCCATGTCGCCGCGCGCGCGTTGGCCACCCATGCGCTCTCGATCTTCGGCGATCATTCCGACGTGATGGCGACGCGCGGCACCGGCTTCGCGCTGCTGGCTTCCAATTCGGTCCAGGAAGCGCAAGACATGGCAGCGATTGCCTCGGCATCCACATTGGCCGGACGCCTGCCAGTGCTGCATTTCTTTGACGGCTTCCGGACGTCGCATGAGGTGGCGAAGATTACGTCGGTCGATGACGACGTGTTGTGCAAAATGTTGCCGCAGGCGCTGATCGCCACGCAGCGGCAACGTTCTTTGTCCCCGGAGCACCCGGTGCTGCGCGGAACGTCGCAAAATCCCGATGTCTTCTTCCAGGCCCGCGAAGCGCAGAATCCGTGGTTCGATGCCTTCCCGGGCATCGTCCAGCAGGTGATGGATGACTTCGGCGCAGCGACCGGACGCCGCTACCAACTGTTTGATTACGTCGGTGCCCCCGATGCCGAGCGCGTCATCATTCTCATGGGATCCGGTGCAGAAACCGTGCAGGAAACCGTGGAGCACATGAACCGTCAGGGCGAGAAGGTTGGCCTGCTCAAGGTTCGCCTCTATCGGCCATGGGCGCCGGACGCGCTACTGGCCGCACTGCCCGTCACGACCAAAGCGATTGCCGTGCTTGATCGCTGCAAGGAGCCGGGTGCCGACGGTGAACCACTGTTCAAGGATGTGCTGGTGTCCCTGGCTGAAAATGCCGCCAGCGAGTTGCCGCGCTTCGCCACGTTGCCCAAGGTCATTGGCGGACGTTATGGGCTGGCGTCCAAGGAGTTCAATCCGGCTATGGTTTTTGCCGTTTTTTCCGGGTTGACCGCAGCACTGCCGAAACGCCGCTTCACCGTGGGCATCAACGACGACGTGACGCATTTGTCGCTGCCGTACGATCCGGCCTTCCGCACCGATGCCGTGCGCGAGACTTTCGGCGCCGTGTTCTATGGTTTGGGGTCGGATGGTACCGTGTCGGCCAACAAGAATTCGATCAAGATCATTGGCGACGAAACCGATCTCTACGCCCAAGGCTATTTCGTCTACGACTCGAAGAAATCCGGCGCGATGACTGTGTCGCACTTGCGTTTCGGGCCGCAGCCGATCCGCTCGACCTACCTGACCGGCGAGGGCGATGCCAAGTTCATCGCCTGCCATCAGCCGCTGTTCCTGGAAACGCACGACTTGCTGGCCCACGCGGCGCCCGGCGCGGTCTTCCTGTTGAATACACCGGTCCCCGCTGACAAGGTTTGGGCCAGTTTGCCCGGCGTAATGCAGCAGCAGATGGTCGCAAAGCGCATTCATTTCCACGTTATCGACGCCTATCAGGTGGCGCTCGAAGCCGACATGGGGCGCCGCATCAATACCGTGATGCAGACCTGCTTCTTCGCCATTTCCGGCATCCTGCCGCAGGACGAAGCCATTGCGGCGATCAAGCACGCGGTGGAAAAAACCTATGGTCGCAAAGGACGGCGAATCGCCGAACTGAATTACCGGGCCATCGACAAGACCTTGGCCTGCCTGCATGAAGTGGCGATTCCGGCCGAGTTTGCTGCGTCGGACATCCGTGTCTCGGAGCGTACAGCGCTACAGGCTTCGGAATTCGTTCGCAAGCTGACCTTGCCCTTGATCGCGGGCAAGGGGGACAGCCTGCCGGTATCGCTCTTCCCGGCCGATGGCACCTTCCCGACCGGGACGGCCAAGTACGAAAAGCGTAATCTGGCCCTACAGATCCCAGTGGTTGAAACCGATCTGTGCACGCAATGCGGCAAGTGCGTATTTGTCTGCCCGCATTCGGCTATCCGCGCCAAGGCTTATGCCCCCGAACAGGCTGCCGATGCACCGCCAAGCTTCAAGCAGATGGCAATTCGCAGCAAGGATTATCCGGCGGGCTGGAAGATGAGTTATCAGGTCGCCCCGGAAGATTGCACGGGCTGTACGCTGTGCGTCGAGGTTTGCCCGATTCGCGACAAGTCCAATGTGTCGCGCAAGGCGCTGAACATGGCGGAGCAACCGCCACTACGGGCGCAAGAGTCTGAAAACTGGGCGTATTTCCTCAAGCTGAGATCG
>Ga0209023_10002733_pt1 | contig 21661 bp, 21 predicted proteins | sample LakOneMetagenome_FD_187468 | JGI IMG/M metagenome (GOLD analysis project Ga0209023, IMG submission 187468) | Freshwater and sediment microbial communities from Lake Erie, Canada (SPAdes) (version 2) | ecosystem: Environmental > Aquatic > Freshwater > Lentic | place: Lake Erie, Canada...
CCAACCGCCGGCGACGCAGGCCGTGCCGACCGCGATCGACCCGGCAGCGCCCTGCCACCGCGCCGACGATGCGCCTACCCGCCCGAGCATGTCGACCTCCTCTGAGGTGAGCTCGCTGCGACTGTGGGCGAATCCGCGCGCGGCCGCAAGCGGCCGCGGCCCCTAGTTCGCCAGGTCAGTCAGTCATTCAGTCGTTAGGTCGTCACGTCATTCGGGGATCAGCTGCCACTTTCCGTCGTGCAGCGTCATCAGCTCGCGACCGCGCTTGTCGAAGCCCGAGTGATCCTGCGGCGTCATGGTGTAGACGCCCTGGGTGCCGACCAGGTCCTTGACCGACTCGAGCGCATCGCGCAGCGCGGCGCGGAACTCCGGCGTGCCGGGCTTGGCCTTCTTCAGCGCCTCGGGAACCGCGCGCTGCAACAGCAGGCCGGCGTCGTAGACGTTCGCGCCGAACGTCGCGGGCTTCGTGCCGTAGAGCTTCTCGTACGCGCCGATGTAGTCGAGCGCGACCTTCTTCGCCGGGTTCGTGTCGCCGACCTGGTCGAGCACCAGCATCAGGCTGGCGGCCATCACGGTGCCGTCGACGGCCTTGCCGCCAAGGCGCACGAAGTCGGGGGTCGCTGCACCATGGGTCTGGTAGATCTGGCCCTTGTAGCCCCGCTCGACGAGGGTGACCTGCGGCAGTGCGGTCGGCCCGCCGGCGGCACCGATCAGCACCGCGTCGGGGTTCGCCGCGACGATCTTCGTCGCCTGGCCCATCACGCTCTGGTCGGAGCGCTGGAAGCGCTCGCTGGCGACCAGCTTGATGCCGGCCTTGTCGATCATCGGCACGAGCGAGCCGTACCAGCTGTCGCCGTAGGCGTCGTTGAAGCCGAGGTAGGCCAGCGTCTTCACGCCCTTCTTGACCATGTGCGCGACCAGCGCCTCGCAGATCAGCCCGTCGTTCTGCGTCGTCTTGAAGACCCACTTCTTCTGATCGGTCATCGGCAGCACGACGGTGATGCCGCCGACCGGCGCGAGCATCGGCGTCTTCGCGTCGGCGATGAACTGCAGCGCGGCCATCGAGTTCGGCGTGCCGGACGGGCCGATGATCGCGTCGACGTTCTCGCCGAGCAGCTTCTTCACCAGCGCGACGGTCAGCGACGAATCGGAGCCGTCGTCGAGCACCGTGTACTCGACGTCGACCGCGCCGATCTTCTTCGGCAGCAGCGCGGCCGAGTTCTTCTGCGGAATGCCGACCGCCGAGGTCGGCCCGGTCGACGAGGCGATCACGCCGACCTTGAGCTGGGCCTGCGCCGCCAGCGACGCGAACACGGTGGTGAGCAGCAGCGCATGAAGTCGCACGGTCAGGCGGAGGTTCATCGGGCGTCCTTGTCCGGGGGTTGTTCGGGATCGCGCATTCTGGCCCAAGCGTCTGCCCGGCGCGCTGTAGGAGGCCGTTGACAGGGTCGCGCGACCGCCGCTCACAGCGGCGCGCGGCGTTGCGCCGTTTCGGTGCCTGCCGACGCCCGTTACGGTAGCGGGACTTCCACCTCAGGAGTTCACCATGACGCTGGGCACCATTCTTCTGATCGTCCTGGTCCTGCTGCTCGTCGGCGCGCTGCCGGCCTGGCCGCACAGCCGATCGTGGGGCTACGGCCCGACCGGCGGGCTCGGGGTCGTGCTGCTGATCGTCGTCGTGCTGGTGGTGATGGGGCGAATCTAGAGAGGCAATCCTTCTTTACCCGCGCCGGCGGGGGGCGTCAGCCGTGCGTCAACCATCGGGCGCTATGCTCGGTGCATGAAGCGACCCCACGGCAAGGACGCCCCACCCGCATCGGACGAGGACTGCATCCTCGTGCTGCAGGGCGGCGGCGCGCTCGGCGCGTACCAGGCGGGCGTGTTCGAATCCCTCTCGAAGGTCTACCGCGAGCCGACCTGGGTCGCCGGCATCTCGATCGGCGCGATCAACGCCGCCCTCATCACCGGCAACGCCGCGGGCGCGCGGGTCGCGAAGCTGCGCGAGTTCTGGGAGCTCGTCAGCTCGTCGCTGACGCTGCCACTGGTGCTGCCGCAGGGCGTGGCGGCGCGCGAAGGTCTGAACGAGGCGAGCGCGTCGCAGGTGATGGTGTTCGGCGTGCCGGGCTTCTTCACGCCGCGCTTCCCGCCCGCGCCGTTCCAGCCGCGCGCCACGCTGGAGGCGATCAGCTACTACGACACCACGCCGTTGAAGGACACGCTCGAGCGCCTGGTCGACTTCGACCGCATCAACGCCGGTGCGGTGCGCCTGTCGGTCGGCGCGGTCAACGTGCGCACCGGCAACTTCGAGTACTTCGACTCGACCAAGCAGACGATCGATGCGCGCCACATCATGGCCAGCGGCGCACTGCCGCCCGGCTTCGCACCGGTCGAGATCGACGGCGAGTACTACTGGGACGGCGGGCTGGTCTCCAACACGCCGCTGCAGTACGTGCTCGACCAACCGGGCAAGCGACGCCGCGTCGTGTTCCAGGTCGACCTGTTCGCCGCGCGCGGCGCGTTGCCGGAGACGCTGGCCGAAGTCACCGAGCGCGAGAAGGACATCCGCTATTCCAGCCGCACGCGCCTGAACACCACCAACGAGCTCGACCGGCAGGTGATCGCGCAGGCCGCGCGGCGGCTGATCGACAAGCTGCCGGCATCGCTGCGCGACGACCCGGACGTGAAGGCGCTCGGCAAGGTGCGCTGCGAGACCGCGGTCGACGTCGTGCACCTGATCTACCGCAGCAAGCACTACGAGACGCAGTCGAAGGACTACGAGTTCTCGCGCCTGTCGATGGAGGAGCACTGGAGCAGCGGCCGCGCCGACATGGCGCACACGCTGCATGACCCGCGCTGGATCCACCACGAGCGCGCGGCCAGCGGCGTGCACGTGTTCGACCTCACCTCGGACGCACCCTCCGCGGCCACCTCGACGACCGAACGAACGACCCCGACATGAAGATCGACGACGTCAAGCGCAACGCCTACGCGATGCCGCTCACGAGTCCGGCGTTCCCGCCCGGCCCGTACCGCTTCAAGAACCGCGAGTACATGATCGTCACGTACCGCACCGATCCCGATGCGCTGCGCGCGGTCGTGCCCGAGCCGCTGCAGATCGCGCTCGATGCGGCCGGCCGGGCGATCGTCAAGTACGAGTTCATCCGCATGCCCGACTCGACCGGCTTCGGCGACTACACCGAATCCGGCCAGGTGATTCCGGTCACGCTCGACGGCGTGGCCGGCGGCTACGTGCACTCGATGTACCTGAACGACGAGGCCCCGATCGCCGGCGGGCGCGAGCTGTGGGGCTTCCCGAAGAAGCTCGCGGCGCCGTCGATGACGGTGGAGAAGGACACGCTGCTCGGCGCGCTCGACTACGGCCCGGTGCGCGTGGCGACCGCGACGATGGGCTACAAGTACTCGACGCTCGATCTGGAGAAGGTGCGCGCGAGCCTGCTGACGCCGAACTTCCTGTTGAAGATCATCCCGCACGTCGATGCCACGCCGCGCATCTGCGAGCTGGTGCGCTACTACCTCGAAGACGTGACGGTCAAGGGCGCGTGGACCGGCCCCGCCGCGCTCGAGCTCGCGCAGCACGCGCTCGCGCCGGTCGCGCAACTGCCGGTGCTCGAGGTGGTCGGCGGCGTGCACATCCTGGCCGACCTGACGCTCGGCATGGGCACGGTCGTACACGACTACCTGGCCTGAGCCATCATCCCGTCATCCTCACGGACATCCCTTTCATCACCTCGGAACCCGCACCATGAAGCTCCAGAACAAGGTCTGCATCGTCACCGGCGCCGCCAGCGGCATCGGCAGAGAAATCGCCCTCACCTACGCGCGCGAGGGCGGCAAGGTCGTGATCGCCGACATCAGCAAGGACGCGGCCCAGGCGACGGTCGACGAGATCGTCAAGGCCGGTGGCACCGCGATGGCGGTGATGATGGACGTGACCAGCGAAGAACAGGTCAATGCGGCCGTCGCCGAGGTCGTTGCGGCTTACGGCGGCGTCGATGTGCTGGTCAGCAACGCCGGCATCCAGATCGTGCACCCGGTCGAGGAGTTCCCCTTCGCCGACTGGAAGAAGATGCTCGCGATCCACCTCGACGGCGCGTTCCTCACCACCAAGGCCTGCGTGCCGCTGATGCAGAAGTCCGGCAACGGCGGCAGCATCATCTACATGGGTTCGGTGCACTCGAAGGAGGCGTCGGTGCTGAAGTCGGCCTACGTCACCGCCAAGCACGGCCTGATCGGCCTGTGCAAGACGGTCGCGAAGGAAGGCGGCAAGCACAAGATCCGCGCCAACGTGATCTGCCCCGGCTTCGTCCGCACGCCGCTGGTGGAGAAGCAGATCCCGGAGCAGGCCAAGGCACTCGGCATCAGCGAGGACGACGTCATCAAGAAGGTGATGCTGAAGGAGACCGTCGACGGGGAGTTCACGACGGTGCAGGACGTCGCCGAAGTCGCGCTGCTGTTCGCCGGCTTCGAGACCAACGCGCTGACCGGGCAATCGGTGGTGGTGAGCCACGGCTGGTTCATGCAGTAACGAGCGACGCCCCGGGCGATGCCTTAGGCTTCGGGGACGATGATCCCCTGGTTGCATCACCCGAGCGACGCGCTGCCCGACACGCGCCACGCGCTGCCACCCGGCAGCGACGCGCCCGGGCTGCTCGCCGCCGGCGGGGAGCTGACGCCCGAACGCCTCGCGGAGGCGTACGCGCACGGCGTCTTCCCGTGGTACAGCGATGGCCAGCCGGTGCTGTGGTGGTCGCCCGACCCGCGCATGGTCCTGCTGACGGACGAGTTCCGCCTGTCACGCTCGCTGCGCAAGACGCTGCGCCGCTTCGCCGCCGACCCGCGCTGCGAGGTGCGCATCGACAGCGCATTCCGCCAGGTCATCACGGCGTGCGCGCAGGCCCCGCGCGAGGGCCAGGACGGCACCTGGATCGTGCCCGAGATGATCGAGGCCTACTGCGCCTGGCATGCGCTCGGCCGCGTGCACAGCGTCGAGACCTGGATCGACGGTGAGCTGGTCGGCGGTCTGTACGGCGTGAGTCTCGGGCGCATGTTCTTCGGCGAATCGATGTTCGCTCGCCGCACCGATGCGTCCAAGATCGCATTCGCCGCGCTCGTCTGCTTCTGCCGGGAGCACGGCGTGGGCATGATCGACTGCCAGCAGCACACCCGCCACCTGGCCTCGATGGGCGCGCGCGAGTTGCGCCGCAGCGACTTCGAGACCCGGCTGGCACGTAACCTGGGGGCGCCGCCGATCGCGGATTGGTCCTATGATTTGCGCATGTGGCGTCATCTCGACCCGGCGCCCGAGGACACTGGCCAGTGACCCATCCGAAAGAGCTTCCACTCGCCTCGTTGCAGTTCTACGCGACCGCGCCGTATCCGTGCAGCTACATCGACGGCCGGATGGCGCGCTCGCAGGTCGCCACGCCCAGCCACCTGATTCATGCCGATGCGTACTCGGGGCTCGTCGCGAACGGCTTCCGGCGCAGCGGCATGTTCACTTACCGGCCGTATTGCGACGGCTGCAAGGCCTGCCTGCCGTTGCGCGTGCCGGTCGCTGGCTTCGCGCCCACGCGCAGCCAGCGTCGCGCCTGGCGGGCGCACTCCAACCTGGAAGCGCGCGTGCTTCGGCTGTGCTTCGTCCCGGAGCACTACCAGCTCTACCTGCGCTACCAGAGCGGCCGCCACGTCGGCGGCGGCATGGACCACGACAGCATCGACCAGTACACCCAGTTCCTGCTGCAAAGCCGGGTGAACTCGCGGCTGGTCGAATTCCGCACGCCGGCGAGCGACCCGAATCCGGGCGTGCTGAAGATGGTCTCGATCCTGGACGTGCTGAACGATGGCCTGTCGGCCGTCTACACCTTCTACGAGCCCGAGCCACGCACCAGTTACGGCACCTACAACGTGCTGTGGCAGATCGACCAGACCAAGCGGCTGAAGCTGCCGCACGTCTACCTCGGCTACTGGATCGCGCAGAGCGACAAGATGGCCTACAAGGCGCAGTTCGGGCCGCACCAGTTGCTCGTCAACGGCCACTGGCAGGCGCCGCCGGCGTCGTCAGCGCCAGACGCCTGAGCACCTCGTCGGCCAGCGCGAGGCTGGCGGTCAAGCCGGGCGACTCGATCCCGTACAGGTTCACCAGGCCGTGCAACCCGTGCTCGGCCGGCCCCTGGACCACGAAGTCGGCCTCGCCGGCCAGCGCGAGCTTCGGGCGCACGCCGCTGTACGCCGGCTGCAGCGCCCCCGACGGCAGGCCCGGCCAATAGCGGCGGATTGCCGCCTCGAAACCTTCAGCACGCCGCGGATCGACCGCGTAGTCGATCGCATCGGCCGACGCCGGCGCGATCCATTCGACATCGGGCCCGAAGCGCGCCTGCCCGGCCAGGTCGAGCGTCAGGTGCACCCCCAGGCCGGCCTCCTCCGGCACCGGGTAGATCAGCCGCGTGAACGGCGCGCGGCCGGACAACGCGTAGTAGTTGCCCTTCGCATAGCGCGCCTCGGGCACACCGGCGCGCGCCAGCCCGGTGAAGCCCGCCGCCAGGTCCGGCGCCCACAGACCGGCGGCATTGACGACGACGCGCGCACGCAACTCGCTCGCCACGTCGCCACCCACCTGCACGACGTGCGCATCGGACGCGCACGCCACGCCCAGCACCGGCGAGCACAGCGCGAGCGCACCGCCATGCCGCTCCAGATCGCCCTGCAGCGCGAGCATCAGGCCGTGGCTGTCGACGATGCCGGTGGAGGGCGAGAGCAGCGCCGCGACCGCGTTCAACGCCGGCTCGAGCGCGAGCGTCTCGGCCGCATCGAGCAGGCGCAGATCGTCGACGCCGTTGCGCAGCGCACGCTGGCGGATCTGCGCCAGGCGCGCCTGCTGCGCCGCATTCGTCGCGACGATCAGCTTGCCGCAGCGGCGGTGCGCGACGCCATGCGACTCGAGGAACGGATAGAGCTGCGCACAGCCCTGCACGCACAGCCGCGCCTTCAGCGAATCGGGCGCGTAGTAGATGCCGGCGTGGATGACTTCGCTGTTGCGCGAACTCGTGCCGCTGCCGATCGCATTCGTGCGCTCGAGCACCACGGTCTCCAGCCCGCGCATCGCCAGCGCGCGGCCGACGGCCAGACCGACGACGCCCGCGCCGATCACGAGGGCGTCGACGGCATCCATCGGTGGCTGGGTGGGTTGGTGGGCGGTGAGGGCTTCGAACCCCCGACCCCAACAGTGTGAATGTTGTGCTCTACCCCTGAGCTAACCGCCCGGATCTCGAAAGCCCGGCGGGGTCGTCGGGCAAGCCCAAAATTATGCCACAGGCTCCGCGACCGCCTGCTCGCGCGGCGCCGGCGCGTCCCAGCGTCGCCAGAGCGTCTTGCCGCCGCTGGCCTTGTCGAGGTCGTCCAGAAGTGCCGCGTGCGCGGCGACCTCGCTCGCATCGGCCAGGATCACCGTCAGGTCGAGTGCTGCGAAGTCGATCGCGTCGAGCGCCGCTTGCGCGGTGCCGCCTTCGTCGCCGTCGATCACGAGCGAATCCTGGCCGCGCGTCATCCGGATGTAGACCTCGGCCAGCAGCCCCGCATCGAGCAGCGCGCCGTGCAGCGCGCGGTTGGAGTTGTCGACCTCCAGCCGCTTGCACAGCGCATCGAGCGAGTTCGCCTTGCCCGGGAACATCTCGCGCGCCATCGTCAGGCTGTCGCTGACCTTCGCCACGAAGCCCGTGAAATGCGGCCGGCCGAGTCGGCGCAGTTCCTCGGTGAGGAAGCCCACGTCGAAGGCGGCGTTGTGGATGATGATCTCGGCGTCGCGCACGAACGCGAGCAGCTCGTCGGCGATGCTGGCGAACAGCGGCTTGTCGGCAAGGAACTCGTCGGTCAACCCGTGCACCTTGACCGCGTCCGGATGACTCTGGCGCTGCGGGTTCAGGTAGAAGTGCAGGTTGTTGCCGGTCATGCGCCGGTTGACCATCTCCAGGCAACCGATCTCGATGATGCGGTCGCCGGACTCGGGGCTCAGCCCGGTGGTTTCGGTGTCGAGGAAGATCTGGCGCATCGTGTTCAGCTTGGTGATCGGCCGCGGCCCCACAGCCAGATCGCGATGCCGGCGAGGATCATCGGCACGCACAGCCACTGGCCCATGCTCATGTTGAGCGCGAGCAGGCCAAGGAAGTCGTCGGGCTCGCGGAAGAATTCGGAGATGAAGCGCACGGTGCCATAGCCGATCAGGAACGCGCCCGACACCTGCCCCAGCCCGCGCGGCTTTCTCGCGTAGATCCACAGCACGGCGAACAGCACCACGCCTTCGAGCGCGAACTGGTAGAGCGACGACGGATGGCGCGGCTGTGCCCCGGCATTCGGATAGATCATCCCCCACGGCAGGCTCGCATCCGCGACGCGGCCCGGCAGTTCGCCATTGATGAAGTTGCCGATGCGCCCACAGCCCAGCCCCGTCGGCACGCACGGCGCGACCAGGTCGGCGACATCGAAGAAATGGCGCCCGCGAGAGCGTGCGAAGAGCACCATCGCGGCGATCACGCCGAGCAGCCCGCCGTGGAACGACATCCCGCCCTTCCACACCGCGAAGACCTCGAGCGGATGCGTCGCGTAGTAGCCGGGCTTGTAGAACAGCACGTAGCCGAGCCGACCGCCGATCACGACGCCGAGCACGCCGTAGAACAGCAGGTCTTCGACGTCGCGGCGCGCCCATCCGCGCGACGCGAACTGCGCGAGCTTCGTGCGCTGCGCGCCCAGCCAGAGGAACAGGCCGAACGCGACGAGGTAGGTGATGCCGTACCAATGGATGGCCACGGGCCCGAGCTGCAACGCGATCGGATCGATGTTCGGGTACTGGAGCGTCATGGGGCCGTTGCGGTGTCAGCCCGAACGATAACCGACCGGCCGGGCGCTCACCCGCTGCACGAATTCGACGAAGCGCAGCACCGCCGGCGCCGCATCGGGCGACCACAGCAGACTGGTCTCGCCGCGCGGCGCGTGCGCCGCCAGCGCGGCCGGCAGCTTGCGGTAGACGACGCCCGCACGCTGCAGGTGCGTGACCGAGGTCGGCACCAGCGCCACGCCCAGGCCCGCCGAGACCAGATTGACGATCGTCTGCATCTGCGTGGCCTGCTGCGCGATCACCGGCGTCGCGCCGTGGTGGTGATAGAACGCGAGGACCGCATCGAACAACGACGGCGTGGCCACCCGCGGGAAGATCACGAGCGGCTGCGCCAGCACCTCGGCGGCGCGCAGGCGGCGCGCACCCGACCACGGCGCCACGTCCGGCAGCGCCAGCACCAGCGGCTCGGCGCCGAGCGACAGGCGTTGCAGCCCGAGCGCCGCGCCGGCGCTGTGGCCCGGCGCATGCAGCGTGAAGCCGGCGTCGAGTTCGCCGCGCTCGAAGGCCGCGAGCTGCACGTCGCTGGTCGCCTCGATCAACTCGACGCGCACGCGCGGATGCGCATCACGAAACGCGCGCAGCCAACCCGGCAGCGGGCCGAAGCCGACCGTCGAGACGAAGCCCAGGCGCACGTGGCCGACCTCGCCGGCCAGCGCGCTGCGCGCACGCGTGGTGAGCGCATGCGCCTGCTGCAGCAGCAGGCGCGCCGGCCCGACGAGCGCCGCACCGACCGGCGTCAGCGCGACGCTGCGCCGCGTGCGCTCGAACAGGCGCGCGCCGAGGCGCCGCTCGAGCGACTGGATCGCCTGCGTCAGCGGCGGTTGCGTCATGTGCAGTTGGGCGGCGGCACGACCGTAGTGCAGCTCGGTCGCGAGGACGACGAACTGGCGCCAGCTGCGCAACTCGATCGCGGTCTGATCACTCATACGCCAAGCATATCAATAGACCCTCGGATATCTATTGGACGATGATCGGCACACGCCCGATACTGTGCGCCTGCCTGGAGGCCCGACTGCCATGAACGACGTGAAGAAGATCAACCGCCGCTCCGCCCACATCACCGAGGGCGTCGCGCGCGCACCGAACCGCTCGATGTACTACGCGATGGGCTACGAGGAAGGCGACTTCAAGAAGCCGATGATCGGCGTCGCCAACGGCCATTCGACCATCACGCCCTGCAACTCCGGGCTGCAAAAGCTCGCCGACGCCGCGGTCGCGGGCATCGAGGCGGCCGGCGGCAATGCACAGATCTTCGGCACGCCGACGATCAGCGACGGCATGGCGATGGGCACCGAGGGGATGAAGTACAGCCTGGTGTCGCGCGAGGTCATCGCCGACTGCATCGAGACCTGTGTCGGCGGCCAATGGATGGACGGCGTGCTCGTCGTCGGCGGCTGCGACAAGAACATGCCCGGCGGCATGATGGGGATGCTGCGCGCGAACGTGCCCGCGATCTACGTCTACGGCGGCACCATCCTGCCCGGGCGCTACAAGGGCCAGGACCTGAACATCGTCAGCGTGTTCGAGGCCGTCGGCCAGTTCAGCGCCGGCAACATGAGCGAGGAGGACTTCTGCCAGATCGAGCGCCGCGCGATCCCCGGCACCGGCTCGTGCGGCGGCATGTACACCGCCAACACGATGAGCTCGGCATTCGAAGCGCTCGGCATGAGTCTGCCGTTCTCGAGCACGATGGCCAACCCGCACGACGAGATCGTCGCGCACACCGCCGAGGCCGCGCGGGTGCTGGTCGAGGCGGTGAAGAAGGACCTGAAGCCGCGCGACATCGTCACGCGCAAGAGCATCGAGAACGCGGTCGCGGTGATCATGGCCACCGGCGGCTCGACCAACGCGGTGCTGCACTTCCTCGCGATCGCGCATGCGGCCGGCGTCGAGTGGACGATCGACGACTTCGAGCGCGTGCGGCGCAAGGTGCCGGTGCTGTGCGACCTGAAGCCGTCGGGCAAGTACCTCGCGGTCGACCTGCACCGCGCCGGCGGCATTCCCCAGGTGATGAAGGTGCTGCTGAAGGCCGGGCTGCTGCACGGCGACTGCATCACGATCACCGGCAAGACGGTGGCCGAGAACCTGGCCGAGATCCCCGACGCGCCGCGCGCCGATCAGGACGTCATCCGCCCGATCGCGGCGCCGATGTACGAGCACGGCCACCTCGCGATCCTGAAGGGCAACCTGTCACCCGAGGGGTGCGTGGCGAAGATCACCGGCTTGAAGAACCCGGTGATCACCGGTCCGGCGCGGGTGTTCGACGACGAACAGTCGGCGCTCGCCGCGATCATGGCCAAGCAGATCAAGCCCGGCAACGTGATGGTGCTGCGCTACCTCGGGCCGAAGGGCGCGCCCGGCATGCCCGAGATGCTGGCGCCGACCGGCGCGCTGATCGGTCAGGGCCTGGGCGAATCGGTCGGCCTGATCACCGACGGGCGCTTCTCCGGCGGCACCTGGGGCATGGTCGTCGGCCACGTCGCACCGGAGGCCTACGCCGGCGGCAACATCGCGTTGATCCACGAGGGCGACTCGATCACGATCGACGCGCACACGCTCACGCTGCAGCTCAATGTCGACGACGCCGAACTCGCCAGGCGTCGCGCGGCCTGGAAGGCACCGGCGCCGCGCTACACCCGTGGCGTGCTGGCCAAGTTCGCGTTCAACGCGTCGAGCGCGAGCACCGGCGCGGTGCTGGACCGGTTCGAGCCGCGCTGACGCCGGCCCGATTCAGCGCTTGCCGCCCTTGCGCTTGTCGCGTCCGCCCAGACCGAGCGCGGTCAGGTTCTCCTGGCGGCGCGCGGCGCGCTTGGCGTCCATCTTCTCGATCTCGCGACGCTTGTCGAGGCCGGACTTGTCGGCCCAGACCCACCAGACCACCGCGAGCGCGAACGGCACGCAGAACTTCCACAGATCGCCGGTGATCTCCCACGTCCAGTTGCCAAATGGGCCGATGTTGGCGAGATTCAACGCGATGATCACGACGCCGAGGATGACGAACCACATGCGAGAGCTCCTTGCGATTTCGGGCGATTGTCAACCCGACCTCGTGCCATCCGTTATGCTGAACGGACACTGATGCGAAATCAAGACCGCCCCACGAGGAATCCATGACACACCGCACGAGATTGATCCCCACCCTGGCCGCTGCCGGCCTGTTCGCCCTCGCCGCCGCGCCCGCGTTCGCGCAGGCCGACCTGGCGCAGAAGAAGAACTGCATGGCCTGCCATGCCATCGACAAGAAGGTGCTGGGCCCGGCCTACAAGGACGTCGCCGCGAAGTACGCGGGCCAGAAGGACGCCGTCGACAAGCTCGCCGCCAAGGTCGTCAAGGGCGGCACCGGCACGTGGGGCAACATCCCGATGCCGGCGAATCCGCAGGTCAACGACGCCGAAGCGAAGCAGCTCGTGCAGTGGATCCTGACGCTCAAGTGACCTGAGCGCGGCGCATCCTCGAAGGCCCCGCACGCGGGGCCTTCGTCGTTCACGTGGCGACACCGTCGAACACCGGTCGCAGCGCTGGACTCTGCATCACGCTGGCCGGCGTGACGGTGCGGCGCTCCCACGGGATGCTGCCGAAGTACCAGACGCACCAGAAGCCGAGCTTGGCGTCGGGCCGGCGCGTCAGCAACTGCGAGAAGGTCTCGACGTCGCCGAGCGGCACGCCGGTGGCCTCGATCACGACCTCGCGCACGTAGCGCGAGCAGAACTGGCGTCGCGCCGATGCGATGTCGAAGCCGGTGTCGTAGAAGACGCCGCCGCGCCGCGCCGTCGCGGCGCGCAAGGCCACCTGCTGCTCGGCGGTCCAGTCGTCCTTCAGCCGGAGCACCGCAACGCGCCCGGCGTCGGAGCGCGCGACGAAGCGCGCCAGCGTCGTCGTGCCCGACAGTGGGAACTTGCTTTCGCCGATCACCGGCTCGTCGCCGGAGACGTCGATCACGATGCCAACGTGGTTGGTCCATGAGCCGGTGGCCTGCGCGACCTCGCGAAACGGCTTCGCGTCGATGCGCACGAAGACGAGGTCGCCGACCTTCAGCTCGCGCGCGAGGGTATCGATCGTCGTGCTGTCGGCCGCCGTGGCGGGCAGCGACATGACGGCGCACAACAGCGCGGCACCGCACGACGCGGCGAGGGATCGGGATCTGATCGATGAGACCATGAGCGGCAGCTCCGGCAGTTGAGGGAGCCGCAGGATCGCCCCGCCTCGCGTTGCGGCCGGCGTGCGCTCGGCGCCGGTCCGCTGGCTCGACGCAGCCGGTACCGCGCACCGATACCGCGCCCGCCGCGCTGTCGATCAGGGCGCCGATTGCCGCGCGATCACCTCGCGCACCGCCGGCGACAGCGCGAACCGCTCGCCGTGCTGCGCCGCCAGCGCCTCCGCATTCGCGATGAAGCGCGCGCGGCCTTCGGATTCGATGTACTGCATCGCCCCGCCCGTCCAGGCCGGAAAGCCGATCGCGAAGATCGAGCCGATGTTCGCGTCGGCCGCGCTCGTCAGCACCTTCTCGGCCATGCATCGCGCGGTCTCGATCGATTGGCGGTACAGCAGCCGCTGCTTCAACGCCTCGATGCTCGGCGCGACGCCGTCGCGTTCGAAGCGTGCCTTCAGCTCCGGCCACAGGTGCTTGGCCTCGCCCTTCGGGTAGTCGTAGAAACCGCCGCCGCCCGCACGGCCCGGTCGCCCGAGCTCCTTGACCATGCGCTCGACGAACAGCTCGCCGACGCTCGGCGCGTAGGTCTGGCCGGCGGCCGCGAAGTCGGCGCGCGTCTGGTCCAGCACGTGCACCGACAAGGCGAGCGAGGTCTCGTCCATCACCGCGAGCGGACCGACCGGCATCCCGGCGGCCAGCGCGGCGTGTTCGATCAGCGGCGCCGGCACGCCCTCGGCGAGCATCGTCGCGCCTTCCATCACGTAGGTGCCGAACACGCGGCTGGTGAAGAAGCCGCGGGCATCGTTGACGACGATCGGCAGCTTGCCGAGCGCGAGCACGACATCGAACGCGCGCGCGACGGTCTCCTCCGACGTCGCCTTGCCACGGATGATCTCGACCAGCTTCATCTTGTGCACCGGCGAGAAGAAGTGCAGGCCGATGAAACGCTCCGGCGCGGCGCTCGCCTGCGCCAGCCCGCTGATCGGGAGCGTCGAGGTGTTCGACGCGAACACGCCGCCCGCAGCCAGCATCGGTTCGGCCTCGCGCGTCACCGCGGCCTTCAATGCGCGGTTCTCGAACACCGCTTCGATGATCAGCTCGCAGCCCTCGAGGTCGGCCGCCTCGGCGGTTGGCGTGATCAGGTTGAGCAAGGCCGCTTGCGTCAACTCGTCCATCCTGCCCTTGGCCACGAGCGGCGCGGTGATCTTGCGCACCGACTCGACACCGGATCGCGCCTTGTCGATGCTCACCTCCTTCAGCACGCACGGGATGCCGCGCGAGGCGCACGCGTGCGCGATGCCCGAGCCCATCATGCCGCCGCCGAGCACGCCGATGCGCGCCGGCTTCCAGCGCGGCACGCCGGGGGGACGTGACTTGCCGGAGCGCACCGCGTTCAGGTGGAAGAAGAACGCGGTGACCATGTTCTTTGTCGTCTGGCCCACCATCGTCTTCGCGAGCTTGCGGCTCTCGATGCGCGTGGCGGTGTCGTAGTCGACCATCGCCCCTTCGACCATCGTCTCGAGGATCGCCTGCGCGGCCGGATAGAGCCCGCGCGACTTCTGCGCCAGCATCGCCGGTGCGACCACGAGCCCCGCCGCGATCTTCGGGTTGCTCGGCGTGCCGCCAGGCATCCGGTAGTCCTTGCGGTCCCAGGGTTGGGTCGCCTGCGGATGATCGGCGATCCACGCCAGCGCCTGCGCGCGCATGCCGGCCTCGTCGGGTGCCAGGCCGTCGACCAGGCCGAGTTCGAGCGCCTCGTGCGGCCCGAACAACTTGCCTTCGAGCAGGTACGGATTCGCGGCCATCAGGCCGAGCAGCCGCACCGTCTTCGTGATGCCGGTCGCGCCCGGGATCAGGCCGAGCGTCACCTCGGGCGTACCGAACTGAATCCTGCGATCGTCCAGTGCGATGCGCGCATGGCCGATCAGCGCGACCTCCCAGCCCCCGCCCAGCGCCGCGCCGTTCAACATCGCGACGACCGGCCGCCCGAGCGTCTCGATCGTGCGAAAGCTCTTCTTCATCGCCTCGAGACGCGCGAAGGCCTCGGCCGCGTCCTCGGGCCGCAGCTCGAGCACGCCCTTCAGTTCCGCCCCGGCGAAGAACGTCGACTTCGCCGAAGCCAGCAGCACGCCCTTGATCCGTTCGTTGTCGCGCACGAGCAATGCGGCGGCCTCGATCATGTCGGCCTGCCATTGCGGCCGCATCGTGTTGACGGGCGAATCGGGCTCGTCGAACGTCAGCGTGGCGATGCCGTCGGCGTCCAGCTCGTAGCGCATCGTCTCCATGCTCAGACCCGTTCGATGATCGTCGCGATGCCCATGCCGCCGCCGACACACAGCGTGACCAGCCCGCGCTTCAACTGCCGGCGCTCGAGTTCGTCGAGCAAGGTCCCGACCAGCATCGCACCGGTGGCGCCCAGCGGATGGCCGAGCGCAATCGCACCGCCGTTCACGTTGACCTTCTCGTGCGGCACGCCCAGCTCGCGCATGAAGCGCATCGGCACCGCGGCGAACGCCTCGTTGACCTCGAACAGGTCGATGTCGTCGATCGTCAGCCCCGCCTTGGCAAGCGCCTTGCGCGTCGCCGGCATCGGGCCGGTGAGCATGATGGTCGGGTCAGCGCCCGACAGCGCCGTGGCGACGACCCGCCCCCGCGGCGTCAGGCCCAACGCGCGTCCCTTCGCCTCGCTGCCGATCAGCACGGCCGCGGCGCCGTCGACGATGCCCGACGAGTTGCCGGCGGTGTGCACGTGCCGGATGCGCTCGACCTGCGGATAGCGCGCCAGCGCGACCGCGTCGAACCCCATCGCGCCGAGCTGGTCGAACGCGGGCTTGAGCGAGCCCAGGCCTTCGAGCGTCGTGCGCGGCTTGATGAACTCGTCGCGCTCCAGCACGGTCAAGCCGATCTCGTCGTCCACGCTCAACACCGAGCGATCGAAATGCCCGGCCGCCTGCGCCGCCGCCGCACGCTGCTGCGACGTGAGCGCGTAGCGGTCGACGTCCTCGCGGTTCCAGCCGGCCAACGTCGCGATCAGGTCGGCGCCGATGCCTTGCGGCACGAAGCCGGTGGCGGCGTTGGTCTGCGGGTCCTGTGCCCAGGCGCCGCCGTCCGAACCGATCGGCACGCGCGACATGCTCTCGACACCGCCGGCCACGACCAGGTCCTCCCAGCCGCTCGCGACCTTTTGCGCCGCGAGGTTGACCGCCTCCAGGCCCGAGGCGCAGAAGCGATTGATCTGCACGCCGGCGACCTTGAAATCCCACCCCGCCTTCAATGCCGCGGTCTTGGCGATCACCGAGCCCTGCTCGCCGACCGGCGACACGACGCCCATCACGACATCGTCGAGCTGCGCCGGATCGAACTGTGCACGGCGCTGCAACTTCGTCAGCAGGCCCGCGAGCAGGTCGACCGGTTTGACTTCGTGCAGGCTGCCGTCCTTCTTGCCCTTGCCGCGCGGGGTGCGCACGGCGTCGAAAATCATCGCATTCGGCATGGCGGGGCCTTTCGTGGTCGACCGAGATTGACAGTCGATTATGGTGCCGTGCACACTGGCCGGCAACGCACCAAGCAAGCGCTTGGTTGCACCCCAGAGACTTCGACCCCGAGACTGGGGTCGACAGGTGATCGTCGAGGCTCTCGCATGTCGTCCTATCGTTCGGTGTTTCAACCCGACCTGTTCGCGGGTCGCGTCGCGATCGTCACCGGCGGCGGCTCCGGCATCGGGCGCTGCACCGCGCATGAACTCGCAGCGCTCGGCGCCAGCGTCGCGATCGTCGGGCGCAAGGTCGACAAGCTGGAGTCGGTGCGCGCCGAGATCGAGGCCGCAGGCGGCAGCTGCACGACCCACGTGTGCGACATCCGCGAGGAAGACGCGGTGCGCGCCACCGTCGCCGACGTGCTCGCGCGCCACGGCCGCATCGATCACCTCGTCAACAACGCCGGCGGCCAGTTCCCGGCGCCGCTGGCCACGATCAGCGCCAAGGGCTGGGATGCGGTGGTGCGCAACAACCTGACCGGCGGCTTCCTGATGGCGCGCGAATGCGTCGTGCAGTGGATGGGCGACCAGGGTGGCGCGGTGGTCAACATCATTGCCGACATCTGGGGCGGCATGCCCGGCATGGGTCACTCGGGGGCGGCGCGCGCGGGCATGCTGAACTTCACCGAGACTGCCGCGCTCGAATGGGCGCCGGTGCGCGTCAATGCGATCGCGCCGGGGTGGATCGCGTCGAGCGGCATGGACCAGTACCCGCCGCAGATGCGCGCCACGATCCGCGGCATGAAGCAGCTCGTGCCGCTTCGGCGCCTGGGCACCGAGAGCGAGGTCTCGGCGGCGATCGTCTTTCTGCTGTCACCCGCGGCAGCGTTTATCTCGGGTGCGTGCCTGCGCGTCGACGGCGCGGCGCCGAACGCCAAGCGCATCTGGCCGGAGGTCGGCACCGGCGGCAGCACCGAGGCGTACAACGGCTTCCACCTGGCGACGATGCCCAAGGTTCTGCAGGACTGACGGCATGTGCACACCGACCCCCGAACGGTGAGCGGGATGACGCCCGATCTGCGCCTGGACACCGGCAGCGACGCCTACGCCGCGAACCGCGCGTACAACCTCGCGCTGATCGACCACTGGCGTGCGATCGAAGCGCGCACGCGCGCGGCGAGCGCACGGGCGCAACCGCTGTTCGACAAGCGCGGTCAGTTGCTGCCGCGCGAGCGCGTGGCGCGATTGCTCGATCCCGGCGTGCCCTTCCTCGAACTGTCGACGCTCGCCGGCTGGCTGCAGGACACGCCCGACGCCGACAAGTCGATCCCCGGGGGCGGTGCCATCGTCGGCATCGGCGTGGTCAGTGGCGTGCGCGTGATGGTCGTCGCCGACGATGCCGGCATCGACGCCGGCGCGCTGCAGGCCCAGGGGCTGGAGAAGTTGCAGCGCGCGCAGGCGATCGCGCTCGAGAACCGGCTGCCGTTCGTGCACCTGATCGAGTCGGCCGGGGCGAACCTGCTGAACTACAAGGTCGAGCAGTTCATTCGTGGCGGCAGCTTGTTCTGGATGCTCGCGCGGCTGTCGGCCGCCGGGTTGCCGGTCGTCGCGGTGGTGCACGGATCGTCGACCGCCGGCGGCGCCTACATGACCGGCCTGTCGGATCACGTGATCATGGTGCGGGGCCGCGCGCGCGCCTTCCTCGCCGGGCCGCCGCTGCTGAAGGCAGCCACCGGCGAGATCGCGACCGACGAGGCCCTCGGCGGCGCGGACATGCACGCGGCGATCTCGGGGCTGGCCGAATGCGTCGCCGAGGACGACGCCCACGCGCTCGGTCTCGCACGCGCGCGCATCGCCGCACTCGGCTGGAAGCCGGCTGCGCACTGGCCCGACGGCCCGGCGCCGCGGGCCGACGCGGAGGAACTGCTCGGGCTCTTCGGCGCCGACATGAAGCGACCGGTCGAGATGCGCCACGTGATCGCGCGCATCGTCGACGGCTCCGATGTCCTGGAGTTCAAGCCCGACTTCGGGCCGGCCACCGTCTGCGTCTTCGCCGCAATCGCGGGATACCGCGTCGGCCTGATCACGAACAACGGACCGCTCGACCCGGCCGGCAGCAACAAGGTCACGCACTTCATCCAGACCTGCTGCCAGAGCGGCACGCCGCTGGTCTACCTGCAGAACACGACCGGCTTCATCGTCGGCACCGAGGCCGAGCGCGCGGGCATGATCAAGCACGGATCGAAGCAGATCCAGGCGCTGTCGAACGCGACGGTGCCGCAGATCACGATCCAGTGCGGAGCGTCGTTCGGCGCCGGCAACTACGGCATGTGCGGGCGCGGCTTTCATCCGCGCTTCGCCTTCAGCTGGCCCAACGCGCGCACCGCGGTGATGGGGCCGCAGCAGGCGGCCGGCACGATGGAGATCGTGATGCGCGAAGGCGCGGCGCGCAAGGGCGTGCCGGTCGACGAGGCAAACTTGAGCGCGCTCACCGCGAAGATCGTCGCGACCTTCGAACGCCAGATGCACGCGTTCTACACCTCGGGCCTGCTGCTCGACGACGGCATCATCGACCCGCGCGACACACGCCGCGTGATCGCACTGACGCTTGCGCTGTGCGACGAAGCGGCGCGACGATCCCTGCATCCCATGCAATTCGGCGTGGCCCGCGCCTGACCTGGAGACACCGGCATGCAATTCACCCACGAGCACGAAGAGATCCAGCGCACACTGAAGCGCTTCATCACCGACGAGATCAACCCGCACATCGACGAATGGGAAGCGGCCGAGGCCTTCCCGGCGCACGAAGTGTTCAAGAAGCTCGGCGACCTCGGCCTGCTGGGCCTGACGAAGCCGACCGACTACGGCGGCATGGCGCTCGACTATTCGTACTCGATCGCGATGGCCGAAACGCTCGGGCATTGCGATTGCGGCGCCATCCCGATGGCCGTCGGCGTGCAGACCGACATGGCCACGCCCGCGCTCGCGCGCTTCGGCAGCGACGAACTGCGGCGCCAGTTCCTCGCGCCGGCGATCAGCGGCGAGATGGTCGGCTGCATCGGCGTCTCCGAGCCCGGCGCGGGCTCCGATGTCGCCAGCATCAAGACGACGGCGAAGAAGGATGGCGACGACTACGTCATCAACGGCGGCAAGATGTGGATCACCAACTCGTTGCAGGCCGACTGGATGTGCGTGCTGGCGAACACCTCCGAAGGCGCGGCGCACAAGAACAAGAGCCTGATCATGGTGCCGATGGACACGCCCGGCGTCGAACGCGCGAAGAAGATCCGCAAGATCGGCATGATGGCCAGCGACACGGGGCTGATCCACTTCGACGGCGTGCGCGTGCCGCAGCGCTACCGCGTCGGCGAGGAAGGCATGGGCTTCACCTACCAGATGATGCAGTTCCAGGAGGAACGCCTGTGGGCCGCTGCGAATGCGATCCAGGGACTCACCAACTGCATCGAGGAGACGATCGAGTACGCGCGCGAGCGCCAGATCTTCGGGCGCAGCGTGCTCGACAACCAGGTCGTGCACTTCAGGCTGGCCGAGTTGAAGACCGAAGTCGAGTCGCTGCGCGCGCTGGTGTACCTGGCGACCGAGAAGTACGTCGCCGGCCAGGACGTGACCGAATGGGCCTCGATGGCCAAGCTGAAGTCCAGCCGCCTGCTGCGCACCGTGCCCGACAGCTGCATGCAGTACTGGGGCGGCATGGGCTACACCTGGGACAACCGCGTCTCCCGCATGTACCGCGACGGCCGGCTCGCGTCGATCGCGGGGGGTGCCGACGAGGTCATGCTGGGCATCATCTCGAAGTACATGCACACGCTGCCGGGCAAGCGATGATCCGCATCGAGCAGCGCGGCGCGTTCGTGCATGCGACGTTGAGCGCGCCATCGACGCGCAATGCACTGACCGATGCGATGGTCGACGGCCTGGTCGAGGCCTGCGCGCTCGCCGAACGCACGCCCGCGGTCCGCGCGCTCGTGCTCCGCGGCAGCGGCGGGCAGTTCTGCGCCGGAGGCGACTTCAGCGGCTTCCAGCGCGCGATGGCCACGCCCCGACCGGCCGAAGGCGACGACCCGATCGCCATCGGCAATCGCCGCTTCGGCGCGTTGCTCGAGCAGTTGCATGCGCTGAGCGTGGCCAGCGTCGCGATCGTGGAAGGCGCGGCGATGGGCGGCGGCTGTGGACTGGCCGCCTGCTGCGATGTCGTGATCGCGGCGCGCGATGCGACGTTCGCGACCCCCGAAGTCACGCTCGGCCTCCCGCCGGCGCAGATCGCACCCTTCATCGCCGACCGGCTTGGCGCGCGCGCCGCACTGCGGCTGATGCTGAGCGCGCGGCGGCTCGATGCCACGCAGGCACAGGCGTGCGGGCTCGTCGACGAAGTCGCCGACGACGTCGACGCGCGCGCGGCCGAATGGCTCGCCGCGCTGATGCGCGCCGAACCGGCATCGTTGCGCGCGACCAAGACCATCCTGCGACAACGGCGCGGCGCCTCGCTGTCGGAGACGCTCGATCACGCATCGCGATCGTTCGCGACCGCCCTGCGCAGCGGCACCGCGTCCGAAGGCCTTGCCGCGTTCCGGGCCAGGCGCGCCGCCTCGTGGTCCGAGCCATGAACTTCGGCGCCGTGCTGATCGCGAATCGCGGCGAGATCGTCGCGCGCGTCGCGCGCAGCGCGCAATCGCTCGGCTTCAAGACGATCGCGATCGCCTCCGACGCCGATCGCGGCGCGCCGCACACGCAGGCCTGCGATGTCGTCGTGTCGATCGGCGGCGACCGACCTGCCGACTCGTATTTGCGCATCGACAAGATCCTCGCGGCGGCGCACGCCGCCGGCGCCGACGCGGTGCATCCCGGCTACGGCTTCCTGTCCGAGAACGCGGCGTTCGCGCAAGCCGTGATCGACGCCGGCCTCGTCTGGATCGGCCCCCCACCGGCGGCGATCGGCGCGATGGCCGACAAGGCGCGCGCGAAGCAGCGCGTCGCCGCGGCCGGCGTTCCGGTGCTGCCGGGCTACGACGGCGACGACCAGTCGCGCGCGACGCTGCGCGCGCAGGCCGCGCGCATCGGCGTGCCGCTGATGATCAAGGCCACCGCCGGCGGCGGTGGGCGCGGCATG
>Ga0209023_10002734_pt1 | contig 21658 bp, 18 predicted proteins | sample LakOneMetagenome_FD_187468 | JGI IMG/M metagenome (GOLD analysis project Ga0209023, IMG submission 187468) | Freshwater and sediment microbial communities from Lake Erie, Canada (SPAdes) (version 2) | ecosystem: Environmental > Aquatic > Freshwater > Lentic | place: Lake Erie, Canada...
GGCTGGTCGGGACGCGCCCAGCCGGACCCGACGCCGTCCCCCGCCCCCGGTCGTCCCGGCTTCGTGGCGGGCCAGCGCGACCTGATGCAGCCAGATGGCCGCATGGTCCGCGCGCGGGCGAATCTGGGCGAAAGCCCCATCGCCTGGCTGGCGCGGCGCAAGGATGCGTCCGGCCGCCCCTGGCTGACCCCGGCTGAAGCCGCCGCCGGCGAACGGCTGCGGCGCGAGGCGGAACAGGCGACCAGGGGCGCCTCGGTCACCATGCGCTGGGACGCCCTGCCGACCTCCGGCTCAGGAACCGCCGCGCGGATGGAGCCGACCGACCGCGCCCTGTCCGCCGCCCGCCGCGTCGAACAGGCGCTGACCGCCGTCGGCCCGCGCCTTCGCCCCATCCTGACCCGCATCTGCATCCACGGCGACAGCCTGCAACTGGCCGAAACCGGCCTGGGCCTACGCCGTCGCCAGGGCAAGACCGTCCTGAAACAGGCGCTGCAGGCCCTGGCGGATCACTATGGGATCGGGTGAAGTTTTGATGCGCTATCGGATGTGACGAAAGCGTGCTGTGGATGGGAAGCGGACATGCCCAAGTGACTTTGCTGCGCAGGCAGATATTCTAAGCGTATGATGGAGACCAACCTTCAAGAGCCACCTGCAATAATCGAGCTGCGCAGAGATGCAGAAGCGATTGCGCGGCTGAGGCTCTACGGTGATGACTGTGCAATGATGGGCTGGACCGGCGACTACAGGAGCAATTCGCCCGTAGTCGCATTTCTGGCGAAGTCTGAGGCTTCGAATACCAGCACCATCAAAGCCGTGGAAATCTTACTGGAGCAGACAAGCGAAGCAATCTACCTTTGGAGTGTGGAATTTTTCAAACAGGACACGATGAAGCTTGCCGAGTTTCTCTCGACCACCTGTCCAGACCTGGCCCAGCGCTTTCCAAATATCCTCGTTGCGGATGGCGATGAGCCAGAAACTCCCCAACAGTTTCACGCGAAGTTGCTCAGCTTCGTAATCAGAGTGTCCTAGCGACAGGTCCGCATCACAGAAGTTGGGCACGCATGTTTGCAATGGGTCGAAAGCCGAAACAGCCATCGCACCGGGCAACGGACCTTCGCTAACATTCCGCGCGCTGATAATCGCACCCCCACTAGACCCTGTCTTGTCCGCTCAGATCAGGGCGATGGGGATCAGGATGGCCAGGAGGTAGATCAGCGCCCGGATCAGGGCCAGCACCGCGATGACCGCGCCGCGCCCCTTTGACACGTTCAGCCGCCGGGCGAACCAGCGGGACTGCACGACGACGAACCAGGCCGTGCCGCCGGTCATGATCGCCGCGCCGACCGCATTGGGCAGTTCGGGCCGTTGAAAGATGGTCCCGCCCGCCGAGACGAAGGCGGCGCAGACGGCGGCGAGATAGCATTGCGCATAGAAGGGTGCGCGCAGGGTCTCGCGGCTGATGCGTTTCTTCTCGTGGCGCAGCAGGGTGACGGCGGCGACCAGCGGGATCAGGCTGAAGGCCAGCGAGCGAAACAGGACCAGGTTCTGCTGGGACGCATAGACCACGCGGCTGAGGTCGGTCGCCTCGGGCGGCGGCGGCACATGCAGCGCCATCGACAGCAGATTGGTCAGGACGATGGTGGCCAACAAGAACAGCGGCGGGCTGAGCGCATCGTCGTAGCGACGCTCCTCGCTGTCGCTTTGCTCGCGGTCCGAATAGTCCATCGCCGCCAGCGGCCCGCGCAGGATGCGCCACAGGGTCAGGGGATAGAAGACCAGCCAGCTGACCGCCTCGAAGAGAAACTCCTCGAAACTGCGCAGGATCTTCAGCAGGTCCATCCGCGCCCCCCCGGTTACGACCCCGCGATCGTGGGTCGCCGGGCCGGCGGTTGCAACCCCCGACTACTGAACCGCCAGCGCCGCCTCGCGGATGCGGCCGACCATGCTGTTCAAGCCATTGGCGCGCTGGCGCGTCAGGGCCGAGGGCAGGCCCAGCCGATCCAGCGCCGCGCGGGCGTCGAAGGCGACGATCTCCCGCGCCGTGCGGCCTGAATAGAGTTTCAGTAGCAGGGCGATATTGCCCTTGGACAGGGCGCTGTCGCTGTCGGCGGCGAACCACAGACGCCCGTCGTCCTGCGTCGTCGCCAGCCAGACCTGGGCGGCACAGCCCGGCACCTTGTTGGCCTCGATCCGGTCGGCCTCGTCCAGCGGAGCCAGCCCCTTGCCCAGTTCGATGACGTATTCGATCCGTTGCTCCCAATCGCCCAGCAGGTCGAAATCCTCGGCCAGTTCGGCCAGGGTCTGGTCCAGGGTGTCGGTCGGCGGCGTGCGGTCGGTCATGCGCCGCCAGATAGGCCGCGAGGCCGTTAACGACAACCGGCCGTTTTGTCCCCCGATATTCATGGTGAACGCCGCAATGGGGTTCGCCTCAGGGGGGAGCGGCCTCGCACCGACTCAGCCGCAGCCCTAGTCTGGGCGCAGACGAAACCCATGGCCCGCCCTTCTTGAAACCCGACGCCCACGCCAGATTCGAGGACGACCCGACGCACGACGCGGCGTTGGGCGCTCCGCTGGTCGCCTTATGGCATGCCATCTGGGCGGTGGCTGTGGCATTGACGGCGCTCGCGGCCCAGATGATGGACGGGCTGAAGGACGCGCCGCTGGCCGCCCTGCTGCTGATGGCCTTCCCCGGCGTGTTCGGCGTCGTGCTGATGGTGCGCGACAGCGTGGGGCTGAGGCTGGCCGTCATGGGCGGGTGGATTTTGGCCGCCACCGCTTCGGCCGGCCTGACCGGCGGCGTGACCGGCGCCCTGCCCGGCCTGATCCTGACGCCGCTGGCGGCGGGGATCGCCCTGGATCACGGCGTGCATCACGCTCGCGTCGGCGCCGACCGCCTGACCCGGATGGGCGCCTTTGCGGTGGCCCTGCCGCTGCTGGCGGGGCTGATCTCGACCTGGCTGAACGGGGCGGAGGCGCAAGCCCCTCTGCTGGCCGCTGTCTCAGGCCTGCTGGCCATGGGCGCGATCATCGCCGCCATGCGCCTGACCTGGAGCGCGCGCCAGCGTCGCCTGGACGAGGCGGAAGGACAGGCCGCCCGCATCGCCGCCCTGCTGGAGGATCAGCCGGCCCTGACCCTGCTGCTCGATCCGTCGGGCCGCGCGGTCGCCACCTGGGGCACGCCGCCGCCCGCCCTGTCGGTGCTGGCCCTGACCGAACAGGGCCTGATCTCGGCCGTCCATGCGCCGGACCGACCGGCCGTGTCCGCGGCCCTGGCCCGCGCCCTGTCGGGCCAGTCGGTCGAGGTCCAGTTCACGCCGCGCATCGCCCTGGACCGCCGTGTCGTCATGATCCTGGGCCCGTTCCAGCACGAGACGGACCGCCCGCGCCTGATCGCCCAGGCGTTCGACGGCACGGCCCAGTTCGCCCGTGAGCTGGGGCTGGAGACCGCCCGCGTCGAGGCCGAGGCCCAGTCGGCCGGAAAGACCCGCTTCCTGGCCAATATGAGCCACGAGCTGCGCACCCCCCTGAACGCCGTGATCGGCTTTGCGGACATCATGCGCCAGAAGCTGTTCGGCCCCCTGCCCGAACGCTACGCCGGCTATGCCGACGCCATCCATCAGGCGGGCGGCCACCTGCTGGATCTGATCAACGACGTCCTGGACCTGTCCAAGATCGAGGCCGAGCGCTACCAGCTGGCGATGGAGACGTTCGACGCCCGCGACGCCGTGTCCGCCGCCGTCGCCCTGGTCCGGCTTCAGGCGGACGACAAGGGGGTCGAGCTGGCCGCCGTCCTGCCGTCCGAGCCGATCAAGGTCTGCGCCGACGCCCGCGCCCTGAAGCAGATGGCGCTGAACCTGCTGTCCAATGCGGTCAAGTTCACCCCGGCCGGCGGCTCAGTGACCATTACCCTGGACGCCGACGGACCGGATCTGGATCTGGCCGTGTCCGACACCGGCGTCGGCATCGCGCCGCAGGACCTGCAACGCCTGGGCCGCCCCTTCGAACAGGCCGGCGGCGCCGACCAGAAGGCGCAAGGCACGGGCCTGGGCCTGTCCCTGGTCCGCAGCCTGACCGAACTGCACGGCGGCCGCATGACCATCGACAGCACCCTGGGCGAAGGCGCGGCGGTGATGATCCGGTTGCCGGTGATGGTGGCGGCAGGGTCGCTGGATCCACAGCCGAGCGAAGCGACCCCTGCGACGGTTGAGGCCTGAGCGTTAGCTTTGGGTTGTGAGGACGCGCGCGCATCTCTAGCAGTCTATGCAGAATGCCGCTCTGTCTCGAGGCCCTGATATGCGCACAAAGCTGAAGCTTGCCATGCCGCTCGGCCTGACGGTCGGGCTGATCGGCCTGCTGTTTGTGACCGCGCCAAGCGCGAGCGGATCGGCCGCGACCCTGTTCGGTTGGTCGCGGTGGCCGGAGGAGGTCGGCCTTGTCGTCGTCACGCTCGGGCTGGGGCTGGCGCTTTTCGGCCTAGTCCTCACCCTGCGTGGCCGGCTAAAGGCGGCGAAGCCGAACGCGCCCCGTAAAGCCGATCCGACGCGTCGCGCCCTCTAAACCTGCCCCATCGCCAGGAAGGCCCTACCCGCCGCGAAGTCGCCGGCTTCGAAGGTGGAGCGGGCGATGCTGCCGTCGCGGAACAAGAACTCGACCGTGAAGACCTCGCGCGGGTCCAGGGCCGACAGGGCGTCGGCGGCGGCGGCGGGGAACAGCCAGGCCTGACCGGCCGGACGGCCTTCGGGCAACAGCATCGTATCGGCGCTGGTCACCCCGGCGGCCCAGAAGGCGCGGCGCTGGGCGGCGGGCGGCAGGTCGTGCGACAGCCACGGACGCGGCGCCACCGTGTGGTCGCGCATCACCACCCGCACCCCGGTCGGCCGCGAGCGCCCCTGCCAGGACACCACGGCGGCCAGTTGATCGGGCCGGTCCATGCCGCCCACCACGCCGAACCGCACCGGCGAGGCGCCGGTCACGGTCGCCTGCATCAACCGCCAGGTCGGGCGCGCATAGGCCGCGCGATCCGCGCTCCACTTTCGGCGATCGCCGGGAAACTCCATCCGCGTCGTGCGCGACCAGCCGGAAAAGGCGGTCTGGACCCGGCCCTGAACCGTCTTCAGATCCGTCGAGCCGCACGGCGTCGTGTTTGCGCGCGCCCGCGCCCGCTGGGCCGTCTCAGCCAGCTGCCGGTCGTTGGATCCGGCGCGCAGGGCTGCGCCCCGCGCCTGATAGGCCGCAGCCGTCAGGGCGGCGGTCAGTTGCGGCTCGAACAGGCCGCAGCGGTCGTTGGCGGCCAGCACGAAGCTGCGCTCATAGAAGCGGTCCTGCGGCGCGGCGAAGGCTGCGACGGGCGTCGCGGCGATCAGCACGGCCGACAGGAAACCTCTGGCTTGCCGGGGGGAAAGGCCTATCCTCATGCCCCGACCCTAGCGCGCCAGGGTTGGGGTTCCGTGTTCGAGCAGGGTTAGCGAATTGCTTCTTTCCAGCGACCTGTGGGTCAGCGCCCTGATCCGCCGCGCCCAGATCGAGGGCGCCTATGCGACCGTGGTCAAGAAAGGCGACGCGCGCGCCGGCTCGGTCATCGTCAAGGCCTACGACACCACCACCCGCACCGCCCGCCTGTTCACCGAAGCCTTCGGCACCGACGGCGACCGCCTGTGGATCCAGCCCGTCACCTCCCACAGCGAAAGCGAACTGGACGCCTATATCGCCCGGCAGAGGGGATATGACCCGGACGTGTGGGTGGTCGAGATCGAGGACCGGCAGGGGCGGCACTTCATCACGGAGACGGTGCAGGGGTAGATGCGCCGTTCGTCGTTCCAAGAAGCGAACTTGAGCTCTAGCATTCCCGGTGAACCCGTCTAGCTTCGACCCCGGGGAGAGCCTGTGGCCGACGCAAGCAAGACCGGAACGGATTGGAAGGACGACGAGCTCGACGCCATCGTCGCTGACTATTTCTCCATGCTTGCCCTCGACGCGGCGGGCGAGCCGTTCGTCAAAGCGCATCGCGCTCGTGCACTGATGGAGCGAACCGGCCGAAGTCACCGCTCGGTCGAATTCAAACACATGAACATTTCGGCCGTCGCAGCCGAGCTGGGCTTGCCCCATGTGCGCGGTTACCGCCCCATGGCCAACTACCAAGCCGCCATCTTCGACGCCATCGACCGCCACCTAGACGCCCATCCCGAAATCCTAAATGACAATGCTTTTTCTTTCCTCCCCGTTGCGCTGACATGGGGCGGTGGATCGGCGCTCTTTCGCGCCGAGACGGAGGGAACGACTGGGTCTGAGCGAGGCGTCGCCGAATCCGCGTCAAGGTTTGACGACGCAGGTGCAAGCCATCTGCCCCTCACCCTCACCGAAAGCCCTCCCCCCGGCCCGGCCCGCACCCCGCGCCCGGAAGGGCTCGCCCGCCTCGTCCGCAAGTACGACCCAGCAGCCCGCGATCACCGGAACCGGTCCCTCGGCTTGCTGGGCGAAGAGCGCGTCTTCCATCACGAGCGCGCGCGTCTCATCGCGCACGACCGCCCCGACCTCGCGCGTCGCATCGAATGGACCAGCCAAGAACGCGGCGACGGCACCGGCTATGACATCCGTAGTTTCGACCCTACCGGCGCCGAGCGCCTGATCGAGGTGAAGGCCACCCGAGGTGGCCCCACGACGCCCTTTTACCTGACCCGCACCGAGCGCGAGGTTTCGCAGGAACGCCCCGACCACTGGCGGCTCTACCGCCTCCACGACCTTTCAGCCGCGGCAGGGCTCTTCATCCTGCCGCCGCCGCTGGAAGCGTCGGTCACGTTAGAGGCCGAGGCTTGGAAAGCCCACTTCTGACCGGTCAAGGTTCGAACCGGATCAGGTCATACTTCTCCGCGAAGCACGCCACGAACGCCGCCGGGTCTTCTTCATTCCGCCAAGCGCGCGTTAGCTGATCTTCGTCGATCCCGGCGTCGGTCACTGACAGACGCCAGTCGCTTAGCAACAACCGATTCACTGTCCGAATCCACTGTGCGCGGTGCATCACTCGACCTCGCCCGATGGCCCATTCAGCGCCTTGGCCTTGGCTCGTTCCAACTGACCGATGCTCGTTTCCGGCGTCGGCAGACGCTCCGGCATCACACCGCCCAGTTCTGAGATGGTCTGGCGCACCTTCTTGCCGACGGCATGGTGAATGTCGTTGGCCTGCGCCTTTGTGCTCGCCCCGTCTCGCCTTAGCTTGTCCTCGGCCTGAGTGGCGCGGAACAGGTTCGCGGCTAGTTCCGTCGATCCCATGTGATCCAGTATCTTTTGGCTCTTCTTCAGGCCCTTCAGCGCGTGGATGTCGCGCATGGTCCGGCCGCCATAAAGGCCGCGATAGCCGTGGTCCTGAAACACCGCATAATCCAGTCCGGTCTCAACCCCCGCCTGCCTCGCGGCGGAGGCCAGCGCGGTATTGTGTTGCGCCATCTCGCGCCTCAGCATCAATCGCTTGTCGTCCTCCGACAGGCCGCCAAACGCTGGGTCGTCCGCGATCTCCTGACGCCGCGTCTGGACGGCGAAATAGGTCTGCCCCGCCGCGATCACAGGCTTGGACGGGTCACCGTTCTGGACGATCAGGTAACAGGCGTAACGAGACAACCGCACATCGGCGACCTCGCGTTGCGCGCCAGAGCCCAGATCGACCATTTTGGTGACGTCACCGAAATGGTCCGCCGGATCGAGCCCCGCCGCAGCCGCCGACACACGCGCCTTCTCAATCACGGACAGGAAGTTGCGGTAATCCTGATAGCCGAGAACGGGGGCAAGCTGCCTCGCCAGCCAATACTCAACCCCTTCGTCCTCATGGCGAATGGACTCGAACGACTGGCGATGCGGAGGAGCGATGTCGGTCATCTGGTGACTATCACGCCAGCAGAACAAAAAGGCAACTCTGTTATCCTTTTGCCAGCGCTCCTCGGTCAGCTCTCAATCCTCGTCCATCTTCAGGGCGGCGATGAAGGCTTCCTGCGGGATCTCGACCTTGCCGAACTGGCGCATGCGCTTCTTGCCGGCCTTCTGCTTCTCCAGCAGCTTCTTCTTGCGGGTGGCGTCGCCGCCGTAGCATTTCGAGGTCACATCCTTGCGCAGGGCGCGGACGGTTTCGCGGGCGATGATCTTGCCGCCGATGGCCGCCTGGATCGGGATCTGGAACAGGTGGGGCGGGATCAGTTCCTTCATCTTCTCGACCATGCCCCGGCCGCGCGTCTCGGCGCGGGCGCGGTGGACCAGCATGGACAGGGCGTCGACCGGCTCGGCGTTGACCAGGATGGACATCTTCACCAGGTCGCCGACCTTGTATTCGGTGATCTCGTAGTCGAACGAGGCGTAACCCTTCGAGATCGACTTCAGCCGGTCGTAGAAGTCGAACACCACCTCGTTCAGCGGCAGCTCATAGACCACCATGGCGCGGTTGCCGACGTAGGACAGTTCGATCTGCTGGCCGCGACGGTCCTGGCACAGCTTGATGACGCCGCCCAGGTATTCGTCGGGGGTCAGGATGGTGGCCTTGATCCAGGGCTCGGCGATCGTCTCGATCTGCATCACGTCGGGCAAGTCGGCCGGGTTGTGCAGGTCCATTTCGGAGCCGTCGCGCAGGCCGATCTTGTAGACGACGGACGGCGCCGTGGCGATCAGGTCGAGGTTGAACTCGCGGCTCAGGCGCTCCTGAATGATCTCAAGGTGCAGCAAACCCAGGAAGCCGCAGCGGAAGCCGAAGCCCAGCGCCGCCGAGCTTTCCATCTCATAGGTGAAGGAGGCGTCGTTCAGGCGCAGCTTGCCGATCGCGGCGCGCAGGTCCTCGAAGTCGGCGGCGTCCACCGGGAACAGGCCGCAGAAGACCACCGACTGGACCTCCTTGAACCCCTTCAGCGGTTCGGCGGTCGGCTTCTTCTCGTCGGTGATGGTGTCGCCGACGGCGGCATGGGCGACTTCCTTGATCTGGGCGGTGATGAAGCCGACCTCGCCGGGGCCGAGCTGATCGACCGGGGTGTTCTTGGGCAGGAAGACGCCGACGCGGTCGATCAGGTGGGTCGAGCCATTGCGCATCATCTTGACCCGCATGCCGGTCTTCAGCACGCCGTCGAACACGCGCACCAGCACGACGACGCCGAGGTAAGGGTCGTACCAGGCGTCGACCAGCATGGCCTTCAGCGGGGCGTTCACATCCCCCTTGGGCGCCGGAAGCTTGGTGACGATGGCCTCCAGCACCTCCTCGATGCCGATGCCGGACTTGGCGCTGGCCAGGACGGCTTCGGAGGCGTCGATGCCGATCACGTCCTCGATCTGGGCGCGCACGCGGTCCGGCTCGGCCGCCGGCAGATCAACCTTGTTCAGGACCGGGACGATCTCGTGGTTGTTGTCGATGGCCTGATAGACATTGGCCAGGGTCTGGGCCTCGACCCCTTGCGAGGCGTCCACGACCAGCAGCGAGCCTTCGCAGGCGGCCAGCGAGCGGCTGACCTCATAGGCGAAGTCCACGTGGCCCGGCGTGTCCATCAGGTTCAGGATGTACTCCTCGCCGTCCCTGGCCTTGTAGGTCAGGCGCACGGTCTGGGCCTTGATGGTGATGCCCCGTTCCTTCTCGATCTCCATATTGTCGAGCACCTGCTCGGACATCTCGCGCGCGGTCAGGCCGCCGGTGTGCTGGATCAGGCGGTCGGACAGGGTCGACTTGCCGTGGTCGATGTGGGCGACCACGCTGAAGTTGCGAATGTTCGAGATCGGGGGAGTCGTCATCCGCGCGCCCCTATCACGCGCGGGCGCCGGGGACCAGACGCGGCGCGATCCGGCCCCGATCAACGGGCGTATTACAGCTTTGCAATGATGGCGTTTGTCTTTGAGCGCGGCTCTGTGACGCGATAAGGAGACAGCCATCGCCTGATCGCTCTCCAAGGACGTTTTTCCGTGCTCCAGACGACCCGACCCACTCTCTTGGCCGGCGCGGCCGTTCTCGCCGTCCTGCTGCTGGCCGGCTGCGGCGGCGGAGACGACAAGAAGGCCCACGGCAAGGAAGCGGCCGGCGCGCGCCAGACCGTGACCGCCGCGACCGTGACCCAGATCAATCTGGCCCGCACGGTCAGCGCCTCGGGCTCCGTCTCCGCCTGGGAAGAGGTGCCGGTGGCGGCCGAGACCGGCGGCCTGACCGCCGTCGCCGTCTATGTCGACGAAGGCTCCTACGTGCGTCAGGGCCAGCCGCTGGTGCAGATGAACGACGTCCTGCTGCGCGCCCAGCTGCGCCAGCAGCAGGCCCAGGTGCAGCTGGCCGAGGCCAATGTGGCGCGCGACAACGCCGCGCTTGATCGCGCGCAGCAGCTGAAGGAACGCGGCTTCCTCAGCCAGGCGTCGCTGGATACGGCCCTGGCCAACCAGCGCAGCTCGAACGCCAATCTGGCCGCCGCCCGCGCGGCCCTCAGCCAGACCCAGACCCAGTTGTCGCAGGCGACCATCCGCGCGCCCGTCGGCGGGATGATCATCAGCCGCAGCGTCACCAAGGGCCAGATCATCGCCGCCGGGACCGAGCTGTTCCGCATGGTTCGCGACGGCCGGCTGGAACTGGACGCCCAGGTGCCGGAAACCGAACTGTCGCTGGTCCGCGCCGGTCAGTCCGCGATCGTGACCTCCAGCGAGGCCGGCCAGACCACCGGCTCGGTCCGCATCGTCACGCCCGAGGTCAATGCGCAGACCCGCCTGGGCCTGGCCCGCATCTCCCTGGCGCCCGGCGCCCAGCTGCGCCCCGGCATGTTCGCCCGCGCCGAGATCGCCGTCGGCGATCAGCCGGCCTTGGTCGTGCCGTCCTCGGCCGTCGTCTATCGCGAGGCCAAGGCCGGCGTCTATGTCGTGGGTCAGGGCGATGTCGTCCGCTTCGTCCCGGTCACGACCGGCGTTCGCAGCGGCGACCGCGTCGCGGTCACGGGCGTCCAGGCCGGTCAGCGCGTCGTGGTTCAGGGCGCAGGCTTCCTGGGCGAAGGCGACCATGTGACGGTGGCCCCGGCCACGGCGGCGCCCCAGCCGGCGGCGCCCGCCGCCCCTGCCCCCGCCGCTGCAGTAGCGCGCTAGGATCGGACCGATGGGCTTTCAGAACATCTCGTCCTGGTCGATCAGGAACCCGATTCCCATCGTCCTGCTGTTCGTCGTCCTGACGATCGCGGGGACGATGAGCTATTTCAAGCTCAGGACGAACAACTTCCCCGACGTGGATCTGCCGGTCGTCGCCGTCACGGTGGTCCAGGCCGGCGCCGCCCCGACCGAGATGGAGACGCAGGTCACCCGCCTGGTCGAGGATGCGGTGGCGGGCCTGGGCTCGGTCAAGCACATCACCTCGGTCGTCAACGAGGGGGTGTCGACCACCTCCATCGAATTCCAGCTGGGCGTGAACCTGGAGAAGGTCACCAACGACGTGCGCAACGCCGTCAGCGGCATCCGACAGAACCTGCCCGCCGACGTGCAGGAACCGATCGTCCAGCGCATCGAGTTCACCGCGATCCCCTTCGCCAACTATGTGGTGCGGGCGCCGGGCATGAGCCCCGAGGAGCTGAGCTGGTTCGTCGACAACACCGTGGCCAAACGCCTGCTGTCGGTGCGCGGCGTCAGCCAGATCAGCCGTGACGGCGGCGTCAGCCGTGAAATCCGCATCAAGCTGGACCCCGCGCGGCTCGCCGCCTCGGGCGTGACGGCGGCCCAGGTTTCAAACCAGCTGCGCGCCTCCAACATCAACCTGCCGGGCGGCCGCGGCGAGATCGCGGGCGAGGAACAGGCCATCCGCACCGTCGGTTCGGCCAAGTCGGTCGAACAACTGCGCGAGACCCTGATCCCCATCGGCAGCCGCAGCGTGCGCCTGGGCGACCTGGGCCAGATCACCGACGAATGGTCCGAGCCGCGCGGCCGCGCCCGCTTCAACGGTCAGGAAGTCGTCGGCTTCGGCGTCTCGCGCGCCATCGGCTCGTCCGAGGTGGACGTCTATGACCGCGTCAAGGCCGAGATCGAGAAGCTGGACCAGGAGCGCGGCGACGTCGCTATCGAGGAGGTGGCCAACACCACCGAGGACGTCGTCAACAACTTCCACGCCTCTGTCGAGACCCTGGTGCTGGGCGCCCTGCTGGCGATCGCGGTCGTCTTCATCTTCTTGCGGGACTGGCGCGCGACCCTGATCGCGGCGGTGGCCATGCCGCTGTCGCTGATCCCGACCTTCTGGGTGATGGACCTGACGAACCAGTCGCTGAACGTGGTGACGCTGCTGGCCCTGTCGCTGACCATCGGCATCCTTGTGGACGACGCCATCGTGGAGATCGAGAACATCGTCCGCCACATCCGCGACGGCAAGGCCCCCTACCCCGCCGCCATCGAGGCGGCCGACGAAATCGGCCTGGCGGTCATGGCGACGACGGCGACTCTGATTGCGGTGTTCGCCCCCACCGGCTTCATGCCCGGCGTCGTGGGTCAGTTCTTCAAGAGCTTCGCCATCGCCACCTGCGTCAGCGTTCTGTTCTCGCTGCTTGTGGCGCGAACCCTGACGCCCCTGATGGGCGCCTATCTGCTGAAGCGCGACCAGGGCAAGGAGCACAAGGAGCCCTTCTGGATGGGGCCCTATCTGAAGGCCCTGAACTGGGCGCTGGGCGACGACTGGCGCAAGCGCCGGGCCGACCACCATCCGCGCGCCAGCTGGTTCCGCCGTAAGGTCGCGGACCGGATGTTCGATCACCGGCTATGGGTGCTGGGGATGGGGATCCTGTTCTTCTTCCTGTCGATCTTCATGGCGACCAAGCTGCCGGGCGAGTTCATTCCGGTCGAAGACATCTCGCGCTCCACCGTGACGGTGCAGTTGCCGCCGGGCGCGACCCTGGCGGAGACGGATTCCGCCGTGCAGCGCATCAACCGCGAACTGATGAAACGGCCCGAGGTGGCGTCGGTCTATTCGTCCGTCGGTTCGGCGACGACCAGCTTCGGCCCCGGCGGCGGCGGTTCGGCCGGCGAGGTGCGCAGCGCGAACCTGACCGTCAATCTGGTCGGGCGCTGGGATCGCAAGCTGAACCAGCAGGAGTTCGAGCGCGACATGGGACCGGTGCTGCGCCAGATCCCCGGCGCGCGGATTCAGTTCGGCGCCTCGGGCGGCGGCGGCGGGTCCAGCCTTCTGACCATCGCCCTGGTCGGGGACGAAGCGAACGTGCTTGAACCCGCGGCCGCCAAGGTCGAGCGCGAGATGCGCAGCATTCCCGGCCTGTCCAATGTGGTGTCCTCGGCCTCGCTCGTGCGCCCGGAAATCCTGGTCACGCCGCGCGCCGACGTCGCCGCCCTGCAAGGGGTGTCGACCCAGGACATCAGCCAGGTGGCGCGCGTCGCCACCCTGGGCGACGCCGATCAGCTTTTGCCCAAGTTCAACCTGGGCGACCGTCAGGTGCCGATCCGGGTCATGCTGACGGAACAGGCGCGCTCGGATCTGGGCGTGCTGGAGAACCTTCAGGTGCCGACGGCGTCGGGCGCGACGGTGCCCCTGTCGGCGGTGGCGGACATCACCTTCGGCGCAGGCCCCAACCAGATCAATCGTCTGGACCGACTGCGCGTGGCCAACATCACCGCCGAACTGACCGGCCTGACCCTGAGCCAGGGCACGCAGGCGGTGAACGCCCTGCCCGCCATCAAGTCCCTGCCGCAGGGCGTCAGCCAGAAGCCGTCGGGCGACGCCGAAAGCTTCCAGGAACTGGGCATGGGCTTCGCCTTCGCCATCGTGACCGGCATTCTGCTGATGTATGTCGTGCTGGTCCTGCTGTTCAAAAGCTTCTTCCACCCGATCACCATCCTGGCGGCGCTTCCCGTGTCGTTCGGCGGCGCCTTCTTCCTGCTGCTGGTGACGGGCAAGTCGCTGTCCATGCCGGCCCTGATCGGCATCATCATGCTGACCGGGATCGCGGCGAAGAACTCCATCCTGCTGGTCGACTACGCCATCATGGCGATGGAGAAGGGGATGGGCCGACACGACGCCCTGATGGACGCCGCCCACAAGCGGGCGCGGCCGATCATCATGACGACGATGGCGATGGGGCTGGGGATGCTGCCGATCGCGGCGGCGTTCGGCGAAGGCACCGCCTTCCGCTCGCCCATGGCCATCGCGGTCATCGGGGGGCTGATTACCTCGACCGCCCTGTCGCTGCTGTTCGTGCCGGTGGTGTTCAGCCTGATCGACGGGGTCAAGCGCCGCCTGGAAGGCCGACTGAACAAGATGTTCCACGGCCAGCACGGGCACGAGGAGCCGGCGGCGGAGGATCGCCCGGCCTGATCCGCCCAAGACTGAAACGACCAAGGCCCGGCGGAGCGATCCGACCGGGCCTTTTTTTGGACGCTGTGTAGCCTAGCAGTCTATGGCGTTGCTGAGGCACTGGGCCAGCACAGCCGCGCCAATGCGCCGGGGCTTGCAGGCCGCAGCGACCACTGTCCGCCGAGTTGTCGCGCCAGGGCCGTCGTAATCCGAAGACCCAAGCTCGTCGGTTCGCCGCTCGCTGCTTCAGTAACCCCCACCCCATCGTCGGCGACCGTCAGCGTGCGAACCGCGCCATCGTCGCACAGATCGATCGTGATCCGGCCTGGCCGGTCGGGAAAGGCGTGCTCCAGCGCGTTGTTGACGCACTCCAGCATGATCAGGACCACGGGCGTGGCCTCCTCGGCCGACAGAACCACGTCGCCGCTGGAAATGGAGACAATCACGTCGTCACGCGCGGCCGCCGTCAGCGCATCGTCGACGATCGATCGCGCCAAATCCTGAAAAGCGGTGTTCTTCTGGTCTGCGTCGGCCAGACTGCGCTGGATGCGGGCCACCAGACCCGTGCGGGACGAGGCGTCGGCCAAAGCCTTTCTGGCGCCTGGGTCGGCGGCGGCGCGCGCCTCCAGGCTCAACAAGGCGCTGACCACCTGAATATTGTTCGACACCCGGTGCTGCACTTCTCTGAGCAGAATGTCGCGGCTTTCCGCGAGCGCGGCGTTGCGCTCGACTTCGCGCGCCAACTTTCCTGACGCCTTGTCCATGCCGACGATGAAGAAGATGTCGACGGCGACGACGAAGGCATAGAAGCCGATGGCGACGAAGGTCGCGACGCTGAGGTCGAACCCAGCCGGGCCGATCCAGAACCACCAGGCCGACAACCCCGACAGGGTCGCTGTCAGGACCGCCGGGCGCAGGCCCGCATAGAAGGCGACCAGCACGACGGCCGGAAAGAAGGTCAGATAGGGAAAGCCCGGTGGAAACCAGTGCGCCAAGCCATAGCGAATGGCGAAGGCGACCAGCCAGGCGGCTATGGCGAAGGCATAACCGCGCCAGACGGGCGTTCGAAACTTCTGATGACGCATTCGCTTCCTCAATGGACGCAGTGCGTCGACAAAGCCTTGTATCGGGCAGTGGAACGTCCGCGTCCAGCATGGCTTGACGAGGGAAACCGGCCGATCGGCGAAAAGTCGATAACGAGGGCCTGCTGTGACAACGCGAGGTCGCACCCGCCCACGGGCTTGATTGCACAGAAAAAGGGCCGGCCGGTTTCCCGGTCGGCCCTTGGTCGGTCAGCCTTGAGGGCTGGCGATCAGTATTTGACCTTCAGCGTCACGCCGTAAGTGCGCGGGGCGCCGAGGTAGGCGTTGTAGGTCGCCGTGTCGGTGGCCTGGTTGTAGAAGGTGCCGTTGGCTTGCGGCGTCGTGGTGTTGGTGAAGGCCGTGCCTTGCAGCGGCGCGGCGAAGCCGACCTGGGTGTATTCTTCTTCCAGCAGGTTCTGGCCCCAAACCTCCAGCGTCCAGCGTTCGTCGGCCGAACCGATCGAGACCCGGCCGTTGACGACGGTGAAGGCGTCCTGGTTCTTGTAGGGCAGCAGGTCCGAGCCGGTGTTGTATTCGGTCGAATATTTGGCCGACAGGTTGAAGCCGCCGCGCAGGCCGCCGCCCAGTTCGCGATCGAACGCCAAGGCGCCGGTCAGCGACCATTCCGGAGCGAACGAAGCACGCGCGCCCGGCAACAGCGACAACTGCGGGAAGCGGCCGGGGCTGGACAGGTCGCCGGCGCCGAACTGGCCGTATTTGGCGTCGGTGTAGGTCACGCCGCCCTGGAAGCTCAGGCCCTCGACCGGGGTGAACCAGACCATGTCGGCGTCGACGCCGCGCGAGGTCAGTTCCGGGATCGATTCCACCACGAAGGCGGTGCCCAGGAAGGTGTTCAGCTGGAAGTTCTCGAACTTCTGATCGAAGTAGGTGACGTTCAGCAGCATGGTGCGGTCGAACAGGGTCGTCTTGTCGCCCGCTTCATAGCTGTCGACGGTCTCGGCCTTGAAGAACAGCGAGGCGTCCGGCGTCACGCCCGTCTGCACCCGGTCCATATTGTAGCCCGCGCCCTTGTAGCCGCGCGCATACGAGCCATAGACCATGATCGACGGGTTGAAGCGGTAGGACGCCTTAATCGTGCCCGAGATGTCGGTGTCGCTGAACTTCTCTTGGATCCGGCGACCATCATACAGCGGGTTGGACCAGGGCAGGCACAGCAGGCCGAGCGCAGCGGCCGGCGTGGCGACGTTGGCGGTGCCGGGGATCGGCGACACGGTGCGATTGGCCGGGTTCTGATTGGCCAGGGCGCCGCCGCAGGCCGCGCCGTTGGTACCCAGGTTGTCCTGAATCCCGAACAGACGCTTGCTGTCGTAGGTGTAGCGCAGACCCAGGTTGATATCGAAGGCCTCGGTCACCCGATAGGTGTTGTTAGTGAACACGGCGACCGATTCCGACTTCTGGGAATAGTGGTCTTCATAGGCCTTGCCGACGCCGAAGGTCGGGGCGGTGGCGCTGGGCGGCACCGCGCCGATCACGCACAGCGGCTGACCCGCAGCGGCGCCGGCGGTGCCGACCAGGAAGCCGTTCGGATTGGTGAAGCAGCCCAGACGCGAGGGGCTGGGGCCGCCCACGGCCGCCGGCAGCGAGGCCGTCAGCAGCAGGGAGGCGAAGGCGTTGTAGTCCGAGCCGTAGACATAGCTGTCGTCGCGATACACGCCTTCCTTGGTGGCGAACAGACCGACCAGCCAGTCCAGCTTGTCAGACGTGCCAGCCAGGCGGAACTCTTGCGTCAGGTTGTCGACGCCGTAGCCGTTCGAGCCGTCGTTGGCGCGGTACAGGATGTCGGCGCCGGTGTAGTCCAGGTCCATCCCCTGCTGGAACGACCAGTCGCGCCACGAGGTCTGCGACGTCAGGGTGGCGTTGATGCTGGGGAAGTCGATGGTCGCTTCCGCCGACAGACCCATGTCCTCGATCTCTTGCGGCGTCTCGCGGTTCGAATAGGCCAGGCGAGAGAAGGGCACCGTGCCGAACGTCGCGTTCGGCGGCGTCTGTCCGGGGCCGTTCGGCGCGGTCAGGGCGGCGATGAAGGCCTGGGTCGGGCCGACGCGCGTCTGCACGGCGACGCAGCAGTATTCCTCGCGCTTGGTGTAGTCGGCGATCAGGCGCACCGAGACGTCGTCGCTGGGCAGGATCAGCAGCTGACCACGCGTGGTCCAGTAGTCCTGGGTCTGGTCGTCCTTGCGGGTGTTGGGTCCGTCGCCGTTGTTGACGTCGTAGAAGCCGTCACGCTCGCGGTGAGCGACGAACAGGCGGCCGGCGATCTGGTCGGTCAGGCCGCCGGTGACGGAAACCGAACCGCCGATGGCGCCGAAGTTGCCGCCGGTCAGTTCGCCCGCGATCGAGGGATCGAACGAGGGGCGCTCGGTAATGATGTTGATGACGCCGGCCGAGGTGTTCTTGCCGAACAGGGTGCCTTGCGGGCCCTTCAGGACCTCGATGCGGCTCAGTTCGCCCAGGTCGCCGAAGCCGACCGAGTTGCGCGAGCGATAGACGCCGTCGATCACCACGCCGACCGAGCTTTCCAGGCCGGGGTTGTCGCCGACGGTGCCGGCGCCGCGGATGCGCACGGTGGTGGAGGCTTCCGATTGGGTCGAGGTGACGGTCATGCCCGGCGTCAGGATCTGCAGATCCTTGATGTCCTGCACGCCGGCGCCGTCCAGCAACTCCTGCGACAGGGTCGTGACCACGATCGGCACGTCCTGCAGGCTCTGCTCACGCTTCTGGGCGGTGACGATGATGTCGTCGACGGTCGCCGGGGCTTCCTGCGCGGCGGCGACGCCGGCGAATCCCATGACGGCGGCGCCCATGACGGCGGCGGACACAGTGGTCCTGAGTTGAAGATTGCGGCGCATCGGCGTCCTCCCGGCTGAAGCCGCGACGCCAGTGGCGATCGCAGCGTTTCCTGTTCCCTCGACGTCCCCTACGTGGGGGATCATTCGTTACGGACAGGCTAAGCGCGGTTCGGGCCGACCGACAAGCGAGCGTTGTTCGCCGCGACGATTTTTCGCCGCGGATTCGCCTTTGTGTGTCAGGGAAGCGACAGAAAACGCTGACGCTAGGTCAGTTTTTGCCCGTTTTTCGGCCCCAGAGGCTCGACCTCAGAGTGCAGGGCGGCGGGATCCACCTGGCGGGCCCGACCGGCGAAACCCAGCACCAGGGCCGCCGCGATCGCCGACAGGATCGAGCCGCCGATAACGCCCAGTTTGACCTCGATTTGTTCGGGCGAATCGACCGCGCCAGGGAAGGCCAGGACGCCGATGAACAGGCTCATGGTGAAGCCAACCCCGCACAGCAGGGAGACGCCATAGACTTGCAGCCAGCTGGCGCCCGTCGGCCGCGCGCCGATCCTCAGCGCCGAGGCCAGCCAGGCGGCGCCCAGGACGCCGATCTGCTTGCCGAAGAACAGGCCCAGGGCGATGGCGATGACCAGGGGCGCGAACGCCTGCTCCATCGACAGGCCGGCGAAGGAGACGCCCGCCTTTGCGAAGGCGAACAGCGGCAGGACCAAAAAGGCGTTCCACGGATGCAGATCGTGCATCGCCTCCTTCAGCGGGCTTTGACCGTCTTCGGCGCGCCCCTTGATCGGCACGATCATGGCGAAGGCCACGGCGGTCAGGGAGGTGCTGAGGCCCGACAGCACGGTCAGATACCAGACCATGGCGAACCCCAGCACCCAGAAGGGCGCAGGGATGCGGATGCGGTGCGCCACGACCGCGCCGACCGCTAGGGCGCCCAGCGCCCAGAACAGCGGCGTCCAGTTCGCACCCTCGCTGAACAGCACGGCGATCAGGGCGATGGCCCCGAGGTCGTCGACGATGGCCAGGGTCAGCAGGAAGACCCGCAACGACGAGGGCAAGCCCTTGCCGACAAAGCCGAAGATGGCCAGCGCAAAGGCGATGTCGGTCGCCAGCGGAATGGGCCAGCCCGCATGCGGCGCGCCGATGGCGCCGGACAGCAGCAGATACACCGCCGCCGGCCCCGCCATGCCGCCCAGCGCCGCCAGCACCGGCGTCGCCAGCTTCTTCGGGTCGCTGAGTTCGCCGCGCACGATCTCGTATTTGATCTCCAGCCCCACGACGAGGAAGAAGATCGCCATCAAACCTTCCTTGATCCAGTCGGAGATCGTCTCCTCCAGCCGGATCGGGCCGATCTGCAAGACGTGGTAGCTCTTCAGCCAGGCGAAATAGTCGGCCGACCAAGGCGAGTTGGCGATCGCCACGGCGGCGATGGCGGCCAGCGCCAGGGCCGAGCCGGATGCGGCCTCGGTCTTGAGGAAATCAAGTGTCAGTTTGCGCGCCACGGCGGCCTCCAAGCGAACGGAAGTTTCGTCGTGACGCCAGGTTATCGACGGGCGTCGGACCGGATTCGCAAACCAAACTCGGCGCGCCGGCCTGGCCGCACGGGGCGACCTGATGGCTGGGGCCAGAATAGAGGATCAGGGCGGCCAAGCCAAGCCAAAGCAGGTTAGCCGCGCGGGCCGAACAGGATGAGCCCGGCGCCGACCAGACAGATCAGGCCGCCCAGAATGTCCCAGCGATCCGGCGGGGTCTTCTCGACCAGCGCCATCCAGATCAGGGAGGCGCAGATATAGACGCCGCCGTAGGCCGCGAAGGCGCGGCCCGCCGCGTCGCTGGGAACCAGGGTCAGGAGCCAGGCGAAGGCGATCAGGCAGGCGACACCGGGCGCCAGCCACAGGGGTGAACGATCCAGCTTCAGCCAGGCCCAGAAGGCGAAACAGCCGCCGATCTCCGCCAGGGCCGCCAGCGGATAGATCAGCAGGGTTTTCACTCCGGCTTAGCAGCGTCGGCCTTGGCCGCCCGCTCTGCCGCCAGCTTGGCAAGGACCCGACCGCGGCCGCGCGACAGGGCGTGGATGGCGCCGCGCATGGTGGCGACCTCTTGCTCCGAGAAGGCGGCGCGGCCCAGCATGACGCGCAGGTTCTGGCTCATCGAGCGCTTCTTCTCGGGCGGATAGAAGAAGCCGCCGTTTTCCAGCTCTTCCTCCAGATGCTCGTACATGCCGACGAGCAGGTCGTTCGACGCCGGCGGTTCGCTGTCGCGGAAGCGCGGCGGCGGGGCGTCCAGGATCAGGGTGCGCCACTCATAGGCGTTGATCGCCACGGCCTGGGCCAGGTTCAGCGAGTGGTGTTTCGGGTCGATCGGAATGGTGACGATGCCGGCGCACAGGGCGATGTCGGTCGTCTCCAGCCCGGCGCGTTCACCGCCGAACAAGAGGCCCGTCTTCAGGCCCGAGGCCGTGTCGTCATAGAGGACGCGGCTGGCCTCGCGCGGCGTGCGCACGGGCTGGCGCGTCTCGCGCGGGCGGGCTGTCGTGGCGAAGACGGTGTTCAGGTCGGCGATGGCCTCGGCGACACTGTCGAACACCCGCACCCCGTCCAGCACCCAGTCGGCGCCCGAGGCCGTGGCCCAGGCCCGCTCCTGGGGCCAGCCGTCGCGCGGGCTGACCAAGCGTAGATCCGACAGGCCGAAGTTGGCCATCACCCGCGCCACGGCGCCGATGTTTTCGGCCATCTGCGACTTGTCGAGGATGACGGCGGGGGGTGTCAGCTCGGACAACGCAATCAGTCCTCGCCCACCATGGCGATCCAGGGGTCGGCTGTTCCGGCCTCGACCTCGGCGACCTTGACGGCGGGCCAGCCGATGGAGGCGCTGCCGGATGCGGTCCAGGCGGAGACGATGAAGTCGCGCAATTCGCCGGCGCCCGCGCCCAGACGTTCGTTGACGAAGGCCGCGCCGCGCGGGTCGGCGTCACGGAAGCCGCCGGCCTTTTCCAGGCGATAGAAGGGGATCACCGTGGCCAGGGTAGTGGTCAGATAGGAGACGGTGCGCGCCTTGACGTCGAACCCGTCCAGTTTGGCGGCCGGCATGGCGGCCTCGACGGCGTCCAGTCGGGCGACGCGGTTGGTGAACTCGCCCTCGAACACGGCGTGGGTCTGGCGCGAGTTGGTGAAGCCTTCCGGGTTCGGGAAGTCGCCCCAGCCGTTGTAGTGAATGCTGGTGTGATGCGGTTGCGAGCCGTCGCCGACGTAGTGGCCCATGACGCCGATGTCGCGCAGGATCAGGGCCTCGCGGCGGATGCGGTCGGCGCGATACCAGGCCTGACGCTCCATATTGGTCTCGCGCTTCTCGGCGGCGTTCAGCACGCGCCAATAGGCGAAGTCGCGGCCCAGCTGCTGCCAGGCGTCCATCATGGCGTAGGGCAGATAGCCGGCGTCGTTGACGTCCAAACCGGCCTTGGTCAGGGCGGCGTCATATTCGGACTTCAGGCGCGGTAGGTC
>Ga0209023_10002735_pt1 | contig 21658 bp, 26 predicted proteins | sample LakOneMetagenome_FD_187468 | JGI IMG/M metagenome (GOLD analysis project Ga0209023, IMG submission 187468) | Freshwater and sediment microbial communities from Lake Erie, Canada (SPAdes) (version 2) | ecosystem: Environmental > Aquatic > Freshwater > Lentic | place: Lake Erie, Canada...
TGGCGTACAGCAGGTTGCTTTGAAACGGCATGATGAGCGCGATTGAAAACACGATTCGAGCAATCACAACGATACGCAGCCACAGTGAGCCGCTGTGCCCGACCATCCATCTCCGAGAGGCACCGCGTGACCGAGCGAGGACCTGCCTGCTATTCCAGTCAAACAGCCCGCTCGAGCCGAATTCTTTCAAGCTGAAAAGCAATTGCAGGGAACCTTGAAGAATGCCTATACCTACGATGACGGCGGTAATTCGTGCGGCGCTTTCGATTGTCAACATGGTTTATGCCACCGGGTGATTCAACGAATAAAAACGAACGAGTGGCACGGCAGCTCCGGTTGGACCGCGTGTTTCAACCAAAGCAAACTGATAGAACGCCTGCGGCGACAATGAACGTCCCAGCTGCTTGCGCGCGACGTCAAGCAAGATTATGTACGGTGCGGTGAACTGGAGCCGCTCTGCAGAGCTGCTGATGCTGAAAAGCGCCACCAGGTGAAACAGTTCGATCATGCCCTCGCGGTAGCGTCTTCGAGGGTTCCAGAGGGAATCGAGACGTCCCCTCGGGGATAAATTCAACTCCAACCATGGACCGTTGCTCGTTTCATCGTCGCGACTGCGATAAACAAAGTGATAGTTAGTTGCCCCAGGATCTGGCGTAAAAAATGCCCATTTTGGGACGAGTGTGAATCGGTCAAACCGTTTTGTGAGCCGGCTGAGCCCATTATTTCTCTGAAATGCGATCGTCAATAAAAACCAGACAGAGAAAACAACGATTCCCATAACGCCGAACACGGAGCTAGCAACATCAATCATCGTGTAATTTTCCTCAGAACGAATCGGTCGGCGAACAGTTTGTAACGAAAGCGACTTGACGCACGAGTAGCGGGATCGTTTTCCGATTCTGGTCGTAGGCAGCTGTTGATGATGACTTGAGTATATGAAACAAAGTTCAGATCATTTCGATCGAGCGGCACTCGCTCGTGCTCGGTAGGCCCGAAGGACCTCCAACGTCTGTGCCGATCGGTGCTCGACCGGAACTGCTGCCAGCTCTTCGCTCATACCCTCTATGTCGCAGCGGATGGCTGAACCGCCGTCCGTGACGACCCAGTCATCAGCGGGGTCGACAGGGGTGACCAGACTGTCGAGAGTCGAGAGTTCGAGGGTGGAGAGGCTGATCGCCATGTGCGTTCCGTCTTTCGGGTTCAGTGAAATCTTATTGACGCGCTCTCACCAGGAGACCAGAACGACGTGAGACCGCTCCGAATGAAGCGGGCCAGTCCCCAGACAGCCGAGCAGCGCCGACACTATATAATTTCTATTCTTAATTTCATCTTTCGTCAACTCTGAAAACAATGAGAATTCCAGACGGATCAGCGCGTTCTCAAGTGGGTGCCAGCAGGAGGCGTTCGCGCTCGGTAACGGGAGGGGCCCATCAGGAAGAAGCCACCCTGGGCCCGCCCCCCTTCGGCAGCTGGAGCAGCTTGAGCAGCGAGCATTACCAGCTCTACCTGTTCGACGGCCTCGTCGCTACCGGAGCCGTCCTCATCGCGACCCTCTTCGTCGCGAAGAAGCGCTGAGGGCATCTCCTAAGTTCCACTCAGCTCTCACCCGCGACAACATCCGGCCCCCGCGGCTCCGACATGCTTCGACACCCTGTGAACTCTGCAGCTACTCGCTCAAATGAAAGCCAACCTCCACTCCGATCCTTCCGAAACCACGACCCTCGTTCTCAAGTCAATCGATGCCTGGCGAGCTCACGAGTGAACGGAAAACCCTTCACGTCTCAACAACGCGGAGCTGCTCGAGGTGGACTCAGATCAAGCCAATGCGATTTTGCGCTTACGCAAGAAAGGGCCGAAATGGGCCAATCCTTGAATAACCAGTGGATAACAGTCATCGGCAGCGACTGAGGCTCCCCCACACTGGTGGAAAAGACTCGATCCAGTGCAGTATTAGTCAACGAACTGAGACGTGAACTGAGGTCCGACGACGTGCGCCGAACTCTTTTTCACCCTGCGGTGGATGCGTAGACACCTCGAATAATCACGAGCTGACGAGCACTTCTTTGATCTTGTCACCGCAGGTATCTCGAAGCACCCGGACGGTTTTAGACCTGATTGGATGGAATTAACGCTGAATAAGCGTGCGCGCAGTAGATCTCCAGGCGAACCCGGGTGCCATTCCGCGCAATCCTAGATTGAGCATGACCAAAATCGTTAAGGATGGCGCGAATCTCGCCAGGGGCTCAGCAACGATCATGGGCCGGTACGCGAGTTCGCGGCTGGCGACGGTCGGGCGTCCATCCCGGAAGTTTCTCGTGAAGTGCGCAATGTCGTCCTGAAGTCCGGCATACGCAGGCCCCAAGACTCCGCCTCGGCAACAAGATCGTCCACCGTGATGGTGGCTTGCACATATTTTCGGTTGATGGCCAGGGCCATCTTGCCGTCACTATCACGGTGCGTTTGCGGGACGACGTCGTGCACCGGGGTGATGCTGGTGGTGCCGCCGGGAAGTCGAACCATGCTGACGTTCTTGCCATGCACGTCGAGGTTGCCCAGCGCTTGCGCGCCTCTTGGGAGTGTGAGCAACTTCTCGTTCTTTGAGGCGCCCAGGCCCGGTTCATGTCTTCTTGGTGGATGCGTCCCTGTGGCGCATCCGGCGACCGGTCGAACCGATCCATGACGAGCCCGGAAAATCCACCAAAGTCTTCACGCCACGCATTGAGCATGGTCAAGCCGGCAGCCGTGGCGGCACGAAAGCCGCACTCCTCGTCGAACGTGATCGTCGGGAAGCGCACCGACGGCGGCGTCACGATGTGGGTCGACGGATACTCTTCAAGCACCTGAAACCCCGGCTCATCCTGCCGCGCGAGCACGATCTTGTCCTGCACACCCGCGAGGGACGTGCGGCCGCTCTCCGGCCGGTTGCCGAGCGGGGCGGCCTGAGTGTTGGTGAGCATTCGGCCGACCTCGGCCACGTCAACCGGGGCAAGGGCAGTGGTGCGTGGCTCCCCTTCTTGCCCGACTCCAAAACCCAAATGTACTTCTGATCCGTTTCGAGCTTCTTGGCCGGCTCGCGCTGCGTCAACCCGTTCACCAAACGACCCTGCTGCAACATTCGCCCCCAGACCCTGGGGATCGGCCCCCGGTCCTCGACCAGGTCATGAGGTCTTAGCCGTCGAACTCCATAAAAGTTAGGTTAGACTTACCTAACCCGTTCTTGGGTGTCGTGCCGCCAGCCGAAAGTCGTCATTCCAGTCATGCCCTCGATAGTTTCTGCGCCCAGCCTGTCCCTGCTCGGCGGCCAACCGGATGCGACGGCCCTGGTCACCAACGACAAGACGATCAGCTATGCCGAACTCGCGCGGCTCATCCACCAGCGCAGGTTGCAACTCGGTCAGACCCGACGTCTGGTGATGATCACCGCGGCCAACACGCTCGACCCGATCGTGACCTATCTGGCCGCGCTGGAGGGCGGGCACCCGGTCTTTTTCGTCTCCGACGGGCAAGACGAGGCAAGTGTCGCTCACCGATCCGCTCTCACCGAGCGTTTCCGACCCGATGTCGTCGCCGACTATGGCCCAGAGGGGTGGACGCTTTCAGAACGTCATCCCAGCAGTCGACACACTTTTCACCCGGAACTGGCCTTGCTCGCGAGCACGTCGGGCTCGACCGGATCTCCGAAGCTCGTGCGGTTGTCGTACGACAACCTACGCAGCAACGCCTCAGCCATCACCGAGTATCTGCGTCTTGACCCTCACGATCGCGCGGCGACGACCCTCCCGTTGCAGTACTGCTACGGACTGTCTGTCGTGAACAGCCACCTGTTTGCGGGTGCCAGCATTCTTCTCACCGAGCGGTCGGTTACTGAGGATGCGTTCTGGCAGGACGCATCCGATCATCGAATCACATCGTTCGCGGGAGTGCCCCACACCTTCGAGATGCTCGAGGCCGGCCGGTTCGCCGAACGGGCGCTGCCGAGCTTGCGGTACCTTACCCAGGCGGGTGGCCGACTGGCGCCCGAGGTGGTTCGCCGGTTCGCCCGGTTGGGCGAGGACCGCGGTTTCCAGCTGTTTGTCATGTACGGCCAGACCGAAGCCACCGCTCGAATGGCCTACCTGCCTCCCGAGCTCATCGAAAAGTCCGCCGGCGCCATCGGCCGAACCATTCCCGGCGGCCGCTTCCGAATCGACGCCGGCGACGGCACAGAGGCTCCCTCCGGCAGTTCCGGGGAACTCGTCTACGAGGGGCCGAACGTGATGCTGGGTTACGCACACACACCGGCGGATTTTGAACTCGGTAGAACCGTGCACGAGCTGCGAACGGGCGACCTCGCGCGCTGTCGGGACGACGGCTTGTACGAGATCGTCGGACGGATGAACCGTTTCGTCAAGATCTTCGGACTGCGGATCGACCTCGATCGCGTTGAGAGCCTCCTCGCCGACGAGGGAATCGAAGTGCGGGTCGCCAGCGCCGATGAACGACTGCTGCTATTCGCCACCTCAGACCGCTCGGCCCGACGCGGTCATGAACGCGCCGCCGTGCTCGCGGGACTTCCTCTACGGGTCATCGGTGCGTATGCGGTAACGGAATTTCCCCGCACCTCGAGTGGAAAACCCGACACAGCAGCCCTGGTGCGCTTTGCCGCGCATCAGGATCGCACCTCCACACCCGACAGTGCGAGGCCAGGTCCCGACGCGCCCTCCGCCGCCGGTGTCTCGCCCGAGATGATTCGAGATCTGCTCTCGACGTTGCTGTCCCGTCCAGAAGTAAGCGTTGAGGACTCCTTTGCCGGTCTCGGCGGAGACTCACTCAGCTACATCGAGGTCTCCCTCCGGCTCGAGGCGATGCTCGGCGAATTGCCCCGCGACTGGCCGACCCGCACTCCGGTGGAGCTGGCGGCGTTCGCCGCAGCAGTGCGCGAGAACACAGGAGTCGATCGGGGCGCGGCCAATCACCCTGCTGCCCGCACCGCACCCGGTGGAGAGCGTCCACGCTTCTTCACGAATCTCCAACGCCTGGAGACGCCCGCCGTACTGCGAGCCATCGCCATCGTGCTCATTGTCGGCACCCACGCCGATTTGTTCGGGCTGAAGGGCGGCGCCCACCTGCTGATCGCCGTCGCTGGGTACAACCTTGCCCGCTTCCAACTCGCGGCAGTGCCAGGGAGTGCCAGATTCCGTGGACTCGTCCGCAGCGCTGCCGAACTTGCGGTGCCCGCGGTGCTCTGGATTGGTGCCGTCTCTCTGCTGACGGGCCAATACCACGCCACGACGGTCTTCCTCGTGAACAACCTGGTGCCGGGCGATGGCCGATGGAATGAGCAGTGGCAGTTCTGGTTTCTCGAGGCACTGTTGTGGACGCTCGTCGGCTTGGCAGCCGTTTTCGCTGTGCGCCCGGTGGACAGGTTGGAGCGTCGGTGGCCGTTCTGCTTCGCCCTCGTCGGCTTCGCCCTCGCCCTGGGGATGCGATTCGTCGTCGCCGGCGCTCACATCGAGTACGTCGAGCGCTACAGCACCCCCGTAGTGGTGTGGCTGATCGCGCTCGGTTGGCTGATCGCACGAGCCGACACCACGGCGCGCCGCGCGCTTGTGTCGGTGCTCACAGTAGCGAGTTCGGTCGGGTTCTTCGACGACTGGTTGCGATGGGCGATCCTCGCGTGCGGTGCTCTGGTGCTGGTCTGGATACCCGCTGTTCGCGTTCCTCGGTGGCTCGTACCCACCGTCGCGGCACTCGCCGGCGGGTCTATGTTCATCTATCTCACGCACTGGCAGGTGTACCCGCCCTTCGAGCAGAGCGCGCCATGGCTCGGTACTCTGCTGTCGCTCGCACTTGGCGTCATCATGTGGAGCGGATACACCCTGGTGAGCGATCGGGTCAGGAGATTGATTCCATCATGGCGCCCTGCATCGCCGGCGCGAGAGAAACAACGGGTTACTGCCTAGTTGTACTGAGCAGACAGGGTGGTGACAGTCGGGATTGAAGAGGGGGACCCTCCGGTTCTGGTGGAGTTGAGGCTTTGAGAGGCGTGCCAGCTGCTCGTCATTGGCGGCAGCCTGCACGTCGGACTTGGGCCCGACGGATCCGGGATTCAGCCACCGCGCGAGCCGACGCCGTGTCATTTTGGCGCAGAGCCCGCATGTGGGACTTGTACTCCGTCCGGCCACCCCGTGTTAGTGCCAATAGCATCAGGCAGACGACCGCACCGATAACGACGCCGGTCGACGGGTAGAACCACCACGGCGACCGAGCGTGTCCCACAGCCAGTCGACGTGACTCGTCAGCGACTGTCAGTGCATTGTCGGCAGAGCGTTCATTTTCCAGACCAGAAAGTGAATAGTCGAATCGACGGCATGTCAACCGGTTCGAGGAGTCCCAAGCTGCACGACGACCAAAGGGACTTGGCAGGCGCTCCACAAGCCCAACCCCAACTGGGATTCTCTTAGACTCGATCACGTGACTGGCAATGTGATTCGAGAGGCGTACGCCGATCGAGCTGAGGAGTACACGGCGCTGCTCGGATCGATGGCGAATACGCACGAATCGGATCAACGGCTTGTCGCCACGTGGGCGAGCGACCTGCGGGGGCCAGTAATCGACGCGGGATGCGGTCCTGGGCACTGGACGGATTTCCTCAGGAAGCTCGGTATCGAGGCGGAGGGCCTCGATCAGGTTCACGAATTCATTGAGCAAGCCAGAGCACGATTTCCGGCGGTCCCATTCCGAATCGGGTCACTGGGCGATCTCGACGTCCCCGACGGGTACGCAGGTGCAGTCCTTGCGTGGTATTCCGTCATCCACCTTGCCCCTGATGAGTTGGCATCGGTCTTGCGTGAGTTCGCTCGATGCATTGGCCCTGGCGGCAGTCTGCTGGTCGGATTCTTCGAAGGCGACGCTGTTGCGCCGTTTCCCCACGCCGTCACCACCGCGTATTTCTGGCCCGTCGGCGAGATGAGCGTACAGCTCGAGACCGCAGGATTCACGGTTCACGAGGTGCACACTCGAACCGATCCGGGCAAGCGACCCCACGCCGCAATCATCGCCCACCGAAGCGGCATATCAGTCGCCTCAGCGGGTCTCTACTAAAGGGCAGACTCCGATTCCGCTTTGCCAACGGGAGCGGGAAGCGCACCCGTCAAGACGGACTTTTCATGGACCAAACCTTAACAGGAACCGTGAATGGGCTGACGTCATGTCGTAAGCAGGGAATACGTGAACCTGTATCGGTGCACCCCCCTCCGACGGACTGCCACGAGTCCATGGAAGACTTGAGGGATGACAGTAACCCTTCAGCGAATCCACGCCAGCGATTTTCCGGCATGGATTGAGCACAGCTGCACTGAGTACGCCAGCGACTTGCGTGCCCAGGGTCGAACGGAGGAGGAAGCTCGGCGCATAGCGGTCGAGAGCATGGCTCGTTCGTTCCCGAATAGCGCTCAGAGCGCTGACCATGAGGTCTTTCACGTGATGAACGAGGCAGGTGAGGCAGTGGGCTATCTGTGGATCGGGCAGGACGTCACCACCGATCCGGGGGCGTGGTGGGTTTGGGACGTTTTCATCAACGCCGACAAGCGTGGTCGGGGCCATGGACGAGCGGCGATGCTACTCGGCGAGCACTATGCGCGCTCACACGGTGCGCACTCTCTCGGCCTCAGCGTCTTCGGATTCAACACCGGCGCCAGGGGGCTTTACGATTCCCTCGGCTACGAGACCACTTCGGTGAAGATGCTCAAGAAGCTCAACTAAGCCTTAAAGGATCGGCATCCCGGTTCATCGCGGGTCAGGGAAAGATGCAGGGGCAGGTGATCCCACACAGTGGGCATCTGGTCCTCGGTATGGCAAACAAGCTGCCCGGTCAGGCGCAACTCAGAGCCGAGTAGGCACTTTTTCATCCTGTAGTTGGTCAGCTGCACGCCGGCTTTCACGGGGTGTTGTTCTGCCTCAACGGTGAATCCGTAGCGTTCGAAGAACGGGCGGGCTGTAATGCTGACGTCGGCCGTTAGCGCTGCCGTGTGGGCCTCACGCGCGTGAGCCTCCACGTAGCCGATCAGCTGTCGCGCTACCCCTTGTCTCTGATGTCGCGGGGCAATGAATAGCATGTCGATGTACCCCGCAGGGTTCACGTCCGAGAAACCTGCCGGTACGCCGTCGATGGTCGCCACGTAACTGTTCCGCGCCTGCATAGCCGCATGCCATGTGGACAGTTCGCGATCTTCTGGACGAGCCCAGGCTTGAATCTGCTCCGGCGAATAGTCGGCGGCCGCGGTCTCGGTCACCGCGGCAAGAAATACTGCCAATGTGTCTGCGGCATCCGCATGACCGTACGAACGAATGGCAACGGCCTGAGTATCCCTGCTTTTGTCCAATTCCACAGAACTAGCATCTCACCGCGACCTCACCGAAGAAACAATCAGCTCCGACCTCAAGGACGCCAACGTGACCACCGGGCAGGCGGCCAGACCGGATGATCGGGGCTACTTAACCGCGATCAGCTCAATCATCCGGATGTCCGGGTCCCCTGCCAGCATCGCCGGGCCGTGTTCGCTGAGGGCAGCCGGAATGGCCCCGTTAAGGTGCGCCTGCCGGTCCTCCTCAGTGTCAAAAGTGTCGAAAATACCGAAAGTGGTTTCGGTGGCCCGGAAGGCGTACCACGTGCGCGTGCCCGGTTCGCCGAGCACAATGTCACGGCCACCGTTCAGGAAGTCCCACACCTCCTGCTCCTTGCCGGGCTTTGCCTCAACCATTGCAAGCAGTCCAAATTTGAGCGCCACCGTGATCTCCTCAGTCATCGTCAGAACTGGAAAGGAACCAGCCTGACCGGAGTCTAGGCCCGGGCATCCGGGACAGGCAACGGGTGCGTGGTGACTGTCTCAGTGAAAGCCGCGGCATGCTTCCGGGTCGTTGGAATCGCCTTGCGCACGCTGGTTTGGAGGCTGGTTTTTTCCCGGTCGGTCGACCGCACCTGTTCCGGGAGTCACCCGCCAACGGTATCTAAGGACCGCAAACGGTCCCTCCAACTCACGTCGGTCACAGGCGTCCTTAAGCCGGACGGCCATCGAGACAGATCCTGGTGCAAACCGGCCGGCGGCCGACTGCAGCGACGCGTCGGACACACGCTGCCTGGTGGCAAGCAGAACCGCCCCGCGTCGGCCGCGCACGGATAGTGACGGGTGAGACCGGCGGCCGCGAAGAGACGCTCAGGTCTCGAGAGGACTGCACCGCAATACTGTGCCGTGCGATGCGTCGGGCGGATGCTCGACTCTGCTGATCGTGTCCCCCGGTGTCGGGGTTCCCGGTCTACAAGCCCTGCTGGCGCAGCAGTTCAGGAATACGCTCGCGGAAAGGGAAGAACCCGCGCGCGGCGTAGGGCCAAGCGAGTGTGTCCCAGCGCCGCCTGACGATCGTGACTGTTATTCCCTCCGAGGCGAGAGCGGCGCCGAGCGTCAGCATCCGTTGCTGCACCGGGCCGACCGGTGCATTGGGTATAACCACCGTATCGAGGCGTTCGGACTCCGCCCACTTCAGAACGGTGCCGGGGAGCGGGTCAGGCAGCACTCTCGCCGGTCGCCCGAGGGCGTCTTCGGCCCGCGTGGCAGCGTCATCGAGGGCCGATGCCGTGAATCGACGCACGGCATCCGAGGCGCCCGAAGGCGAGCGCTCTTCGGGATCGGCGGATCCGGCGATAGCCACGAGTCTGCTGTTCGAATCCAACCAGGAAAACTCGGCGCGCAGGCTTGCCGCGTCCAGATCCTCTTCGTGCAGCAACAGCCCCACCCGGGCGCCCAATGGGGTGGACTCGGCCGGAGCAATCGGTGCCCGCGTTGGCAGTGGCTCTTCGATGATCGCTCGTGCCGACGTGGCGAGCCCCGATGGCGAGAACCGGCCCTCGGTGTAGCGAGAAATGTTCGATGCCGTCGCGAGGTAGGTCTTTCCGGCGGTCTGGAGCCCGGCAACCCACCGCCAGGAGAGCGTGTTGGAGGCGGCATCGCCATCAAGAAGGTGTCGATAAAAGAAGTCCGCACCGAGTTGCCACGGCAGGCCGAGCGTGAAGATCCAGATGCTCGCAAACCACATGCGGGTGTGGTTGTGCAGGTATCCAGTCTCCACAAGCTCACGCACCCACGCATCCATCGCATCAATGCCGGTGTGCCCAGCGATAGCTTCGCGGTAACCACCGGAGGTGTCACTCGCGAGCCCGAGCTCGGCCACATCCCGGCGATACCGTCGCCACACCTCGGGATTTTGCTCGAGCCAACCCTTCCAGTACGTGCGCCAGAAGACTTCCTGCACAAATTTCTCGCATGCACCGTACCGATGCCGTTCAAGCACAGCCGAAACCACTTCACGCTCGGTCAGGAGTCTGTGGCGGAGGTACGGAGAGAGACCGGAGACGTTTTCACGGGAGGGTCCAGTGTCGTGATTGCGGTCTCGCGTGTAATCTAACCCCGCATGAGGGACGAACAGGTTGAGGGTTTCGAGGCCGGCAGCTCGGGTAGGAGTGAACATACCGCTCATCATGCACCATGTGAATTTGAGAAGGTCCCGGTCGGCCCCTGGGGCAACCCAGAACTCGTGCGCATTCGTGCTGCTGTCGGGGATCGTCGACATGCTGAACCAGGATGTCGCCAGCCACGCTTGCGGTCAGCCGGCGGCTGCATCCGTTTTACCGCTGCGCACCCTAACCACCGTCTCCCACGCGGCGACGACGACGAGTGCCCCCACGCTCAGAGCGCCGAGTCCAATCGGGGATATCACGGCCGGCTCACCGAGCACTGCGAGGGTAAAAACCAGCCCGAGCATCCCCAAGCCCACCAGGTAGGACACGAGGATTTCGCCGGTCACACGAAGACGAAACAGGAACATACCCAAAATGTAGAGAAACGGCCCGCCGCAGACGATGACGGCCGTGGACAGGGTCATCGCGTCGGCCGGGTGCTCCAGAATCTCCTTGTCGGCGACGGAACAGAGCACAATGCCGGCAATGATGACCGCGTGCACGTAGGCATACGCGGTACGCGCGACGCGACCCGGTTCCGCTGAGCTTTCAAGTGCCTGTGCGCCGGCGCGCTCGCTGTAGTCGAAGTACAGCCACCACATCGACAGGGCGCTAAGGAACGCGAGCATCAGTCCGATCGCGCCGAGGAGAGATGATTCCTGGGCGACGAAAGCGAACCCTGTAACGAGGAACGACTCCCCGAGGGCGATGATCACAAACACGGCGCTGCGCTCGGCGATGTGGGGTCCGGAAAGCTCCCAGCCTTCGACGCCGGACCGACCGAGTCCCGGCACCCGAAAGCCGAGGCTCGCGGAGACATATTCAATCGCGAGCGCAACCAACCAGACTGGCAGACGGTACTCAAGCGGCACCAGCGCCCCGACTATCCACAGCACTCCGGCAACGCCGAGCCACACCAGAATGCGCACGAAGGTGCGGTGCAACTCTCGGTCGTGTCGGGCGACGGCAAGCAGCATGAACGCGGTGCGTCCGAGTTGCAACACGACGTAGGCGATGGCAAAGATGAGTCCGCGGTCACCGAACGACTCGTAGATCGAGGTGCCGACGACGAGACCCAGCAACGCAAGACCGATGACGACGCCGCGCACCGTGAGCCGCGCCGGGTCGAGCCAGTTCGTCACCCACGTCGTGTAGACCCATACCCACCACAGAGCCAGCACGAGAACGGCAGATTCGAGCGCCCCCACCCAGGACTGGTTCTCGTACAGATACCGCGACAACTGCGTCAGCGCGAACACGAAGATCAGGTCGAAGAAGAGCTCAATGTAAGTGACGCGGTCGGCGCGATCCGAGACATCCGGTCGCAAAAGATTGCGTCTGATGCCATAGCGGGCATAACCCGGATGCCCAGGCAACATCGAGCAGGTAGCCACGCCTTCATTCTGCCCCGGCCACGGGTTACGTACCACGCACCACGCAGTACCGGCCCTGAAACTGCGTACTGAAGCCGGTGATCGCCGGGCCCACGACGAAGATGGCAACCACCCAGCCCATCTGCGGAATCGGGCGAGCAGATCGGCGTCTGAGGCACTTTTCCTCGCGCTGATCGCCCAGTACCCACCGGCGGCGGGGCGCCGCGATGCCGTGTCACTTGCGGACGACCGGCGGGCTGCAAATTGTCCGGGTTCCCGTCACGCGTCGTGGCTCCGGCTGCGACTTGCTTCAGAGCGTGATGTCCTCGCTGAATTTTTCGAGGCGCGACTGCATTTCCCCGTAGGAGGTTGCGGCCGGCAGCGGCCGGTTGTCGCGCAGGGCATGGGCAATGGTCACCGCCGCATCCACTGCGGCGCGGTACGGCAGCGAGCCGGAGCTAACCCGCCTGACCCCTAGTTTTCCCAGCTCGCCCACGGTCAGTGAGGGATGCGCGAGCACATTGATCGGCAGTCCGACCCCGTCGGCGATGCTCCGAATATCTTCCGGGGCGACGAGTCCCGGTACGAAGATGCCGTCAGCCCCGGCATCGGCATAGGTGAGGGAACGAAGCAGAACGGCATCTACCGTGGCCTCTTCTCCAAACCATAAGTTGTCCACCCGGGCATTGACGAACACGTTCGGGGTGCGCCGTTTTACCGCGATGATCTTGGCGGCGAAGGCCGCTGGATCAATCAGGTGACCGGCCCGGCTGTCCTCGATGTTGACCCCGGCCAGGCCCAGCATTGCCAATTCGGCCACGGTTTCCGCAACCACGTCGGGGTCGTCGGACCAACCATCCTCGATGTCCGCCGTAATGTGAATAGGCAGTCGACACAGTTGCGCCACCAGGTGGACAGTTCCTGCCTGGCTGGCACGGCCGCCATCGGGCAGGCCGGCGCTGGCCGCAATGCCAAAACTCGTGGTGCCGACGGCAGTGAAGCCTGCCGCCGCAAATGCCAAAGCTGAGCCGACGTCCCACGCATTGACGATCAGAAGTGGTGCCTGCGAGTAGTGGAGATCCCGAAAAGTAGGCATTTTCGTTCCAATCCAGTGCACGGCGAAACATCGTATTGGACGGCAGCCTACTAGCTTGTTGTGGTCGCGCAAAGGCCCATGGGCTCACCGAAAAATTGACGAGCTGATCACTTCTGAGAAGTATTCCGGCTCTCTAACGCGAGTTCCTCGGTTAGCGCCGACTATCTGTCTGCAGCGTAGACCGGTCCGTCATTCGAACGTTCACCGGCACTCTCAGACGGCCGATCGACCGCGCTCGTTCATGCCCCGCAGCGAAATCCCCTACGGGACGGTCCCCTGTGTCGCAGTCGGTCATCGTGGGCAGTGGATTTGACGAGGGGGTCGACACCGGCCAACTCAACTGCGATGTCACCACCCAGGGACACGCCGTCGGCGACGACGTTCTAGGTGAAACGCTCAGCCGCGTTCAACGAGTCGTTCCGCGTAGAGCTCACATTGCCAAGCGACGTCCCGGTCGGGGAGGCCTCTGCAGGTGTCGATAATTGGGACGACTTAACGTGTGCCGACACCGGGAGCTGCGCCGGACCGATGGGCAGTTTCACGGTCGAACCGTAAACAGAAGTTTCGAGATCGCAGAACGAAAGGGAAACAGACCAATTTTCCCGCCCGCAAGCCGGACGCTCATCGCGACAATTCGAATCAAGCAGGTGCCGGAGCTTGTTGAACGTCGAGACCCCACGGTGCTCGGTCAGGGGTAGGCGACGTCGCTTGCGTTCTGCGTGGCCGCAGTTCATCCCCGGTCGGCGCGGTCGAGTGGCACACTGGAGCCATGAGCGAACCCAAGACGGTGCCGACGGATGCGAGTGTTGACGATTTCCTCGATGCCGTGATCCCCTCTCGCCGACGGCAGGACGGCATCCGGCTCGCCCAGATTTTCCATGAGGTCACGGGCGCTCACCCCGTCCTCTGGGGTCCATCGCTCATCGGCTACGGCAGCTATGGCTACGTGTCGCCGGCCAACCCGCGTACACGCGGCGACTGGCCGAAGACTGCATTCTCGCCGCGCAAAGCGCAACTGTCGATATACGGGCTGAAGGATCTACCCGCGGGGGTCGCACTATTGCCCTCGCTCGGCACGTATTCGGAAGGCGCAGGCTGTGTTTACGTCAAGAATCTTGATGACATTGATCTCGAGGTACTGCGCCAGCTCATTGCGATCGCCTGGTCACGGGGAGACGACCCCGAACCGGCGTCGTGATCCCATAGGACGGCCACTGCGACAGATCTAGGGCTCATTCACGCAACGGCCCGACGCTCTGTGGCCCTGTTAGAGGGGAAGGACTATTGGGTCGCCGTGTGCACCTCGAAGTCCACGACGTCGACGGATGCGTCAGGGGGCATGTGTGGGTAATGCTGACGAAGTCCACTGATGTAACCCTCGACGGTGACGTCATCCGGGGGCCCGACTCGGTCGGGACCGCAATCAGTAGATCAGGATGCTGATCGAGCATCACCTGGCGACAGCGACCGCACGGCGGGATGAGACCGCGACCGCGGTCGCCGGCTACCGCCATGGCGACCAGAGGACCAGCCTGCGCCGTCGCGGCGACCCCAAGGACAACGAGCTCAGCACAAGGACCGCCGTGAAGTGGAACACGTTCACAGCGCTATGGATCCGGCCGTTGGTGTCAAGAGCCGCTGCCGCCACAGTGTGGTTGGGGTCGTCGCCCAACATCAGAGCCAAGGCCTCGGCCGTTTCAATAACGCGACGTTCGGAGCTGAAAAGATCCATGTTTCGATCCTCGCACGCCACCGGACCGCGCTATGCAACTGATGGTAAGCCGGAGAACGAGGATGTGCCGGCGTAGGGGACGGCCGCCGCGAGAGATCTAGGCCTGATCATCGAAACTGCCGAACACGCTTAGGCCGTGTCAGAGGGGAACCTCCTTCGGGGCACGGCGACGAACTCCAGATTCACGATTCGGCAGGTCTCGACATCGAGACTCGAAAAGCTCTCGCTACAGTCGATGCAGTAGATGCGGAGGAATTCGATGAGAGGTTGCGTGAACGTCGCGCAGGGTGTTTTTGTGGCCACCAGCCGAAGAATGTCCACAAATTCGATCATTCTCATCGGGCGCGGCGATGCTCTGCTCATTGATCCGGCGTGGTTGCCTGATGAACTTGACGGGCTCGCACGAAGCATCCGTGAACAAGGCCTCGATGTTGAACTCATCTTCTATAACGGGCATGCCCCTGGTCACACGGCGCTGTGGCTGCCACGGCAGCGCCTACTCATCGCTGGCGACATGTTCAGTGACGTAGAACTGCCCCTGCCGTTCTATCCGGATGATCTCCATGCATACATGGACGCTCTCGATCGACTCTCGCCATTCATTGACAAAGCCGAACACGTGATCCCCGGTCATGGAACGGTTGGGCACAACCCAGCGGCACGCCTCGACGCAGATCGCCGTTACATCGAGCAGATGACGCGCCGAGGAGAGTCCGACGATCTCCGATTGAAAAATACCGGCATGGCCGAAGCCCATGCGCACATGCAGCGACTCCTTCGCGAGTCCGACGTCGTCGACTAGCTGTAACCCTCAGCCCACACATGGCTGGTGCCGGACCGGCATGCCAGGAGCCGATTCGGCGGGGGGATCAACGCCTGCCATAGACTCACCGTACGCGCACGAGAAAGGGTGGAGTGGCTTGTGATCCTGGGATTCATCGTTGCCTGCGAAATCGGATTCTGGGTTGTCATCGTGCTGGGACTGTTCGCTCGCTACATCCTCAACGCCAAACGTCTCGGGCTTGTTCTGATCGCTCTCGCCCCGGTCATCGACCTGGTACTCCTGACCCTGACTGCAGTGAACCTTCGCTCCGGGGCTGATGCGGAATGGGCGCACGGCTTGGCCGCGGTCTACATCGGTTTCTCGATCGCCTACGGCCACAGGATGGTTCGCTGGGCCGACATCACCTTTTCTCACCGGTTTGCCGACGGCCCCGCACTGGCGCGGCTCTCCGGAACCGACTACACCGTCGCCTGCTGGAAGGACGTCGCGCGGACTCTGCTGGCCGCAGTGATCGCCACTCTCGTGCTCTTCGGCCTGATCTGGTTGGTCGGCAACCCAGCAAAGACGACCGCCCTAGAGCAGTGGTACGGCATCCTGATTGTCATCTTCGGCATCGAGGTGGTTTGGGCTGTTTCGTACACGATCTGGCCACGCCCCCTCAAGCAGATCACCGTAGCCATCTAAACGCGACGTCACCCAGGCCCGGGGGGCTACGCCCAGAGGGAAACCCCCTACCGGACTGTTGTTTTAGCTCTCGCTGCACAACTCGCTGCTGAGAAACGGGCCGCTCTCTCTGGCGTACTTTTGAGGAGGGCAAGTCGTGCGGTGCGCATGGTGCTCTTCTTGGGGTAGTGGGAGTCTCAGGATCCAAACAGTTCAAGTGGGTTGTTCTTCAGTTTGCGAACTAACCCGCCAGCGATGAGTCGAGCAGCGGCTGTCGCAGGTTTACGGGAAGCTTGATCGGTCACGCAAGACCCGAATTCCGCCGCGAGTGCGAGCCGTGGATACGCCGCTGAGACTTCCGACCGGAAGCTCTCTGGGAGCGCGTCCGATCGACTGCCGGAGATATCTAGACCCGTCGCAACTTCCAGCAAATAGCCCTCCAGATCCTGCTCCGGATCGACTTCGGGCCAGTTGTGCCGCACGATCACCTGAAGTGCACGGGTGCGGCGACTTGCCTCCCAGCCGGATCCGGCCGTGAGAGCCCAGGCGACGTGGCCAGCGGCAAGCTCATAGGAGAGCGTGTCGTTGTCGAACTCCACAGCCAGCCCAATATCGTGCAGGACAGCCGAGACATAAAGCAGTTCAGCGTCGAATCCTTGTCGCATCTCAAGCGAGGCGAATCCGACAGCCCAATACCAGGACCGGATGCTGTGGTTGAGAAGTGCCCCCGGAACATACTCCGCCGCAACCTCCCAGGCGGCACGCGCCGCCACCGTGTCGGGGACAACAAAGTCGGTCATCTTCATGGACCAATGCTATCCAGCCACCTTCTATCGTTGCCACGTGTCGACCAGCCGCCGGATTTTCGTAGTCGCCGACCCTTGACCGATACAAAATCCGTCGCCGAACTTTCGAGCCGCTCCAGAGCAAGTCGGTTTCACTTGGAGGGTTTGCGCGGAGTGGGATGTCGTCGAAAGACGGCCCGCCAGTAGGGTTCAACAATGGCAAACAACGCACCGGCACGGTCAGCACCTCGGCCGTTATGGCCGGTAGTGATAGCAATGGGATTCTTCCTCGCGGCTCTTGGCGCGTTCGTGATTGCACTCGATCTGCTGTTCAGGAACGCGCCTCACAGTGTGGGCGGCGGTTTACTCGCAATCGGCGCGATGGTGGGGTTCATGGGCGGCTACCTTTACTTCACCAGCTACTTCCGCGGTCTTGCGCATGACGGGCATCAAGCCGCACCGTGAAAAAGTCGACCACAGACTGAATAAGAACTGACCGCCGCCGGGTTAACAGGGGAACCTCTCCCGCTTGGGTCTTGCTGTGGAAGTAGGTCAAAATGGGGCGCATGCCGTTGCCAGTTGCTCCACCGGATCGCTTAGCGGCCGGCCCCTTCGATTTGCGGGTGATGGTGGAAGCGGACTGGGCCCTCGAAGTGGCCCTCTCAATGGATCCCGACGTGCTCCGGTGGACTCACTATCGCCCTCAAATGACCGAGGAGACAGCGAGTGAGGCGGTCGCATTGCGCACCGGATACTCCTTTCAGCGACGGGCGACAGCGATTCACCAGGGAGCGCCCACGGAGACAACGGTTTGGGAGCGGATGATCTGAGGCAAGGACCAGACGCCGGACGATGTTCGATCTGGTTCTATCAGTCAATTACTGCAGCGACAGCTTCGATCTCGACCAGTTGATCCGTGTAGCCCAGAACGGTGACACCAAGGAGAGTGCTCGGCACGTCATGCTCACCGAAAGCCTCACGAATGACCGTCCACGCTTCGACCAGGTCGCTCTGAGTGGAAGACGCGACGAGAACCCGTGTGCTCACTACGTTCTCGAGTTGGACTCCCGCCGCCTTCAGGGCTAACGCGAGGTTCTCCATCGCCTTGCCGGCCTGCGCTGCATAGTCTCCGACGCCAACGGTGCTGCCGTTGAGGTCTAACGGGCAGGCGCCAGCGAAGAAGATGAGGCGCGCCCCTGCGGGAGCGGTGGCCGCATAGGCATACTGCGCGACGTCTGAAAGGTCAGCCGAGCGGATCAGGGAAACGGTTTCGGACATGCCATCACCGTATTGGATCGCCGAGCGAATGGCCGACGAATCTGGTTTCCGCGGGTCCAGCAACGGGGACGCCTACTGCAACAGATCTGGGGTCAAACGGTGCAACGACCCAATGCGCCAACTCTGTTTCAAGGGGGGACCTCGTGTGGGACTGTTCGTGGTCGCCTGATCATCTCGAGAACGGTCCCTGACATCGGGGCGTCTAATGTGCCAGTATCGACGAATGATACAAGCGACCCTGTTTGATCTCGACGGTGTCGTCCGACACGACGCCCCGGATTGCGTCGCACTCATTGAACGTCGGCACGGTCTGGCCAAGAGAGCCATAGAGACAATCGCGTTCCAATGCGTTCACGCCGGCATCCAAGACAAAACCCACGATTGCTGACAGCAGGGCGCGTCCCAAGCTGCTGCCTCGACGCCGCGCGACGACCTCGATGTCCTACAAAAACGCGGTGTCCGGAGCTCCGCGAGGGTGATCCAGACCAACCCATGCCCGACCAACGGGGGCTCCATCAGAGTCCACTGCACGGAGAAGGGGCATCCTCGGCGTACTGATTTCCAGAGGAAGAACTTCGGTGTTGGACGTGAGCGGACCCTGGACTGCCCCTTCCTGAGCCCAGCGCCCGACAATTGCCTCTTCGGCCGAGAACTCCTCGGCAATCATTTCCTGCCACTCATCAAACTCATGCTTTGTCATCGTACGAGACCTCCTGGTGGGCAGAACACTGGACTGAACTCAAGGTCCAAACGACAACATTCGGTTTCGACTCGCGCTTTCGTTTCCAGGGTTGTCGCCTTCGTTGAGCGTGCTCACGTGCTGACGCTCTCATGACTGTTATCCGCCAGACGTGGCACGGGGCCGGATGGTGGACTGAGTTTCATGAACACCATGCTCGCTGCCAAGGCCCTCCTTTTGCGTTCTTTCCATGATGCCTCCCGGCCACTCGCGCTCGCCAACTGTTGGGACGTCGCCAGTGCTCTGGCCGTCGAGGCCGGCGGTGCACGCGCGGTCGCGACCACGAGCGCCGGGGTCGCATGGTCGCTCGGCATGCCCGACGGGGACCGTCTTGACCGTGATCGGGCTCTGAGCGTCGTCGCACAGATCACCGCTGCGGTTCAAGTTCCGGTCACTGCTGATATTGAGGGCGAATACGCTCATACCGCCGCGGATGTTGCGGTGACCGTGGACGCGCTCCTTGAACTCGGTGCTGTCGGCATCAACATCGAGGACGGAACGCGTAAGGCAGATGAACGTAATCTTTGCCCCGGGCGCCCCCAACGTCGCGGAACTCGGCCGATTGGGGGTGGCCCGCGTGAGCTTGGGTTCCGGCTCGGTGCAAGCTGCCTATGCTCTTGTCGAGCGCGCGACCGAGGAAATCCTTGCCACCGGCACGTGCGATTCGGTAGCGGGTGGGCTCGACTACAGCAAACTCGACGGCCTACTATTCTCGTCGGGTCGCTGCGCGCAAGCAGGGCGAGAATGGACTCGTGATCACTAACCCGCAGGCCCTGTCCGCATCCGCCGATGCCTCTACCCCCCAGGGCGACGATTGCTCAATGAGCAATCCGGTGTTTGCCGAGCGGTACCGTGCTATCGATGCCCGGGATACTCGGTTTGACGGTCAATTCTTTACGGCTGTGACTTCTACCGGCATTTATTGCCGTCCCTCCTGTCCGGCGCGCAAACCAAAGCCACAGAATGTCGCCTTCTACTTGACTTCTGCCGCCGCGCATGAGGCCGGGTTTCGGGCGTGCAAACGATGCCTGCCAGAGGCTACGCCCGGAAGCCCGGAATGGGATCTGCGTCGCGATTTGGCCGGCCGGGCGATGCGGCTGATCTTCGATGGCGTCGTGGACCGCGAGGGCGTGGAAGGTCTGGCAGCGCGCCTCGGTTACAGCAGTCGGCACGTGCACCGGCTGCTCGTCGCCGAGCTCGGTGCCGGTCCAAGCGCGCTGGCCCGCGCGCGCCGAGCGCAGACGGCTCGCAGTCTGCTCGTGGGAACTGACCTGCTACTTGCGAACGTCGCGTTTGCTGCCGGCTTCGGGTCGGTACGGCAATTCAACGACACCATCCTGGAGGTGTTCGCGGCGCCGCCCGGCGAGTTGCGGGCGCGATCACGCAAAGACGCAATGGTGCCCGCTGTCGTGACCGACATGTCTACGGAAAGGATCGACGGGACACCCGTGCGGCTCAGCCTCGCGTTGCCCGTGCGACAGCCGCTCGATGCGCCCGGACTTTTTCGATTCCTGGCTGCTCGCGCGATCAGCGGTGCTGAGACCGCCGACGTTCCCGAGGCTGGCCCGCTTCGGTACGCGCGCACTCTCACCCTCCCACACGGTTCGGGTGCCGTTGAGGTCATCGCAACCCAAACGACCGGCACGGAGTGGCACCTGCAGATGCGACTCGAGCTAGCATCCCTTGTCGACGTCGCCACCGCCGTGGCCCGCATACGGCGAATGCTGGACCTAGATGCCGACCCGGTTGCCGTCGACACTGCACTGATGTCAGACCCGAACTTGGCCTTACTGGTCACCAGCACGCCCGGAATACGGGTGCCTGGTGCGGTGGACCCGCACGAGCTCGTCGTTCGCGCGATCGTCGGCCAGCAGATATCCGTGGCCGCAGCCCGCACCCACTTGACTCGACTCACGACGATGCTCGGCAGCCGCTACACCTCATCCTTCGCCGGCCTGGATCGGTTATTCCCCACACCCGAGCAGATCGTTGCCGGAGTGCCCGAGCCACTACCGAACGAACCACTTGATCCTGACCGCCTACTCAAGCTGCCCAGCCGATCCGTGCGCACTGTGGTCGCTACCGCCCGCGACCTCGCAAATGGTGAGCTGACAATCGACGTCGGCACCGATCCCGAGTCACTACGCGAACAGCTCGTGACCCGGCCGGGGATTGGACCCTGGACCGCCGCCTACATTGCGATGCGTGTGCTCGGGGACCCGGATGTCTGGTTGGCCGGTGATGTCGCCCTGGTCGCGGGTGCGACCTCCTTAGGCGTGCTCGACTCCGGGCTTGCAAAACCGGCAGCTCACCGCGCTCTGGGTGACCACGCAGCCGCGTGGGCTCCGTGGCGCTCCTACGCCGCCATGCACCTGTGGCAGGTAGCGTCGCTTCCACAATCGACAGGAAGTCCCGATGACCGCCACAGCACACCACCACAAGCAGGCCCGAGGCTAGCCCGCTAACACGGAGATACGATCGTCCGAAAAGCGGATGGCCGCTGCCAATATGTCGACCGCCCGGCTGAACTGGGGGTGTCCCCCGGCGTTGAAGTCCATGAATAAATGCGATCCTCTGTGCCCTTACCGATCTCCTCTTCCCGTCCGAATCGCGAAGCCACGTAGAATACGCCTCAAGTCGCTTGATAGCAAGGCATGCCGACGTTGGTGATCGTCCTTCGGCGGCTCTCCACGGTGATCTTCACACAGAACCATTA
>Ga0209023_10002736_pt1 | contig 21655 bp, 21 predicted proteins | sample LakOneMetagenome_FD_187468 | JGI IMG/M metagenome (GOLD analysis project Ga0209023, IMG submission 187468) | Freshwater and sediment microbial communities from Lake Erie, Canada (SPAdes) (version 2) | ecosystem: Environmental > Aquatic > Freshwater > Lentic | place: Lake Erie, Canada...
TCCGAGCAGCTGCGCCGCTCGTTCGGAGTCACCCTGCTCCGCGGCGAGTCGGGCGCTCGCATCGAGCAGGTAGGCCACCGAGTACATGAGCCGCAGCGGACGGTGTCGGGCGACGCAGGACGCCAGCAGCCCGGCCGCCGCCTCCGCCTGGCCCACGTGGAGGAGGTACTCGGCCAGGTTCACCTCGGCCATCGCGCTGAACTGCTCATCCCCTGCGGCGAGCGACACCGCCAGCGTCCGTTCGAAGACGTCGGCCGTCCCGTCGAAGCGTTCCTGCGAGACGTAGAGCCACCCCAGGGCGTTGAGGGCCGCCGCTTCGCCCCACGTGTCGCCGACGCTCCGATACATCGTCAACGCGTCCTCGGCCAGCCGTTCCGATCGCGCCTCGCCCTCGGCGGGTCCCGCGATCATGCTCTCGGCCAGCGTGGCCGAGGCCACGATGGCCTCGTCGCCGAGGCCTCGACCGAGGGCCAGGCCCTCCTGGAGCACCGAGGTGGCGGCCCCGTGGTCCCCGCTCCACATCTCGAACATGCCGAGGACCACGAGCAGGCGGGCCCGGGCGGTCTCCGACATCGCGCCGTCGGCGGCCAGAGCGGCCTGGGCCGTACGCCGACCCTCCTCGATGCCACCCCGGATCCACACCGGCACCCAGAGGGCCCATGCCATGTCGGCGACGTCGTCGAGGCGACGCTGGGCGAGGAACCAGATGAGGGCGGCGCGGACGTTCCCGGCCTCACCCTGCTCGTCGTCACCGAGCAGCTCCAACCCGCGCCTCTGGTCGCCACCCGTCACGCGTGCACCGACCGTCAGCGCCACGTCCCGGAAGAAGCACGCATGGCGGTCGGCGACGACCGCGGCGTCCTCGTCCTCCGCCAGGCGGGCCTGGGCGAACTCGCGGATCATCTCGAGCATGCGGAAACGGGGTTCGCCGGCCGTGGCCTCGACCCGGAGGAGGCTCTTGTCGACGAGCGACCCCAGCAGCTCCAACATGTCGCGCTCGTCGGACGGTCCGTCCCCCGCGATCGCCTCTGCCGCCGACAGCGCGAAGCCGCCGACGAAGACGCCGAGGACGTCGAAGAGCCGCCGCTCGGCCTCGTCGAGCAGGTCGTAGCTCCACTCGATGGTGCGACGCAGTGCCTGGTGACGTTCCGGAAGATCGCGTGCGCCGCCCTGCAGGAACTCCAGTTGCCGGTCGAGGCGGCCGAGCAGCGCGTCGGGCGCCAGCAGCTTCGTGCGGGCCGCCGCCAACTCGATCGCCAGGGGCACCCCTTCCAGGCGGCGGCAGACCTGCTCGACGACCTCCCGGTTGGCGTCGTCGATCCGAAACGCAGGACGGACGGCGGCCGCCCGTTCGGCGAACAGCCGCACGCTCTCGTCGAGGGCCAGCGGCGGGACCGGGAACTCGTGCTCGGCCTGGAGGTGCAGGGCCTCCCGGCTGGTCGCCAGGACCTTCACCCCTGGCGCCGCGCTGAGCAGCGTCGAGAGCAGCCCGGCGGCGCCGATCACGTGCTCGAAGTTGTCGACGACGAGGAGCAGCGAGCGCGAGGCCAGGTCGGCCTGCAGGCTCTCGACCGTCGGGCCGCCGCCTGTCCGCAGCCCGACGGCGGTCCCGATCGCGCTCACCACCGAGCGCTCGTCGCTGACCGAAGCGAGCGACACCAGCGCCGCGCCCTCGTCGAAGCTCATGGCCGCCTGAGCCGCGGCGCGGAGGGCGAGGCGGGTCTTGCCGACCCCGCCGGCGCCGGTGAGGGTCACCATCCGCACGTCGTCGCGGGCGAGCAGGTCGCCGACGGCCTCCACTTCCGCCTCCCGCCCGATGAGGGTGGTGACCTCGGCCGGCAGGGTGAACCGGTGGTGCCGGGCCGGGTCCGGCAGGACGAGGAAGGCTTCGCTCAGGAGCAGCGAGAGGTCGTCGGCCACCAGGGCCTGGAGCTCGCCCGGGTCGCTGAACGCCTTGTAGGCGACGTCGTCGTCTTCGCGGATGCGATCGAGCAGGCCGGCGAGGCGCTCCTCGCGGCTGGGGGCCGGCCGCTTGATGTACATGAGCTTCGGCTTGGCGCCGGCCAGCAGGTACTCGTCCTCCAGGCCGGAGACCTCCATCGTGGGGGCCACCCAGCCGTACCGTTGCCAGTAGATGCCGACGAACACGTGGCTCTGCTCGAGGTAGGAGCGGTAGAGGCTCCGGGGCGGGTGGGCTCGGGCGCCGAGCTCGAAGAGCACCGGGGAGAGGTGCATCCGGTCGACGGCGTCCCGCACGGCGACCCGCTCGTCCGCCAGTTCCTCCAAGGTCGACGACACGAAGACGCGGACCCGCTGGTCGGGGGTGAGGATCACCGGTGACGGGCCGCCAGCAACCGGCGCCGTTTCTCCCTCGCCCCGTTCCATGCCGCTGATCGTAATTTGTCGTCCGAGATCGGGACCGACCTGTACCCGATCGACCAGAGGCTCGCGCCGCAGGGCCTTCGGCCTAAGGCACGGAACCGACCGTCGTCGGCTCGAGCGCCTCGGCGATCAGTGCGCTGATGGAGGCCTTCAGCCGCTCGGCCTGTGCCTGCTCGCGTGCGGTACGCGCTTCGATCGTGGCGAGGACGTCCTCTGCGACGAGCCCCGTGGCGACGCCGTTCAGGGTCGCCGAGCCGTCGGCCACCACCACGATCTGGTCGTCGCCAAGGGGCTCGGCGGAGTACTGGTGGTGGAACTTCGGCTGCCCCCAGTCCCGCACCGCTCCCGCTTCCGTCGCCGTCAGGTTGCGATCCAACCGGAACACCGCTCGGAAGGAGCCGTCGCCCATCGCATCCAACGCTTCCAGACCGACGATCCTCACCGGGCGACTCCTCCGTGTCCTGGCCGACGGCACTCCGTCAGCACGTCTGCTCGCTGGCCCGAACCACATGGGCGATCCGCTCGACGGTCGCGCCGGCCGAGCGAGCGTGGTCGGGTCCGGTCGTGGCAGCCATGGTCGGAGGGTCGCGCCTTAGGTCCAACGGTTCCAGGGCCGAAGGTCACCGACCTCGGCGCCCACCGCCGCATCCACTTCGCCCACCGAGCCGAACTCAGCGCTCGTACCCTGGCGCCATGGGCCTCCTCAGCGCCGATAACCCTCGGGACACCGCCGTGGCGTGGCTGTTCGTGCTCGTGCAATTCGGGCTACTCGCCCTCATAGTGGTGCTGCCCACCGGCAACGCGTGGATCGACCCCAACTGGCTGGTCCACGCGGCCACCGCAGTCGAGTGGCTCGGCGCGGCGGCGCTCGTCATCGGAGTGGTCAACCTCGGGCGATCCCTCACGCCGCTGCCCAGCCCGGTGCCCCACGGCGAGCTCCGCACCAGCGGCCTCTACCGGTTCGTGCGCCACCCCATCTACAGCGCGATCCTTGCCCTCACCAGCGGAATCGCCGTCCGCTCCAGGAGCTGGGCCGTCGTGGCCGCCACGATCGCGCTCACGGGCTGGTTCATGGCCAAGGCCCGCTGGGAGGAGCGCCGGCTCTCTGCCCGCTATCCGGGCTACGACGTCTACGCGTCGCGAACCCCCCGATTCATGCCGTTCTGGCCCACTCGACCCGCCCCCTGACTGCACTACCGAACACCCATCTGGACCTGAGGCGGCCCTCGATCCGGGGATCAGCGAGCCTCAGGGCCGCACCTCGTAGTACAGGTTCGCGGGCTCGTCGAAGTCGAGCACTCGGAATCGAGTGAAACCGGCCGCGGTGGCCAAGTCGGAGAGCAGATCGGGTGGCAACCCGAGGGTGCCGAGCCCGAGGCCGCCAGGCTCCGACATCGCCGACGACATGCAGCTCGAGATCGAGAAGCCGTACATCATCGCGGCCATCGGGTTCTTCAGGTTCTCCCTCGCTGTTGAGGCAGCTCGGATGTCCTTCACGAGCCACGTCCCGTCCGCCTTGATGCACTGGCGGATCGCCGAGATGGTTGCCGTCGGCTCGGTCATGTCGTGCAGGCAGTCGAAGGTGAGGACGAGGTCGAATGTCCTCTCGGCCGGCAGCGCCTCGGAACCGGCCAGGTGAAGCACGACGTTGTCCACCCCAGCCTCAGCCACGAGCTCGCCGGCGCGCTCGATGGCATGGTGGGAGATGTCGTAGCCATGGAAGCGACTGTCCGGGAACCGCTGGGCCATCGCCACGAGGGCCACGCCGGCGCCACAGCCGATGTCCGCGCAGGTGCCGCCGGCGTCGAGCTTGTCGACCACGCCATCCAGCGCCGGCAGGATCGTTGGCACGAGCGCCAAGCGAGACCACGGGCCGAGCATGCGCTCGGTACGGTGCGCCCCAGCCGTTCCCTGGCGGTCATAGGGAAGGCCGATGCCGGACTCGAAGGCAATGGCGAGATCGTCCACGAAGTCCGCGGTGGGCGGTGACCCGAACGCGCCGGCCGCGAAGAACAGGCTTCCGTTCTCGTCGGCCAACACCGCCGCCGCAGCCCCGCTCAGCTCGAAGCGGTCGTCGTCGTGCCACTGAAGCAGGCCCGCGGCGCCCTGCCCACGCAACCACTCGCGCACCCAACGCTCGTGCAACCCGGTGCGGTCAGCCACCTCCTGTGAACTCAACGGTCCCGCGCCCCACATGGCCCTGTAGAGGCCGAGGCGGTCCCCCAGGTGGATCAGCAGCGACACCATCTCGCCCTGTTTGTAGGTCCACACCTGATAGGCGAGAAGCCCTATCTCCTCCTCGCTGGCGATACCCGGTTCGCTCATGAGGCGAGTCTGCCAGGCGCCCATCGCAACGTCAGCAGTCCCAACATCCTGCCGGCGAGGTGACCGCGTTGGAAGTCCTCAAGCTCGCCGGACCGCGACGAGCGCGGCGTCGACCCAGCGTCGAATGGCGTCGGCCGGCAGCGCACCCACCTGGCGCGAGATCTCGGCGCCGTCAGCGAAGAGCACCATGGTCGGGATGCCCTGAACGCCGAGGCGCGCTGACACGTCTGGCGACTGGTCGACGTTCACTTTCACGACCCGAAGGGACCCGGCAGAGTCAGTTGCGAGTCGCTCGAGCACCGGGGCGACGGCCCGGCAGGGACCGCACCATGGGGCCCACAGGTCGACGAGAACCGGAAGCTTCGAACGCTCGATGACCCCGTCGAACTCGTCGGTCCCGACCTCGACGAGCCACGGGAGGTCCGCATGGCACCCGCTGCAGCGGGGACGGCCTGCCGCGTCGTTGGCCAACCTGTTTCGTACGTTGCAGGCCGGGCACTGCACCACCGTCGTCGCCATCAGGCTCTCCGATCCAAGGTTCGTGTTCGTCGGGGACTACCGGCCTCGCAGGCGAGCCAGCAGGCCTGACCGTTCGCCGCCCACGGCCGCGACCTTCGCCTTGCCGGCCGCCTTGTCCTCACGGCAATGGCAGCGTTGGGCCAACGGGACATCACCGAGCACCTGCTCGACATGGGCGCCGCACCCAGCCCAGGATGGCTTCTGACACTTGGAACACGTGGTTGCTCTACACATACCCCCCAGGGTATGCACACAGCTCGCCTCAGTCAACGGGCCGGCTTGTGATCTGGGTCACCCGATCGAGCAGTTCGCGGGCGGCGGCAGTCTGGTGACAATATACCCCATGGGGTACCCTCGCATACCCCGGCGGGTACCTATACACTCGTCGCATGACCGAGAACCCCAGCAGGCCTGGCATCGAGTTCGACGAGGCGACCCTGGCCGATCTCCAGCACCGCCTCCGCCGAGTGGAGGGCCAAGTGCGAGGCATCCAGCAGATGCTCTCTGAAGGCCGCGACTGCCGCGAGCTCGTCACGCAGATTGCTGCGGCCAACAAGGCGCTCGAACAAGTCGGGTTCCACCTCATCTCCGCGGGGCTCACATGGTGCCTCGAGGACCCCGACCGATCCGCCGCCGCGGGCTACCAGGTGGCCGACGTCCAGAAGATGTTCCTGAAACTCGCCTGACCCCACGCCGACCACCGCTCGCTCCTCAGTCTCCTCCGCTTCACCGCCTTCACCAAGGACCCGCCATGATCTTCAAGCAGTACGAACTGAGTTGCCTGTCGCTGTTCAGTTACCTCGTCGGCGACGAAACCACCGGCCGCGCCGTCGTCATCGACCCCCAACGCGACGTGTCGCACTACGTCGCCGATGCCCAGGACTACGGGCTGCACATCGAACGGGTCCTCGAAACCCATTTCCACGCCGACTTCCTCTCCGGGCACCTCGAGCTGGCCGCCGCCACCGGTGCGATCATCTCCTTCGGCGACGAGGCCCACCCCGAATTCCCGATAGACCCGATGGCGCACGGAACGCGGCTCTCACTCGGAAATGTCACCCTCGAGATCCGTCACACCCCCGGGCACACCCCCGAATCGATCTCCATCGTCGTCTGGGAACACGCCGACGACACCGACCCGTGGGCCGTGCTCACCGGCGACACGCTCTTCATCGGCGACGTCGGCCGACCCGACCTGCTCACGTCGATCGGTTGGACCGCCGACGGGCTCGCCCGCCGCCTGTACCGATCAATCCACGACCAGATCCTCCCACTCCCCGACACCACCCGCGTCTACCCCGCCCACGGGGCCGGCTCCGCTTGCGGCAAGAACTTGTCCACCGCGACCCAGTCGACGATCGGCGAACAACGGCGCACGAACTACGCCCTCGCCCCAATGAGCGAGGACGCCTTCGTCGAAGCCGTCACCCAAGGTCAATCCGTCGCACCGCTGTACTTCGCGTTCGCCGCCGACTCGAACCGCCGCGAACGCGACCTGCTCGATGACCACCGGAACACCCCCGCCTTCGACCTCGACCTGACCCTGCGCCAGCAGGCCGAGGGGGCCGTCGTCATCGACAGCCGATCCGCGGAACTGTTCGCATCGGGTCATCTCCGCGGCTCGATCAACGTCGGGCTCGACGGCAGGTATGCCGAGTACGCCGGCGACGTGTTGCGCCCCGGCCAGTCCGTCATCGTGATCACCGACCCCGGCCGGGAACACGAAGCCCGGATCCGCCTGGCCCGCATCGGGTTCGACCACGTCATCGGCGCACTCCACGACATCGACCGCGTCCTCATCGAGCATCCCGAACTCGCCGAACGCGCCCCCCGGGTCACCGCCAACGAAGTCGAGGAATGGCGCCGCAACGAGCCCAACCTGCAGATCGTGGACGTCCGCAACCCCGGCGAAGTCGCTGCCGGCGCCATCGACGGGGCCATCAACCTGCCGCTCCCACAACTCCTCGACCGCCTCGCCGACCTCGACCCGGACCGGCCGACCGTCGTCTACTGCGCTGGCGGCTACCGCTCAGCCACCGCCGCGTCGCTCCTGCGGGCCCGCGGCTTCAGCACAGTCGCCGACATCTACGGCGGCTACGGCGCCGTGTGCCCCGCCGAACCCACCGCCACCCCGGCAACCACGAGTTGACCACTATGTCCGGGATAGCCACCACCACAGATCGGAGTCCAAACCATGGGATGTTGCGGTTGGAAAGCGTCGGACGGCGAGGAACCAGCAGACCCTGCGCCTCCTCCGCTGCCGATCGAAGTACTGGACCACCACCGTGCGCTGGCTGAGTCGGCGCTCAACGCCGCCACCGGTGGTCGCCCGCTCTGTCGTATCAGCGATATCACCGACGTGAGCCGCCCGAAGTTCGCCGAGGGAGGGCTCGCAGCGGTGCGCGAGTTCCAGAGGAAGCGCTCCGGAGAGGCCGATACAGACACCTTGACCATCGCCGGAGACCTTCTAGCCACCTGGGAAATCGAGCGCCAGGCTTCGGAAACTCTCGGGCCCACCTGGGCCGCCTACCGCAACGGCGGCGTCGCCCGCCTGCGCGCCATCATCGCTGACCTGGGTACCCCAGCACCATGACCGCCGTCCGTCCGGTCGTCGAGGTGTTCGCAGACGTGTGCTGCCCATTCACCCATGTGGGTCTTCGACGATTCGTCGAGCGCCGCGCCGAGGCCGGTCGCCTCGACGTCGTCCTGCGGGTACGCGCTTGGCCCCTGGAACTGATCAACGGTCATCCCCTCGACGCCACCTTCATCGGCGAAGAGGTCGACGAAGTCCGACGACAAGTGTCCACGTCGCTTTTTCAGGGCTTCTCGGTGTCGTCGTTCCCGTCGAGTTCGCTGCCCGCATTTGCGGCGGCCGCAGCGGGATACCGGGCCGGAAACGACATCGGCGAGGCCGTCAGCCTCCACCTGCGAAACCTCCTTTTCGAAGAAGGTACGGACATCTCAGACCGCCGTGTCCTCGAGCGGGTAGCCGAGACGTACCAACTCGAAGTAGGTGATGCCGACCGCTCGGCTGTCGACTTCGACCACGCCGAGGGACTGGGGCGCGGAGTCGTCGGCTCACCACACTTCTTTACCGAGACCGGCAACTACTTCTGCCCGGCGGCCCTCGACACCAGCCGCGACCTCTCCGGCCACCTCAAGATAGCCGCCGATCCCGCTCCATTCGACGCCATGATCGCCGAGGCGTTCGCGCCTCGAGCCTGACCACAGCCGGAGAAGCGGCCCTCGAAAGACATGCCTGCATCCAGCAGCCCCCACAAGATGCAGGGACCTCCTAGCCGATGGGCCGAGCGCGCGATCACAAGCGTGCGTGAGCCACGCTTGTGATCGCTCGATGGTTCCGCCTCGGTCCCCTATGGGTCCCCGATGTGTTCGGAGCCCCAGACGATCGCGGTATCGCGGGGATTGTCACCCGCGAGCATGCCCAGGATGACTACCGCTCAGCCTCTGTTCGAGCCGCCCAACGAGGTCCCGGTGGAATCTCCCACATCCAGTGGATCAGCCTTCGGGGGATCGACCGGCGGCGCCGACCACGAACACGATCCCGACGACACTCCACGGCGTCTCGACTGCGCGACGGCCAAGACCCCGATAACCGCGCCACCGATCAACCACCCCAGCCAGCCGCTACCAGTGGCCGTCGACACGACCAAGCCCACCAACATCGCCGGCATGAGCGTTCGAGTGATCGCGCAGGAGTTCATACCCCCTAGGGTATCTGTCCAGGCGTCATCTCAGTCGACGCGCCGATCACGGGGGGGCATTCCCCTGTGAAGTGGTGACCTTCGGCCCTGCGCGTCGCGTCGTCACGGGGGTTCACTCGGTACGAGAGATGAGGTGCCGCTGATGATGCATTCGTGGCGAGGGACCGGTGTTGGCTGGGGCGGCATCGCGGTGATGTTCGTGTTCATGGCCCTGTTCTGGGGTGGCATCGCCGCAGTAATCGTTGCGTTGATTCGCAACAGCCGCTCCCGCTCCACTGACGTCTCAGCGCCACCGGCGGCCGGCTCGGGCCCGCTGAGGATCCTGGACGAGCGCTACGCCCGCGGCGAGATCGATGATGAGGAATACCAGCGCCGCCGCCAGATCCTGCAACGACAGCCATGACCGACCGGCCGGCCGCTCGCCACATGATCCCGATCGCGGTCGTCGGGGTCCTGCTCATGGCCGCCTTTTCGACGGGCGTCGTGGTGATGGCCACCCGGGGCCGCTCCGGACGGCTCACGTCGAACTGCGCGGTTCCCGCGCTCCGTGGCCGGGTGGTCGACGTCGCCCTCGATGACCGCGGTGCCTCGATGATGGGCGGCGCCACCCCGATGATGGTTTCGCTGACCGCAACCCCCGATCAGGTGCGCGGGCCGACCGTGTCGTTGCTGGTGGCCAACTATGGACATCTTGTTCATGAGGTGGTCATGCTGCCCCTGCCCAGCGACGGCGCCGGGACCCGACCAGTCGGCAGCAACAACAAGGCCGACGAGACCGGCAGCCTGGGCGAGGCATCCAAGTCATGCGGCCTAGGCATCGGCGACGGCATCGCCCCCGGCTCCCCCGGTTGGGTCACCCTCAACCTCAAGCCCGGCCGCTATGAGCTGATCTGCAACGAGCCCGGCCACTACCAAGCCGGCATGTTCGACATCCTCACCGTCACCTGACCTCCGCCCAGTAACCCAGGGCGATCAACGGGCCGGGCGCACCTGCCCGTTCAAGGGAACACCAGCCTCCGTCAGTGATAGAGCCCTGTGAGCGTCCCGCGCCGCGATCCCCGTGGAGGGCCACCCCCCGAGAAGTAGGCGACCACCAGGGCGCATCTTCGGCCATCCACCACGGCTTCGACTGCCGGTCCGGCGAGCGCTCTGTGCCTGGCGTGCTCGTCTGACCGAGGTCTCGCGGCGCCCTGGTGTCAGGGTGCCGACGTCTGGTGGCGTCGCAGGCCGTCGATTGCGGCACTCAGCTGGGCAGCGGCCTCGTTGGCGAGGTCGGCGAAGCTGGGGTCGTTCATAAGTTCTCGTGGATCTATGACGGCGACTCGCGTTCCGCCGGCCGCGGGCTCGAGCACGACGTTGCACGGGATGAGCAGGCTGACTGCGGGGTCCAGTTGCAGTGCCCGGTGGGCGAAGCCGGGGTTGCACGCACCAAGGATCTTCAGCGGGGGCCGGTCGACGTCGAGCGCGGCCTTGAGGTTGGCGGACACGTTGATCTCGGTGAGAACACCGAAGCCTTGCTCGCCCAGCGCGGCGCGTATGGCGGCCTCGGCTTCGTCCATGGACCCGTCGAAGACGGTCTCGATGGCCTTCATGCCGTAGCTCCCGTCGCCGCAGCGAGCCCAAGGTCGGCTTCGACGGCGCGACGGGGCTTGGCGCCGACGGTGGTGGCGACGGACTTGCCGTCGCGGAACAGGGCTACGGTCGGGATCCCTTGGATGCCGTAGCGGGCGGCGATCGTGGGGTTGGCGTCGACGTCGACCTTGACGACCTTAAGGTCGGGTCGGTCGGCGGCGAGGGCTTCGAGTTCGGGGGCGAGCATGCGACACGGGCCGCACCAGGCCGCCCAGAAGTCGACGACCACGGGGAGGGTCGATTGCAGCACCTCGCTCTCGAACGACTCTGGATCGTCGGCATGAATCAGGTTGGACACTGAGCCTCCTAAGAAGGGTTGCCCACGTATGGACTAGTACCCCTAGGGGTATATTCCGGGCTCAGTTCCTTGGGTCGCCGTCGGGGTCGACTCGCCAGATCGTCCCGGTCGATCGTTCGGTGACATGTGGCGCGCGGGTGATCGGGTAGAGCGAGAACCCAATGAGCACGGCGGTCACGTGGGACTGCCACGTGATCTGGTGACAGGTCAAGATGTCACCGGATCGTGCAGCAGTCCCGACCTTTGGGGACGGCTTTCAAACCCTTCAGAGATCCTCGAAAAGCTCGCTGACCAGGGGTGGAGCAGTCCACAGTGCGTGGACGCTGATCGAACTGGCACGTGAGCTCCGGACCCACCCACGGACGATTGCCGCGCACCTCGAGGCCAAGGGGACCAAGCGACGGGTCAACCGCAGGAAGATGAGCGAGGCCGGTGTCGTGATCGCCGCACACCGCTACCGCGAGAGTGACTCGCTCGCCACCATCGGCTCCTCGTTAAGGGTCGATGCCTCCACGATCCGACGCGAGCTCCATTGGGCTGGAGCTTAGGTAGCCAGAGCGAGACGGCGACCGACTCGCTCAGCGAGGCCCGTCATTGAGCGTGAACAGGCACGGGTCGGCCGATGGGTCAGCCCGCTCATTCGGCCTCTGGGTCGGGTGCCTGCGCGTCATAGCGCTTGAGGACGGCGTCGAGCGCGTCGCGTTCCTCGGCGACCACATCCATCCAGATGCTGAGCTGCCTCAGCCCTTCCTGAGACACTGCGTAGACGTGCCGACCTGAGCCGGCCGTCGAGGTCGCCTCCCATGAGGTGAGCAGTCCGTCGGCCTCGAGGTCGGCCAGCGCGCGGTACACGCTCGGGCGATCAACTGGACCGAAGCCGAGGCGCAGCATCGAATCGACCAAGCGGTAGCCGTGCCGCGGTTCCTCCGAGAGGAGGAGCAGCAGGGACGGATAGAGGAAGTGCCTCGGCGCAGCCAGATCGAAATGGCAATGGTCGACGTGGTCATTTCCCATGAACCTCTGCCCCATTTGTCGAGAGATCCCCGCGGGGGCGACCTTCCGTGACTCTGGATACAGTGCCACAGCGCCCGGCCCTCGGCTCGGGCGAGAGGAGCGGCAGTGGCGAATCGTCCAGTGCAGCAGTCGCCGACCGGTCTGAGCACCGGCATCGCGACCGCAGCGCTCGCGCTCGGACGCCGGTTCGCAGCAGGCGGGACGATGTGGTGCTGGGCGCCGGGATCACCGCACCACGCGCAACACCTCGCGGTGGAGTTCGTGCATCCCGTGATCACCGGGGCTCGCGCCCTGCCGGCGGTCTCCCTCCTCGAGGACGACGCTGTGGCCGAGCTCCGGTCGCTGGCCCGCGGCGGGGACGTGCTCGTCGTAGTAGCGCCTGCGGACGCGCCGGTGGCCCCGCTTGTGCGCCGGGCCCAAGCATGGGGCCTCACATCGGTGTGGCTCGGGGCCGGTCCGCACCCACCTGAGGGCACCGCCGACCATGTGCTGTGGCTTGGTGACGACAGTGCCGCGTGGCACGACGGCTCGGTCGTGCTCGGCTACCACCTGCTGTGGGAACTGACCCACGTGTGCTTCGAACACCCGGGCCTGCTGACGCCTGCCCCAGACACCGGTGAAGACGGCGGAGACGTGTGCATCACCTGCTCGGACGAGGGCCGGCTCGGCGAGGTGACCTCCCTCGGGGCCGAGATCGCGACCGTGCGGACGGCGTGCGGGACCGAGACCATCAGCACCATGCTGATCCCGCCCGTCGCGGTCGGCGACCTCGTGCTCGTGCACGCGGGCATGGCGATCACCGTGGTCGACGCATGAGCGACTTCCTGTATCCGTTCATCGACCGCGAGGAGCGCGACGCCGGGCCATTGCTCAAAGACCTGGCCCGCTCGGCCGAGGCCAAGGCGGCGACGAGCGAGGATCTACGCGCATCCACCCTGGCCGCGCTCGCCGGCGATCTGGCCGCAGCGGCCGCCGCGATGACCGAGCGGTTCGCGGCCGGCGGCCGGCTCTTCGCCTTCGGCAACGGCGGCAGCTCCACCGATGCCGCCGGCGCGGTCGCTCTCTTCGTCCGCCCGCCGCACGGCCGCGGGCTCCCGGCTCGGTCGCTCGTCGCCGACCTCGCCGTGCTCACCGCGCTGGCCAACGACGTCGGGTACGAGCTCGTGTTCTCCCGCCAACTGATCTCGATCGCCGAAGCCGGCGACATCGCCCTCGGCCTCTCCACGAGCGGCAACTCGCCGAACCTCCTGCGCGCCTTCACCGACGCCCGGCGGCTCGGGCTCCTCACGGTCGGGCTGGCCGGCTACGGCGGTGGGACGATGGCGGACGACGGCACGATCGACCACTGCCTCGTTGTCCACTCCCAGAGCATCCATCGCATCCAGGAGACCCAGAGCGCAGTGCTGTTCGACCTGTGGGGGCGCGTCCGGCGCAACCTCGAGGACGGAGGTGCCAGTGTCCGCTGATACCCGCGAGTCCGATGTCCTCGAACGGATCGAAGCGTTCCGCCGCCGGCGGCCGCGCTTGAAGGACGACATCATCACGCTGGCCCACGGCGCAGGCGGGAAGGCCTCCGCCGCCCTCGTCGATGCGGTGTTCGTCGAAGCGTTCGCCAATGAGGCCCTCACCCCGCTGGGCGACGCCGCCCGCCTCGACCTACCGAGCGGCGACCGTCTCGCGTTCAGCACGGACTCCTTCGTCGTGCAGCCCCTCCGCTTCCCCGGCGGATCGATCGGCCACCTCGCCGTCCACGGCACCGTCAACGACGTCGCCATGATGGGGGCCCGCCCGCAATGGCTCACCGCCGCCTTCGTGATCGAGGAGGGGTTCGCCGTCGCCGAGCTCCGAGACATCGTGGCCGACATGGCCGAAGCCGCCCGCCTCGCTGGTGTTGCGATCGTCTCCGGCGATACCAAGGTCGTCGGCAGGGGCGCGGCCGACGGGCTCTTCATCACGACGGCTGGCGTCGGGTTGCTCCCCCCGGGGCGGGCCCTCGGCCCGGAGCTCGTTCGGGCCGGCGACATCGTGATCGTGTCGGGCACCATCGCCGACCACGGCATGGCCGTGATGCTCGCCCGCGGCGACCTCACCCTCGAGGCCGACATCAGCTCCGACACGGCTCCCCTCGGCGCCATGGTCGAGGCACTGTTCGCCGCCGCGCCGTCGACCCGCTGGATGCGCGACCCGACGCGGGGTGGCCTCGGCACCGTGTGCAACGAGCTCGCAAAGGCGACCGACCTGGCGGTGGTGCTCGACGAGGCCCTGATCCCCGTCGACCCCGCCGTGGCCGCAGCCTGCGAGCTGCTCGGCATCGACCCGCTCTACGTCGCCAACGAAGGCAAGCTCGTGGCGATCGTCGCGCCGGATGAAGCCGACGCCGCAGTCGCCGCCCTCCGGGCCCAGCCGTTCGGCTCGGGAGCCGCCGCCGTCGGTGAGATCCATGCCGACCCACACGGCATCGTCGTCCTGCTCACGACCTTCGGCGGCACCCGCATCGTCGACATGCTCGTCGGCGACCCACTGCCGCGGATCTGCTGAACAGGCGATGCCCGACCCGGAGGTGACGCGCCGCCGCATCCGCGTCACGGGCACGGTGCAGGGCGTCGGGTTCAGGCCCTTCGTCTTCCGCGAGGCCACCCGCCTCGGGCTCGGCGGGTGGGTCCGCAACGACCCCGCCGGCGTGCTCATCGAGGTCGAGGGCGCGGCGCCTGCAATCGGCGAGGTTGCCCGCCTGCTCGTCGACCACCCACCGCCCCTCGCCCGCGTCACATCGGTCACGAGCCATGACATCCCCGTTGAGGGTTCGACCGGGTTCACAATCATCGAGAGCGTCGGCCGCGGAGCCGCGACCTCGCCCGTGAGCGTCGACACCGCGACCTGCGATGCGTGCCTGGCCGAGATGGCCGACCCCGACGACCGGCGCCATCGCTACCCGTTCACGAACTGCACGAACTGCGGACCCCGCTACACGATCGTGACGTCGATCCCCTACGACCGACCCGGCACGACCATGGCCGGGTTCCCGATGTGCGCCTGCTGCCGGGCCGAGTACGACGACCCGACCGACCGGCGCTTCCACGCCCAACCGATCGCCTGCGCTGCCTGCGGCCCGACCCTGCGATGGACCGGATCAGGCACCCCTGACGACGGGTCGATCACGACGGGCGAGGCCGCCCTCGCCGCCGCCATCGACACGCTGCGATCCGGCGGGATCGTCGCGGTCAAGGGCATCGGCGGGTTCCACCTCGCGGTCGACGCCACCGACGATGCCGCCGTCGCCGAGCTCCGGCGGCGCAAGCACCGCGACCACAAGCCGTTTGCGGTGATGGTCGCCGACCTGGCTGCCGCCAGAGAGCTCTGCGACTTGGACGAGGAGGCCGCCGGTGCGCTGACATCGGCCGGCCGGCCCATCGTCCTCGCCCCCCGGTGGGCGAGTGCGACGGTCGCCGCCGGCGTCGCACCCGGCCTGCCCGACCTCGGCGTCCTGCTCGGCTATTCGCCGCTGCACCACCTCCTGCTCGCGGGGGTCGGTCGGCCCCTGGTCATGACCAGTGGCAACCTCAGTGACGAGCCGATCGCCCACGAGGACGACGACGCCACCGCTCGGCTCGGCGTTCTGGTGGACGGCTTGCTCGGCCACGACCGCGGCATCCACATCCGGTGTGACGACTCCGTGGTCCACGCCCGCTCCGGCGCGCGCCCGCAGATGCTCCGCCGGTCGCGCGGCTTCGCGCCGGAGCCACTGCCGCTCAGCATCCGCGCCCGCTCGCCGATCCTCGCGGTCGGGGCCGAGCTGAAGAGCACCGTCGCCGTCACGCTCGGCGCCGAGGTCGTCGCGAGCCACCACCTCGGCGACCTGGAGCACCTCGCCACCTACCGCTCGTTCGTGCAGGCCATCGACCACCTGCTCGCCCTCTACGAGGTGCGGCCCGAGGTCATCGCCCACGATCTCCACCCCGAGTACCTCTCGAGCAAGTGGGCCGACGACACCGACCTCCCGACCGTCGGGGTCCAGCACCACCACGCCCACATCGCGTCGTGCCTCACTGAGCACTGCCGTACCGATCCGGTGCTCGGCCTCGCCTTCGACGGCATCGGCCACGGCACCGACGGCACCCTCTGGGGCGGCGAGTTTCTCGTCGCCGACCTGCGGGGCTTCGAGCGGGTCGGGCACCTCGCTCCGATCACTATGCCCGGCGGCGTGACGGCCATCCGCGAGCCCTGGCGGATGGGTGTTGCGTGGGCCACACGCGCCGGTCGGCCGGACCCGTTCGACCACCCGCTCCATGGTGCGGTGCTCGATCTCGCGACCCGGGGCCACGGTCCGGTGACCACGAGCATGGGTCGGCTGTTCGACGCCGTCGCCGCACTGCTCGGCGGGCGAAGGGTCGTCAGCTACGAGGCCCAAGGCGCCATCGAGATGGAGGCGCTGGCCCGGTCGGTGCCGTGGTCCGAGGCACCGAGCCTCCCGGTCGAGATCGGCCTGGACGACGCGGGGATGCTCGTGCTCGATCCGGCTCCCCTCGTGGCCGCCCTGCTCGACGCCAGCGCCGCTGGGGTGGCCGCCCCGCTGCTCGCCGCTAGCTTTCACCAGGCGATCGGCCGTGCCGCGGCATCTGCGGCCGTCGACCTGGCGCGTCGGCACGGGCTGTCGACCGTCGTCCTCACGGGCGGCGTGTTCCAGAACCCGCTCCTCAGCGCCATCGTCGAGGAGTCGTTGGCGGCGGCCGGGCTCGCCGTCTTGGTGCACCACCGCGTGCCGCCCAACGACGGCGGTATCAGCATCGGCCAGGCCGCCGTGGTCGCGGCGCGGATGACGACAGTCGCCACCTGACTCGGTGTCAGCTGCCATCCATCGAATGGGTGGGAAATGCACCTATTTACCTTTTTGGTGACCGGAGTCACTCTGGGCGAGACCTATTTGTCCCGGCCAGGAGGTAGCCCGTGCCTGCTCCCGCACCAGCACCAGTGGATGAGACGGTCATCCACGTGTTGTGGATCAACGCCGGCCTCAGTTGCGACGGGGATTCGGTCGCGTTGACCGGCGCGACGCAGCCGAGCATCGAGGAGATCGCCCTCGGCGCCCTCCCGGGCCTGCCGAAGGTCGCGGTCCACTGGCCGCTGATCGACTTCGAGTGCGGCCCGACCGGTGGCGCCGACGACTTCCTCGAGTGGTTCTTCAAGGCTGACTGCGGCGAGCTCGAGCCGTTCGTCCTGATCGTCGAGGGGTCGATCCCCAACGAGGCCATCAAGAAGGAGGGCTACTGGTGCGGCTTCGGGAACGACCCCGACACCGGTCAGCCCATGACCACGAGCGAGTGGCTGGACCGCCTCACGCCGAAGGCCCTCGCCGTCCTCGCCGTCGGTACCTGCGCCACCTACGGCGGCATCCACGCGATGGCCGGCAACCCGACCGGCGCCATGGGCGTGCCCGACTACCTCGGTTGGGACTGGAAGTCGAAGGCCGGCATCCCCATCGTGTGCGTGCCCGGCTGCCCGGCGCACGGGGACAACCTGGCCGAGACGATCGTCTACCTGCTCTACCAGGCCACGGGGCAGGCCCCGATGATCCCCCTGGACGACGCACTGCGACCGCAGTGGCTCTTCGGTGCCACGGTGCACGAGGGGTGCGATCGAGCCGGCTACTACGAGCAGGGCGACTTCGCGACGGAGTACGGCTCGCCGAAATGCATCGTGAAGCTCGGCTGCTGGGGGCCGGTCGTCAACTGCAACGTGCCGAAGCGGGGCTGGATCAACGGCGTGGGCGGCTGCCCGAACGTGGGTGGCATCTGCATCGGCTGCACCATGCCGGGCTTCCCCGACAAGTTCATGCCCTTCATGGACGAGCCCCCCGGTGCCCGCGTGTCGACCACGGCCAGCGGGCTCTACGGCTCGGCGATCCGCGGCCTGCGCAAGGTCACCAACAAGACCGTGAACAAGGAGCCGAAGTGGCGGGCCAAGGGTCACGAGTTGACCTCCGGACACACCAAGACGTGGAGCTGATCGCATGGCCGTGACCAAGACCGCAGATGCCAATGGCCTCGTCGACATGGCGTGGGATCCGATCACCCGCATCGTCGGGAGCCTCGGGATCTACACCAAGATCGACTTCGGCAAGGGAACGGTGGCGGAGTGCCAGAGCACCTCCTCCATCTTCCGCGGCTACAGCATCTTCATGACGGGCAAGGACCCGCGCGACGCCCACTTCATCACCAGTCGCATCTGCGGGATCTGCGGGGACAACCACGCCGTCTGCTCCTGCTACGCCCAGCAGATGGCGTACGGCGTGAGGCCGCCGAACCTCGGAGAGTGGATCGTCAACCTCGGCGAGGCCGCCGAGTACATGTTCGACCACAACATCTTCCAGGAGAACCTGGTGGGGGTCGACTACTGCGAGAAGATGGTCGCCGAGACGAACCCCGGGGTGCTCGAGCAGGCGAACCGCACCGAGTCGCCCCACTTCGAAGCCCACGGGTACCGGACCATCGGCGACATCATGCGGTCGCTCAACCCCTTCTCCGGCGAGTTCTACCGGGAAGCGCTGCAGGTGTCCCGCTACACGCGCGAGATGTTCTGCCTCATGGAGGGCCGCCACGTCCATCCGTCGACGCTCTACCCCGGCGGCGTCGGTACCACCGCCACCATCCAACTCTTCACCGATTACATCACCCGTCTCATGCGCTACGTGGAGTTCATGAAGAAGGTGGTGCCGATGCACGACGACCTGTTCGACTTCTTCTACGCCGCCCTCCCGGGGTACGAGGAGAACGGTCGTCGGCGGATCCTGCTCGGGTGCTGGGGCGCCTTCCAGGACCCCGACGTGTGCAACTTCGACTACAAGGACATGGCGAAATGGGGCCGCGCCATGTTCGTCACGCCTGGTGTCGTGGTCGACGGGAAGCTGGTCACCAACTCCCTCGTCGACATCAACCTCGGCATCAGGATCCTGCTCGGGTCGTCGTACTACGACGACTGGGAGGGCCAGGAGATGTTCGTGACACGCGACCCGCTCGGCAACACCGTGGACAAGCGCCATCCCTGGAACCAGCACACGAACCCCCACCCCCAGAAGCGCGACTTCAGCGACAAGTACAGCTGGGTCATGTCGCCCCGTTGGTTCGACGGCACGGACCATCTCGCCCTCGACACCGGTGGCGGCCCCCTCGCCCGTCTCTGGTCGACCGCTCTCTCGGGCCTCGTCAACACCGACAACATCAAGGCGACCGGCCAGAGTGTGGAGATCCACCTGCCGAAGACGGCGCTGAAGCCCGAGGTGACCCTCGAGTGGAAGATCCCGGAGTGGTCGAACACCATCGAGCGCAACCGGGCCCGCACCTACTTCCAGGCCTATGCCGCCGCCGCGGCCCTCCACTTCGCCGAGAAGTCGCTGGCCGAGATCCGCGCCGGGAACACCAAGACCTGGCAGGAGTTCAAGGTCCCCGACGAGGCCATCGGCTGCGGGTTCACCGAGGCGGTCCGCGGGGTGCTCTCGCACCACATGGTCATCAAGGAAGGCAAGATCGCCAACTACCACCCGTACCCCCCGACGCCCTGGAACGCGAACCCGACCGACAGCTATGGGACGCCAGGCCCCTACGAGGACGCGGTGATGAAGACGCCGATCTTCGAGGAGAACTCGATCGACGACTTCAAGGGCATCGACATCATGCGGGCCGTCCGCAGCTTCGACCCCTGCCTGCCCTGCGGCGTCCACATGTACCTCGGCCAGGGGAAGGTCCTCCACAAGGAGCACTCGCCGGCCGGGACCGCCTCGCTCGACTGAGCGTCCTGCGCCGACTGCAATCGAGAGGAGCGCATGGAACCCATCGACCTCAGGGCCACCGGTGATCGCATCGAGGAGGTGCTCGGCGAGCTCGAGCGAAGCTTGGAACGCCGGTCGTTCGACCAGGTGCAGGAATTGGTCGCCCTCGTGACGGAGCTCTACGGCGGCGGGCTGGAACGGGTCCTCGAACTGCTGGACGACGACGTGGTCCTCCGGGGTCGGATGGCCGACGACGACCTGATCGGGTCGCTCCTCGTCCTGCACGACCTTCACCCGGTCAGCCTCGAGGAGCGGGTGCATCAGGCCGTCGACTCCGTCCGTCCCTACCTCGGCTCGCACGGTGGAGATGTCGAGATCCTCTGCGTCGACGGCAACTGCGGTGTCGTGACCTTACGGATGCTCGGCAGCTGCGACGGGTGCTCGTCGTCGTCGGTGACCCTCGAGCTGGCGGTGCAAGGCGCGATCGAGGCGGCGGCACCGGAGATCACGAGCATCGAGGTCGAGGGGGCGGAGGAGCAACCGGTCGCCGCCCCCGGCCCCATCCCCGTCACGCTCGGCCACAAGCCCGAGGCGATCTCCGCCATGGCGCCGATCTACGGACTGCGCGCGCTGGCCCCCGGCCGGGTCGGCTCACTCGAGATCGAGGGGACCAAACTCATCGTCTGCCGGGTGGGCGCCCAGCTCTACGCCTACCGCAACGGGTGCCCAGGCTGCGAGGGACCGCTCGAGGACGCCACGGTGGACGGGCCCGTCCTGCGCTGCGCGTCATGCGACGCGGCCTACGACCTGCCCCGCGCCGGCCGCAGCCTCGACGGGCGGTTGACGCACCTGGACCCACTGCCCCTGATCGAGGCCGGCGGCGAGGTCCGCATCGCGGTGGCCGCCCTGCGATGAACGACCCTCTGTCCGTCCTGCAGCGCATCCGATCGGCGCCGCCGCGGCCGCGCCCGGGCGAGCGGTGCGAGATGTGCCTCGAACCGGTGCCCGACGAGCACGAGCATGTGGTCGATGCGACGAGTCGCAACCTCATGTGCACCTGCCGCGGGTGCTGGCTGCTGTTCACCTCGAACGGTGCCGGCGGCAACCGGTACCGCGCCGTGCCCGACCGGTACGCGTCGCTCGGCGACCTGTCGATCGCACCAGGCCAGTGGGACGAGCTCCAGATCCCGGTGAGCGTCGCGTTCTTCTTCTTCAACTCGACGATGCAGTCGGTCGCCGCCTTCTACCCGAGCCCCGCGGGCGCCACCGAGTCGCTACTGCCGCTCGACGCCTGGGCGCGGCTCGTGGCGGACAACGAGCTGCTGGGCACCATGGAGCCCGACGTCGAGGCCCTGCTCGTACGGCGCGACGACGAACACCGGGACGCGTTCATCGTTCCGATCGATGCTTGTTACGAGCTGGTCGGCGAGCTGCGCCGACTGTGGAAGGGGTTCGGCGGGGGCACCGAGGCCGCCGAGGCGATCGACGGCTTCTTCACCCGCACCCGGGAACGGAGCGGGGCGTGACGACGACCACGGCGACGGCGACGGCCATCGAGGTGCTCTCCGCCCGGTCGGACCCGTACGCGGCCGCACCCACCATGCTGCTCAAACTGCGGATCACTCGCCCCGCCAGGGTGCATGCCATGGTGCTGAAGGCGCAGATCCGCATCGAGCCGCAGCGCCGCCGCTACTCGCCGGAGGAGGAGGGCCGGCTCGTCGAGCTGTTCGGTGAAGCACCCCGCTGGGGCGAGACCCTGAAGCCGTTCCTCTGGACCCACGTCTCGGCCACCGTCACCGAGTTCACCGATCAGATCGAGGTCGACCTCCCGGTCCCGTGCACCTACGACTTCGAGGTGGCAGCGGCGAAGTACCTCCACGGCCTCGACGACGCGGGCGAGATCCCGTTGGTCCTCCTCTTCAGCGGCACCACATTCCAGACCGACGAAGGCCGACTCGTCGTGCAGCCCATCGCCTGGAACGTCGAGGCCGACTACCG
>Ga0209023_10002738_pt1 | contig 21652 bp, 22 predicted proteins | sample LakOneMetagenome_FD_187468 | JGI IMG/M metagenome (GOLD analysis project Ga0209023, IMG submission 187468) | Freshwater and sediment microbial communities from Lake Erie, Canada (SPAdes) (version 2) | ecosystem: Environmental > Aquatic > Freshwater > Lentic | place: Lake Erie, Canada...
GGTCGTGTTAAGGCCGTGGCAGAAGGTGCAAGAGAAGCTGGCCTGGTATTCTAAATTTTAAACTATCTAATCAGAAAAATAGATGTCAAATACAACAATTGGAAATAAAGTAAAAGCGGGCGACCTGGAGTTGAAAGATAAAGTGGTTGCCATAAACCGTGTTGTTAAAACAACAAAAGGTGGCCGTGCATTCAGTTTCTCTGCCCTGGTGGTGGTTGGTAACGAAGCCGGCGTTGTTGGCCATGGTTTGGGAAAAGCCAAGGAAGTACAGGAAGCCATTACAAAAGGAATTGAAGATGCAAAGAAGAACCTGATCAAGGTTCCCATCATGCACGGCACTATTCCGCACGACCAACTGACCAAAGATGGCGCAGCGAAAGTTTATATCAAACCTGCAGCACATGGTACTGGTGTAATTGCCGGAGGCAGTATGCGGGCTGTTTTGGAAGCCGCCGGAATTACCGACGTGCTGGCAAAGAACCTGGGTTCTGCCAATCCGCACAACGTGGTTAAAGCAACCTTTAAAGCATTGGCAACATTACGTGAGCCCATTTCAGTTGCCAAAACACGGGGCATCTCTTTAAAGAAAGTATTTAACGGATAAAGCCCCCATCCCCTAAAGGGGAGTAATGGGAAGGTTATTTTTTTAATAATTAAAATCAGGTCCCCCTTTAGGGGATAGGGGTATGAAAAAGATAAAAGTAACACAGGTTAAAAGTACCATCGACCGCTCTGAGCGCCAGAAAAGGACAATGGAAGCACTGGGGCTGAAAAAAATGAATGCCTCTGTTGAAGTGGAAGCAACTCCCCAGATACTGGGCATGGTTAACAAAGTGAATCACCTGGTAAAGGTTGAAGAACTTTAATTTGAAAATTTGAAGATGGGCTAATTTGAAAATTGTCCAGTCATCTTCAAATCATCAAATTCTCAGATCATCAAATTAATCAGCGAGGGGTGATACCCCGTAAGTACAAAATCAACATAAAATGAAACTTCACACACTCAAGCCTGCAAAAGGCGCTACACACAAGGAAAAAAGAATTGGCCGCGGCGAAGCAAGCGGTAAAGGCGGAACCTCTACAAAAGGTAATAAGGGCGGACAAAGCCGTGCCGGTTACAAAAGCAAAATGGCGCACGAAGGCGGACAGATGCCCATTCAACGCCGTATTCCAAAACGTGGATTCAAAAACAATAACCGTATTGAATTCAAAGTGCTTAACCTCGGTCAGATCGACCAGCTTGCAGAAAAATACAGCCTTACAGAATTCAGCCTGCAGAATCTTTATATCAATGGCCTCATAAGCCAGTTCGACAGCGTGAAGATTCTGGGCAACGGAGAACTGAAAGGTAAATACAGTTTCAAAGTGAATGCTGCCAGCGAAAAAGCAAAAACGGCTATTGAAGCGGCAGGAGGTTCAATAGAGATAGTTAAATAATTTCACGATATTTGCCCGGCCCAGGTTTTAGCGGGGTCATTTTAATTCAGCGCAAAACATTTAAATCGTTTACATTCTGTGAAGAAATTCAGTCAAACACTAAAGAATATCTGGAGCATTGAGGAGCTGCGCAATAAGATAACGTTCACGTTACTGCTGATCTTTATCTACCGTGTGGGTTCTTACATTGTGCTTCCCGGTATCGATCCCAATAAATTAGCCGCACTCTCTTCAAGTACCGGATCGGGTATGCTGGGACTGCTGGATACTTTTGTAGGAGGAGCTTTTTCCAAAGCATCCATCTTTGCGTTGGGTATCATGCCTTACATCTCTGCCTCTATCTTCATGCAGCTAATGACCATACTGGTTCCCCAGATGGCGAAGATCCAGAAAGAAGGAGAAAGCGGACGTAAGAAGATCAATCAATGGACACGTTACCTTACAGTAATAGTAACCGCATTCCAGGCAGCCGCATACATCGGCTATTTAAAAAGCCTCGGCGATGCAGTGGTTCCTTCTTTCAGCGCTTATTTCTGGCCTTCTACTGTTATCATACTTACTGTAGGTACCTTGTTTGTAATGTGGCTGGGTGAAAAGATCACGGATAAAGGGCTGGGTAATGGTACCTCTATCATCATCATGGTTGGTATTCTCGCCCGTCTCCCAGACTCCATTCAACAGGAGTGGGCTTCAAGGATAACAAGAGGCGCAGGCGGTATCCTGCTTATGCTCATTGAAATTGTTTTACTCATTGCAGTGATACTTGGCGTGATATTGCTGGTGCAGGGTACAAGAAAGGTTCCGGTGAACTATGCAAAACAGATCGTTGGCAACCGCCAGTTTGGTGGCGCAAGGAATTTCCTTCCCCTGAAAGTAAATGCATCGGGTGTAATGCCCATCATCTTTGCACAGGCCATCCTGTTCCTGCCTACCTTATTTTCTTATGGCGGCACGGCAACCTGGACAAAATATTTTACCGATCACACACACGTAGGTTATATGATCGTGTATTCGGTTTGTGTTATTGCCTTTACCTTCTTATATACGGCTTTGATATTTAATCCCAAGCAGATGGCCGATGACCTGAAGCGCAACAACGGTTTTATACCCGGCGTTAAACCAGGCCAGCCAACGGCAGATTATATCGGTACCATCATGGACAGGATCACTTTGCCAGGCGCCGTTCTGCTGGCATTCGTCGGCATTCTGCCGGGTATCATACAGGTACTGTTTGGTATGCAACAGGGATTCTCTACCTTCTTTGGTGGAACATCACTCCTGATCAATGTAGCAGTAATACTTGATACCCTTCAGCAGATAGAAACGCAGTTGCTGATGCGCCAGTACGATGGATTGATGAGCAGCGGAAGGATCCAGGGAAGGCAACAGCAGGTTACTGCAGGAGGCGTTTAAAAATGACCTTACCCCTAACGGGGACTTAAAAAATAATTAAGCCCCGACTGAAAACGTCGGGGTTTGTTTTAAAATTTATTAATAAACCATAAATAATTCTCCATCGGCCGGTGGAGATAAGGATATGATCCATTACAAAAGCAAGGCGGAAATTGAACTGATGCGGGAAAGCAGTCTGCTTGTAAGCGAAACGCTTGCTTTGGTGGCATCCTACATCAAACCCGGTATTACAACGCTTGCCCTGGATAAGATCGCTGAAGAATTTATCCTGGATAATGGAGCCAAAGCATCCTTCAAAGGCTACAACGGTTTCCCATTCGCCTGCTGCATATCGGTGAACGACGCCGTGGTACATGGTTTTCCGGGTAAGGATGAATTGAAAGAAGGCGATATTGTTTCAGTGGACGTGGGGGTTTTTAAAAATGGATTTCATGGCGACAGTGCTTATACATTCGCCGTGGGAGAAATAAATGATGAACTCAAACAACTTCTCCGGGTAACAAAAGAATCACTTTATAAAGGAATTGAAAAAGCCATTCATGGAAACCGCACCGGCGATATTGCATTTGCCATCCAGGATTATACCGAAAAGCAACACGGGTATGGCGTGGTAAGAGACCTGGTGGGGCATGGCCTTGGCAGGCACCTGCATGAAGAACCACAGGTTCCTAATTTTGGCAAACGGGGAACGGGCGCCAAATTAAAAGAAGGAATGGTGATCGCTATTGAACCCATGATAAACATGGGTTCCAAAGATGTTTACCACGATAAAGATGGCTGGACCATACGCACGGCTGATGGAAAGCCTGCAGCACATTATGAACATGACGTAGCCATTCAACGTGGCAAGGCTGATATCTTATCTTCCTTTGTAAAAATTGAAGCGGCTGAAAAAGCCAATGCAAATTTGTGTTCCGGCTACGCTTTACAGGATCCGGTACTTTAAAGCCACCCGGTCATCGGTCCAGATATTATTGGGGCTGATATAGGTATCCCTGTACTGCATCACCACACCTGCTTTTGCAAACATATCCCTTACCAGTTCACTGCAGATATACGCTTTGTTCCTTTCTCTTTTGCTGATGTGAAAAAGAATGCGGACCATGATGCGGAAGATCTCAAAATTATCATAGGGCCTTGTGAGCTGATCCAGCCCAAAGCTTATTCCTTTATTAAGCGACTGTTTTTCCAATGGAAAATTAAGCTGTGCAATGGCTATCTGTCCTTTATAAGGCCGGTTGGTTCCTTTATAATTTTTCAGGTAGTTTGAAAGAGGGATCAGCCGTATACCAACGCTGGGTTCCGCTTCCAGCACCAGTACCCTTCCCAGTTCTTCATCTTTATAGATCACCCCTACATGGCTCCAGGTGCTTTTGGTGAGTTTTTGTATGGCGCCTGAAAATGCATAACTGCCGCTGCTGAAAAAGATATGCCCGGTTCTCAGGTTATCCCTTATTTTTTCATAAGGAATGACCGGGGTTTCCACCAATTCTTTTTTTGAGATATTATCTGCCATCGCTGATGAGTTGAATGTTATTCTTATGTTTGAAGATACAAATTACCGGGATGAACAAAAAAAGGCTGGTTATTATCGGGGGCGGTGCTGCAGGATTTTTCTGCGCCGTAAATGCGGCAAGGTTAAATCCGTTGCTGGAAGTGGTCATCCTGGAAAAAACAAATAAGCTGTTAAGTAAGGTACGGATCAGTGGCGGCGGCCGCTGCAATGTAACGCATGCCTGTTTCAGTATAGCGGATATGGTAAAGAAATATCCAAGAGGCGGTTCATTTCTAAAAAAAACTTTCCATCATTTTTTTACCAATGATACCATTACCTGGTTCAAAGAAAGAGGCGTTGAACTGAAGACAGAAGCAGATGGAAGAATGTTCCCGGTAACCGATTCGTCACAAACCATCATTGACTGTTTGATGAAAGAAGCAAATAAATATATCGTGGAAATTCTGATGAACAGGGAAGTAAAACAACTGGCAACAGCTGATGGTCATTGGTCATTGGTCATTAATGAGGGCGAAATGATGCCGGCAGATTACGTTTGTGTGGCAAGTGGTGGTTACCCTAAGCCGGTCCAGTATAACTGGCTTACACAACAAGGACATAATATTGAGGAACCGGTTCCGTCTTTATTTACATTTAACCTGCCAGGTAATGCCATCACATCTTTAATGGGGGTATCGGTAGAAAATGTACGGCTTAAGATCGCCGGATCAAAACTCAGTGAAGAAGGCCCGCTGCTTATTACACATTGGGGCATGAGCGGGCCGGCTGTTTTAAAATTATCGGCATGGGGCGCAAGAGAGCTGGCGAAATGCAACTGGCATTTCAGCATTTTTGTAAACTGGCTGCCCGGCTTTAATGAGAACAGACTGCGTGAAAAATTTCAAACACTTCGCTTTGAACTGGCCACCCAAAAGATCGCAAACAGAAATCCTTTTGCTTTGCCCAACCGTTTATGGGAATTTCTCTTAAAACAATCGGATGTAAAAGAAGACCTTCGCTGGGCCGACCTGCCTGCAGCCGCACAAAACAAACTCATCAAAAATTTATGCGCCGGCGAATATGAAGTGAAAGGCAAGACAACTTTTAAGGAAGAATTTGTTACGGCGGGTGGTGTTGAATTGAATGAGATAGATTTTAATACCATGCAGAGCAGAAAATTTCCGGGGTTGTTCTTTGCCGGAGAGATCATCAATGTGGATGGCGTGACCGGCGGGTTTAACTTTCAAAATGCGTGGACGACGGGATGGATCGCAGCGAAGGCGATAGCAGGGATGCCGTAAGGCTGGTGAAGAGTTGAAAATTGTTGAGGATGGTTTAAAGTTGTTGAAGGCAACTTTCAACCCTTAAACAATTTTCAACAACATTAAACCGCTATCCCTAAGCTTTCACAAATCCTTCACTACTGTGTTTCTTTACCAGCAACAATTCAGTTACTTTTGCCCATACGTTTTTAATGAAAAAGATCGACCGCTACATACTGGTAAAGTATCTCACTACTTTTTTCTTTTGCCTGATTCTGTTTACGGCGATCGTGGTGGTGGTGGACATCAGTGAAAAGACAGACAACTTTGTAAAATCGGGCTTATCGGCCTACCGCATCATTACCGATTACTACATTGGCTTCATACCCCGTATTGATGCCATGTTATTCCCGCTTTTTGTTTTCATCTCTGTGATATTTTTTACTTCCAAGATGGCAGGCCGTTCTGAAGTGATCGCTATTTTAAGCAGCGGGGTTAGTTTCCGCAGGTTCTTACTTCCTTATGTTGTTGGCGGAATATTTCTATCGGCACTGTTGTGGGCAGGTTACCAGTATGTAGTGCCAAGGGCCAACCAGATATGGGGAAACTTTGAAGCCCGGTATATCGACGGGCCTGCCACGGTTGTAAATAACAATTCAACTTTTAAACAGAATCTTTATTTCAAATTAGATTCCAATACCTATGTAGGCATACGTGGGTATGATACCGTTTTAAGATCGGGTAACGGGTTTTTCATTCAACGGTTTGCGGGCAATAAACTTGTTTACAACCTCCGGGCGGAACAGTTTAACTGGGACTCCACAAAGCGGAAATGGCGGCTGGTGGATCCGGTAGAAAGATATCTCGACAGCATCTCCGAACGGGTTACAAAAAGTTCTTCGCTTCTGGCCAACTACAACTTCAAACCCCGTGACCTTCGCAAAGACGATTATTTTAAAGACCAGTTGCCAACACCCGAATTGAATGACTTCATCAAACTGGAAAGGTTGCGGGGTTCCGAAATGCTGAATACCCTGCTGGTGGAACGCTATAACCGCGATGCCATTCCTGTTTCTGTACTTATCCTTACTATCATCGGCGCTGTGCTGGCTTCCCGTAAGATCAGGGGTGGCAGTGGGTTTCACCTGGCAATAGGCGTCATCATCAGCGTGCTTTATATCCTCTTCAGCCGGTTCTCCATCGTGTTTGCAACCAAGGGAAATTTTACCCCGCTGCTGGCTGCATGGACGCCCAATATACTTTTCGGGGTACTGGCATTTTACCTTTACAAACAGGCGCCGAAATAGATTTTTTTCCGGGGTTATTTTAATAAACTTTCCCTCAAAACTTTTGTTTAGGAGTTGGTTCCATCGTAATTTTAGGTGTCTTATTAGTACGGTTGCCCAGCACTCATCAAGGGCCAAAAAGCAATCCCACAAAGGCACAACTAAGTATCGCAGCAAATAATTTTCATTCATTCATAATAAAGAGATCATGGGTATTATTAAAGACAGGTTCAAGGAGAAAGCAGATGCGGTTGCTCTGGAAATAAAAGACCTTTTAAAAGAACACGGAAATAAAGTTATTGGCGAAGTGACCCTTAGCCAGATATACCAGGGTATGCGGGGTATGACCGGTTTGGTATCTGAAACATCCTTGCTTGATGCACAGGACGGCATACGTTTCCGTGGTTATTCCATTCCCGAGTTAAGAGAGAAACTTCCGAAAGCCCCGGGAGGAACCGAGCCATTGCCAGAAGGATTATTTTACCTGATGCTGGTGGGTGATCTGCCAAGCGAAGACGATGTACAACACTTAAGCAGCGTATGGCAGCGCAGAAGCCATGTACCCAATCACGTTTTTGCAACCCTTGAAGCCCTGCCGGTAAGCACACATCCCATGACCCAGTTTGTGGTGGCCATCATGAGCCTGCAGACCGAAAGCCAGTTCTCCAAACGCTACGCCAAGGGCATGAGCAAGAAAGAATACTGGGATGCGGTGTTCGATGATTCCATGGACCTGATCGCCCGCCTGCCGCGTATTGCCGCTTATATCTATCGACGCAAATACAAAAACGGCGAACATATTCAACCAAACGGCTTGCTCGACTGGTCGGGAAATTTTGCACACATGATGGGATATGAAGACGAAAGTTTTCATGAGCTGATGCGTTTGTACATGACCATACATGCCGATCATGAAGGCGGAAATGTTTCTGCACACACCACACACCTGGTTGGTTCTGCATTAAGCGATCCTTATTTAAGTTTTGCTGCCGGCATGAATGGCCTGGCAGGCCCTTTACATGGATTGGCAAACCAGGAAGTGATAAAATGGATATACGAACTTCGGGAAGAAATAGGTGCCGAGATCCCATCCAAACAGCAAATTGAAGAATACGTTAAGAAAACATTGAGCGAAGGAAAAGTGGTGCCGGGTTATGGCCACGCTGTTTTGCGCCAGACAGATCCACGCTTTACCGCACAGATGGAATTCGGTAAAAAACACATGCCCGATGATCCGTTGGTGCAAACCGTCTGGAATATTTATGAAGCCGTTCCGCCGGTGCTTGGCTCCATTGCTAAAATAAAAAATCCTTGGCCCAATGTGGATGCTCACAGCGGAGCCTTGCTGGTGCACTATGGATTTGTGGAGTATGAATTCTATACCGTTCTTTTTGGCGTATCACGTGCCTTAGGTGTGCTGGCAAGCCTTTGCTGGGACCGGGCCCTTGGATTCCCGCTGGAAAGGCCAAAATCGGTAACCACAAAACTTGTGAACGACTGGCTGGCCGGAAAGGAAGAGATCTGGGAAGGATAAACACTGTATATGATCAACACAGCATAAACCGGAACCTGTTTCCGGTTTTTTTGTTATTTTGAGCGCTCAAAAAAATGATGATGAAGAAAATAAGCATTGCGATCCTGTTCCTGGTTACCGGTATTTCAGTTTTTGCCCAGGCTGGTAAAACCACCGGTGCTGCTAAAAATAATCCACACCTGAAAGTATTCAACCAATCGGTAACAAGCGGCGATGTAAATACTGCAGTAACGGCACTGAATTATTACGTGGCGGAGCAGGGAGCTAATTCTGTTTATGAAGATACGCTGGCCATGCTGTATATGCAGCAGGGGGCTTATGTGCAATGCTATTACTGGGCTGATAAAAGATCGAAAGTAAAGCCAGATGACAATGGCCTGCTGGAAATGAAAGGCCTTTGCCTGGATAAACTGCAGCAACCTAAAGAAGCCATCAGCATTTTTGAAAAACTGTACAGTAAAACACAAAGCCCTTATCACGCCTATAAACTGATGGAACTGCAATACGGTATAAAAAGGCTCGCCGAATGCCTGGCCACTGCCATCAATGTAGAGAAACAAACCTTTAAACCTGATTATACCATGACGTATAATGTTGGAGAACAGGTGGGGCGTACTTATCTGCAGGCAGGCATCTTTAATATTCACGGACTGGCCCTGTACGACCTTGATAAAAAGGCAGAGGCAAAACAGTATTTCGAAAAAGCCCTGGTACTGGATAGTACTTTTGTGCTTGCCCGCCAGAACCTGGAAGCTATGAAAACGATGGAGGCAGAAGCCAATAAGCCGAAAGCTAATAATCCGCCACCCACTTCTCCGGCCAATAAGCAGGATTAAAAATTCATTTTGAACCAACCGCTGCTGCCAGTATATTTGCAATCCATTTGGGATAGCTTTCCCGAAAGTATCCGGGAAGGTTGTCGGGTTAATAGTGAATTTGTTTTTTAATAATACCGGGGGGTTAGCTCAGTTGGCTAGAGCGCTTGCATGGCATGCAAGAGGTCGTCGGTTCGACCCCGATACTCTCCACAGGACCGGTGAACGTCAGATTTCTGAACAGTTCACCGGTTTTTTTATTTCCGAAACCCTTGTCTGTACTCATTATTAGAAGAATGGCCTTGTTTAAAGAGGCGGTTCGACAATTTTCCTTGGAAAAAATAAGATTGCCGGGAAAAGTCGAACCAATTAGTTTTCGTTTATCCATAATATCTGCCTTGGAATAGAACTCTTTCAGATTACTTAACAGATCCAACCCTTTTTTCAGATACCTTGTATAGTTGGTATCAGTCCCCTTGCTTTCAATCAACTCAGATTTGAGAGATGAAATAATTCCTTTGTATCGGTTAATGCTGTTGTTAAAGGTTTCTGCATCTATTTTCCTGTCAGCCAGGTCATCCTCCAAATTCCTGATTCGTAGTTCGGCCTGCCTTATTTCGTCTTCAATCTTTTCTTGGGGCCTTTTTTTAGAGACTTGGTTATTGAGCAGCTTCTTTAAAATACTCTCGTACAATATTTTGGGATTTTTCTTGATTGATATATCGTCTAATATCTGTTCGATTCTTCTGTGTACCTCTTCTGCTCTGATCCTTACTTTTCCGCAATAGTTACAATGGTAGTAATAGTGTATTTGGCCGGATCTGCTTCTTGAGCCACTGCCTGTTAAATGCTGGCCACAATTATCACAATCAAGCAATCCCCGTAATGCAAGTTCTTCTTTAAAGCTTTTTGCATCAACTTTTTTTTTGGCTTTAACATTACTCGCCAGTTTGCTTTGTACTCTTTCGAATTGTTCTAATGTTACAATGGGCTTATGTAGCCCTTTGACAAAATATCCTTCTTCCTTTGTACTACCCGGTACAAAAATCTGCCCCGTATACACCCTGTTTCTAATCATTGCCGAAAATGAAGATTCGCTAAAATAGAACCCTGTTTTTTTCAATTTGTGCCTGATTTCTGATTGGGACTCGCCATTGGAAAGACTATCAAAAATCTTCTTTACTACAACTCCTTTATCGTTAGGGACAATTATTGGCTTCTCAGAGCCATTTCTAATGGATTTATAGCCATATGGGGGAGGACCAAGCCACCTGCCGGTAGCTTTGGCTGCCCTAACTCCTTCGGTAATCTTTATGGATCTCCTACGATTATCTATATCGGGCAAAGACAAATAAACACCAAGAATCAATAGATTTTCAGGTACAGACAGGTCAAGGGGCTGTTCAATTGCCTGAACCTCGATTCCGTAATTCTTCAGTCTGCTGATCATGGCATATGATTCAGATACATTTCTTGAAAACCTATCCCATGTTACAACAAGCAGTAAATCGACTTTATTCTTGTTTTTAGAAGTAAATTGCAGAAATTTTTTAAACTCGGGCCTGTTAAAGTCCTTTGCAGAATGATCCTCTTTAAAAACATTGATTACCTCAATATTTTCCTTGAAACAGTGGGCCTGTAATTTTTCCACCTGTATATCAAGGCTATAGCCTTTTGACTGTTCATCGGAACTCACCCTTGACATTAAAACCGCTCTCTTCATAATTGCATGTTTTTAAGTACTCGGAAACAGATATTTCAGCCATTTCACTTAAATAATTATAAATTATCTGTATCTCTTCGTCAGTATATTTTTCGCCATCCTGCTGCAATATTTTACGACATTTTTGTAGCTCATTATCATTCAGGATTTTTTCGGGTATTTCTCCTGTTGTCGGTAAATTGCTTTGAGATGTAACTTTTACATAGTTTTCGATTTTCATCATTCACCCTTTGTAACATACTTGAATTTATCAAAATATGCCAGGGTTTTACCTTTGGTCTGAGGTTATCAGAACCTTTATATTTTTTTTCTAGTCATTTTAAATGCCAGAGATTTATCATCAAGTGTATCAAGAGTGATTCGTTCATAATTCTTTAGGCCGAGTATTTTTTTTACTTGTTTAGCTTCATCTGCTGTAATAATACCGGTTTTTGTACTTTCAATTCTCCTTGGTTCATCATTTTTGCTGGAGTAAATAACGATTTCTTTTATATTTTTCCGCCGCATTTCTTGTAAAACTTTTTTCTCATCATCATTTAGTAATTGTGGAAGGATCAAAGTATTGAGTTCATCATCATCTATGAATTCCTGCAAGTAATGGGTAATTGACAAACGTATATGTGGCTTAGATATGTCAATATTATCTCCTTTGTGGTTGATAAATTTGTCAGATATAGATTCTGCTACTTTTCCGTCAAAAAACAGTAGAATTGAAATATTCTCTTCGTTTGCTAAGGATCTAATGATAAGATTAGTGAGGTAGTTAACATCGTATTTTAATATTTCTAAAAAATTTGAGTCATTAGCAAAGTCTCTTAACTCTAATAGAAGCTGCTGTTCCTCGTCAGTTAGGGTTCCTGTTAATTCTTTCTTTTCGAGAAGTTTTATATTGTATTCGATATTCTTTTTAGGTAAGGCATCCTCATAAGCATCTTTGTAAAAGTAATCACAAACAGATTTCATCATTTTTATTGGAAAACTAATAGCTCTGAGATCATCTAATATGCGAATCCATATCAGTTGTGCAAAACTAATCTTTAGCCATTGCCCTGGATTTATAAAAGGGATTAGTTGTTTTCTTCTCCAAAAGAAAAGAAGTTTGTTCAACTGGTTCCCTTTCTTATCCTTAAGATCTTTTATAGGTATTATTTTATCAAACAAAACTTGCTTGAATTCAGCTAAGGAATTCAAATTCTTTTTTTCATTTGAATTTGCATTTGAAGAAGTCATAACACTAATTTACAGAAAATATACTTAAAAGCTAAATACTTTATTGATAATTAGTTTTAAAAACTATATTTATATTCTAAATCCCAATTATATTAAATTATTTTATATGTCATATCAGAGTAAATTAAAGGAATGCCCAATATGTTATAAGGAAGTTTTTGCAAGGGGCCTAGTAGGACATCTGCGTTTGTCCCACGGAATTAATCTAAAAAAGATAACCCAAGTCGTCAAATTAACTTCTCAAGACTCAAGTCACTTGAGACAAAATAGTAGTACTGCAAATAAAAGTGTTTCTGACTCAAGTCATAATACTAAGTATGAAATTGGGGAGCTAGTAAATTCCCAAAAGGATGAAATTGTGATTGATTCAAAATCGTTTGCAAAGCCAGTAGAAAAGACATTATGGGGAACTTACCCTAGTGGGACAGAATCATGTACCGGGTGTAGGAGGCATTTTTGGACTGTGGACATGATCCCTGGTTTTTATGCCCCTCAATGTAAGTATTGCATTATGTGTTACAAAAGGTTAAATTGAGTTTATGCTTTTAAATTGAAAAATTGTAGTTAAAAATAATTTTGCAGCTTTATGTAATTGAATTGTTTCACTTTATAGGTAAAGACTCCTTTGCAAGCAAAGTTCAAGACCTGCCCAGACTAGAACATGTATAAAAACATTATAAACCTCAATAAAGAATGTTATTGTTGGTTATATAACACAATCAAATACTCATTTGAATTAGGAAATATTCCGGAATATTCCGTAATTCTTTATAATAATCAAGAGAATTCAGGTATTACTTCACTTATTCCTGAATAGTTTTAATTGATCTAGAAAAATCCGGCACATTCCAGATTTTTTATGATAATGCATTAAATTACTTCAATGCATTTATGAAATTGTTAGATTATTTTGGAAAATTCCAATATAAACTTATTGATTAAAGCTGAATATGAAACTAGTAGGAAAATCAGAGTTGCGTCAGGGTTTTAACCAAGGCCGTATCAGGCTCATTCCAGAGATATTTATCTCAACTGCTTCAGCAGTATTTAGTTCCAAACATCGAATTTTAATTGTCTCGTCCTTATTTACCGGGATTGATAATAAAAGGTAAATACTTATCAAATATTTCTTTCGATACTTTTACAGGATCACCCTGGGCTTTTACAGAAAAAAGGTTTTTATTATGCGACCAATTTTTTTCCCAGGTACAGGACGATTCCAGGAAAGCGGCCCTGTCCCAGTTTTGGTTTTTACGCATAGCAGTTTCCACTTCATCAAAAAATGTATTCCATCTTACCAGGTGATAGCCGGTAAATATACCCGCCCATTGTTTATAGGCATAATTATTCAGATCATCAAACTGGCCCTCTGTACACTTTTCACCCCAAAGCGTTATTATATTACGTGCATTCCATTCATACAGATCTTTTTCTTTATCAGTTTCTCCCCATCTTTTTGCATCTTCCAGCCAGCTTCCCAAAAGATATTCCTTCCTGGTTGAAAGCAAGACATCAAAATCTTTTATCAGATCAATAAACCGGGCCTTGATCTTTAAAAACTTATCGGAATCTCTTTTTTGATATGCATCCTCCAAATCCAGTATCCAGTAATAAGCTAAGGGGCTGATAAACTGCCTGGTCAAATTAACCACATCAAACTGATAGGCATCTGAATGCTTAAATTTATCAGAACATTTCAATAAATTTTCAAGGGCATCACCTAAAATTTTTGGATCATAATCCGGAACCGGGCTGGTACGGTAAGCCATTTTTGGATCATAAAACCCGGGCCTTTCGCACAAAAAAGTACCTGTTTGTTTATTAGAATGATAAACGGTTTTAAGCATACCTTCCCAGGCGTTCAGGGCATATTCATTTTTGGCGCCATACCGGTAATTAACATAGTTTCCTAACCATTCTTTTACATCAGGAATTTCTTTTTCCCAGATCATACCTGTTACCAGTTCCTGAACAACAGGATCATTTCCAAAATACTCCATGGCCATACCAATACCTGAAAAATTGCCTTTATCAGGACTATTAATAACGTCTTTAAGATTAGCGGTCATATCCTCCAATTTCCCGCTGAGGCTGGTCCTGCCCCCAAAGTTCTGAAGTACATTCCATATCCAGGGTTTACCAAAAAAGGCGGATTGCTTTTTCCAAACCGGGTGTACTTCTCCATATAAATCAAGCATCATCATTTTATCATCGGGCACTCCCCCAAGCAACGCTTTAACCTGCGGTTCTTTCCAGAAATTATCAATACTATAATATAAAAACCAGGCCTGCATTACCCATACTGCTTTTGGGTCGGCACCTGCCATTGATTGATAAACGGACTTACTCATGTTAGATAAAAACAGGGTGTCATTACTATCGGGGTTAACTTCATTAAAACAGTCGGCAGAATAATAATGATCGGTTCCATACATTTCTGTTTGCTTTTTGATAAACAATTTTCCAATGCGTTGAAACAACTCATCCGATGGGTCCAAAAAACTGGTTCCGCCAAAACCGGCAGACCAGTTTCCGGTTTTATGGAGTTTTGCATTGGGATATATTTCGGTAATGGATTCAGGAACATGTCCTGTAAATGCCTGCAAAATCGGAGTCATGCCTAATTCCCTTTCTCTTTTAAGTATTTTTTGTTCCAGCAGTTTATGTTTTTCTATCCATGATTTTGGTAACGGGCCTCCCAAACCATCAATATTGCCCATCCATGACCAGGGTAAATAAGCTGGTCCTGCCAGGAAATCATCAATCTGCTTTTGACTTAATCCCAGTTCTTTATAAACTTCTGTCCACACTGCTTCCTGCCCGGTTATAGCCAAAGGAAAATTTATTCCGTTCATGGCCATCCAGTCTATCTGGCGTTCCCACTCATTCCAGTCCCACCAGGCCATGGTATAACTAAATGTGCAGACATTAAAGAAGTATCTATAGTTAAACTTTGTCTCTACTTTTTCAGTGGATATTGGCAGCGGTAATTTTTTGGGAAGGGAAATATGCTTATCAATGATGGTAAATTGAGAATGGCAATATTTTTTTAAATACCAATTTAGTCCCGAGGCTAAAGAAACGCCATTATTACCTTTGATGAGGACCTTTTTGCCTGTTCCTGAAATCTCAAAAAAATCTTTTCCGGTACTGTTTTTCTCTAACTCAAAAACAAAACTATTTGACCGGCTTTCCAATACCCTTTTTGCGAGGGCATAAACATTTCTAAGAACGGTGTCATTTTTATCTGGCTGGTAATTCATCCTGTCATTTGCATTACTCTTGCAAAATGAAAATATTAACACTAACAGAATAGCAGCCTTCTTTCTATAAAATCTCATGCGCTTATTTTTATAATCACTATTTTTTTGCCTGACGTTGATATCTGCCCGGATTCACTGCACTTTTACTCCATCTATTTCAAGAAGAATATATTTACCTTCTTCAACATTAATATCTATGCAAACTAATGAATCCTTCCGAATCTTACTTTTATCAAAGAGTCCCAGCCCATCAAAATATTTTCTCCTGCCGCTGGATTTTCTTTCTTTTCTTCTTTCTCAGCTACTTCCCCTAGAAGCTTATAAAATAAAATAGCTGTTAAAATATGTTACATAAAAAGAGGATAATGAAAAATGTTTAAACGTTGCATTTTATTCTTTTAAAATGGTAGAGTGGTAGAAATACCATTACAGGTAACGTTCAGGGCTTGCTGCTGTGGGGGATTGTTGCTGAGTCCGCCCCGGCGCAAAACCTGATTAAAGAAACGAATTTTTATTTTAAATGTAAAACCAGTTAGTTAACGGTCAGCCCAATAGCCAAAGTTGAATAGGGGGTTAATGCCCGGATCTCCTTCCGTCCGCCCCCATAGCAGCAAACCCCTTGTTGGCTGCAGCTTGATTAAATCTTCATTTCATCTCTACTGACAATTTCAGCAAGAAACTGATTAAAAATCTCTTTTGAGGAAAGCGTAATGAGAGCTTTTTCAATAGCCTCTAAGCTCGTATGCAAATTTCTCATTGGAACTGGCGAAATGTGGTTTTCATAATCTTTATCAAGGTGAGCGTAGTACTTGTCACGAAGATTACAAATACGAGTAATTATTTCCTCATGTTTAGCTAAATCTTTAAGATGCTTGCCCACTTTATTTTTAAACTCAGGCTTTGTTAAAGCTAGATTTCTCAAAAGCTTAAATAAATTGTCACTATTATTTTTTGAATCTTTAAGGACTTTAGCGAACTCAATAAAAGAGTCTTTCATTGCGATATACCTAAGATGAAATAACAAAGGATTGCTGTCAATTTTTTGCCTATTAGCAGGATTCGGGTTTTTCAACTTATAGTTAACCATAAAACACCAACACTCCCAACTTTGTCGGGCGTTTTTATAGTTCTTTAGAAGCCTGTTAATATTAGGGTTCATTTTTAGTTGCAGCCAACGTTCAGGGCTTGCTGCTGTGGGGGATTGTTGCTGTGTCGGCCCCGGCGCAAAACCTGATTAAAGAAACGAATTTTTATTTTAAAAGTAAAACCGATTAGTAAACGGTCAACCCCATAGCCAAAGCTTAATAGGGGAGTAATGCCTGGATTTCCTTCCGTCTGCCCCCATAGCAGCAAACCTGATGTTGTACGCATCCCCTTTTCTCCTTGCTCATCTGTTAAGTTTGTCTGGGTTGCACACCGGACGATGGATGCGGTGTTGCAAACCTTAATTTTTTTCCTTTAATAATTTTTCAAGCTTTTCTTTTGTTTCAGGAATTAGTTTTAGAGATAAAGTTTTTTTGAAATTCTCTATCGCTTTTGTTTTATCACCTGTTGCCAGGTACAGGTCTCCTAATCCATCATAACAATTAGCCGTTTCAGGGTAGTTTGTAATATTCAGTTTAAACAATGCTTCTGCCTTAATAAATTGTTTTTGTCTCAACATATAGTATCCAAGGCCATTAACCTGGCTTTCACCTGGGTTAATAAGATAGCCAATTTGTGCAGAAACATTATTATAGTGCGTTACTAATAAAGAGTCCAGTTTAAAACTGGGATCTTCTAATTCACTGTTATAAATTTTAAGTTTATATTGATCAAAAATAAAACGGAGGGCATCATACTCCCCGATCAACCGCACGGAACCATGATCGTCATTTTCATAATATTTATGTTGGAAACGCAACTGGTTTGTTTTGTTTTTGAAAACATCCTTAATGAATTCCAGGTTGCTGCGAATAAGTTCAGTACCCTCAGTCGTATCTTTTTGAACTTTCAACGTATCCATTCCTCTTTCCATCCGGTTTGCCAAAGCCATAAACAAGGTTTTCCCTTTATAATTTGTATTTGCTAAAGTCATTTTAGCTTCTTTTACAATTTGCTGATCGTTCCACCATAAAGCACCATCAAGAGAAACATAGGCATTGAATAAATCTGGATGATGTACTATAGTGTTCACCACAGTGAGGCCACCTACAGAATGACCAATGAATATTTTATAGGAAGCTGGATGGTAATTTGATTCGATGTATGGCATCAATTCCTTTTCTATATACTGCATAAATTTTTCTCCATTGCCTATGACACCGGGAGTTTCCTTATCTGTACCAAATGTTAGCTCATTCATTCGAGAATTATGCAAAACCCCAACTACGATCATTGGCGGACAAAGACCAGCATTACTCATAAATTCGGTTATACTGACGATATCATTAAAATTTCCATCTCCGTCTAATAAGTAAATTACTGGGTAACGTCCTTTACCGGTATTTTCATTTCCTCTATTGCTGTTTGGAATATGAATCCAAACTTTACGCTGTTCACCTAATATTTTTGATGCTGAGATTTTTTCAAACCCACTGGTAAAAGGACTGTTTTCCTGTGCTTTGGCACAAAAGGAAAAAAGTAATATAGCAAGAGAATAAAAAAATGTTTTCATAGAATTTTTAAAGTTTGGTTTAAAGATTGCCTGTCCACAGATATGAGCATTGATGTTTTAATGTGTCAAAGGACGTGCTTTATTATTGTAGTAGGAGAAATAATATACCAAAGGACCTGATTTGTCTCGCAAATACGCTGGAATGTGTGTTGAGGTGTTAGGAACTTCGCCTTGAACATCATTTCACTTGAAGGTGAACGGAATTGTCAAATAGGGTTGCGTACAACGTTCAGGGCTTGCTGCTGTGGGGGATTGTTGCTGTGTCTGCCCCGGCTGCAAAACCCAATTAAAGAAACGAATTTTTATTTTAAATGTAAAACCGATTAGTAAACGGTCAAGCCTATAGCCAAAGCTGAATAGAGGAGTAATGCTGGGATTTCCTTCCGTCCACCCCCATAGCAGCAAACCATATGTTGTGTGCTGTTTGGTTAGTTCGCTCCATCTTCTATTGGATTGGGATTTAACTTAAATATTTGAGCTTTCGAATTAAAATACACATTTAAATGTCCGCCCATTCTTCCAATGTCATTCCAAATGCTTAGTTGCTTTGTCTTTGCGCTTGTTACTTCTACGTTATCATATATAATCGTCCTTACATTTCCTGTTTTACTTTCAATTTTCGAAAAGTCAAGTATTTGAAAAAGTAAATTATCCCTTTTGCGAATAATTTTAAGCTTATCCATTTGAGCTTTATTTTCCCCAGCTATTTTTGAGTAGACTCCAATGAAATAGAAGTCGGGTAAGGAATTAGCTTGTAAAATTTCAATATCTGCCGATTGATTTTCATCTAAAGTATCTATTAGTTTTGAAACATAATTTAAGCGCAAAGGCATTGATTTATTTGTTGAAAGATTCGTCCAAATCCCATTGCATTCATTTTCGGAAAATTCAAACTTAAATACTGCAGAATACTTTTTATTAATAATTTCGTACAACAATATTTTTTTGTCTTTGAAATTAAATTTACCCTCAAGTCTTATTGGACTATTTTGATTGTCGTATTTATAAACGCCAATGATATTGAGATCCTTTTTGTCTTTTTCTCCAAAATAACCATCTTTAACCTGGATAGAAAGACTAATTGAATTTGTGTTAATTGAGCCTTTGAAATTATAACATTCATACCAACCTGCATAGGCATTTGCCATACTAAGTGCTAGGCAAAATGATGAAATGGTCAATGTTCGTTTTGTCATAATGAAGGCTATGAAAAATAGCACACAACGTTCAGGGCTTGCTGCTGTGGGGGATTGTTGCTGTGTCCGCCCCGGCTGCAAAACCCAATTAAAGAAACGAATTTTTATTTTAAAAGTAAAACCTGTTAATTAACGGTCAACCCCATGGCCAAAGTTGAATAGGGGAGTAATGCCTGGATTCCCTTCCGTCCGCCCCCATAGCAGCAAACCCAATGTTGGCTGCTGTACGTTCTATTGCTGTTGAAGCCTAACTGATGAACAATTGTCAGGATCTCCAAAATCTATTAAGATATAATACTTATTCTCTTTTTTAAAAAGTCTAAAGGCTGAGGGAAGCATTATTTCTTTTTGGTCAAAGACGATATTAGTATTGATATTAGTCGTACCTGATCCAGAATTTGCCGTCCAAGTCCCTGAGCCGTTAATAAGATCAATCTCCGATTTGTCCCAGCTACCAAAAGTGCTTTTCGGGAATTTATTTAATATAATCTTTCCGTCGACACTAATAACAAGAAATGTACTGTCAGAATGTGAATACTCTTTGAAATCTTGTTTTGTGAATCTGTCGGGTTTGTAGATGCCTGCTATCAATGATGGATTTGGAGGTCGTCTAACTTTGTCAAGATCTGATGACGAACTGCAAGGAATATAGTTGCATCCTAATTGTAATAAGCAAATTGTAAAAAGGGTAAAGGGCCAAACTTTCATTAATTAGGATGGTTAAGTAGTATAGCAGCCAACGTGGCAGGCTTGCTGCTGTGGGGGATCGTTGCTGTGTCCGCCCGGCACGAAACCTGATTAAAGGAACAAATTTTTATTTTAAACGTAAAACCGATTAGTTAACGGTCAACCCCATAGCTAAAGTTGAATAGGGGAGTAATGCCTGGATCTCCTTCCGTCTGCCCCCATGGCAGCAAACCACATGTTGTAGGCAGTTTATTTTAGCCTCCCGCATTTATCCTCATTCCGTAAAATTTATTTGTTGTCAGATTTATGTATAAATTGAAATACATGTTTTCTCCATCAGCAATATCTACCAATATATATTTTGGCGTGTTTTCCAAATTATTTAGATCAGCACTAAAGCAGTTAATCCAGACAATTTTCTCACCATTCTTGTTTATAACAGGGAATAACTGTTTAAAGTAAAAGTTGTTTTTAAGGTCGACGAGCCTTTCTCGTTTTACTACTTTATTTTCATTCTTGTCTTTAAATATTGAATCGATATTTCTGGAAGTCTCAAAATTATACTTTGAAACCGCCTTAAAGAACAATTTTTCAACCTCTTTAATTTCTTTTTGTGAGAGAGGTGTGTCAATTGATGATGAGTCTAGATGCCATGGTTTTATTTTTTTGTAAGAAAGTACTGAATATTTGCTTGTATCTATAAAAGAATTGTCAATACCACTATTATTTTGTTGCGCTGTGCAAAGTGATGTCGAAATTGTGAAGATGATAAATATTAAAACTCGCTTCATAGAAGAGGTTGATTAAAATTGCCTACAACGGGCAGGTATTTGCGAAGGCTGGGAAATAGTCTTCCGTCTGCCCGGCTACCTGAAGCTAAATTTATAAATAAAAGTTGATGATTTGCACATAGCTAAATTAATAACGTCCTGCCCGATATGAAGCCAAATTGAAAAACAAAAAGTTGAAGCACGGCTTCCGTCCGCCCAGCTTTTGCAAATACCAATGTTAGCTGCAGTTTTAATCGGCTATGATTGTCGATTCTCCAATTGTCAGTTTCCTCTTTACTTTTTTTAATAAGACTCTCATTGTATAATTGCCGGGATTTAATTTTTCTTGAGTTTTGCTTCTGTCAACAATAAAATGGAGTATTGCTCCTGCTCCGCTCATCCCTATGTTATTAAATCGAACAATAGATATTTCAAATGTAGGGTTGTTATAAATTGGTGGAATTTTGAAGTAACAGGTCGTGTCATTTGGTTTAATACCGGGGTACTTAACTTCCCCGCTGTCGGTATAAATTTTTAAACTTGATATTCCAAATTTTCCAGCGTTAATGATCCTTAAATTTATTTGCCCCCTTGATGTGTCACATTTTGGTTTTTTGCTCGAATACTCCAAATTGTAAATTGTTCTTGTGCAGGATAGCATTGCTAAAAGAGAAATTATATTAATTAATAAGGGAAGGCTGAAAAAATGTTTCATAGTAAGGAGATGCATAATAAAGGAAGTTTGCATAATTGCAGCTAACGTGGAAGCATTGCTGAAGTAGGGGCATTCCAGATCGTCGGCCTGGTTAAAGATACAAAGTTCAATAGCATTACCAATGTTCACTGAGTTCCTTCCGCCCCTATTTTAGCAATGCTATGTTATGC
>Ga0209023_10002739_pt1 | contig 21640 bp, 23 predicted proteins | sample LakOneMetagenome_FD_187468 | JGI IMG/M metagenome (GOLD analysis project Ga0209023, IMG submission 187468) | Freshwater and sediment microbial communities from Lake Erie, Canada (SPAdes) (version 2) | ecosystem: Environmental > Aquatic > Freshwater > Lentic | place: Lake Erie, Canada...
GGCGCCCGAAGGCGCCGCATCTCCATCAGTGAAACCGAAACTCTGTACCAACAGTCCGTATCTCGGCCGGACGGATCAGCCTCTCATGGCCGATGCGCACCGAGAATAGCGGCCCGTCGAGCTTCTCGCGCCAGAAGGTCAGGAATTTCTTGAGCACGGGGAAATGCGGGGCGGCGTCGTAGTCCTGCCAGATGTAGCTCTGCAGGAACGTTGGATGGTCTGGCATGCGATACAGGATTTCCGCCGTCGTCAGACCCCAACCGGCCAGTTGCCGCAGGAAATCGTCCGATACGCGACCCGTGCGGCCCATACCAGCAGCAGGTACGTTCGCGGCCTCAACGCGCAATTTCTCGACCATATCGCCCTCACATAATTGATCGACCCTTCCGTTCGCGATCCGCGCTTCTACATGCGGAGCCGCCACAGCCCCGATTGCAGACCTGTTTCTTTGCCACAGGGTTAACGCGGCGCGGGCGCAGAGGCGAAAAAGCAAGAGGGGCGCCAGCTTGCGACCTGAATATTGCACAAACGCACATTTAAATTTACTTATCCGCAATTTTGCACGAGCGCGTTCAGCAGTATAGAGCGCGCAAAGGAGTTAGTTATGATTGATAACAAAACCGCCCCCTATGCAGCCCTCGTGCTCCGCCTGGCCACGGGCGCGGCCTTTCTTGCCCACGCATATCTGAAGGCATTCGTCTTCGGCATGGCCGGCGCAGGCAAATATTTCGCCTCTCTGGGCCTGCCGGACTGGTTCGTCTACCCGATCCTCGCGCTCGAAGTCTGCGGCGGCTTGGCCCTGATTGCGGGTGTTCTGGTGCGATGGGTGGCAATACCGCTGCTCGTCGAACTGCTGGCGACCATCGTTCTGGTCCACGGCGCCAACGGCTGGCCGGCGTCGGCAAAAGGCGGCGGGTGGGAATTCCCGGCGCTCTGGGCTTCCGCGATGCTGGCGCTCACGCTGCTCGGCGATGGCGCGTTCGCGCTCTTCCCGTCATCGCGTCTGCGCGGTCGCTAAGCGAAAATGCTGCGGCGACGCTCTGGTCGCCGCAGCATCCAATCTTATGCCGCCATGCGATTGGCGGAAGTCGTCGCGAGTTTCGTGAGAAGCGCGTCCGCCTTGTGCTCTTCCTGCAGATTGGCGTCGAGCAGCTTGGCCGCATCGGGCATCTTCAGCAGCGTCGCCCAGGTCTTGAGCGTGCCGTAGCGGGCGATCTCGTAGTGCTCGACCGCATTGCCCGCCGAAATCAGGCCTGCGTCGATCGCGGGCGATTCCGAGAATTCCTCGATGATTTCCTCGCCCTCTTCCAGCAGCCCCTGGATCGCTTCGCAAGTCTTGCCCTGCGCGCGCTTGCCGAGAATTTCGAACACCTGCTGCAGGCGCTCGATCTGGCCATGCGTCTCCTGCAAATGGCTTTCGAACGCCGTGCGCAACTCGTCCGACTCGGCCGCCTTGGCCATTTTCGGCAGCGCCTTCACGATCTGGCGCTCGGCGTAATAAATGTCCTTGAGCGTCTCGAGGAACAGATCCTCGAGCATCTTCTGCTTAGCCATGGGTAACCCTCCGTGCATGATGATTGCAGGGGGCCGAACGCGCGCGGATCGCGCAAGTTGCGCGTTGCGCGAAATTAATCGCCGCCACGACCGCCCGGGAAAAGCAGCGCTTCCGGCGTATCCACATCGAAGGCCGCGCCGGAATCGGCGACTGCAATCTCCCCCACACGCAGCTCCGGCCGCATCAAAAGCCGCCGCGCGCCTTCATCGCCCGCGAGATTCGTCGCCGCTGCAAAAAGCCGTCGCGACAGCAAGACTGGATTGCCGCGCCTGCCGTCCATGACAGGTGCGACGGCGTCGACCGACGGATCGCTTTCGAACGCCGCGATCAGTTTTTGCGCCAGCGCAGCCGTCACGCGCGGCATGTCGCCCAGAAAGACGAGCGCCGCCGCGCTTGTGTCGGGCACGGCGGCGATCCCCGCCTTCAGCGACGAGGCAATGCCGCTCGCAAAATCGGGATTGCGCGCCTCGCGCACATCGAGCCCCGTCAGCGCCGCCATCACCTGTTCGCGGGCATGGCCGGTGACGACGATGACGGGCGCTACGCCAGAACCAAGCCCCGCCTCGACCGCAAGCCGCACAAGCGGCGCGCCGTCGATCTCCGCTACGAGTTTCGTGACGCCTTCCGCGCCGCCGGAGAAGCGCGTGGAGCGGCCGGCGGCCAGAACGATGGCTGCGACCTCAGCCATCCTCGCTCTCGTCCGCTGCGCCGCCCGCGCGCGGCTGCGGGCGCGACACGATTTCCATCAACAGCCCGCCGGCGCCAAGCCGCCGGATATCGGCAGACGTCACAGGCAAACCCGCCAGCAAGCGCTGCAACACCCAGTCGAAACCATTTTCCTTCGGGCTGCGCGCGCAGCCCGGCGCGCCGAGGATCGGCCGCCCCGCCGCCGTCGCGCCGATCAGCAGCAGATTGCCGGGATCGACTGGCATGCCGAAATGCTCGATGCGCCCGCCCGCCGCCTCCACCGAAGCCGGGATCACGTCGCGCCGGTCGGTAATGGCCGATGCGCCGAACACGATGACGAGATCGGCGCCGGGCGTCGCGCGCACAATGGCGGGTGCGAGATCATCCGTCTGATGCTCGACGCGCTCGTGCGAGACGATCTCCGCGCCCGCCGGCGCTAGCCGTTCTGAGAGCACGCGCGCGGTTTTGTCGATTGTCGCCGGCTTGAGGCCGGGCAACAGCGTCGAGATCATCGCGACCTTCATCGGCTTGAAGGGCGAGATCGACAACCGCGCCGCGCCAGCAAGCGCGAGCGCGGCATCGAGTTGCGCGCGCGCGACGGCGAAGGGAATGATCTTGACGGTCGCCACCATCTCGCCTTCGACGACAGCGCGCAGCGGCGGCAGCGTGGCGAAGGTAATGGATTCGTCGAGCGCATTGACCGCATCGATCGCGGCCGCATCAGTCACGAGCACGCCCGCGCGCGTCGCAAAGATGTTGCAACGGCCGGTGAACGGCGGATCGATCCGCAGGTTCGCGCCGGTCAGCGCATTGGCCAGCAATTGGGCCGCTTGGCCTTCGCCGATGTCGCCATCTTCGAGTTGCGCGACAGTCACTTCTTCGACGCCCGCCGCACGCAGCGCGGCGATCTCCGCTGCGCCCACGACATCGCCTTTCTTCAGCGTCAGGCCGGGACGCCGTACCGCATGCGCTATGACGCCGCCAGCGGCCTCGTCGATGGGAACAGGTCCAAACTTCACGCCGCTTTCTCTTTCTCGGACCGTAGCGGCTTCTTGCGAAGCGAGAGAACGATTTCGGCCAGCACGGATACAGCGATTTCGGCTGGGCTGACCGCCCCGATGTCGAGACCAATCGGCGCATGGATGCGGCCGATCTGCTCCGCCGGGAAACCCGCCGCCATCAGCCGCTCGACGCGCTTGGCGTGCGTCTTCTTCGAGCCGAGCGCGCCGATGTAAAAGCAGTTCGCTTCCAGCGCGAGACGGAGCGCGGGATCGTCGATCTTGGGATCATGCGTCAGCGCGGCAATGCCGGTGTAGGCGTCGAGGCCAATCTCTGGGAGAACCTTGTCCGGCCATTCCGCGACTACGCGCACGTTGGGAAAACGCTCTTCGCTCGCGAAGGCCGTGCGCGGATCGACGATGGTGACGTCGAAATCGACCAGCCGCGCCATCTCAGCCAGCGCCTGGCTGACATGCACCGCGCCGATCACGACGAGCCGCGCGGGCGGCGCCTGCACGGTGAGAAAGTAGGTCTTGCCGTCCACCTCGACTGAGGCGCTTTTGCCCATGCGCAACTGCTTGTCGAGCGCCTCCGCCAGCGGATCGCCCGCAATATCGGCGGCGCGCACCAGACGCTGCGCGCCATCGGCGAGATCGGTCACGAGCACGGCGGCGCGCCGCGCGCGCCGCTCTTCGTTCAGGCTCTTGAGAATGTCGAGCTTCATTCAGTCGATCCTCTCGACATAGACTCGAATGCGTCCGCCGCAGGACAGCCCCACCCGCCAAGCGGTTTCGTCCGCCACGCCATATTCCAGCGTGCGCGGCTTGCCGTCGGCAATCACGTCCTGCGCTTCCGTCACCACGTCGCCTTCGACGCATCCGCCGGAAACCGAACCGAGAAAATGACCCTGATCGTCAATGACGAGATGGCTGCCGGTCGGGCGAGGCGCCGAACCCCAGGTCTCGACGACAGTGGCGAGGGCGACGCCGCGTCCGGCGCGCTTCCAGCTTTCGGCTTCAGCAAGAATGTCCTGTTCGGTTGCGAGCATGTTTCCACTCCACGAGTTTGCTCCCTCTCCCCGTGAAACGGGGAGAGGGAGCGCATCACGCCGCCCGCAGCCACTTGCGCGGATCGGTCGACGCCGTTCCCTTCTCCAGAGCCAGCGCCGCAACGAGATCGGCCATCGACGCCAGATTGTGGATCGGTCTGAATTCGTCGACATGCGGCAGCATGGTGCGCACGCCCGACGCCTTCGCCTGGAACTCCGAATAGCGCAGCAGCGGATTGACCCAGATGAGGCGGCGGCAGGACTTATGTAGGCGCTCCATCTCCGTGCTCAACTGGTCCAGATGATCGCGCTCGAGCCCATCGGTGAAGAGCACGCAGATCGCGCCCTGCCCCAGCACGCGGCGCGACCATTCGCGGTTGAACGCATGCAGCGAAGCGCCGATGCGCGTGCCGCCGGACCAGTCCTTCACGCCCGCCGATGTCTCGGCCAGGGCCTCGTCGACATCCTTGTGCCGCAGTGCGCGCGTGACGTTGGTCAGCCGCGTGCCGAACAGGAACGTGTGCACGCGCCGCCGCTGGTCGGTCAGCTGATGCAGGAAGTGCAGGAAGATGCGCGTGTAGTCGCTCATCGAGCCCGATATGTCGCAGATGGCGACGATCGGCGCATAGCGTTCGGCATGAGCGCGGAAGGCGAGCTCGATCGCGCCGCCCGCACGCAGCGACTTGCGGAAGGTGCCGCGCGGATCGATGCGCGCGCCATGCGCATCCGGCTTCCAGCGCCTGAGCTTCATCTTCTCCGACGGCATGCGCAGTCGCGCGATGACCGCGCGCGCCTGTGCGATTTCCGCCGCGCTCATTTGCGCAAAATCCTTGGCCTGCAGCACTTCCGAGGCCGACATGGTGAAGCGCGCGTCGACCTCCACTTGCTCCTTCGGCTTTTCCTGCGGCTTGTGCTTGTACAGCGCATCGGCCACGCGAGACGCGCCTGCGTCCGGCTTCTTCGGCTCGGACGGGTCCTTCGCTTGCGGCGACATCATCGCGATCAGCTTCTCGATGAAGCCGCGCTTGCGCCAGAAGATCGCAAACGCCTGATCGAAGATGATCGTGTGCTCGTGCTTCTTGACGAACACGGCATGCAGCGTGGCGTAGAAATCCTGTTTCGTGCCGATGCCGGCGGCCTCCACCGCCTCGATCGCGTCGATCACGCTGCGCGGCCCGACCGGCAGGCCGGCGTCACGCAGGGCGCGGGCAAAATAGAGGATATTGTCTGCAAGCCTGCCGGTCGCCGCTGGCGCGGTGGCGGCAAAAGGATTGGAGCTTCTGCGGTCCTCCATCACTCCCCGTCCGGCGTCATCGCCATCACTTTGTCGAGCGTGCGATTGGCCCTGAAGATGCAGCGCATTTTTTTGATGCCTTCGGCGCCCTTGTCGATCGTGCCGTCGATGGTGAAGCCGCCGCGCTTGGCCTTGGCGACCGTCGCGCTCACCGTAACCTTTGCGGCCTCCACCTGGTAGACTTTTGCGGTCTCCGCCTTGCAGACATCGCGCAACGCTTCGTTGGAGCCGCCGGCGCTCGCACCCGCACCCGCTGGCGGCTTGTCGAACTCGATCGACAGCGCGTAACGGCAGCTCTCCTTGCGTCGCGCAGCGCTGCGCATCAGGTAGACGTCGAGCTGGTAATTGCCTTTCGCGGCGACATTCTTGCTGAATTCATTGCCCGCAGACGAGCCGATATGCTCGGCCTCGCTGGCGCCGTTCGCCGTCGCGTTGAAATAGCAGGCGCCGTTGGACGGCTTGAACAGCATCTGGAATGTCTGGCCCGCATCCACGGCAAGCGAATAGCGCGCGGTCGCATAGCCCTTCACCACGCCTTTCAGCACGGTCGTCCGCGCACCGGGCGCGAACTTCACGGGCTTGGCGGGCGCATCACCGGCGGCGAAGGCCGGCGCCGCCAGCATCGTGACCGCAAGAGCTATCGGCAGGGTCTTCATACGCGCGCCTTCATGTCTGCGGCGACCTCGTTGACGAGTTCGGTCGCCTTGGTTTGGTCAATGCGGGCAATATCGTCCTGATATTTGAGCAGTACGCCGAGCGTATCCGTCACCAGATTGGGATCGAGCGCGACGGAATCGAGTTCGGTCAATGCGGACGCCCAATCGAGCGTCTCGGCGACTCCAGGCGATTTGAAAAGATCGAGCTGGCGCAGCCTCTGCACGAACAGAACCAGCGCCTCCGTCAGTTTCTGCGGCGCGTCCGGCGCACGCGCGCGCACAATCTCGATTTCTCGCGCGGCGTCCGGGTAGCCGACCCAATGATAGAGGCAGCGGCGCTTCAGTGCGTCGTGGATTTCGCGCGTGCGGTTGGAGGTGATGATCACGATCGGCGGATGCTCGGCTTTGATCGTGCCGAGTTCGGGAATCGTGATCTGGAAATCCGACAGGATTTCCAGCAGGAAGGCTTCGAAAGCCTCGTCGGTGCGATCGAGTTCATCGATCAGCAGGACCGGCGGCCCTTCCACCGCCGGCTCCAGCGCTTTCAGCAGCGGCCGCTCGATCAGATAGCGACGCGAGAAAATGTCGTGCTCGATCTGTGCGCGGTCATGATCGCCGGCGGCTTCCGCGAGCCGGATCGCCATCATCTGCTGCGCATAGTTCCACTCGTAGACGGCGGCGGCCGCGTCCAGCCCCTCGTAGCATTGCAGGCGGATCAGCCTGCGGCCGAGCGTCTGCGACAGGACTTTTGCGATCTCGGTCTTGCCGACGCCCGCCTCGCCCTCGAGGAACAGCGGGCGCCCGAGGCGCAGCGACAGGAAGAGGACGGTCGCAAGCGAACGGTCGGCCACATAATCGGCCGAGCGCAGGAGCTCCAGAGTCGCGTCGATGGATTGGGGCAGTGCTGCGGGCCCGGCGTTTGCAGCCATACTTCGGTTTCTCCTCGAGCGCGCCTGCGCGTGCAGCGAATATAGCGCGTCGCGCGGCCAGCGGCAGGGCGCCAAAGTACACGTCCGCCCGCGGAATGGGACCCATGCGCGCGCAAGGGCCGCAAGCCCCGCCTCTTGCGGACGAAAATGCGCACGCTAGTCTGCGCAGCCTTAGGAAATAAGCGTGCGGGAGCCGGCCATGGCCGAAATGAAGATTGGCGATGAAACCTTCAATGTCGAAGTGGAGGGGCCGGAGAATGCGCCGGTTCTGATGATTTCGAACTCGCTGGGGTCCAACCTGCATATGTGGGACGACCAGATTCCCGCGCTGTCCAAGCATTTCCGCATCATCCGCTACGATTCGCGCGGCCATGGGAAAAGCGCGGCGCCGGCAGGCCCCTATTCGCTGGAACAGCTCGGCCACGACGCTCTCGCCATTCTCGACGCGCTGGGCGTGAAGAAGGCGCACTGGATGGGCCTGTCCAAGGGCGGCGCGGTCGGCCAGTGGCTGCTGTTGAACGCCCCTGAGCGGATCGAGCGCGCGGTCCTGGCCAATACGGCCTCGCAATTCGGGTCCGCCGACGCATGGAACGACCGGCTGCGCATCGTGCGCGAACAGGGCATGGCCGGGCTGGTGCAGGCGGTCATCGACCGTTGGTTCACCAAGGAATTCCAGCAGAAGGCGCCCGAGGCCATCGCACGCATCAAGGCCGGCTTCGAAAAGACGCCCGCCGACGGCTATGCCGCCTGCATGGCGGCGCTGCGCGACCTCGACTTGCGGGACGCCATACGCAACATCCGCAATCAGGTGCTGGTCATCGTCGGCAAGAGCGATCCGGCGACGCCGCCGGAAGCCGGCAAGGCGATCGCCGACGCCATTCCGGGCGCGCGGTTGGTGGCGCTGGACGCCGCGCATCTGTCGAACATCGAAGCGAAGGACGCCTTCAACAAGGCAGTCATCGACTTCCTGACCGCGCCGGCAAAAGCCGCCCGGCCCAGTTCCTTCCCGCGCCGCAAGCAATCGGCCAAGAAGCCGGTGAAGAAGGCCGCCAAGGCCCGCCCCGCCGCCCGCGCGGCCAAGAAAGCGGTGAAGAAGGCAGCGAAAAAGGCCGTGAAGAAAACCGCCAAAAAGGCCTCGAAGAGGACTGTGAAGAAAGCCGCAAAGGCGACGCCCAGGAAGGCCCCAAAGACGAAGGCGGCGCCGAAAAAGGCGGCGAAGAAGACGGCGGGCAAGGTCGCCAAGAAAGCCGTGAAGAAGAGCGCGGCCAAGGCGCCGAAGAAGGCTGCCAAAAAGGCCGGCAAGAAATCGAAGAAGTAGTAGCGGATACGGGCGGCCCCGCGCCGCCCGCCTATCCCCAGCGGATAATGGCGAGCACGAGCACGGCGAGCCACAGCGTTTCGGCCACCATCAAGCCGATCGGCTTCCAGCCGACCGCGGCGAGCTTCTGGAACGACGTCTTCATGCCGAGCGCGGCGATGGCGACGACAAGGCACCAGCGCGAGGCCTCGTTGGCCGCAGCCAGCGCAAAACCCGGCAGCGCGCCAAAGCTGTTCAGCACCACCAGCGCCGCGAAGGCGACGAGGAAGAAGGGAAAGCTGACCTTCGCCCCGCTCTTTCCGTCCCGCGCGGCACGGCTGACGACGAAGGCGATGCCGAACACCACCGGCAGCAGCATGGCGACGCGCAGCAGTTTCACATAGGTCGCGACATCGCCCGTCGTCGTCGAGATCGAATAGCCGGCGCCGACGACCTGCGCGACGTCGTGGATGGTCGCGCCCAGAAAAACGCCCGCCAGATTATTGTCGAAGCCGAGCCCGACCGCGATCACAGGGTAGATCACCATCGCGACGGTCGACAGCAGCGTCACGGTCACGACGGTCAGGATCGTGTCGCGCTCGCTCTCGGCCGTGCGCGGCAGGACCGAGGCGATGGCGAGCGCGGCCGAGGCGCCGCAGATGGCGACGGAGCCGCCCGACAGGACGCCGAAAGTCGCCCGCAACTTGAGCCAGCGCGCAGCGAGATAGCCGATGCCGATCGTGGTGGCGATGCCGCAGACCACAATGAGGATAGGCTGCGCGCCGAGGCCGAAAATCTGATGCGCCGTGATCCGCGCGCCAAGCAACGCGACGCCGAAGCGCAGGATCGCCTTGGACGAGAATTCGATGCCGGAGACGCAGCGGCCGTCTTCATGCAGGAAATGGAAGGCCATGCCGATCAGCAGTGCAAACAGCATGACCGGGGCATTGTAGTGCTGCGCGAGCCAGCTCGAGGCCAGCGCGATCACGCCGGCGACGAGCACGCCGGGATAGATGCGCGCGAACGAGGCGCGCAGGTCGCGCGACGGCGGCGCAGGCGGCGCAAGCACGAGCCCTTCCATGCCGTCGTAGGACTGAAAGAGCGCCTGCGCGCTGGCGCTGTCGGTGTCGAAATCCGAATCCATGCGGCCAGTCGAGCCGAAAGCGGGAGAAAGCGCCAGCGCGGGATGCGCATGGGCGTCAGACGCGTCGCTGCAAGCTGCGTCCGGGCCAAAGCAGAACCGGCGGAGACTTGCCCCGCCGGTCTGATGTTTAGGCCTTGATGTAGGGGCAGCCGCCCTTGTCCAGCGGACGCCAGGCGTCTTCGGGCTTCACCGTGCCGGTCACCTTGAACCAGTCCCAGTCGCCCTTCGATTCGGACGGCGCCTTGGTGGTCAGCAGGTACATGGTGTGGATGTGGCGGCCATCGGCGCGGATCGATCCCTTTCCGAACAACGGATCGTCGGTCGGGATCGCCTTCATGGCGTCCACAAGCTTGAGACCGTCGGCGCCGCTCTTGGTCTGCGCCAGCGCCTTCATGATGTGCAGCGTGGCGGCGTACATGCCCGCATGCATGTCGTTGGGCTTGGCCTTCTGCTGGTGCAGGGCCTGGTAGCGGTTGGCGAAGGCGCGGGTGCCGTCGTTCTGATCCCAGTAGAAGCCCTTGCAGACTGTGACGTTCTGCACGGCAGCAAGCCCCAGCGAGGGCAGGTTGGTGACGTCGAGGATGAGCGCCGCCAGCTTCTGCTTCTTGAGGCCAAATTCCGCCGCCTGCTTCAGCGACTGCACGAGATCGCCGCCAGCATTGGCGAAGCCGATCACATCGGCGCCCGAGGCCTGCGCCTGTAGCAGGAAGGACGAGAAATCCGCCGTGTTGACAGGATGGCGCGCCGTGCCGAGAACCTTGCCGCCTGCGGCGACGACAGCGTTCGCGCAGTTGGTCTCGAGGTCCTTGCCGAAGGCATAGTCGGCGGTCACGAAGAACCAGGTCTTCGCGCCCTCGCCTGTCAGCGCCTTGCCCAGCGAATTGCCGAGCACATAGGTGTCGTAAGTCCAGTGCACGAAATTCTTCGAGCACATCGGGCCGGTCATCACCGAGGAGCCAGCGCCCGAGGCGACGACGGCCTTGTTCTTTTCATTCGCCACCGCGAGCACGGCGAGCGCAACCGCCGAATTCGGCAGGTCCATCACGACGTCCACGCCCTCGGTGTCGAACCATTTGCGGGCGATGCCGGCGCCGACGTCAGGCTTGTTCTGGTGGTCGGCAATGATGGTCTCGACCTGCACGCCGAGCTTGGAGGCCCAGTCGGAGATCGCCATGTCCGCCGCGATCTTGGAGCCGAGGCCCTGATCGCCCGAGTAGGGGCCCGAAAGATCGTTCATGATGCCGATCTTCAGCGGCTTGCCCTGCGCGGCCAGGCGCGACGGAAGAATGCTGGCGGCAGCGCCAAAAGCGGTCGTGCCTGCAAGAAAATGTCTACGATCCATGTTTCGCTCCCTCGGCTTGGATTCGTTCGTCTCGTTCCTGGAAGAACACTGTCGGACGCCGCGCCTGCTTCGCCCGCCTGAAGGGCGGTTTCGGCAGAGGCTAGCAGCCGCCGGGTCGCTCGACCAGCAGCGGCAATGCACGCGTCAGACGGCTGTTTTCTGCGTTCCTCCGTTCGGTCTTGGCGCCGAATAGGTATGGAGCATAACATTTTTTGGGCCGAGCGCAATAGGGCCGCTGCGCCCACGCGATTTTCCCCCAGAAAACCAAAGGTCGATTTGCGGCGCGGCATGGCGCTTGCTAGCTTGCCCGACATCCGCCGCGCGGCGATTCCGCCCCTTTTTCAGGCGCGCAACAGGGACAGAACCGACGCATGGAAGTGTTCCTGCAGCAGCTCATCAACGGGCTGACGCTCGGGTCGATCTACGGGCTCATCGCCATCGGCTATACGATGGTGTTCGGCATCATCGGCATGGTCAATTTCGCCCACGGCGATGTCTTCATGCTGTCCGCCTTCATCGCGCTGATCCTGTTCCTGGCGCTGCAGCAGTTTCTCGGCATCGATGCGCTGGGCGCTTCCTTCGTGCTCGTCATGATCGTCTCGATGGCGCTGACGGGCCTGTGGAACTTCGTGATCGAGCGCCTGGCCTACCGGCGCCTGCGCGGCTCGTTCCGGCTGGCGCCGCTGATCTCGGCGATCGGCATGTCGATCTTCCTGTCGAATTTCGTCTATGTCGCGCAGGGGCCGCGCAACAAATCCGCACCGCCCATGTTCGGCGACGTCATCAAGCTGACCAGCGGCGGCGCCTATGACGTGACGCTCTCCTACAAGCAGATCCTGATCGTGGTCGTGACGACGGTCCTGCTGGCCGTCTTCTGGTTTATCGTGCAAAAGACATCGCTGGGTCGTGCGCAAAGAGCCTGCGAGCAGGATGCGAAAATGGCGGCGCTGCTCGGCGTCGACGTCAATCGCACGATCGCCGCGACCTTCGTCATCGGCGCCGCGCTCGCCGCCGTCGCGGGCGTTCTCTATATGCTCTATTACGGCGTCGTGAACGCCGCCGACGGCTTCGTGCCCGGCGTGAAGGCCTTCACCGCAGCCGTTCTCGGCGGCATCGGCTCCATCCCCGGCGCCGTGCTCGGCGGCCTGCTGATCGGGCTGATCGAGACCTTCTGGTCGGCCTACTTCTCCGCCGACTACAAGGACGTCGCCGCCTTCTCCATTCTCGCCATCACGCTGATCTTCATGCCGACCGGGCTTCTGGGCCGGCCGGAAGTGGAGAAGGTGTGATGGCGACGCTCGTCAACTCGGGTCCCTTCATCCTGAGGAGCCTGCGCAGCAGGCGTCGCGAAGGATGGCCGCAATCCACATGCTTCGAGACACGCCCTGAAGGCGCTCCTCAGCATGAAGGCTGTGGAAGCGGCACGCATGGCTGACAGCGCCCGAGCTTCCTCTCTGCAAGGCGCGCTCGCCGACGCCGCGCGCTATGGCCTGATCGCGGCGGCGCTCGCCTTCCCCATCCTGGCGCTGCGCGCCGAGCCTGACTTTTCCAACAAATTGGTGCTGGAGCCGCGCTGGTCGTGGATGCTGTTTGCAGCGCTCGCCGCCTTCGCGATCCGCCTAGCCTTCGCACTGGCGCCGGCCCGCACAGCAAAGCCGAAACCGGCGGCGGCGGAAGCGCCCTCCGCCGGCGCCCGGACGGCGACGAAAGCCTTCGCCGCCTTCGGCCTCGGCATCATCGTCGCATGGCCGCTGCTCGTGCTCGCAACGCTCGGCCCTTCCGGCGCGCTGAAGTGGATCGACAATTACGGCATCCAGATCCTGATTTACGTCATGCTCGGCTGGGGTCTCAACATCGTCGTCGGTCTCGCAGGGCTCCTCGACCTCGGCTACGTGGCCTTCTACGCGGTGGGCGCCTACGCCTACGCGCTGCTGGCGACCAACTACGGCGTCTCGTTCTGGCTCTGCCTGCCGCTCGCGGGCATTCTGGCTGCCTTCTGGGGTATTCTCCTCGGGTTCCCGGTTCTAAGGTTGCGTGGAGACTATCTCGCCATTGTCACGCTCGCCTTCGGCGAAATCATCCGCATCGTCCTCGTCAATTTCTCGGTCCTGACCAATGGCGACGCCGGCATCGCCTCCATCCCGCGTGTGACGTTCTTCGGCCTGCCATTCACCGCCGGCCCCAAAGGATTTGCAGCCTTCTTCGACATTCCCTTCTCGCCGATCCATCGCGTCGTCTTTCTTTACTATCTGATCCTGGCGCTGGCGCTGGTCACCAATCTGGTGACGCTTCGCCTGCGCCGCCTGCCGATCGGCCGCGCATGGGAAGCCTTGCGTGAAGACGAGATCGCCTGCCGCTCGCTCGGCCTCGACACGACCAGGATCAAACTGACCGCCTTCTCGCTCGGCGCCATGTTCGGCGGTTTCGCCGGCGCCTTCTTCGCCGTGCGCCAAGGCTTCGTCTCGCCATCCAGCTTCAACTTCGTGGAAAGCGCGACGATCCTGGCCATCGTGGTGCTCGGCGGGCGCGGCTCGCAGATCGGCGTGGCGGCAGCTGCGATCGCCATCGTCGGCGGCTCGGAACTGCTGCGCGAACTCGACTTTTTGAAGCAAGTCTTCGGTCAGAATTTCGATCCGACGCAATACCGCATGCTGCTCGTCGGCCTCGCCATGGTCGTGATGATGAACTGGCGCCCGCGCGGCTTCGTCTCATCACGCACCCCCACGATCTTTCTTGGGCAACGCAGGGCGATCTCTTCGGAACTCGTGCAAGAGGGGCGCGGGTGATGGCGGAACTCCAGCCATTGTCATCCCGGCCGAAGCTCAGCGGAGAGCCGGGATACAGAGGCCGCGAAGACTCTCGCTGGTTCCCGGATCGGCCTTTGGCCGTCCGGGATGACAGAACCGGAGCCGCGCGATGACGACGCTCCTGCGCGTTGAACATCTCTCCATGCGCTTTGGCGGCCTCACAGCCGTTGATGATCTGTCCTTCGACGTGCGTCGTGGCGACATCACCGCGCTGATCGGTCCCAACGGCGCGGGCAAGACCACCGTCTTCAACTGCATCACCGGCTTCTACAAGCCGACCGCCGGCCGTATTGCGTTGACGTCTGAAGCGGCGATCGACGACGTCGCGCTCGACGCGCTCACGCGCTCCGGCGTGCGCTGGGCCAAGGGCGTCTATCTGCTCGAGCGCATGCCCGACCACGAGATCGCGCGCCATGCGCGGGTCGCGCGCACCTTCCAGAACATTCGCCTCTTCGCCGGCATGACCGCGCTGGAAAATCTGATCGTCGCGCAACACCGTCCCATGATGCAGGCCTCGGGATATTCGATCCTGGGACTGATCGGCGCGCCGTCCTGGCGCGCGGCGGAGAACGCCGCGAAGGACAAGGCGCGCAGCTGGCTCGACCGCATCGGACTGACCGCGCGCGCCGACGATCCGGCCGGCGCCCTGCCCTATGGCGATCAACGCCGCCTCGAAATCGCGCGCGCCATGTGCGCCGATCCCGTCCTTCTGTGCCTTGATGAACCCGCCGCCGGTCTCAACCCCCGCGAATCCGCCGAGCTCAACGCATTGCTTCGGTCGATCCGCGCGGACGGAACGTCGCTGCTTCTGATCGAACACGACATGAGCGTGGTGATGGAAATTTCCGATCACGTCGTGGTGCTCGACTACGGCCGCAAGATCGCCGACGGCACGCCGTCCGCCATCCGCAGCGACGCCAGCGTCATCGCCGCTTACCTCGGCGTGCCGGATGAAGAAGTGGCGGCAGTCGAGCAGGAGATCGGCGCGTGACCGCCCTGCTCAGCCTCACCGGCGTTTCGGCCTGGTACGGCGCGATCGCGGCCCTGCGCAACGTCGACCTCACCGTGGAGGAAGGCGAGATCGTTACGCTGATCGGCGCCAACGGCGCCGGCAAGACGACTCTGATGATGACAATCTTCGGCGATCCCCGCGCGCGCGAAGGCCGCATCACCTTCGCCGGCCGCGACATCACCGAGATGCCGACGCACGAGATCGCGCGGCTCTCCATCGCGCAATCGCCGGAAGGCCGTCGCATCTTCCCCCGCATGACCGTCTACGAGAACCTGCAGATGGGCGCGGCGGTCGACAATTTCGCGCATTTTGAGAGCGATCTCGAACGCGCCTTCGCCATTTTCCCGCGGCTGAAGGAACGCATGAACCAGCGCGGCGGCACACTGTCGGGCGGCGAGCAGCAGATGCTGGCCATCGCCCGCGCGCTGATGAGCCGCCCCAAATTGCTGCTGCTCGACGAACCCTCGCTCGGCCTCGCCCCGCTGGTCGTCAAACAGATATTCGACACCGTGCGCGAGTTGAACGCGAAGGAAGGCCTCACTGTCTTCCTGGTGGAGCAGAACGCCTATCACGCACTCAAGCTCGCCCACCGCGGCTATGTCATGGTCAATGGCGCGATCGCCATGTCCGGAACCGGCGCAGCGCTGCTCGCCGACCCGCAGGTGCGCGCAGCCTATCTCGAGGGGGGCGCGCATTGACCGCGCTCATCCCCAACATCTGGACCTTCCTAGCCCTCACATTGATTCTGGGCGGCGCGGGCGCTTTCGTCACGGGACGCACCATGGCGCAGACCTGGCGCGAGCGGTGGAAGGCAGTCGCCTACATGGTCCCGCTCGCCGCCGCCGTCCGCTTCTTGCACTATGCCCTGTTCGAGGAGCCCTCGGACCTCATTCATGCCGCGCCGACCTTTATCCTGCTGACGGCCTTCGCACTTGCCGGTTTCGCCCATGCGCGCCGGCGGCAGATGCAGGCGCAATACCCATGGCTCGCTGGCCGTTGACGGCCGCGTGACAGCACGGACAAAACCCGCCAAACTCCCCGGCGCAGATTCAAGCTCGAACCCATAAAGGGCGGGCGAGAGGGGAGAACCATTGATGACACGCAAGCTTTTGTCCGGCGTCGCTTTTGCCGCCGTTCTGGCCATCGCCGCCCCCGCGGCCGCGCAGGTAAAATTGGGCGTCGGCGGCCCGATCACCGGTTCGGCGGCCGCCTTTGGCCAACAACTCAAGATGGGCGTGGAACAGGCCGTCGAGGACATCAACGCCGCTGGCGGCATCAACGGCAAGAAACTGTCCGTGCAGGTCGGCGACGACGCCTCCGATCCCAAGCAGGGCATTTCGGTCGCAAATAAATTCGTCGGCGACGGCGTCACTTGGGTGGTCGGCCACTTCAACTCGTCGGTTTCGATCCCGACCTCGGGCGTCTACCAGGAGAATGGCCTTCTCCAGATCACGCCGGCCTCGACAAATCCGAACCTGACCAATCCCGATCCCAAGACCGGCGAAAGCAAGTGGAACGTGTTCCGCACCTGCGGCCGCGACGACCAGCAGGGCGCGGTGGCGGCCGAATTCATCGCCAAGAACTACAAGGGCAAGAAGGTCGCCTTCATCCACGACAAGAAGGCCTACGGAAAGGGCCTGGTCGACGAGACGAAAAAGGCGATGAACAAGCTCGGCGTGACGGAAGTCGTCTACGACACGATCAATCCCGGCGAGAAGGATTATTCCGCCGTCGTCTCCAAGCTGAAGGCGGCCGGCGCCGATCTCGTCTATTACGGCGGCGAGCATACGGAAGCGGGCCTGATCGTGCGCCAGATGCGCGACCAGGGCATGCAGACCGTGCTCATGGGCGGCGACGGCATCGCCTCGGAAGAATATGCGCAAATCGCGGGGCCCGGCGCCGAGGGCACGCTGATGACCTTCCCGCCGGACCCGCGCCTCAACCCCGCGGCGGCGGATGTCGTGAAGCGTTTCGAGGCGAAGAAGTTCAACCCCGAGACTTACACGCTCTATTCCTATGCCGCGGTGCAGGTGATGCAGCAGGCCGCCACCGCCGCCAAGTCGAACGATCCGCAGGCGATGGCCAAATACATGCACTCCGGCGCGACCTTCAAGACCGTGGTCGGCGATATCTCCTACGACAAGAAGGGCGACGTCACGCGCGCCGATTATGTCGTCTATCGCTGGGTGAAGGGCGCCGACGGCAAGATCACCTACAAGCAGCTCTGAACGGACCTGCTGCAAGATTGAAGGGCGCGCCAAAAGCGCGCCCTCTCCATTTATGAAGATGCAAGCGCCAGCAGAGCGCTAGAGGGAGAGAAACAGATGAAGACGGCGACCATGCTTCTGGCCGCGGGCGCATTCGCGCTCGTCGCCACCACAGCCAGCGCGCAGAAGAAATACGATCCCGGCGCGAGCGACACGGAAGTCAAGATCGGCCAGACCGTTCCGCACTCCGGCCCCGGCTCGCTCTACGGCGTGATCGGTCGGGCGCAGGAGGCCTATTTCAAGGCGCTCAACGAAAAGGGCGGCATCAACGGCCGCAAGGTCGTCTTCATGACGCTGGACGACAGCTACAGCGCGCCCAAGACCGTGGAAGCGACGCGCAAGCTGGTCGAACAGGACGAAGTGCTGGCCATGTGGGGATCGCTCGGCACGGCCCCGCAATCGGCCGTGCAGAAATATCTCAACCAGAAGAAGATCCCGCAGCTGCATCTCAACACAGGCGCGGGCCGCTGGAACAATCCGAAGGAATTTCCCTGGACGACGCCGGGCCTGCCGCTCTACCCGACCGAAGGCGCGATCCACGCGCGCTATCTGGCTGGCGTGAAGCCAAACGCCAAGGTCGGCATTCTCTACCAGAACGACGAATTCGGCCGCGACTTCATGAATTCATTCAAGGCCGCGCTCGCTGCCGCCGGCAAGGCGCAGGTCGTGGCCGAAGCCGGTTACGAACTGACCGACGCAACCATCGACTCGCAGATGGTGAAGCTGCAATCCTCGGGCGCCGACACGCTGTTCAACATCTCCACCGGCAAGGCGACGTCGCAATCGATCAAGAAAATGGCGGAGATGGGCTGGAAGCCCATGCACCTGCTGGTCTCGACATCGGCCGGCCAGAGCATTCTCGCCGCCGCCGGTCTCGACGCAGCCAAGGGCCTCGTCACGCCTCTCTACATCAAGGACCTCTCGGCGCCGAAATGGGCGAATGATCCTGATGTCAAGGCGTTCCAGGCCTTCCGCGAGAAGCACCTGCCCAATGTTGCAGCCGACAATTCGATCGCCTTCATCTCGTGGTCGGCGGCGCACACGCTGCATCGCATCCTCGAGAAATGCGGCGACGAACTGACGCATGAAAACGTGCTGAAGCAGGCGACCAATCTGAAGGGCTATGCAGCGCCGGCCTTCCTGCCGGGCGTCGTCTATTCGACGACGCCGACCGACTATGCGCCGATCAAGACGGTGTTCATGTCGACCTTCAACGGCAAGGATTGGGACGTGCCGGAAAAGCCGGTCACGGAATAGACGGCGCGATCCTGCCGTCCACGATCCTGATCTGGCGATCCGCCCGCGCGGCCAGCGCCAGATCATGCGTGACCATCACGACGGCGCGCCGCTGGGCGTCGACGAGTCCGCGCAACACTTCCAGCACGCGCTCACCCGCGCGCGTATCGAGATTGCCGGTCGGCTCGTCGGCGAGCACGACCTTCGGATCATTGGCGAGCGCGCGCGCGATCGCCACGCGCTGGCGCTGGCCGCCGGACATCTGGTCCGGCCGCTTGTGCGCATGATCCTTCAGGCCAAGTTGATCGAGCAGCATTTCCGCGCGCGCGACCTGTTCCTGCGTCTTCAACCTGCCGAGCGCGCGCATCGGCAGCATGACATTTTCGCGCGCGGAAAATTCCGGCAGCAGGAAATGGAATTGGAAAACGAAGCCAAGCGTCGCAAGCCGGAGATCGGCGCGTGCATCGTCGTCGAGAGGAGTAGTCGAGACGTCGTCCAGCCATATCTCGCCTGACGTCGGACGGTCGAGCAGGCCGAGCAGATAGAGCAGCGAGGATTTTCCCGAGCCCGACGGGCCGGTGATGGCGACGAACTCGCCTGCAGACACCGATACATCGACATCGGAAACGAGCGTCGCCGGCACATCGCCGCCGATCACGCGGGTCGCCTTGCGCGCTTCCAGCAGGGCGAGGCTCAAGACGCCCCCCGGATGATATCGACGGGCTCGGCGGCGGCCGCCTTGCGCGCCGGGAAATAGCCCGCAAACAGCGAGGACGCGAGCGCGACCACGGTCGCCAGCGCGTAATGCAGCGGCGAATAGAGCACGGGCAGCGTGCTCGAATCGAGGAACGGGCTCTTGATCTCGACCGCGCCCATGCCGCGCGTGAGGAGATAACCCAAAGCCCAGCCGATCATCGCGCCGATCAGGCCTATCGCGGCCGCTTCGATGATGAAGATGCGCCGCACGCTTTTCGCGCGGAAGCCGAGCGACTTCATGATGGCGATGTCGCGCGCCTTCTCATGCGTAATGGTCGAGACGATGTTGAACGTGCCGAAGGACGCCACCAGCAGGATCGCGCCGACCACCGTGTACATGATGATGTTGCGCACCTCGAAGGCCGACAGCAGGTCCTCGTGCGCCTCCTGCCACGACATCGACTTGTAGCCGGTCTCCGCTTCGATCCGTGCGGCGACGACGCGCGCCTGCAACGCATCCTCCGTGCGGATGCGCAATTCGTTCACAAGGCCGATCTGGGAAGCCAGAATCTGCCCGGTCTTGATCAGGCCGTAAGAAGAAATGTCGTCGATCTGCGCAACGCCCGTATGCGCGATGCCGACGATCGTGCAGTCGAGCGTTCGCCCAACGCCCGAGACGATCGTCACCGTGTTGCCGACGCGCGCGCCGATTTTTTTCGCTAGCCCATCGCCGAGGATCAGCGCATTGGTCGCCTTGTAGAGCGAGTCGAGCGAACCCTGCTTGATTTGCGTGGCGAGTTTCGAAACCTTCTGCTCGCGCTTGGGATCGAGGCCGGTGAAAGATGTCGCGGTGTCGCGGCCGGCGTAGCGGATCACCGACTTCGCCTGCACCGACGGCGCGATGGCGCCGGGCAGCCAGCTTTCGATCGAGGCCATGATCGCCATGGGATTCTTGACGCCGGGCCGGATGACGGGCGCATGCAGGCCATAGATCTGTACGGCGTCGTAAGCCGATTCTGCCGGTTGGCGCGGCGGATTGCGTGTTTCGTCGGTCACGGAGATATGCGGCAGGCTGTCCACGAGCTGACGGATGAAATCCTCCTGCGAGCCCTCCATCAGCGCGGCCATCATGATGGAGAAGCCGACGCCGGTGGCGACGCCCAGCACGCCGACAACCGTCTGCCGCACACGCGCGCGCAGATGGGTCAGCGCAATGTCGAGGACGTAGCTCACGGCCCGCTCGCGCGCACCCGCGCGCCGTCCTTCAAGGCGGGTTGGGCCGGGGCAACGACGCGCGCGCCCTCCTCCAGCCCCGACAGAATTTCGACAAGACGGACGCCGCGCACGCCGGTCTTTACCTGCGTGCGCGCGATCTTGCCGTCGACGACGCGGTCCACGTTCTCGCCGGACACGGCCTCCTTCGGCACGACCAGCGCATTGTCGCGCGCCGCGATCACGATATTGGCCTCAACGCTCATGCCGATACGCAGCGGCGTATCGTCCGGCAGGGCGAGATAGACGCGAAATGTCTTGGTCTGCGGGTCGCCCTTGGGGGTGATCTCGCCGACGCTGGCCTCCAGCGGCTGGTTCGGAAAGCCGTCGTGCCGCAACAGAACCTTCTGCCCCACCTTCACGCGCGGCATGTCTTCTTCATTGACGTCGGCGACGAGCCGCAGTGGCTTCGGCTTACCTACCCAGAACAAGGCGTCGTTAGGCCCGACGCCCGCCATGTCCCCGATATTGCCGTCGCGGCGCAGCACCACGCCCTCGATCGGCGCACGCAGCACGAGGTCGGCGATCCTCTGCCGACGCGCATCAATGCGGGCGTCGTATTCCTGCAGCGTGGTCGTCGCCTGGTCGAGCGCATTCTTGGTGGCGGCATTGAGCTTGTAGAGCCCGCTCACGCGGTCGAGGTCGTTTTTCAACAGCGCGCGCCGCGCCTCCAGTTCGGCGAGATTAGCCTTCTCTTCCGTATCGTCCAGGCGGGCCAGCATGTCGCCCGCTTTCACCGGCTTGCCCTCGCAATCGCACATATCGACGATGCGCTTGCGCTGATAGGCGATCACCTTGGCCCAGCGCGTCGGCTCGACCACGCCGGTCGCATAGACGACTTCGGCGACCGAACCGCGCTTCGCCTCCGCGACCGAGACCCGCGGCGGCGCGCCGAAACGGCTCCATGCGATATAGCCGCCAGCCGCGACGAGCGCGGCAATGACCAGAAAGAGAAACAGACGTGCGCTATTCATGTCTCGACCATTGTCAGATCGCGCACTATTCACGCAATGGCTTCGTGAGGCCTTGATCTGGCCCCGCGACAATCAGCCGAGCTTCGCCAGCCCCGGAAACGTCTCCAGAAGCCAGATCGACATGGTCTGCATGCCGCCGGTCATGAAGGCGATGCCGGTCGCCACCAGCGCGACGCCGACGATCTTCTCGACTTTGCCGAAATGGGCCCGGAATTTCTTCATGAAATTCATGAAGGGCTGGATCGCCAGCGCCGCCGCCAGAAACGGCACGCCGAGCCCCATCGAATAGACCGCCAGCAGGCCAGCGCCCTTCGCCACCGTCTCTTCCGAACTCGCCACCGCGAGAATGGCCGCCAGGATCGGACCGATGCAGGGCGTCCAGCCGAAGGCGAAGGCGAGCCCCCTCACATACGCGCCCCAGAGGC
>Ga0209023_10002740_pt1 | contig 21639 bp, 21 predicted proteins | sample LakOneMetagenome_FD_187468 | JGI IMG/M metagenome (GOLD analysis project Ga0209023, IMG submission 187468) | Freshwater and sediment microbial communities from Lake Erie, Canada (SPAdes) (version 2) | ecosystem: Environmental > Aquatic > Freshwater > Lentic | place: Lake Erie, Canada...
CCCGAAATGGCTCGCCTGCCGCACGCCGCAAGGCATCGTGCGGGCGCTCGCGTTCACGCTCAGCCCGCGCAGCCCGGCACACACCGGCCGCATCCCCGACGATCAGATGGTGCAAGTGCTGCGCGAGTCCGTTGGGCGCTTCGGCAGCACGCTGACCTATCTGATGGAGACGGCCGTGTCATTGCGCCGCTGCGGCATCCGCGATCGCGACGTCGAGCGCCTGGTGACGCTCGCGCGGCATCATCGGATCGAGTGCCCGGCAACGATCCGGACCGCTACCAGCGCGTCTCTGGCGACGTCACCGTAGCGCTGTTCCCGCGCACGCTGTCGAGGTCGGCGACGGTGTCGACGTCGATCAACACGCCCGGGTCGTCGACGTTGATCGCGAACGATGGATAGCGCGCGATCACGCGCCGCGCACCTTCATCGCCGCTGAGCTCGGCGAGTTCGGAGTACAGCTCGCTCGAGAAGCCGACCGGATGGCCGCGCCGGCCCTTGAACTGCGTGTAGACGACCGCATGCGAGGCCAGCTCGCGCGCCGCACTCTGCAGCGTGGCGGGCTGGATGCGCGGCATGTCGCCGGGCAGGATCAGCCAGCCACCCGCATCGGGGCGGGCGCCGACACCGGCGGCGATCGAGTACCCCATGCCGAGCGCGAGCCGCGCATCGCTGCCGACTTCGGGCACGAGCACGATGTCACGTGCCGCGACGCTGCGCCGCGCGATCGCGGCGAGGTGCTCGGTGGTCACGACGACGACCGGCAACTGGCTCGCGATCGCCTGGCGCAAGGTCGTGCCGAGCACGGTCGAGCTGCCCAGGCTCTGGGCCAGCTTGTGGTCGGTGCCGTGGAACCGGGAGCCCCGACCTGCAGCGAGGACGATCACCGTCGGCCGCGCGTTCATTCGTTCCTCGTTCGTCGTTCGTTGTCGATGCCCAAGAATGGAAGCTGCGGGGGCTTTGAGGTAGTGGTGCCTTTACCTAAGGCCTTCCCCGTACGCCATCCGACCCGAGCGGCACGGTTCGTATACTCGTTTGCATGGACGACCTCGCACAACTGCGCAAATCGTACGAACGGGCCGAGCTCGACGAGTCGGCGTCGCTCGCTGACCCGACGGGTCAGTTCGAGCTGTGGCTGCAACAGGCGATCGACGCGAAGTTGCCCGAGCCGAACGCGATGACGCTGGCCACGGTCGGCGCGGACGGGCGCCCCTCGACGCGCATCGTGCTGATCAAGGGTGTCGACGCGCGCGGCATCGCCTGGTACACCAACTACGACAGCCGCAAAGGCCGCGAACTCGCGATCCATCCCCACGCGGCGCTGCAGTTCCACTGGGTCGAGCTCGAGCGCGTGGTGCGCATCGAAGGCGCCGTCGAAAAGGTCGGCGCGGACGAGTCGGACGCCTACTTCGCGACGCGGCCGATGGACTCGCGCATCGGCGCCTGGGCATCGCCGCAGAGCGAGGTGATCGCCTCGCGCGCGGTCCTGGTGGGCAACGTCGCGCGCTACGGCGCGCAGTTCCTGCCGACGATGCTCGGCAGCGGGCCGCCACGACCGCCGCATTGGGGCGGCTACCGGCTCGTGCCCGACCGCTGGGAGTTCTGGCAAGGGCGCAAGTCGCGCCTGCACGACCGGTTGCGCTATCGGCGCGACGGCGCTGCCTGGGTGCGCGAACGGCTCGCGCCCTGAGCCGCCCGGGGCTCAGGCGCTGACGTCGGCGATCAACTCGTCGAGCCGCGCGAGAAACTGCTTCAGGTCGATCGGCTTGGTCCAGTAGTCGTCGAAGCCCGCGGCCAGCGCCCGCTCGATGTCTTCGGTCAATCCGTTGGCCGACAGCGCGATCATCCGCGTCTCGTCGAGCGCCGGCTCCTTGCGAAGCCGGCTCAGCACCTCGAAGCCATCGATGTCGGGCAGCTGCATGTCGATCAGCATCAGGTGCGGCGGCTGCGCGATCGCGAGCGCGACGCCGGACAGCCCGTCGACCGCGCAGCGCAAGCAGACCCCCGCCCGCAGCGCCACCAGGCTCTCGACGAGCACGACGTTGACCGGGTTGTCCTCGATGTAGAGCAGCCGCAGCGCCGACGTGGCCGCGAGCCCCACCACCGGTGCGCGGCCGGCCACCGGACGGGGTGCATTCGGCGATCGCTCGGGGTCGCTGGCCGGCAGGCCGACGCGGAACTCGCTGCCCCGCCCGAGCGCGCTGTCGACGACGATCGACCCGCCCATCAGATCGGTGAGCTGGCGCACGATCGTCAGCCCGAGGCCGACGCCGTCGATGCCCTCGCGTTCCGCGCCGAGCCGATGAAAGGCCTCGAACAGGTGCGCCTGCTGGGCGGCGGACAGACCGCGTCCGTCGTCGCGCACCGCGATCTGCCAGACCGGCGCGGCACCATCGTCCTGCTGGCGCTCGGCATGCAGCCAGACATGACCGCCGCGGCGATTGAACTTGACCGCGTTGCTGAGCAGGTTCGCGACGATCTGGCGCAGCCGACGCGCGTCGGCGCGCACCCAGCCGCCGCAACGGCACACGTCGACCGTGACACCGAGACGCTGCGCGAGCGACTCCAACCACTGCGCGACATCGGCCAGCACCGCGTCGATCGACACCGGCAGCATCTCGACGACCAGGCTGCCGGCCTCGATCGCGGCGAGATCGAGGACGTCGTCGACAAGGGCGAGCAGGTGCTCGCCGGCCGAGCGGATGCGCACCGCGCGCCGCAACTGCACCTCCGGCGGCGCCGAGAGACCGTCGTGTTCGATCAACTGCGCGAAGCCGAGCACCGCGTTCAGCGGCGTGCGCAACTCGTGGCTGGCGCGCGCGAGAAACTCCGACTTCGCACGGCTCGCGCGCAGCGCCTGTTCGGCCCGCTGGCGCTGCATGATCAGCTCGGTCGTGTCGAGGTGGATGCCGATCAGCATCGTGCGACCGTCGTGCTGCTCGCGGCGCGAACGCGACGTCACCCAGCGCACCGTTCCGTCCGGGCGCAAGATGCGGAACTCGGTCTCGAAGCCGCGGGCGCCGCTGTCCAGCGATTGCTGCCGCGCGAGGGTGAGCGCCACGCGATCGTCCGGATGCACGAGCGCGTCGCGCCAGGCGGCCAGCGTGGGCGGCAGTCGGTCGGGGCCAATGCCATAGATGCGGAACATCTGCGCGTTCCACTCGACACGACCGTCCGCATCGTCGACGCTCCAGATCCCGAGTGCGGCCGCGTCGGCGACGAGTTCGATGCGGCGCGACAGCGCTTGCGCGCGCAGCCGCTCGGCGGTCTGCGCGCTCTGGTCGATGGAAATGCCGAGCAGACCGACGACCTCGCCGCGCTCGTTGCGCTCGGCGACCCGTCGCGTCAGCAGCGGGCGATAGCGGCCGTCGGGCAGGCGAAAGCGCAGGTCCACATCGACGACCTCGCCGGTCGCCGCGGCGAGGTCGGCGGCCTCGAGCAGATCGGGCACGTCGTCCGGGTGAGCCCACGAGCGCAGTTCGTCCAGGTCGATGCCCCCCGGCTGCGGCGGGCGATCGATCAGCTCATAGCCCACGTCGTTGAAAGCGATTCGGCGCATGCCGTAGTCGACCTGCCAGACGGACACCTTCGCGAGGTGCAAGGCGCGCTCGAGGTCGGTGCGCGCCGCCACCTGCGCGCGCACGCGGGTCGCGCCCTCGCTGTCGTCGATCACCACCCCGACCATGGTCAGCGGCCGGCCGGTCGCGTCGTGCCGCACGTCGACGAGCGAGTGCAGGTCGTGCACCGACCCGTCGGGCCAGACGATCCGGTAGCGCATGCTGTGCCGCCCGGCGTTGCGGATCAGGCGGTGGTGATCGGCCCAGAACTGCGCCCGATCCTCGGGGTGCACGACCTCGGCCGCGCGATCGAAGCGCGGGGCGCCCTGCGCCGGATCGAGTCCGAAGAGTTCGAACATGGTGGCATCCCAGCGCGCCTCGAGCGTGCGCAGGTCGCGCTCGAAGACGCCGATCTTGACGAGCTCCTGCACCAGCGCGAGCTGATCCTCGGCGCTGCGCCAGGGGATCGGCGCGGCCACGTTCGTCACCGGGGCGGCGGGGCTCATCCAGACCAGCCAGTCCGCGGCACCGAGCGTCACCGCGGTCCAATCCAGCGTCAGCGCGGGCAACCGCCCGTGCTGTGCCCCATGAAGCAACCGGGCGCGCAGTTCGATGGCGACATCGGGCCACGTTTGTGCGCTCAGTCCACGCGCTTCGGCCCACTGCTGCGCCGCCGCGTTGACCCGCCAACCGAGGGGATGGACCCCCTCCCCGAGCCTGATGGCCGGGCTTGGAGCGGCGTGCCAGATGTGATCCATCCTCAGACGTCGAGCGTAGTCCGAGGCAGTGTATCGACGCGCATCGCGACTGACGCGATGCGTTCGTTAACCAACGTCAACCGACTGGTAACACTCTGCTCGCAAACGTCTTCTTGAACTTGTCGACCTTCGGGGCGACCACCATCGCGCAATAGCCCTGGTTCGGATGGTTCGCGAAGTAGTGCTGGTGATAGTCCTCGGCGCGCGAATAGTTCGTTCGCGGCAGAACTTCGGTGACCGCGCGACCGCGATGATGCTCGTTCACTTCGGCGACGACTGCGCGCGCGACCGCCTCCTGCGCCGCATCGTCGAAATAGATCCCGGAGCGGTATTGCGTGCCCACGTCGTTGCCTTGCCGGTTCAACGTCGTCGGATCGTGGATCACGAAGAAGATCTCGAGGATCTCGCGCAAGCTGATCTGCGCCGTGTCGTAGCTCACGCGCACGACCTCGACGTGCCCGGTGTCGCCGCCGCACACCTGCTCGTAGCTCGGGTTCACGACGTGGCCGTTGCTGTAGCCGGACTCGACCCGCGTCACGCCGCGCACGCGCTCGTAGACCGCCTCGAGGCACCAGAAACAGCCGCCGCCGAGGGTGATGGTGTCGATCGTGGGATTCATCGCTGCGTGCTCCTTGTGAATGGGATCAGTCGAGTGCCGGCAGACAGCCTTACACGGCTAGTTCGCCGACAACGTGAGCTGCACCCGCGGCGTCCACGACGCGCCGGCGTCGTCGGCGGCGGCGCGCAGCTTCGGCGCGGCGAGGAACAGGCGCTCGTTCGGCAGCCCTTTCGCGATCAGCGCGTCGCGCACCGCGAGGCCGCGCTGCAGCGCGAGTTCGCGCATCGCGTCGTCGGTGACCGGCGTGCGCGTCTTGAGGAGCGCTTCCATCTCGGCGGGCGGGATGTCCTTGGCGAAGCCGATCGCGTTGCGCGGCTTGTTCGGGATGTCGGTGTCCTTGTAGACCTGGGTCAGCAAGCGTGTGCGCTCGGCGGCCGAAAGCGTCGGCGCGGCCGCACCCGATGCCGCACCCGAGGCCGGCGCCACCGCAGGCACGCCCGCACGCAAGCCCTCGCGGCGCTGCTCGGCCGCGAGGCGCGTGTCGATCGCCGCGGTCTGGTACGCATCGCGTTCGCCGACCGGGTCCGAGGCTCCGGTCACCGTCATCTTCAGCGCGGGCCGCTCGGTCAACGCCTTCGCGACCTTGTCGATCGCCGCCGCCCCCGCCGACGTGACAAGCGCCGTGCCCGGCTGGAACTCGACGACGCTCAGGTCGTCGCTTCCGCCGCCTCCGGCGAGCAACGAGAACGGCGCGGTCACCGCCTTCACCAGCAGGTTGAGGATGACCTTCACGATGATGCCGCCGACGCTGAACTTCGGATCGTTGAGGCTGCCGCTGATCGGCAGGTTGATGTCGATCACGCCGTTGCGGTCCTTCAGCAGCGCCACCGCGAGCAGCACCGGCAGCTTGGTCGCGTCCTTCGACTCGATCTTGTCGCCGAAGGTGAGCTGGTTGAGGATCACCTGATTGCGCGCGTCGAGCTTGCCGTCGGGATCGATCTTGTAGGCCACGTCCATGCTCAACTTGCCGCGCTCGATCGCGTAGCCGGCGTACTTGCCCGCGTACGGCGAGAGCGGCGCGAGTTCGAGATCGGTCGCCTTGGCGCGGATGTCCAGCGCGAGCGGCTTGACGGTCGGGTTCAACTGGCCGCTGATGTCCAGCAGCGCGGTGCCGGCGGCGCGACCCTTCAGCGCGAGCGTGGCCATCTCGCGGCTGCCGGAGGTGAACGCGCCGAGCTGGCCGTTCAGTTCGGTCAATGCCGCGCTGTAGTTCGGGCGCACGAAGTGATCGCTGAAGTCGACGCGACCGTTGACGAGCTTGACGCCACCGACCTTGATGTCGATCGGCAGCGGCTTCGCATCGGGCGTCGCCGCGGGTGCGCTCGCCGCCGACCGGACGGCCGCCGGACTCGACGCTGCCGCTGCCGAGGCTGCCGCATCGGCGACCGTCGCTTCAGCCGCCGACGCACCACCGCCGCCGGCCACGTCCTGCAGATTGAACCGCCCCTGCTCCGTGATCACGAGCCGCGAATAGAAGTCCGACAGCGTGGCGTCGGCGATCTCGACCTGCGGCCTGGCCTGCGGCTTCATCGCGAACTTCACGCCGTTCAGCGCGAACGACTGCCAGCTCAGCAGCTCATCGGTGTTGTTCGCGCTCGCCGGCGCCGACGCGTCGGGCAGCGTCGCGACATGAACGCCGCCGAGCAGCACGTCGCCCGCCGCGCTCGCCTCCAGCCCGTTCGCCAGCTGGCGCACCGACACATCGCCCTTGTAGCCCGCCTCGGCGCTGAGCAGCGAGAGTTGCACCTGCTCGGCGATGTAGGGCGCGAGCAGTTGCACCGGGAAGCGCTCGACGCGCAGCTTGCCGGTGGCCAGCAGCGGCGACGCGCCGGCGCGGCCCTTGTAGTCGATCGATCCGGCGAGCGGGCGCGATGGCGCCGCACCCGCGCGCCCTCGCTCGCGTGCACCGCCGCTCGGCGCGCCGACGCGGGCGCTGAGCTGCAACTGCGCCGGCGCGACCGGCTTCGCGCCGTGCCATTCGACACCTTGCGCCGCGACACGCAGACTGCCGACCTCGATCCGCGCCGGCTCCTTGCCGAGCTTCGCCTTCGCGTCGGTGTAGCGCACCTGGCCGCCTTCGACGAGCAGGTCCTTGACCTGCACGCGCCAATCCGCACCGGCCGGTGCGGCGGCGGGTGTCGGTGCAGGCGCGGCGCTCGCGGGGGCGACGGACCAGCGCTGCACGTTCAGCCGCCCATCGGCTTCGCGCGCGATCGCCGCGCTCGGCTGCACGATGCGGATGCTGCCGGCCTCGACGCTGCGCCCGAGCAGGTCGATCTGCACATTCGCCAGCGCGAGCTGCTGGAGCGTGACCACCTCCTGCGCGGCCTTGCCGACGCCGTCGCGCAGGCTGAGCGCGTCGAGCGTCGCGTTGTCGACGACGAGCCTGAGGCGCGGCGCGTCCGGCGCGCCGGACCAGTCCGCCTGCACCTGGGCCGCGATGCGCCCGTCGACCGCGGGCACGAGCGTCTGCGCGAGATAGGGCGACAGGCCGGCGAGCGCGAGACTCTTCAACGTCAGTGTCAGTTTCGCTTCCTGATCGGTGACGGGCCCCTCGACCGCGAACTCGGCGATCGCGGGCGCCGAGGTCGAACCCTGCGGCCGCAGGGTCGCGCTGAGCGTGAGGGGGATCGGCTTGGGCGCCGGCCATTGCAGCTGCTTCGCGGCGAGCGTGATGCCGTCGAGTTGCAGCGCGGCCGCGGGCTGCACCGCAGCGTCGTTCCACAGCACGCGCGCGTCGACGAGTTCGAGTCCGTCGAGCGTGAGATGCCATGCGCCGGCCTCGGTGCCCGCCGCGGCAGCGCTCGCGCCGCTCGCGGGACTGGCCGACGAAGACGGTGCCGACGCAGATGGCGGCGCAAGCCCCAGGAGGTTGATGCGCCCCGAGGCATCGCGTGCCGCGTGCACCGTCGCCGCGTCGACGCGCAGCGTCCCGAGCGCGACCTGGCGCTTCAACGGCTGCACGTCGCGCAGCACGAGTTGCAGGTTCTGCCATGCGGCCAGCGGCGCGCCGACCTTGTCGGTCACCGCGAGGTTCTTCGCGCCGGCAGTGCCCTGCACGCTGACGCTCGGCGCGCCGCTCGGCGGCACCGCGAAATTGACGTTGATGTCGGCCGAAACGCTGCCCTGCGTCACCCGCACCGGCAGCGACTCGGGCAGGTAGCCGAGATAGGGCTTGAGGTCCAGATCGGCGATCGCGAGCTTCAGCGACCCGGCCTTGGTCTGCGCGAACGGCGTGGCCTGCGCGCCGCTGTCGAACGCGGCGCCGTTGAGCTTGAACGCGAGATGCGGCTCGACCTTGATCTCGACCTGCGCCGGCAGGCTCGAGGCGAACGGCAGCGCAAGGTGCATCGCCTCGAGCCGATGCGTGCGCCGGACCGGTCGATCGTCGAACGTCACCGCGCCGTCGCGCAGCTCGAGGTTGTAGAGCGCGAAGCGCGCGGGTTCCGCGGCGGGCTTCGCGTCCGCCTTCGGCGTGAACCGCTGGATCAGGTCGTCGATGTCGTAGTGGCCGTCGCCGGTGCGTGCGACGTGGACCTGCGGCGCGTCGACCTGCAGCGACTCGATCACCGGCGCGAAGCGGAACAGCGACGACAGCGAGGTGTCGATCAGCACGCGCTTGATCGTCAGCAGCGGCGGATCGCCCGCCGCCGCTCCGGCGATCGCGAGGTCGTCCAGCGTCAGGCTCATCGCCCAGGGCTTGAAGTTCGCGTCGCCCAGCGTCACCGTGCGGCCGAGCGCCTCGCCCGCCTTGATCGGCAGTTGCCACTTGACGATCGCCGGCACCGCCAGCCAGGTCGCGACCCACAGCAACAGCAGGACGCCGACAGCCCACCCCAAGCGCTTCAACCAGACCACGACCATGACCTCCGACTCCGTCGATCCCGATGCTGTCACACATCCGGCCGACCATCCTGCAGTTATCCTCGCGGCTGCGAGCCCGCCATGATGCCGGCTCCGACAGTCTCTTCACAGAACCGATACAAGGCCACAACACTTGAACGACATCTTCATCTTCCTCGGCATCGAATCGTGGAAGCCGGTCCTGACCGCGCTGCTGCTCCCCCCGGTGCCGCTGTTGGTGATGATGCTGATCGGCGCGCGCGTGATCCTGCCGCGGCGCGGCCTCGGGTGGCTGATCGTGATCGTCAGCGTCGTGTCGATGTGGCTGAGCGCCTGCACCGGCGTGGCCCAGTTGATCGGCCGCTTCGTGCTGCACACGCCCCCGGCGTTGAGCGCCGACCGGCTCAAGGAGTTGAGGACGCTGTCCAAGGGCCCGATCGCGATCATGGTGCTCGGTGCCGGAACCGAGCCGCATGCGCCGGAGTATGGCGTCGGCAGCCTGACCCATCATTCGCTCGAGCGGCTGCGCTATGGCCTGTGGCTGAGCCGAGAGACCGGGGTGCCCGCCGGCTTCAGCGGCGGCATCGGTTGGGGACAGGCGGAGTCGACACCGGAGGCGCGCATCGCGTCGCAGATCGCCGCGACCGAATTCGGCCGGCCGCTGAAGTGGATCGAAGAGGAGTCGCGTGACACGCGCGAGAACGCGGGGCGCAGCGTCGCGCTGCTGCGCCGGGCCGGCATCAAGCACGTCCTGATCGTCACCGACGGCTGGCACATGCCGCGCGCGATGGCCGCGTTCGAACGCGCCGCCGCGGGCGAGATGCGGGTCGAGGCCGCGCCGATGGGCCTGGCCCAGCACACGATGCGGCCGGCGCTGGAGTGGATCCCGAGTGCGCGCGGCTTCGAGGATGTGCGCGCGATGCTGCGTGAAGCGGCCGGGCGGGCGGTCGGGTCCTAGCTCGTTGGCGACGCGACGCGCACCGCGCCGAGGCTGTCTGCCGGCCGTCGCAGTGCGCGGTCGAACGGGTTGACCTGCGCGGAGATCCTGCGCGCCTCGCGCTGCAGCAGTTCGATCACGACCGGCAGCCGGTCCGCATTCAGGCGATTCGCGATCGTCCCGATGCTGAGCGCCGCGACCACGCGCTGGTTGCGGTCGAACACCGGCACCGCGGCGCCTGCCATGCCTTCGAACACGCCGGCGCTCGTGCTCGCATAGCCCTGCGCGCGGGCGCGCGCCGCTTCGGTGCGCACGAAGACCTCGTCGAGCGAGCCCATGTTCTGCAGGCGCGGGACGTTGTAGCGCAACACCTCCTCCTGCTCCGCTTGCGGCAGGTGCGCGAGGATCGCCAGCGCGCCCTGCCCGACGCCGAGCGGCACGCGCCCGCCGATGTCGCCGGTGTAAGTGCGTATCGGGAACGGCCCTTCCCAACGATCGAGGCAGACCGCATCGAAGCCGCTGCGCACCAGCAGGAACACGCTGTCGCCCAGCGATGCACCGAGACGCAGCAGCGACGGCCTGCACAGCTCGCGCAAGCCGCCGTGATCGGCGGCGCGCGCGGCCAGCGAGAAGAAGTCGATCGCGAGGCGATAGCGACGCGTCTGCTCGCCCTGCTCGACCAGCCCCTCGTCGATCAGTTGTTGCAGCAAGCGATGGGTCGTCGGCTGGGTCAGGCTGAGCTGCTTGCACAACTCGCTGACGCGCAGGCCCTCCGGCGCGCCCGACGCGAGCGCACGAACGATGGCCATAGCCCGGCTCAGGCTGGAGACGGACTTCTCATCGGATGGATTCATTTCAATTGATCCTACTCCTGATATCCAGCATACGGAACAGGCATGAAATTTGATCTGCTGATCGGGTAACCGAGGTTGACGACGTCGACACCTCCGTCCAACACTCCGTCCGCTGGCCCAGGAGCTGCGCATGTCGTTTCTCACCCTCGAAGGCGTTTCGAAGTTCTACGGGGATGTCGGTGCGTTGATCGACATGACACTGAACGTCGAACGCGGCGAGTTCATCTCGCTGCTCGGGCCGTCGGGCTGCGGCAAGACGACGACACTGCAGGCGATCGCGGGGTTGATCGCGGTGACGCGCGGCCGCATCGAACTCGACGGGCGCGACATCACGACGCTGCCGGTGAACCGGCGCGGCCTGGGCATCGTGTTCCAGAGCTATGCGCTGTTTCCGCACATGACGGTGGCCGAGAACATCAGCTTCGGCCTCGAGATGCGCCGGATCGCGAAGACCGAGCGCGACGCGCGCATCGCCGACATGCTCAAGCTCGTGCACCTGGACGCGCACGCGCTGCGCTATCCGCGCGAGCTCTCGGGCGGCCAGCGCCAACGCGTCGCGATCGCGCGGGCGCTGGTGATCGCGCCGCCCGTGCTGCTGCTCGATGAGCCGCTGTCCAACCTCGACGCGAAGCTGCGCGAGGAAATGCAGTTCGAGTTGCGCCGCATCCAGCGCAAGGTCGGCACGACGACGATCATGGTCACCCACGATCAGGCCGAGGCGCTGTCGATCAGCGACCGCGTGGTCGTGATGGAGGCCGGCCGCGCGACCCAGATCGATGCGCCCTATCGCCTGTACGAGCATCCGCGCAACGAGTTCATCTCGGACTTCGTCGGCAAGACCAACCTGCTGCCGGGGCGGGTCTCGCGCAGTCTCGATGGCGCCGAGGTCGTGCTCGCGCAAGGCCAGCGCATCGCGGTCGACGCGGGCGCGTTCGCCGACGGGGCGGCGGTCACGGTCTGCCTGCGGCCCGAGAAACTGTTCTTCACCGCCGAGGCGCAGGGCACGCTGCCGGGCCGCATCGACGAGCGCTTCTTTCTCGGCAGTCAATGGCTGTACCGCATCGCGTCGCCGCTCGGCGCGCTCGAAGTGAGCTGCGCGAACGACGGCAGCGCGCCGCTGGACGAGCAGACGCTCGTGCACCTGGCGTGGGCCCGCGATGTGGCGCGGCTCGTCGCGCCGAAGAATGCGACCGCATGAAGCGCTGGACGCCGTACCTGCTCAGCGCGCCATCGCTCGCGCTGTTCGGCCTGATGGTGCTGCTGCCGCTGGCGCTGACGCTCGCGCTGTCGTTCCAGCAGTACGACGTCGAGGTCGGCGTCAAGGGCGGTTTCACGTGGGCGGCGTACGTCCACGTGCTGAGCGACTCGTACTACTACGAGATCTTCCTGCGCACCGCGTGGGTCGCGGCGCTGACGACGCTGATCTGCGTGCTCGTCGGCGCGCCCGAGGCCTACATCCTGTCGCGCATGGGCCGGCCGTGGCGGTCGATCTTCCTGCTCGTGATCCTCGCGCCGCTGCTGGTCTCGGTGGTCGTGCGCGCGTTCGGCTGGAGCCTGCTGCTCGGGCCCAACGGCGTCGTGAATCAAGTGTTCGACGCGCTCGGCATCGGCCGGCTGCGGATGCTGTACACGCCGACGGCCGTGGTCGTCGCGCTGGTCCACGTGATGCTGCCGTTCATGGTGATTCCGGTGTGGACCTCGTTGCAGAAGCTCGATCCGATGGTCGAGAACGCCGCGCTCTCGCTGAACGCGTCGCGCTGGACCGTGATGCGGCGCATCGTGCTGCCGCAGATCACGCCGGGCCTGCTGTCGGGCAGCCTGATCGTGTTCGGGTTGAGCGCCAGTGCGCTGGCGATCCCCGGCCTGCTCGGCGGGCGGCGGCTGAAGATGGTCGCGACGCTGATCTACGACGAATACCTGCACGAGCTGAACTGGCCGCTCGGCGCGGCGATCGCGCTGGCGCTGCTCGTCATCAACCTCGCCGTCATGCTCAGCTACAACGCCGTGCTCGAAGGCCGCTACGCCAAGCGCATGGGCAAGGCATGAAGAGCAACGGACCTCTGGCGCTGCTGTTCCATGCGTGCGTGACGGTCTTCATGCTGGCGCCGCTGGTGATCGTGTGCCTCGTCGCCTTCACGCCCGAGAACACGCTGTCGATCCCCTGGGGCTGGTCGCTGGACGCGTATTCGACGCGATGGTTCAAGGCCGCGTTCGAGCACTCCGACCTGATGCAGTCGTTCTGGAACAGCCTGGGCATCGCGACCGCCGCGGCGACGCTCGCCGTCGCGCTGGCGATCCCGGCGGGCATCGCGATCGCGCGCCATGAGTTTGCCGGCCGCAATGCGCTCAACGGGCTGCTGCTGTCGCCCCTGATCGTGCCGCACCTCGTGCTCGGCGTGGCGATGCTGCGGCTGTTCGCGCTGTTCGGCGCGCGCGGTTCGGCGCTGTGGCTCGCGCTCGCGCACGTCGTCGTGATCACGCCGTACGCGCTGCGCCTGGTGGTCGCGGCGCTGGCCGGGCTCGACCGCAGCGCGGAGCAGGCCGCACTGTCGCTCGGCGCGAGCCACGCCACGGTGTTCCGCCGCATCACGCTGCCGCTGATGCTGCCCGGCATCACCGGTGGCTGGATGCTCGCCTTCATCAACAGCTTCGACGAGGTGACGATGTCGATCTTCATCACCTCGCCGCAGACCGTGACGTTGCCGGTGCGGATGTACATGATCGCCACCGAGTCGATCGACCCGATGATGGCCGCGGTCTCGGCGCTGATGGTGGCGGTCACGGCCGTCGCGATGATCGTGCTCGATCGCCTGTACGGGCTCGACAAGATTTTGGTGGGGCAGCATTGAGCAGGCCGGTGCCGTTGCCGCTGCTGCATCGCATCGACGGCGTGCCGCGCGAGCGCATCGCCTTCGAGCTCGATGGCCGTGCCTGCACGGCGCTCGAAGGCGACACGGTGCTGACGGCGATCCTCACGCAAGCCAGCGCCCTGCGCCGCACCGAGTTCAGCGGCGCACCGCGCGCGGGCTTCTGCCTGATGGGCGCCTGCCAGGATTGCTGGGTCCTGCTCGCCGACGGCGAGCGGCTGCGCGCCTGCACGACGGCGATCGAACCCGGCATGCGCGTGCGCACCGGAGTCGCCGGATGAGCACCATCGCGATCGTCGGCGCCGGCCCGGCCGGCATGCGTGCCGCGGAGCAGCTCGTCGCCGCCGGTCAGCGCCCGATCGTGATCGACGAAGGCGCGCGCCACGGCGGCCAGATCTATCGCCAGCCGCCCGCGGTGATGCGCCGCGAGCGCAGCGATCTCTATGGCTTCGAGGCCGGCCGCGCGCGCGCGGTGCTCGACCGCTTCGACGAGCTGCGCGCGCAGATCGACTACCGCCCCGAGACGCTGGTCTGGCAGATCGAAGCGAACAGCCTGCAGTTGCTGCACGCCGGACGCAACCGGAGCCTGCGCTTCGATGCGCTGATCCTGGCCACCGGCGCAACCGACCGCGTGCTGCCGTTCCCGGGTTGGACGCTGCCGGGCGTGACGACACTCGGCGCCGCTCAGGTCGCGTTGAAGTTCCAGGGCTGCCTGATCGGGCCGCGCGTCGTGTTCGCGGGCACCGGGCCGCTGCTGTACCTCGTCGCGTGGCAGGTCGCGATGCATGGCGGCCAGGTCGTCGCGGTGCTCGACACCGCCCCCGCCATGGCGAAGTGGCGTGCCGCGCCACGACTGCTCGCGCGACCGGCGGTGGCGATGAAGGGCGCCTACTTCGTCGCGCGGCTGCGCGCGATGGGCGTGGCGCTGCACAGCGGCGTCACGCTCGTCGGCGCCGAAGGCGCGGACCGCGTCGGCGCGCTGACGTGGCGCAGCGGCGGCGTGTCGCACACCACCGCCTGCGATGCGATCGGGTTCGGTCACGGCCTGCGCGCCGAGACCCAGCTCGCCGATCTCGCCGGCTGCGCATTCGAGTACCGCGAGATCGAGCAGGCCTGGATGCCGTCGCGCGACGGCGCCGGACGCAGCAGCGTACGCGGCGTGTACCTCGCGGGCGATGGTGCCGCGATCCTCGGCGCCGACGCGGCCGAACTCGCCGGCGCGCGCGCCGCGCTCGCCGCCCTCGAAGACCTCGGCATCGAAGGCGCGCAGCCGCAGCGCGCGACGCGGATCGAGCGTGCGCTCGGCGCGCACCTCCGCTTCCGTCGCGGTCTGGAGACCGCGTTCGCGCCACCGGCGTCGTGGGCCGCGGAGGCGCCCGACGCGTTGATCGTCTGCCGCTGCGAAGAGGTCACCGCGGGGGAGCTGCGTGCCTGCGTGCGCGACACCGGCGCGCGCGAACTGAACCGGCTCAAGGCACTGACGCGCATCGGCATGGGCCGCTGCCAGGGGCGCATGTGCGCGCCCGCCGCCTCACGGCTGCTCGCGCATGCCGCCGGTTGCGAACTGAGCGACGTCGGCCGTTTGCGCGGCCAGGCGCCGATCAAGCCGGTCCCGATCGCGATGCTGCACGATGTCGCGCCGAGCACCGCCGTGCCCGCGGATGAAGATGACTGAGTCGAACACCGGGGCGCCGGCGTCGCTGAAGGCCGATGTCGCGATCATCGGGGGCGGCATCGTCGGCGCCTCGGCCGCGCTGTTCCTGCGCCGCTTCGGCCTCTCGGTCGTGCTGCTCGAGCGCGGGCTGTGCGGCGCGGCGGCCAGCGGCGTGAACTACGGCGGCGTGCGCACGCAGGGCCGCGCGATCGCGCAACTGCCCCTGTCGCTGCGGGCGCGGGCGCTGTGGGCGCGCTTGCCCGAGCTGATCGGCATCGACGGCGAGTACGTGCCGTCGGGCCATCTGAAGCTCGCGCGCTCCGAGGCCGATCTGCACCAGCTCGAGAGGTACCGCGATGCGGTCGCCGAGCACGGCCTCGCACTGGAGATCACGGCCGGCGCAGCGTTCCGCCGTGCGCATCCGTGGCTCGGCGACCAGGCGATCGCCGGCTCGTTCTGCGCCGGCGACGGCCATGCGAATCCGCGCCTGGTCTCGCCGGCGTTCGCCCGCGCGGCCGAGGCGGCGGGCGCGCGCGTGATCGAGGGCTGCGAAGTCAGCGAGGTCGTGCACACCGGCGGCGCCTTCATCGTCGGCGACGGCCGATCCGTCACCGTGCGCTCGCGCTGGCTGCTGAACTGCGCCGGCGCCTGGGCGCTCGCGATCGCGCGCCGCTTCGGCGACGATGCGCCGATGACGAGCATCCATCCCGGCATGGCCGTCACCGAGGCGGTGCCGCGCTTCATGGACGTCAACGTCGGCGTCGAAGGCGGCGGCATCTACGGCCGCCAGACCTCGCGCGGCAACTGCGTGATGGGCGGCAGCCGCGGCGCGGCCCACGGCGCACTCTATGCGGTGCCGACCGCACGCTCGGTCGCCGAGCTGTGCGACCGCATGGCCGCGCTGTTCCCCGCGCTCGCGCATGCCCACGTGATCCGCTTCTGGAGCGGCGTCGAAGGGTCGCTGCCCGATCATCACCCGGTCATCGGGCCGAGCACGACGACGCCGCAGCTGATCCACGCCTTCGGCTTCTGCGGCGCCGGCTTCCAGATCGGCCCGGCGGTCGGCGAGGCGCTCGCCGAACTCGTCCACCACGGGCGTTCGAGCGTCGCGCTCGATGCCTTTGCGATCACCCGTTTTCACACCGCGTCATCACCATCATCACCGTCACCACCAGGAGCGCACTGACATGGCCCAACTCTCGATCCGACTCACGCTGCTCGCCGCACTGCTCGCCGCCGCGAGCGCCCAGGCGCAGGACAAGACGCTGTACATCGGCATGAACGGCGGCGACATGGAACGTTCGTACACGAAGTACGTCTTCCCGGCATTCGAGAAGATCCACGGCGTGAAGGTCGTGGTCGTGCCGGGCACCTCGTCGGACATCCTCGCGAAGGTCCAGGCGAGCAAGGAGAAGCCGCCGGTGCACGTGATGTTCCTCGACGACGGCGTGATGATGCGCGCCGCCAAGATGGGCCTGTGCGCGAAGCTCGACGACTCGCCGGTGCTGAAGGACCTGTATCCGGCCGCGCGCATGCCGGGCGGCGTGGCGGCCGGCGTCAATGTCGGCATGACCGGCATCGGCTACAACAAAAAGATGTTCGACGAGAAGAAGTGGGCCGCGCCGACCTCGTGGATGGACTTCGCCGATCCGAAGTTCAAGGGCAAGGTGGTGTTCCAGTCGATGCCCGCCAGCAGCTTCAGGCTGCACGGCTTCTTGATGTTCAACCGCATCCAGGGCGGCAGCGAGAAGAACGTCGACCCGGGCTTCGGCAAGTGGGCGAGCACGATCGGCCCGAACGTGCTCGAATACATCCCGAGCTCGGCCAAGCTGTCGGAGATGGTGCAGACCGGCGAGGCCGCGATCTTCCCGCTCACGCCGACCGCGGTCGCGACGCAGAAGGCGCGCGGCGTGCCGATGGAGTACGCGCAGCCGAAGGAAGGCTCGGTGCTGCTGATGGTCGCCGAATGCGTGACCGCGAACAACGACAACCCGGTGATGGCGCAGAAGCTCGCCGAGTTCCTGTTGACGCCGCAGGCGCAATCGGCCGCGCTCGAGTTCGGCAACCAGATTCCGTCGAACTTGAAGACGCAACCGAGCAACCCGACCGCCACCGCCACAGTCGACAAGTTCAAGGAGTACATGAAGACCGTCAAGACGCTCGACTGGGACGCGGTCAACGCATTGCGGCCGGAGTGGAATACGCGGTGGAACAAGACGGTCGAGCGGTAAGCGCGTGCGCCGCCGGCCGGGACCGGTCGGGCGGCATGCGATTCGTGGGATGGACGCCGCCGCCTCGGCTTCCGACAGTCGCGGCTGTCGGACCACAGCAGGAGGGTCGGTGATGCCGATGTCGCGCGTAGGGCTCTATCGGATCGAGGTCGCCGTTGCGCTCGTGAGCGCGGCGCTGTTCGTCCTGACGCTCGTCGATCCCCAATGGATCGAGCGCTGGTTCGACGAATCGCCGGACGGCGGCGACGGCAGCTTCGAGCGTTGGATCGTCGGCGGCGGGTTCCTGGTGGCGGCGTTGATCGCCGCGCTGCTCGCGTGGCGCGAGCGCGCTGCGGCGTTGGCCACGCGGCGCGTCGATTGACGCTCGACGGGCACTGACCGCTCGACGGTCCGCTCAACTCGCCGGCATCGCCGCCGGGTCCATCCAGAAGGCGCCCCACAGGTGCCCGTCGGGATCGGCGAGGTCGCGGGCGTACATGAAGCCCAGGTCCTGGACCGGGTTGACGTCGGCCTGCCCGCCATGAGCCGCTGCGGCGCGGTTCATCGCATCGACCGCCTCACGGCTGTCCAACGCCAATGACAGCATCACGCCGGTCGCCCCGGCCGGTGGGAGCGGTCTTTCGGTGAACGTGCGCCACTTGGCGTGGGTGAGCAGCATCGCGTAGATGGTCTCGCTCCACACCATGCAGGCGGAGGTGTCGTCGCTGAACTGGGGGTTCTGACCGAAGCCGAGCGCCCGGTAGAAGGCGATCGAGGCCGGGAGGTCGGTGACCGGCAAGCTGACGAAAATCATCTTTGTCATGGGACGTTCCTGTGGTTGAGGGAGGGCTCGGCACACGCGGAGGTCCCACCCGTACGACGATCGGGCGGCGTCCGGATCGACAACTGGGGCAGGCTGCCGCGACGCGCGCTCAAGTTTCCATGGCGCGCGCCGATAGAGCCGCCAATCACCCATGGCCTCATCCATGTTCAAACACGCCGTCATCGTCATGGCGACGGGCGCGCTGATCCTGACCTCGGGCTGCGCGCTGGCACCTCCGGCAGGGCCCGCAGTGGTGTCGAATTGCCCGGCGCCCGCGCCCGCGGCGGCGTCCTCGGCCCCGCCAGCGGCCCCGCCTGCTCCTGTCGCGCGGGTGGCCGCACGCCCCGTCTACGTGCGGCCCGTCGTCCCGCCGCTTCCGCCGGACCTGCATTCGCCGTCCGCTCAAGGTGCCGTCGCGCCGAAGGCCCAACGCCGTGTCGCGGTGCCAGCCGCGCCCCCGGACGCCAAGTCCTAGAACGCCGGCGGCAACCCGACAGGCGCATGCTTGAACTCGCACTGATCCAGGAGGCGCAACGAGCCTCGGTGGTCGAAACGCGCCCCGGGCGCATTCAGCACGCCACCCCCGAGTGGGCCCAGCCGGTGACGCCCGAGTGCGTGGTTCGGGAGGCGGCCCGGCAATCGCTCGAGGTGGTCAAGGTGCTCGCCGTCATGAAGGCCGAGGGCGGCCGTCTCGGCGAATACTCGCCCAATGCCAACGGCAGCTACGACATCGGACCGATGCAGGTGAACACGATCCATCTGCCGGAACTGTCGAAGACCTACGCCATTCCGCAAGCCGCCGTGTCCCGACTGCTCGCCTACAACGGCTGCTTCAATGTGGCCGTCGGCGCGTGGTTGCTGCGCAAGCGGACGAACGAGGCGCGAGGCGACTTCTGGTACGGCATCGGCCGCTATCACAGCGCGGCCAAGCCGGATCGCAACCGGTACATCCTGCGCGTGCACCGCATCATGGTCGGCATGGTGCAGGGCTCGAAGAACGCGACCCGCAAGGTCGCCGCGCTCTAGGCGTCTGGGCGGCAGAGCGCGACGCGGTTCGTCGCTATCATGCGCGCGAACCCAAGGAGACGCGATGAAATCCTGCTTCTGGTTGGCGCTTGGCATGGGCACGCTGCTCTCGCTTTCCGCAGCGGCCCAGGAGGTCACGTTGACGCGGCTGGATTGCGGCAACGGGACGAACGACCCGCGGCGCTTCAGCGACACCTTTGCCTACAGCGAGACGACGAAGCCCTTCACCTTCAGCTGCTACGTCATCCGTCACGGCTCGGAGGTGATGGTGTGGGACACGGGCTATCTGCCGGGGTCGGTGGCCAGTGCAACGAACAAGCCGCTGGCCGACTTGCTGAAGCAGATGAACGTCAATCCCGATGACGTGAAGTACGTCGGGGTCAGCCATTTCCATGCCGACCACACCGGCCAGTTGGCGCCGCTCATGAACGCGACGCTGCTGATCGGCAAGGGCGATTGGGATGGCGTCAATGCGACGCCCCCGCTCGGCGGCGCGAACGTGAAGGGGTTCGCCGAGTGGATCGCCGAGAAGCGCAAGGTCGAGCCCTTGAGCAACGACAAGGACGTGTTCGATGACGGCACCGTGATGATGCTGCGCGCCCCGGGTCACACGCCAGGGCACAGCATGCTGCTGGTCCGCCTCAAGGAGAAGGGGCCGGTGCTCCTCACCGGCGACGCCGTGCACTTCCACGAGAACTACGAGCACGAGGGCGTGCCGGGCTTCAACTTCGACCGCGCGCAGACGCTCGCCACGATCCAGCGCATCAAGCAGATCGAGAAGAACCTGAAGGCGACGATCATCATCCAGCATGACCCGCGCGACATCGGCAAGCTGCCGCCCTTCCCGAGCGCGGCCAAGTAGACCGCGTCCTCCAGCGTCCGTCAGAGACGCCGCAGCAGCATCGAGGCGCCGGCAATGATCAGGATCACCGGCCACCATTGCGCGAAAAGCGGGCCGAGCCTTGGCAGCATGCCGAGGTTCGAGAGGAGAAAGAGCACGCCCAGCACGATGAGGATCACCGCTCCCGTCACTGATCTGCCGCGCATCTCGCTTCCTCCAGGCTATCGCGCGAGCATGCCATAGCCGCTGCGGCTCCGGCCCGACGTCAACGCGCCTCGCGCATCAGCCTCGCGCGCCGATCGAGTTCCTTCGCGCTCGGCTCGGCCTGTGCGAACGAGCCGAGCGGGATGTCGCCGGCCGGCACGTAGGTGCTCATCACGACGCCGGTCGTCGAGGCATGCGACGCGACGAGCCGCAGCGCGCCGGCCTTCGCGCCCGCCTCGAACAGCCGCTTGCCGCGCCCGAGCACGACCGGAAACGTCCACACGTGGTACTCGTCGATCAGCGCCGCGGCCTGCAGTGTCTGGATCAGGTTGCCGCTGCCGATGATCTGCAGGTCGAGCCCCGACTGTGACTTGAGCGCCGCGACCGCCGCAGCGACATCGCCCCGCAGCGGCGTCGAGTTGTTCCATTCCAGCGTCTGCAGCGTGCGCGTGGCCACATGCTTCCTGGCCGCGTTGAGCGTGCGTGCCGTCGGGTCGTCGGCGGGCTGGTTCGGCCAGTGCGCTTCGAAGATCTCGTAGGTCTTGCGGCCGAGCACGAGTTCGCGGTCCTTGCCGTCGAAGCCGTTCATCGATGCGCCCATGACCTCGTCCCAATAGCTGAACGACCAGCCACCGAAGGCAAACTGCCCGGTGGGATCCTCCTGCGGGCCACCCGGCGCCTGCATGACGCCGTCGAGCGAGACGAAGGTGGAGGCGATCAGCTTTCTCATGGGGTGACTCCCTGCGGTGTGCCGGCACAGCGGCGGATGGCGGACACCGACAGATCGGCGTCGGCCGCGGTGGTCGACCAGTTCGAGATCGAGATGCGCATCGCGGCCATGCCGTTCCACGTCGTGCCGCCCACCCAGCACGTGCCGTCGCGCTGGACGGCCGCGATGACGCCACGGGTGTGGTCGTCGATCGCCGCGGCGTCTGCCTCCGGCGACCCCGGCGGAGCGAAGCGGACGAGGACTTGGTTCAGGACGACCTCATTGAGGATCGTCACCCCCGGCACGTGGCGCAGCCCCTCGGCCACCCGCCGTGCCAGCGCGCAGCAGCGGTCGACGAGCTCGGCGACGCCGTCGCGGCCCAACTGGCGCAGCGCGGCGTACACCGCGAATGCGCGCGACCGCCGCGACGAGTCCGGAACCCATGACCCCGGTTCGCGCACATCCCCGCCGGCGACGTAGTAGGCGGCGCTGTAACTGACCGCCGCCAAATGCGCTTGCGGATCGCGCACGATCGCCACGCCGCAATCGTAGGGAACGTTGAGCCACTTGTGCGCATCGGTGCTCCAGGAGTCGGCGTCGACCATGCCGTCCGTCAGCGATCGGGTGGCGGGTGACGCGGCAGCCCACGCACCGAAAGCGCCGTCGACATGGAGCCAGGCGTTCGGGTGCGCGCGCACCGCCGCGACGATCTCGACCATCGGATCGAACGCGCCGGTGTT
>Ga0209023_10002741_pt1 | contig 21636 bp, 16 predicted proteins | sample LakOneMetagenome_FD_187468 | JGI IMG/M metagenome (GOLD analysis project Ga0209023, IMG submission 187468) | Freshwater and sediment microbial communities from Lake Erie, Canada (SPAdes) (version 2) | ecosystem: Environmental > Aquatic > Freshwater > Lentic | place: Lake Erie, Canada...
GGAGCGAAGGAACGCCGCAAGGCGGGCCCCTGAGTCCGCTGCTTGCCAACGTGATGCTCGATGAAGTGGACAAGGAACTGGAACGGCGCGGTCATCGCTTTGCGCGCTACGCCGACGATGCGAACGTGTACGTGCGTAGCAGACGGGCGGGCGAGCGGGTGATGAGGCTACTGCGGCGCTGCTATGCGAAGTTGCACCTCGTGGTCAACGAAAGCAAGAGCGCCGTAGCCAGCGTCTTCGGCCGCAAGTTCCTCGGTTACAGCCTGTGGGTGGGACGCGGGGGCGAGGTCAAACGCAAGGTGGCGGAAAAGCCGCTGCAGGCGTACAAGCAACGCATCCGGGAACTGACCTGCCGGTCCGGCGGGCACAGTATGGCCGATGTAGTGCAGGGACTCCGTTCCTATATGTTGGGTTGGAAAGGGTACTTCCAGCTGGCGCAAACCCCAAAGGTATGGCGAGAACTCGATGAATGGCTGCGTCACAGGCTGCGGGCTATCCAGCTCAAGCACTGGAAGTGCGGAACGACCATGTATCGGGAGCTGCTCAAGCTTGGGGCCTGGCCGTCGACGGCAAAGCACGTGGCGGCGAACAGCCGCCGCTGGTGGCGCAATAGCGACAGGCTGCTGAAGACAGTAATGACTATCGGCTACTTCGACCGACTGGGCGTACCCCGCCTGTCTTGACCTCAACTACTCGAACCGCCCGGTGCGGACCCGCATGCCGGGTGGTGTGGCAGGGGAGCGGTCCTCAGGGCCGCCCCCTATGCCGATTCGAAAACAGCTTTGCGCGGCGCGCTGTGAATCGCCGCGCCGGGGCGACCTACAATCCTTGCAAGCCCTACCACACAAGGATCACGACATGCATCACTCCACCGCCTCCGACATCTCCCCCGGCATGGTGCGCCTGCTGGCCATCTCCGCCGGCCTGATCGTCGCCAGCCTGTATTATTCCCAGACCCTGGTCGGCCCGATCAGCGCCGCCACCGGCCTCTCCCTCGAGACGGCCGGCCTGATCGTCACGCTCACACAAATCGGCTACGCCCTCGGCCTGGTCTTCATCGTGCCGCTCGGCGACCTGCTGGAAAACCGCCGTCTGGTCTTCGTTGCCCTGCTGGCCACCAGCGCCGCCCTGGCCCTGGCGGCATTGAGCAGCAGCGCGTGGATGTTCCTCGCCGCCTCGCTCGGCATCGGCCTCGGTTCCGTCGCGGCGCAGGTGCTGGTGCCGTTTGCCGCCCACCTGTCGCGCGAGGAAACCCGCGGCTACAACGTGGGCAAGGTGGTCAGCGGCCTGCTGCTCGGGATCATGGTGGCGCGTCCCGCCGCCAGCCTGATCGCCGACCATGGCGGCTGGCACCTGGTCTTCGGCCTCGCCTCGTTCGCGATCCTGGTGCTGGCTTTTGTGTTGCGCCGCAGGCTGCCGCAGCGCGTGCCTGCGCACCAGTCGGGCTACGGCCAGCTGATCGGCACCCTGTGGACCCTGTTCGCGACTACCCCGGTGTTGCGCCGCCGCGCGGCCTACCAGGCGGGCCTGTTCGGATCCTTCAGCCTGTTCTGGACCGTCACCCCGCTGGTGCTGGCAAGCCCGCACTTCCACCTGTCGCAGACCGGGATTGCGATCTTCGCCCTGGTCGGCATGGCCGGCGCCATCGCCTCGCCGGTGGCGGGGCGGCTGGCGGACCAGGGCCATACCCTGGCTGCGACCGCCGTCGCACTGGCGCTGGGTGTGGTCGGCTTCGCGCTGCCCTTGGTCGAGCCGGCCTCGCGCGAAGTCGCCATCGGCATCCTGGTGGTGGCGTCGATCGTGCTGGACATGGCAGTGGCGGCCAACCTGGTGCTCGGCCAGCGCGCCATCTTCGCGCTCGGCGCCGAAGTGCGCAGCCGCCTGAACGGCATCTATTTCGCGCTGATCTTCAGCGGCGGCGCGCTGGGCTCCGCCTTGGGCGCCTGGGTCTATGCCCACCATGGCTGGCATGGCGCGCTGCTGGCAGGGATGGCCTTCCCGGCGGCCGCGCTGGCCTACTGGTTCAGCGAGCTGTCCGGGCGCCCGGCGCCCTTTGGCAAGCCGGTCTGATTCAAGCCTCCGGAATGCCGGCGCGCGCCAGGTGCTCGGCCAGCAGCTCGACGAAGGCGCGGATCTTTTGCGATCCGCGCCGGTTTTCCTGGTACACCGCATGCATGGCCACGTCCATCGGCCCCGGATTGACCTGGTACTCCTCCATGACCCGCACCAGCCGGCCCTCGCGCAGGTCGGCATGCACCAGCCAGTGCGCCAGCATCACCACGCCCAGGCCGGCGACGGCGGCCTGGCGCAGTACGTCGGCGTTGTCGGCCTGGACCACGCCCCGGATCGGGACTTCTTCCACCACCCCACCATCGTCATCCTTGCGGCGCAGGCGCCAGCTGCGGCGGTTCCCGGTACAACTGAACTGCAGGCAGTCGTGGTCCGCCAGTGCCGAGGGCGTGCGCGGCGCGCCATGGCGCTTGATGTAAGTGGGGCTGGCGCACAGCACCCGCTGGTGCGCTGCGAGCCGGCGCGCCACCAGCCGCGCTTCCGGATCGATGCCGCCCATGCGGATGGCGACGTCGATCGATTCGTCGGCCAGGTTGATGACGGTATTGCTCAGGCAAAGATCGAGGGTCAGGCGCGGATGGCGCACCCGCAGGTCCGGCAGCATCGGCGCGATGTACAGCGCCGCGAAGGTCGGCGGGGCCGCTACGCGCAGCACGCCCTTGACCTCGTCGCCGCGCTCGCTCACCGCGTCGTCGGCGGCGTCGAGCTGCTCGAGGATGCGCAGCGCGTCCGCGTGGTAGCCGCGTCCCGCTTCGGTCAACGTGACGCTGCGGGTCGAGCGGTTCAGCAGCGCCACGCCCAGCCGCTCTTCGAGGGCGTCAATGACGCGCGTGACCGAGGAGGTGGCGACGCCGAGCTGGCGCGCGGCGCTGGAGAAGCCGCCGCCGGCGGCGACGGTGCAGAAAGTCTTGAGTTCGGCGAAGCGGTCCATGGAGTCCTTGCGGCGATGCGGGCAGCTCATCTTTTCATACGGCGTGCACGGTGACAAGGCCTGCGCTTCAGATCTTCTTCCATGTATTGTGGATAGCGTCTCTTCACTTAGATGGAGATAAAGTTTCCACATAATGGAATAATCTGATGCTAGGATATGGAAGAAATAACTTCCATACCATTTGACCCGTGATCCATCGACACTGACTAAAGCCACCTTCATGCTGAAGACCACTCTCGCGTTATTGGCCTTGCTGAGCACGGCCTCGATTGCCCGTGCGGCGGACATCAACCTGATCGACCAATTGCAGGAGGGTGGTGCGGCGATTGTCGTCACATTGGGCCTGTCGGTGCTGTTTGTCGCAGTCAGCATCGAGCGCCTGCTGCACCTGCGCGCACGGGCCGTCGTACCCGACGGCCTGGTCGAGGAGGCCCGTGCCTTATGGGCGTCGTCCGATACGGCCACCTTGCAAGCCGTGGCACAGGAAAGCAACAGCACGCTGGGCCGGATCATCGCCTACATGCTCGCGCATCGCGGCCAGTCCCATGCCTACGTCAGCAGCGGGACGGGCGATATCGCCTCCCTTGAACTGCGTCACCACCAGCAGAAGTTCTATGCCTTGTCGATTGTCGCTACCGTGGCGCCCATCGTGGGCCTGCTCGGGACCGTGCTGGGCATGATCGAGGCCTTCAATGTGATCGCCTACCAGGAAGGCATGGGCAATCCCGCGCTGCTGGCGGGCGGCATTTCGAAAGCACTGGTCAACACGGCGGCCGGCCTGGCCGTGGCGCTGCCGGCACTCGGCATGCACCATTACTTCAAGCACCGCCTGGCTTTCTACAGCCTCGCGTTGGAGAAGCAGGTGAACGGGCTGCTGCGGGACTGGTTCGCCCCGTCCACCGTGGCGGAAAGCCCGAATCTGCACAGGGTGCACCATGCGCATTGACCTGGGTGCGGACGAGCCGCCGGAAATCGGGCTGATCGCCCTGATCGACTGCATCTTTTTCCTGCTGATGTTTTTCATGATCGCGACCTCGTTCAAGCAGCCGGATGCCGGGAAGCAGATGGAACTGCCCGTGATGCTGCCGGCGGCCCAGATGAGCCTTGATCGCGCAAGCGCGGCGCCGGCGGCGTTGGCAATCGGTGTCGACAGGGAGGGCAAGCTTTACCTCGATGGGAAGAGTGTCACGGTGCAGCAGTTGCACGATCGGTTGAAAGCGGAAGCGGCCACCAATCCGGCGCGTGCCATCCGCATCGACGGGGACGAAATGGCGCGCTACCAGGACATCGTCCACGTCCTCGACCTGTGCCAGTTCGAAGGCTTCACCAAGATCGCGATGCATACCCGCCAATGACGGCCGGGTCCGGGATGGGTTCATCGCGCCGGTATCTGCTGGTGTCGATCGGGCTGCATGCAGGCCTGGCGGCGTGGCTCTACCAGGCCGGCGCCATGGAGGTCGTGCGGCGCCAGGACACGGAGGTGGCGGCAAGTGTGCAGGCGACGGCGCAGGCCGGGACGCAGGCCCGGATGTCCCGGCGCGTGGACGACCTCAGGAAGATCAAGGAGCTGCTCCAGCAGTCCGCCAATCGGGCGCCGGAGCCGGCGGCGGCGCCCGAGGCGCCTGCGCAGACACCATTGGCGCCGGAGCGGATGTTGAAGCAGGCGCGCGAGATGTCGCGCGCCATCGACGAACTTGGACGTGAGCTGAAGGCGGAAGAGCTGGCGCGCCTGACCGACAAGACGAAGGAAGAGGCACGCGCGGAAGTGGATGCGGACACACCGCCCGTTCCGGCGCCGGGGGCTTCGGAAAACGGCGACCCCGCGGCCGAACTGGCGGGTCTGGAAGCCAGGGCGCGCGCCGTGCTGGCCAGCCGCGCCGAGCAGCTGGCGCGGGAGCGCAACGGCGTCCGGGTGGAGCGCCAGGCGTCGGGCAAGGACAAGACCGGCGACGCCAATGGCAGCGGCACCGGCGAGGGTAACGGCAGCGCATCCGGACAGGGGAGCGTGCTGGGCGGCGAGCTGGCGAGCGCAGGGCAGCACACGGCCGAGGAAATCGCTCGCTTCATGCGCGAAGGGACGGAGCCGGAACGAGAGAAAACCAGCCGGGTGTACAGGAACCATGGCCGCGACATCTTTGCGAGCGCCAAAGGTGTGGTCCCCAGCGTCGACACGGCGCAGACGGTGAAGGGCCGCGGGCGCACCTTCGGCGCGGGCGGACAGTATGCGAACCGCATCTATCTCAACAGCTGGTACATGATTGGCCCTTTCGAGGGAAACCATGGCACGGAGCTGTTCAACAACCCGAAGTACCCGCCCGAAGACGCGGTGCTTCTCGATGCCGTGTACTACGGAAAGGACGAGCGCCTCGTCAAATGGGAATACATGAACACGGCGCGCTATCCCCTGGTCCCGCGTGGTGAGGAAGAGAATGCGGTCTACTACGGCTACACGGAAGTGTTCATGGACCAGGAGCGGGACATGCTGGTCTGGATCGGCGCAGACGACGATGTATCGGTCAAGGTGAACGACCGGCTGGTCTGGAAGGGTGGGAATCCGGCCAAGCGCTGGTTCTACCAGAGCATCTACGCAAGCCGGACTACCTACCAGCGCGACTACAACCGGACCGAGGGCCAGCGCCTGGTGCGCTTCCGGAAGGGCCGCAATACGGTCTTCTTCAAGCTGTCGAACGGACCGACGCGACTTTTCTTCTCGATGGTGCTGACGCCCGCGAAATAAAACAAAAAAGCCCGCGCAAGCGCGGGCCGAAGGTCACACCAGAGAAAAGATCAGAACTTGTAGCGCAGGCCTGCCAGGTACTCGCGGCCGGTGACGTTGTTCACCACCACGCTGTTGCGTGCGCGGCTGATGAACTGGTCGCTCGGTTCGTTGGTCAGGTTGATGCCTTCCAGCGTGAACTCGAGGCGCTCGTTCCACTTGTAGGAGAGCGACAGGTCCACGTTGAAGGTTTCGTTCTTGCCTTCGACGTCGTTGTTGTTCTGGCCCGGCACGCGGGTCAGGAAGGACGAACGCTTGGCGCCCGAGACGCGCGCGCTGAACTTGCCGTCGTCATAGTAGAAGGTGGCGTTCCACGATTTCGGCGACAGGTTCAGCAGGTCGTCGACGATGCGCTCGCTGCTGGTGGCCGATACCGCGTACTCGATCTTCGAGCTGACCTTGGTGTAGTTCAGCACCGTGCCGAAGTTCCTGCCCCAGCCTGGGAGGAAGGTGAAGGGCTGCTGGTAGTTGATCTCGAAGCCCTTCAGCTTGCCGCCGTTGGTGTTGATCGGCGCGGTCACCTGGAACACCTCTTCGCCGGTGAAGTTCGCCGGCAGCAGCGACAGCGGCAGGCCGGTCTCGCGGAAGGGCATGTTGTTGCGCAACGACTGGATGTAGGTGTCGATGTTCTTCTGGAACAGGCCCAGGCCCACGAAGGCGTTCTTGCCGAAGTAGTACTCGAAGCTCGAATCGAAGGTCTTGGCGCGGAAGGGCTTCAGCAGCGGGTTGCCGGTGTTGATGGTCAGCGTGCCGGTGGTCGAGATGGTGCCGCCCGGCGACAGGAAGCCCAGCTGCGGACGGGTCATCACCTTGGCCGCGCCGAAGCGCACGATGAAGTCCCGGGTCAGGTTGGCCGCGATGTTAAACGAGGGCAGGGTGTCCTTGTAGTCGTGGTTGACCACGACCGCGGTGCCGCCGCCAGCCGCCTGGTAGCCGATCGCTTCCAGCTCGGTCTTCACGTGGCGCACGCCGAAGTTGCCGCGCAGCGGGATGTCCCACAGGTCGTACTTGAATTCGCCCATCAGGTAGAAGCCGTCGTCGCGCTCGGTGACGGTGCGGTTGTTGCCGCGTGCGTTGCCGTTGGTGATCGAGGACAGGGTGAAGTCGCCCGGACCGCCGGCGGGGCCGGCCTTGATGCAGTTGCAATAGATGTCGTAGGCGGCGGCAATCGCCGAGAGGTTCGGGATCACCCAGCCGCTCACATTGCCCTGGCCGAAGCCGGTCACGGTCGTGCTCAAGCCGGAGCTGCCTGCGGGCGGGGCGAAGATCGTGTCGTTCTGGTTCACGCGGCGGAACTCATAGGTGTCCGACTCGTACTTCTTGCGGTTGATGCCGCCCTTGAAAGTCAGGTTGTCGCTGGCCTCCCAGGCCAGGTCGAACTGGCCGACGTCGTTGACGTTGGTCGCGCCCTGGGGGCGGATGCGGATCTCGCTGGTGGTGGTGTTCGCGACCGTGGTCGGCTGGGCGCCGCTGGCTACCTGCGGCACGCCGACGATGCCCAGCGCGCCGTTGGCCGCCATCGGATCGAAGGGATAGCCGATGGTGGCGGCGCGGCTGTCCTGGCGGAAGTCCAGGGTATAGCCGTTGACGTTGAGCGCGTCCAGGGTGACCGTGGTCTGCACCGGGTTGCGGAACTTCGAGTTGGCGCGGCCGACCTTGGCGCTCATGCTCCAGCTGTCGTTGAACTTGTGCTCGAGGGTCAGGGTCGGCTGGGTGAAGGTGGTATTCAGCTCGTCGTAGCGCGACTCGGCGCGCACGTCCACGCCGTTGTACTTGCCGTAGAGGAGGGCGCCGTTGGGCGCGTACTGGGCCTCGACCACGCTGGTCTGCGGCTTGCCGCCCTGGCTGGCGCTGCGGCTGAAGGAGATCGCTTCCAGGAAGTCTTCCTGGCGGGTCGCGTCCAGCTTCGAGTACAGCATGTCGAAGGTGAGCAGGGTGCCGCGTTGCGGACGCCATTGCACCGAGGCCGTCAGGCCCAGGCGGTCCTGGTCGTGGGTCAGGCGGCCGTAGCGCGGCAGGCGCGGGTGGAAGTTGTTCGGGTTGCTGGCCGCGTTGTAGGCGTCCGTCGCAGCCTGGGACGCCGGCAGGCGCGGCACGCCTTGCGCGGCCGGGCCGCAGGTGGTGGCGGTGGAGTTCGACGGGTTCGCGGTCACGCCCTGCGGCGCGCACCAGCCGCCCGAGGAGGGGCCGTTGTCCCAGCGGACGGTGCTGAAGCCGTCTTCCAGCACGCGGCGTTTCGAGAAGGCGCCCGAGACCAGCACGCCCAGGGTGCGGTCCATGAAGGTGTTCGACAGCATGAAGGCCACGCGCGGGTCGACCTTCTCGGAGCCGTCGTTGTACTTGCCCTTGGCCGCGATGGTGGCGTTGAAGCCTTTCAGGTCGAAAGGACGCAGGGTCTGCAGGTCGACGGTGGCGCCAAGCGAGCCTTCGTCGACGTCGGCCGAGGAGCTCTTGCGCACCGTGAGGGAGCTGAACAGTTCCGAGGCGAACACGTTGAAGTCGAAGCCGCGGCCGCGGTTGGTGCCGCCCGAGCTGTCGGTGCCGCCGGTGGTGGCCAGGCCCTCGATGCCGTTGATGCGCACGCGGGTGAAGTCCTGGCCCAGCCCGCGCACCGTGATGTTGCGGCCTTCGCCGGCGTCGCGGTCGATCACCACGCCCGGCACGCGCTGCAGCGACTCGGCCAGGTTCGTATCGGGGAACTTGCCCATGTCCTCGGCCTTGATGACGTCGACGATGCCGTTGTCCTGGCGCTTGGCGTTCAGGGCGCTTTCGAGCGAGGCGCGCAGGCCGCTGACCTGCACGGTCTGGATCTGGGGAGTGTCGGCAGTCTGGGCGAATGCGGCGCCGACGGAAAGGGAGGAAACCGAGGCTGTGCCGAGCAGGCACAGGGTAAGTTTGCGCAAAACTGCACGCTGCGAACGTTGTTTCATGCTGTCTCCATGCGTTTTTATCAGGGCGTGCCTGCCACTGCGGCATTGTATTTATCTGGTCAGGCCGGTTTCCGGATTCTAGACGAAATTTTGCCATTTTGGTCAGACCACTCCAAAATAAATATGTGGATTGGTCTGACCTGCGCTGAAGAAGCGTTGTTGCCTGTTACTTAAGAGAGAGGGGTGTTGTATTTCTTCCCTGCAATGGTTACGTTCTCGAGCGTGATGCCGGTGGCGTTGTGCAGGAACCAGGGCTGGGCGCCGTTCTTCGGGGTGCCGAAATCGGAGTCGCTGATGCGCACGCGGGTGATCGGCGGGATCGCCGTACCTGGTGGGCCGTTGTAGCTCGAGGCTACAGGACCCAGCAGCACGAAGGCCTGGTAGCAGGAGAAGCGCCCGTCTTTCGTCTGCACGTCCTGCGTGCGCACGCCGTGGATGTCGATGTCCGAGACTTGCGGCGGACGGGTGCGCACCGCGTCGTCGCCGGGCACATAGTCGCAATCGATGGTGACGATCGCGCCGGCCGTCGAGGCGACCGGCTGCGTGATTTCCTTCGCCCCGTCCAGCGGCTTGTACCAGGACGGCTCGATCTGCACGCCGTTCGGAATCAATACGTCGCGCACATAGAGGTGGCGCAGGAAGCCGCCGCGGTTCATGTTCGTCTTCAGGCGGATCGCGGTATTGAGCGGGTCCCGCGCCCAGTGGACGTTGCGGAATTCGAGCTCGCGCGCATACACGTGCTCGATGCCGCCGGCCATCTCGCTGCCCAGGGTCACGCCGCCGTGGCCGCTGTTCATGATGCAGCGCTGGATCACGATGTTGCGGGTCGGGCCGAATTGCGTGTCGAGGTTCTTGCCGGCCTTGATCGCGATGCAGTCGTCGCCGTTGTTGAAGGTGCAGTCCTCGACCAGCACGCCGTCGCAGGCTTCCGGGTCGAAGCCGTCGCTGTTCGGCCCCAGGCTTTCCATGTTCACGCCGCGGATCGCCAGGTCGCGGCAGTTCACCGGGTGGTGTAGCCAGAACGGCGCCGCATTCACCTGGTAGCCCTGCATCAGGACTTTCGTGCAGCCGATGAATTCGATCATGCAGGGACGCAGGAAGTGGCCGCGCCCGAACACGCGCCTGGCGACCGGCACCTTCGCTTCCGACAGGGCGGGCAGGTAGCGCGAATCGGTCTGCCAGCCTTCTCCCTGGATCAGCTCACGCTGGGCCTGGGGCAGGTTCGGGGCGACCTGCGCGAGCGGTGCGTTCACCGGGTTCGGCGCGATCTCGGTGCGGATGCGCGCCGGCTTGCCGCGGCCCTTCCAGTCCCACCAGCACTCGTCCTTCTTGTGCTCGAAGGGCACGCCGCCCTGGCCGTTCAGGATGCTGGTCCAGTCGGCGCCGGTGAGGGCGATATTGGTCTGGTTGTAGGCATAGACCATGGGCGAGTAATTCAGGCAGTCATTGCCCTGCCAGCGCGACAGGGTCAGCTTGCCGTTGGCGCCGCAATCGAATTCGCCGTGGCGCGCATAGTGTTCCGGGTTGGCGGAGAAATGCACGCGCGCGCCGGCGGCCAGGTGCACGTGCACGTTCGACAGCAGCACGATGGGGCCGGCGCAGTACCAGTCGCCGGCCGGGATCACGACACGGCCGCCGCCCTTGGCGTTGCAGGCCTTGATCGCCTGCGTAATGGCAGGATAGGCGTCGGGCGAGTTCGGCGCCGGCGTGCGCAGGACGCCGTTTACCAGCGAAGCAGTCTGTCCTTTGGTTTCGACCATGGAGCAGGGCTGGGCGCCGTAGGCCGTGATCGGGAAGTCCTCTTCGCGGAAGCGCTGCGGCGTGGCGAAGCGCGCGACGATGTCGTCGGCGCGCCGCCAGGGATCGGCGGCGTCCTTGCCGGTGGGCTGGGTGGCGCAGCCGGCGCCGCCCAGCACCAGGCCGGCGGCGGGGACGGTGCGCAGCAGGGCGCGGCGGCGGGGCTGGAAACGCATCCTGTTCCCCTTACTGCTGGCGCGCGAGCGTCACGCGCACCGGATTGCCGGCGCGGGTCGCGACGTCCTGCAGGTACTTCTGCCACTGCGCGAGCGAGGTGATCTCGCCGGCGCGGCTCCAGGCGCCGCCCGCGTAGTAGCGCAGCGGCTTGCCGGAGCTGGCCTTGGCCAGGATCAGTTCATTGAGCTCGTCCTGGGCGAAGCCTTCGGCGCCGGGGACCACGACCGCGGTGCCGAAGGCGTCGTTGCTCTTCTGCTCGACCCACTGCAACAGCACCTGGCCTTCGCGCTTGACGGCGATTTTCGGATCCTGGTTCTTGTCGCTCGGGTTCTTGTTCAGGCCGACCGCGACCGTGATCGGCTCGCTGCCCTCGTACTGGAAGGTCGAGTCGATGCGGTCCAGCTGGTGGCCCGCATCCACGGTGAAGCGCTTGATCTCGCTGACCTGCTTGCCGGCCGCGTCCCAGCTTGCATAGTGCAGCTCGAAGATCGCGCGCACCGGGCCGTTGGCCAGCACCTTCCACGAGGCGTAGTTCACGCCGGTATGAAGCTGCTTGCCGTCCCACACGCCGGTGCCGCCCGCGCCGCGCGACTTGCCGACGTTGTACATGTCCATGCCCTCGCCCTCGTCCTTGTGGTAGTGGTCATGGCCCTTGTTGTACCAGCGGTCGACGATCGGGTAGGGAACGCGCTTGAACCACAGGTCCAGGCCGCTCGTCACCAGCACTTCTTTCTTCATCCCTTCCGGCGAAGGCGCGGCCAGGGCGGGTCCATAGGTGCGGTGGGCGATCTTGTCGTTCTCCCAGCCGAAATCGTCGAGGCGCTCCGGCACGTAGCGTGCGAACGCCTTGACCGGGAACACCGGCGCCACCGTGTCGATTTTCTCCACCGTGAAGCTGGCGCTCTTCTCGCCGGCCGCGAAGTTGTGCTGGAAAATCAGTTCGCCGTAGGCGGCGCCCACGCCCTTCGGATCCTTGGCCAGCGGCGCTACATTGGTCACCTGGTAGGGCAGCACATTGCCCTTGGCGTCCTTCACCGCGATCTTCTGGATCAGGGCGCCCGGCAGGGCGGTGTTGACCTCGCTCCAGGGGATGGTGATGGTTTCCGACGGACGGGCGATGGACAGGTCGTGCTGGACGGTGACGGCCAGTTTCTCGGCCGCATAGGCGGACAGCGCGGAGGAAAGTACGGCAGCAAGGATCAGTCGTTTCATCGTTCAATCGCCTCTATCAGTGGTGTTCGCGGTAGTCGGTCTTGCCCCCTTTGGGCATGTAATGATACGTGCGAACCTTGTGCTGGACTTCGAATGCCGGATTCTTGATCATCCTGATGATCTCGGCGCCGGCCAGCAGCATCGGACCGTAGCCGTGCAGCGCGTGCACGCTGGTCGGGCGGTTGTAGTAATAGACCATGTCGCCGGCCAGCGTGGTGCCGACGCAGGTGCCCTCGACTTCGCCCTTGGCGGTGATGCGGGTGGTGAGGCCCGCCCAGCCGGCCTGCGCGATCGAGCCGTAGGTGGTCGGGCTGACCCAGCCCTGGTTCACGGCGTGCGCGATCACGTAGGTGAAGATGGCGCTGGCCGAGGTCTCGAGGTAGGAGTCGTTCCGGTCCAGTATCTGGTGCCACAGGCCCGTGCCCGACTGCAGCTCGGCGATGCCCTTGATCGACACGCGCAGCTGGTTCAGCACTTTCTGGTAGCCCGGGTGGTCTTTCGGGAGCACGTCGAGCAGGTCGGACATGGCCAGCACCGCCCAGCCGTTGGCGCGCGCCCAGTAGAAGCGCGGCGCATCCGGGTGGTTGGCGTGCCAGCCGTGGGTGTAGAGGCCCAGCTGCGGGTTGAACATGCGGCTCGTCATGCCCATGACATTGTTGACGGCGTCGTCGAAGTGCTTGCGCTCGCCCGTCATGCGGCCCATCTCGGCCAGCGCCGGAATGCTCATGTACATGTCGTCGGCCCACAGCGAGACTTCCTGCGGACGCTTGCGCGCCATGGTGCCGTCCTCGAGGCGGAACTGCTTGTTGACCACCCAATCGCTGCAGGCGTCGATCATGGGCTTCAGGTCGGGGCCGACCTTCTTCAGGCGCGCGCGGATCAGGGCCGCGCACATCGAGCCGGAATCGTCCAGCGAGCGCGGATCGAGGAAGCGGGAGAAGCTGTTGGCCCGTTCGAGGTGGAACTTCTGTTCCTGGGCGCGGAAGTAGGGGAGGGTCTGGGAGAAGAAGTTGAAGTGACGCTGGGTCATCGCCGTGAAGCCCTGGTCGCCGGTGGCTTCCGCGGCCTTCAGGAGGCCCGAGTGGACCACGCCCATTTCATAGACCTGGATGCCGTAGTCGCCCGCGCTGGGCTCGAAGATGGCGTCGGCGTTCGGGGTCTTCAGGTCGAAGATCTGGTCGCCGGTCTTCCTGTTGACGATCCGGGTCGGCGTCGCGCTGTCCATATAGCCGCGGATCAGCTTCAGCTGGGCCGTGACTTCGGCCACCTGCGGCATCTTGTAGGGCACCGGGTAGCTGCCTTCGGCCGGGTCCAGCAGGTTCTTGTTGTCGGGGTTGCGATACTGGCCGCCCTGGGCCAGGGCGGGGCCGCAAGCGAGTGCGCAGCCTAACAGGGTGGCAAGCGAAGCTGCCAGCAGGGTCGTCTTCATGTGTCTCCAGTCGGTGTGTTGTCCAAATACTGCACCATCTACTTATTTGCATACTTATTGGTCAGGCCATTCTAATTTGGTCGGGCCAAAATCGCAAGGTGGACTAGCCACTACGAGAAGTTGTATGGCATACTGAAAAAGAACCTACCGACCAAGGCATCACATCATGACCCAAGACCTTCCGCGCACCATCCGCATGCAGGCCAGCGACAATGTCGCGATCGTCGTCAACGACGGCGGACTGCCCGCGGGCACCGTCTTTCCCGACGGCCTGACCCTCGTCGAGGGGGTGCCGCAGGGGCACAAGGTGGCGCTGGTCGACTTCGCGGAGGGCGATCCCGTGATCCGCTACGGCGTGACGATCGGCTTCGCCGCCGGTCCGATCCCGCGCGGCAGCTGGGTGTCGGAGCGCGTGCTGCGCATGCCGGCCGCGCGCTCGCTCGACGACCTGCCGATCGGCACCCATGCCGTCGACGCCGGGCCGCTGCTGGACGGCTACACCTTCGAAGGCTACCGCAACAAGGACGGCTCGGTCGGCACCCGCAACATGATGGCCATCACCAGCACCGTGCAGTGCGTCTCGGGCGTGATCGACTACGCGGTCAAGCGCATCAAGGAAGAGCTGCTGCCGCGCTACCCGAACGTCGAGGACGTGGTTGCGCTCGAACACGTCTACGGCTGCGGCGTCGCGATCGACGCGCCGGGCGCCGAGATCCCGATCAAGACCATCCGCAACCTCTCGCGCAACCCGAACTTCGGCGACAGCGTGATGGTGGTGAGCCTGGGCTGCGAGAAGCTGCCGCCGGCGCGCCTGTTCCCGGCCGGGGCCATCCCGATCGGGAATGCGCAGCCCTCCGTCGTGACCCTGCAGGACCAGCAGCACGTCGGCTTCATGTCGATGATCGATTCGCTCATGTCGACCGCCGAGAAGCACCTCCAGGAACTCAACGCGCGCCAGCGCGTGACCTGCCCGGCGTCCGATCTCGTGGTCGGCGTGCAGTGCGGCGGCAGCGACGCCTTCTCCGGCGTGACCGCCAACCCGGCCGTCGGCTTCGCCACCGACCTGCTGGTGCGCGCCGGCGCGGCCGTGATGTTCTCCGAGGTTACCGAGGTCCGCGACGGCATCGACCAGCTGACCGCGCGCGCCGCGACGCCCGAGGTGGCGGCGGCGATGGTGCGCGAGATGCAGTGGTACGACGACTACCTGGTGCGCGGCGGCGTCGACCGCAGCGCCAACACCACGCCCGGCAACAAGAAGGGCGGCCTGTCGAACATCGTGGAAAAGGCCATGGGCTCGATCGTCAAGTCGGGCACCACCGCGATCACCGGCGTGCTGTCGCCGGGCGAGAAGCTGCAGCAGAAGGGCCTGATCTACGCCGCCACCCCGGCCAGCGACTTCATCTGCGGCACCCTGCAGATGGCGGCCGGCATGAACGTGCACATCTTCACCACCGGCCGCGGCACCCCCTATGGCCTGGCCGCCGTCCCGGTCATCAAGGTGGCGACCCGCACCGAACTGGCGAACCGCTGGCACGACCTGATGGACGTGAATGCCGGCCGCATCGCCAGCGGAGAGGCTACTATCGAGGATGTGGGCTGGGAGCTGTTCCGCCTGATCCTCGACGTGGCCAGCGGACGCAAGACCTGGGCCGAACACTGGAAACTGCATAATGCGCTGGCGCTGTTCAATCCGGCGCCGGTGACCTGAGAGAATACTGCGTTGTTCCGTAGGGTGGGCGATCCCTCGCCCACGCGTTCAAGCTACCGGTGCGCTCCACGGCGCGGGCCCGGATACATGATTTGAACGCGTGGGCGGAGGACCGCCCACCCTACGAGCAGCGCGACGGAATCAAGGAGTTTTGGAATGAGTGAAGTAAAAGGCAAACCCTTCAAACGCATCCTGCTGACCGGCGCCGCCGGCGGCCTGGGCAAGGTCCTGCGCGACCGCATCAAGCCCTGGGCCGAGGTGGTGCGCCTGTCCGACGTCGCCGACATGGGCGAAGCGCGCGAGGGCGAGGAAATCGTCCAGTGCGACCTGGCGGACAAGGAAGCCGTCCTGAAACTGCTCGACGGCGTGGACGCCGTGCTGCACTTCGGCGGCATCTCGACCGAGAAGCCCTTCGAGCCGATCATGCAGGCCAACATCCTGGGCGTGGCCAACCTCTACGAAGCGCTGCACAAGGCCGGCACCCGCCGCGTGGTGTTCGCCAGCTCGAACCACGCGATCGGCTACCACCACGTGAACACGGTGCTGGATGCGAATTCGCCGACCCGTCCGGACAGCTACTACGGCCTGTCCAAGGTCTTCGGCGAGCAGATCGCGCGCTACTACTTCGACCGCTTCGGCATCGAGACCGTCTGCATCCGCATCGGCTCGAGCTTCCCGGAGCCGGCCAACAAGCGCATGATGAGCACGTATTTCTCCTACGACGACCTGGTCGAGATGCTGCGCTGCTCGCTGTTCGCGCCGCGCGTGGGCCACACCATCGTCTACGGCGTGTCCGACAACGACAGCGTCTGGTGGGACAACCGCCTGGCCTCGCACCTGGGCTACAAGCCGAAGGACAGCTCGGCGAAATTCGCCCACCTGTTCCCGGACACCTCCGAGTTCCCGGACAAGGACGACGTGACCACCATGTACCAGGGCGGCAAGTTCCTGCTCGACGGGCCGCAATACTAAGCCATGCCCGTGCTGGAACGCCTCACCCTGCGCAATGGCCGCCTGCTGGCGGAAGTCCTGCCGCAGGTGGGAGGCGCACTGGCGCGGCTCGACTGGCTGCGCGGCGACGAGCAGGTGGCGCTGCTGCGCGGCCTGCCCGCGGACTTCCCGGGCACGCCGCTGCCCGGCCAGCTGGCCTGCTTCCCCCTGCTGCCGTGGTCGAACCGCATGTCGCCGACCGGCTTCGCATTCGAGGGCGTGCAGCATGTGCCCCGGCCCAACCGCGAAGGCGAGCCTTGCCCGATCCACGGCGACGGCTGGCAGCAGACCTGGCGGGTCGCGGCGCAGCACCAAGCCTCGCTGACCCTGAGCCTGGACCGGTGGGACGCCACCCCCTTCGCCTATACCGCCGAACTGCGCTACACCCTGGCAGACGACGCCCTGGTGGTGGAACTCAGCGTGCGCAATGCGGGCCGCTGCGCGCTGCCCTTCGGCCTCGGCCTGCACCCCTGGATGCCGGACCCGCAAGGCGCGCGCCTGCAGGCGGGGGCGCGCAGCGTGTGGCTGGCGGGCCCGGACAAGCTGCCGCTCGCGCGCCAGGACATTCCCGGCCACTGGCGTTTCGACAATCCATCCCCGTTGCCGCAGGACGGCGTCGACAACGTGTTCGAGGGCTGGCATGGCGATGCGCGCATCGCCTGGCCGGGACGCGGCGTGGCGCTCGGGGTGCACGCCGACATGGACTATTTCATTCTCTACGTACCGCAGGGGCGCGACGTGTTCTGCTTCGAGCCCGTCGACCATCCCATCAATGCGCACAACCTGCCCGGGCAGCCCGGCCTGACGGTGCTGGCGCCCGGCGCCGCGCTGCGCCGGCGCTGCGTGTTTCGCGGGGAGTCGCTATGAAGCGCGTCATCTCCGGCATGCTGCTGGCCCTGCTTGCTACCGGCGCCCTGGCGCAGACGCCCTACAACGCCGAAACGACCTACCGCAAGCTGGTGCGCGACTACCCCTTCATCCGCATCGCGGGCAGCGAGGCGCCGGCATCGGTGCAGGTGCGCAAGGACCTGGTCTACCTGCAGCATCCGGACGTCGCCCTCGCACTCGACCTCTACCTGCCCACGGCCGGCGACCGGCCCGCGCCGCTCGTGATCCTCGTGCATGGCGGCGGCTGGGCCAGCGGCGACCGCAGCGGCATGGCGCCGCTGGCGGCGCGCCTGGCCGCGCGCGGCTTTGCCGCCGCCACCGTCAGCTACCGCCTGTCGGGACAGGCCCGCTATCCGGCGGCCATCACCGACGTCAGGGAGTCCGTGCGCTGGCTGCGCGACAATGCCGCCAGCTTCGGCATCGACCCGGCACGTGTCGCCATCTCGGGCGCCTCGGCGGGCGGGCAGATCGCCTCGCTGGTGGGCATGCTGGAGCCGCAGGCCGTCCGCGCGGTGATCAACATCGACGGCCTGTCGGACTTCACCACCGAGGACGCGCGCAAGCACGAGGACGATCCGAACAAGAAGCCTTCCGCGGCGGGCGCCTGGTTCGGCGGGCGCTATTCGGAAAAGGAAGCATTGTGGCGCGCGGCCTCGCCGATCACCCACGTGGGCAAGGACAGCCCGCCGGTGCTCTTCATCGTCAGCGGCGTGCCGCGCTTCTCGGTGGGACGCGAAGCGATGGCGGCGAAGCTGGCCTCGTTCGGCATCGCCAGCGGCACGGTCGCGCTGCCCGGCACCCCGCATTCCTTCTGGCTGTTCGATCCCTGGGTGGAGCCGACCGTGGAGGCGATGGACGCCTTCCTGCGGCGCACGCTGCCCTAGTTCGCCGTTCCGCCTGAACGTACCCGGTACCAGGCGAGCCCGATCAGCTCATACGTCGCATACCAGGAACGCCGCATGCCTTCGGCGCTGGGCACCCATGCATGGATGCCCGTCGCGCGTCCGCCGAGGAAGACGGTGGGCGCGCCGACCACCTCCATTCCCGCACGCTCGAAGGCGGCTTTCGAGCGCGCCATGTGCATCGCGTCCGTCACCAGCAGGATGCGCTTGACGCCCTGCGCGCGCAGCATCGCGGCGCTGAAGGCCGCATTCTCCGCGGTGTCGCGCGAGCGTCCCTCGACCCACTCGACCGGCACGCCGAAGTCTTCGCGCAGTGCAGCCGCCATCGCGTCGCCGAAGGACACCACGCGGTCGTTGCCGACAGGGGTGCCGGCGAAGCCGCCGCTGACGAGGATGGGCAGTTGCGTCGCCCGGTGCAGGTGGGCCGCATAGCGCAGGCGCGCCAGGGCCACGTAGTCGGGGATGTCGCGGCCGCCGTATTCGGGTGCATTGCGCACCTGGCCGGCCGCGAGGACCACGATGGCCTGGGCGCCGGCCCCCTTCGGCGCCGTCAAGGGCGTGCTCATGTTTTCCAGCGGCGTCACCAGCAAGTCCGCGACGGCCGTCATGCTCAGGAGGGTGAGCGCAGCGAACGCCAGGCCCGCAATGGCGCGGCCCAGGCGCGGCCGCCAGCGCCGGGCGACCAGGCCGATCGCGATCAGGAGGAAGAGGTTGGAGGGCGGCAGGATCAGGCTGCGCGGAATCGCGTTGATCAGGTCAAGCATGGGCGTCGTGGTCGGGAACGGGCAAGAAGCCTGACAGCATAGCCTATCGCCGGGACGCTGCATCGCCAAGCCCTTCGATGGCCTGTTGGATACCGGCGCGCCTGCTGCGCTTCCGTCGCGGCGCCGGCCCGCTGTTCATCCTGCCCGGCCTCGGCATGCTCCTGACCGCCGGATAAGGGCCGTATCCGTTTTCACGGTATCCTTGCGTGTCGACCAGGGAGAGAGGGATGAAGAAAATACTGCTTGTTGTTGCCGCCGTTGCGATGCTGGCCACCGGCCGGTCCGGCGCACAGGGGCTGGCCGAAAGGGTAGCGCCGCCGGACAAGGAAGTCATTGCGATATTCGAAGCGGCAGGAATGCGCGAGGTGAGGCCGCACGTCCTTACGCACGGCGAGCATAGCCGGATCGAACAGGTCCTGGCCGGACTGCCGGCCCTGCACCGCAGCGTCCTGGAAAAAAGGCTCAGGCATCTGAGTTTCGTGGACGGTATTCCCGGGCACGGGACCGGGCTCACGTCACCGGTGGAAGGAAGCGGCCAGTTCGACATCACCTTGCGCGCCAGCCTGTTCGATGAAACGCTGAGCGGCTTCCTCACCAACAAGGAGCGGCGCCTGTTCGAAGCCGATGGGTCGGGACGGACTGTCACGGTGGAGGCGACGGGGATGGACGCCCTGGCCTACGTGTTGTTGCACGAGGCCAGCCATGTCGTCGATGCCACGCTGGGGCTGAGCACGAAACCTGGCGGCGCCTTCGCCAGCGGCATCTGGCAAGACCGCACGACCCTGGCGCCGGCGCTGGCCACTTCTCAGGCCATGACGACGAGCTTCCGCCGTGGCCCCCTGGTTCCCGTGGGCCGGTCCGACACGATCTACGACGCCCTTGCGCGTACGCCTTTCGTGAGCCTGTACGCCACTGCCGCTGCCCCTGAAGACCTGGCGGAACTCGTCACCTGGCGCGAGATCGCGCAACAGCGCAAGGGAAGCCTGACGATCACGATCAGCGACGCGGACGGCAATCAGGTCAAGCGCTACGAGCCGCTGGCCTTCCCGGCCGTGAAGGCCAGGATGGAGCGGCTCGGCCAGCTGCTGCGCGAGGCCGGCTGATTCAGCCCTGCAAGGTCGTGTTGACCACCTTGCCCGCGATGGTCACATTCTTCAAGACGACGTTCTGCACGTTGAAGGTGTAGATCGGCTGCGCGGCATTGATCGGCGTGCCGAAGTCGCAGTCGCTGATGGTGACGTCGCGGATCGGCAGGACGTGCACCGGCTTGTCGCCGTTGTAGTCGAAGGCGACCGGGCCGAGCAGCAGCACCGCCTGGTAGCAGGAACGCGGCCCTTCTTTTGTGGCGACATTCCCCACCTTCACGCCGGAGATGTGGACATGCTCCACCACGGGCGGGCGGGTGCGCACATTGTCGGCGTTCGGCGCGTAGTCGCAGTCGAAGGTGATCACCGCGCCGGCGCCGGAACCGACCGACTTCGGTGCGATCGGCGAGCCCGGGATCGGCGTGTAGTACTGGGGCTTGAGGTTCACGCCGTTGGGCATGGTCACGTTGCGCACGTAGAAGTGGCGCAGGAAGCCGCCGCGGTTCATGTTCGTCTTCAGGCGGATCGCAGTGTTCAGCGGGTCGGTGGCCCAATGCGCGTTGCGGAACTCGATGTCCTGCGCATACACGTGCTGGATCCCGCCCGACATCTCGCTGCCCAGGGTCACGCCGCCATGGCCGCTGTTCATCACGCAATGCTGGATCACCACGTTCTGGGTCGGGCCGAACTGGGTATCCAGGTTCTTGCCGGCCTTGATCGCGATGCAGTCGTCGCCGCTGTTGAAGGTGCAGTGCTCGACCAGCACGGTGTTGCAGGATTCCGGATCGAAGCCGTCGCTGTTCGGTCCCATGCTGTCCATGTGCACGCCGCGGATCGCGAGCATGCTGCAGTTGACCGGGTGGTGCTGCCAGAACGGCGACTGGTTCAGCTGGTAGCCCTGCAGCAGCACATTGCTGCAGCCGATGAATTCGACCATGCAGGGACGCAGGTAGTGGCCGCGCCCGAACACGCGCTTCGCCACCGGCACGCCCGCTTCCGACAGGGTCGGCAGGTAGGCCTCATCCGTGCGCCATTTGTCGTCCTTGCCCTCCATGAGCGCGACCTGGGCCTCGCTCAGGCCGGGCGCCACGTCGCGGATCGAGGCGGGGTTCAAGGGATTGACGGCGGTCTGCGCTTGCTGCTGGCGCGGGCCGGCTTTGCGCTTGCCCTTCCAGTCCCACCAGGTGTCGCCGTTCGCCTGCGGCACGCCGCCCTGGCCGTCGAGGATGCTGGACCAGTCTTCGCCGGTGAGGGCGATATTGGTCTGGCCGTAGGCGTAGACCATGGGCGAATAGTTGAGCACATCGTTGCTCTGCCAGCGCGAGATGACCAGTTTTCCCTTCGGGCCGCAGTCGTAGTCGCCGTATCTGGCGAAGTCCTCGGGGTCGTTGCTGAAGTAGACGTGGGCGCCCTTGGCCAGGTGCACGTTGACGTTCGACTTGAGGACGATCGGCCCCTTCACCAGCCAGTTCCCGGCCGGGATCAGGACGCGCCCGCCGCCGGCCTTGCTGCAGGCGGCGATGGCGGCCGCGATCGCCGCGTAGCAGTCCTTCGCGCCCGGCGCGGGCGTGCTGACCTGGCCCGGTTCGTGGTGGGCGACGTAGCCGCTCACCTGGATCGCCGCGCAGGGCTCCGCGCCGTACTCGGTGATGTTGAAGTCGCGCCTGGGGAAGTTGAGGGGCTGCTTGAATCGATCGATGATGCCCTGGGCGCGGGCCCAGGGATCGTCCTTGGCCGGCGCCGCCAGCGCCGGGGCGCCGATGCTGGCAGCGGAAACGCAAGCGCCGCGCAGGAGGGCGCGGCGCCGGGAGTTGATGTGCTTGGATGTCATGCGAGTACCCTCATCGGGTGGCCGGCGATGCCGACCACCCGACAAAACCTTAGAAGGTGTAATCCGCGCGCACCGTGAAGGTACGGCCGATCGGCTTGGCGACGTTACGTGCGAACACGACGCGGGAGCTCAGGCGCTGGTTCGAC
>Ga0209023_10002742_pt1 | contig 21636 bp, 15 predicted proteins | sample LakOneMetagenome_FD_187468 | JGI IMG/M metagenome (GOLD analysis project Ga0209023, IMG submission 187468) | Freshwater and sediment microbial communities from Lake Erie, Canada (SPAdes) (version 2) | ecosystem: Environmental > Aquatic > Freshwater > Lentic | place: Lake Erie, Canada...
CACCGGCGACGACGGCAGCACCGGCCTCGGCGACGGCAGCCGTACCGGCAAGGACAGCGCGCGCATCCACGCGCTGGGCGAAGTCGACGAACTCAATTCCTTTGTCGGCCTGATTCTGTGCGAAGACATGCCGGCCGACCTGCGCGAGGAACTGGTCTCGATCCAGCACGATTTGTTCGACCTGGGCGGCGAGCTGTGCATCCCCGGCTATCAGATGATCAAGGACGAACACGTGGCGCGCCTCGACGGCCTGCTGGAAAAATACAATGCCGACCTGCCGATCCTGAAGGAATTCATCCTGCCGGCCGGCTCGCGCGCCGCCTCCACCGCCCACGTGTGCCGTACCGTATGCCGCCGCGCCGAACGCGCCATCGTCGCGCTGTCGAAAGAGGACACGATCAATCCGCAGCCGCGTCAATACGTGAACCGCCTGTCGGACCTGATGTTCGTACTGGCGCGCGTGCTGAACCGCTTTGCCGGCGGCAGCGACGTGCTGTGGAACCACGAACGCAAGCGCGGCTAAAGGATCGTACGCATGGCGGGCGCCAACGTCTTCAAGCTGCGTTTCTACATGGCCGGCCCGAACTGGCCGACCAATCCTTTCCAGTACCGGGGCAATGGCGCGATCGAGATCGGCCAGGACTTCGTGACCCTGCGCGGCAGCCGCCACCGCTCGTTCCGCATGCCGCTGCGCGAGGAACAGCGCCTGCGCATGGTCGATATCGTCGACGTCTACGCCAGCGGCAGCGACGTCACCTTCACGCTGCTCGGCGTGAAGGAAGACCTGACGATCGGCTTCAGCGTGGCTGACGCGGCCACTGCAGACCGCATCGTCGCCCTGCTGCCCGCGCGCCAGACGCCGGCACACGCGCAAGCGCACGCCGAGCAGGAGGTCTTCCACGACCGCATCGATTACTGGAGCCCGTCCACGCCCGTGATCTGGGGCCTGCTGGTGGCGAACATCGGCATCTTCGCGCTGATGTGGCTGGCGCGCTATCGTTACCAGACCTTCCTCGACGGGCCGCTGCGCCAGCTGTTCGCACTCAATCCGGATGTCTCGGCGCAGCTGCAGTCGCAGCAGCTGGTCGAATGGGGCTCGAACTACGGCCGCCTGACCTTGAAGGGCGAATGGTGGCGCCTGTTCACTTCGATGTTCCTGCACGGGAGCATCTGGCACATCGGCTTCAACATGCTGGCGCTGTGGCAGGTGGGGCAAGTCACCGAACGCATCTTCGGCAGCGCGCGCTTCGCCGGGCTGTATGTGCTGGCGGGACTGTCCGGCAGCCTGGCCAGCGTGCTGTGGAACCCCAGCGTGAACAGCGTCGGCGCCTCGGGCGCGATCTTCGGCATCATCGGCGGCCTGCTCGCCTTCCTCGGCCGCAAGGACAGCGGCGTGCCGCCCACGGTGGTGGCGGACCTGCGCGGCTCGATGATCCCCTTCCTGCTGTTCAGCCTGTGGATGGGCTTCATCTATCCGCATACCGACAATGCGGCCCACATCGGCGGCTTGATCGGCGGCTGGCTGGCGGGGCATTTGCTGGCGCGCTCGATCCATTTGCCGGAGCGCGCCTAAGGATGACTGGTCTGCATGTGGGGCTGTCCTCAAACTCTTGAGGTGGTTTCGATGCAGGCCTCGATTGTGCTCCTGGTCTCCTCGGCCTTCTACACACCTTCACCATGCGCCGCCTTGCCATATTCCTGTTTACCCTCGCCACACTAGTCTCATCGAATGTGCATGCCGTTCCAGGTTCGCGCTGCGCCAACGATGACTTCCTGCTGCATCGGGATACCCTCAAGATTGCCAAGGTAACCCTGCCGGTGTTCGCCCACTTCTGCTACCGCGACGATAGCGGCGATCACGTGGTGTACCTGACCGAAAGCGGCGACCGGCGCTACGATGGCAAAACCTTGTCGCGTAAAATCGGCGCGCACTTGTTCACGATACATGCTGGGCCAAGCCTGACGGCCAAGGGCACGGTCAGCGATAGCGCACCGATAGAGATGGCCGGCGTGCAGTGGTGGACGGAGCTGACCGAGTTGAACGATATCGACGGCGACGGGCTGGTCGATCCGATCCTGGTTTACCGCTTCTACGCCAGCAATGAGGGCAAGATGGTGAATGATGCTTTCGAAGGGCGGCTGAAGATCATCGTTTTTCACCGTGACAGCAAGGCCGCCATCCGGGCAATCACGGGCGACCTCGACCTGCAACGCTCGACCACCGCCAGCGCCCCCTACTTCAAGCTGCCGCCCGCCCTGCAAACGCACCTGGTGCGCAAGATGCGCCGGATGTATGACGAAGACATGTTTGGCTTCGACAATAGCCATGCCTTCAAGCCTCTGAAGTAATTTTAAGTACGCAGCCTCGTACGCTGGCCTTAAGCCGAGTCTGCTGGACATCATGCTTCGCCCGGATGGCTTAGCATGAAGCCATGAAAACTGACCGCAAGACCCTCTTCCTCGAAGGCTCGATTCCGCGCGCGCTCGTCACACTGGCGGTGCCGATCATGCTCGCCAACCTGCTGCAAACCGGCTACCAGCTGACCGATGCCTTCTGGGTCGGGCGGCTCGGCGCGTCGGCGGTGGCGGCGATTTCGGTCAGCTTTCCGGTCACCTTCCTGGTCATCGCGCTCGGCTCGGGCCTGGCCATGGCCGGCGCCACGATGGCCGCGCAATACGTCGGCGCCGGGCGCCAGGACATGGTGAACCACGTGGCGGCGCAGACGATGCTGATGGTGGTGATCACCTCGATCGTGTTCGGCGCGATCGGCTTCGTGCTGGCGCCGGCGCTGCTCGACCTGCTCGGCGTGGCGCCGGAAGTCTACAGCGGCGCGCTGGGCTTCCTGCGCGTGTCGTTCGTCGGCATCCTGTTCGTCTTCATGTACGCCATGTTCCAGGCGCTGATGCGCGGCGTGGGCCAGACCCGCATTCCCCTGATGATCGTGGCCGGCACCGTGCTGCTGAACTTCGTGCTCGATCCGCTGTTCATCTTCGGCTGGGGGCCGATTCCCGGCCAGGGCGTGATGGGCGCGGCCTATGCGACCCTGATCACGCAGGCGCTGGCCGCCGGCCTGGGCATGCTGGTGTTCCTGCGCGGGCGCCATGGCATCGCCCTGGCGTGGCGCGGCTTCAGGCCCGACCCGGTGTACCTGAAGCGCGCCTTCTTCCTCGGCTTGCCGGGGTCGGTGGAGCTGTCGACGCGCGCACTGGGACTGATGGTGATGTCCTTCCTGGTGGCCAGCTTCGGCACGCTGTCGATTGCGACGTATGGCGTGGGCTCGAACATCCTGCAAGTGATCACGATTCCGGTGATGGGTATCGCGATGGCGGTGGCGACCCTGGTCGGCCAGAACATCGGCGCCGGCAACACGGCGCGTGCCGAGCGCATTACCTGGCTCGGCACGGTTGCCAGCTTCGTCCTCCTGACGCTATTGGGCGGTGTTGCCTGGCTGTGCGCGCCGTGGCTGGTGCGCTTCTTCATTCCCGACGATCCGGCTGTGATCACGGGCGGCGCCCACTTCATCCGCATCATGTGCCTGGCCTGGGGCGGGATCGGCATCCAGCTGTGCATCGTGTCGGCCTTCCGCGCGTCGGGGAATATGCTCAGTGCGATGATCATCGCGATGGTGTCGCAGTGGATGATCCAGTTCCCGCTGGCCTACGTGCTGGCCAAGCACACCACGCTGGGGGCGGATGGCCTGTGGTGGTCGTTCCCGGTGACGAACGTCGCGGTGGCGCTGGTGTCGGTGGCGTGGTTCGCGCGCGGCAGCTGGAAAACGGTGCGCCTGACTGAGGATGACCGGCAGGTGGCCGAGGTGGCCAAGGAGACGATGGTCGAGGAAGGCAGCCTGCGCTAAGGCCGCCCCGTTCAGCCTTGCCGGCGCGGCAGGGTGAAGTGGAACGTGGTGCCCGCGCCGACGCTGCTTTCGACCCAGATCCGGCCGCCCTCCTGTTCGATGATGCCCTTCACGATCGACAGGCCGAGGCCCGCGCCTTTTTCCGCGCCCACCGTGCCTTGCGTGAAGCGGTCGAAGATACGCGGCAGCAGCGCGGGATCGATGCCCATTCCGGTATCGGCAACCGACATGACGACTTCGCCATCGCTCTGCCTGGCCGACACCGTGACCCGTCCACCGGCCGGCGTGAACTTCAAGGCATTGCTGATCAGGTTGCCCAGCACCTGCTCCACCTGCGCGCGCTTGCAGGCAATCGTCAGGTCATCGCCATCGGCAGCTGCAACGATGTCGATGCCGGCTTTGTCGGCCAGGGGCATGGCGAGATCGACGGCATCGCGGATAAGCGTGCCGGCATTCGCCAATTGCAGGTCCGGCGACAAGGTGACGTGGTCCGACTTGGCCGCATCGAGCACGGACGTGACGAGGCGCTCGATCGTGTCGACTGCGCGCATGCTGCGCGCGACCATTTCCGGCGATGTGGCGGAACCTGCGGCCTGCGCCCGCTCCATGAATTGCAGCGACATTTTCAGGACGCTTAATGGATTGCGGATGTCGTGCGAGACGATATGCACCAGGGTTTCTTTTTCACCGCTGACTTTTTCCGCCAGCGCCCGGGCTTCCTGTGCCTTGGCAAACGCGCGCCGCAAGTTGAACCCCAGGATGCTGGTGCGCAGTTCGGACGCCGCCTCGCGTTCCACCTTTTTCCATGGCGCGGCAATGCCGTTTACGACCTGTTGCCAGGATTCGAAGGAAAAGCGCGGATGCAGGCGCACGACGCCACCTTCCACCTCGACGCGCTTGTCCGGTTGGCCAGCCCAGGTAATGGTCTGTGCCACTTCAGGCCGGAACCAGAGCACATAATTGCGTTCCGACTTGAGAATTGCGATGGCCAGCAGGCCGCTGGCGATGTCCTGGTAATCCCTGGCCGGCGCGAACATGCTGCCGAGCTGGTTGGTCGCATAGACTTCCTTGCTGCCGTGCGCGGTAGCGAGCCATTCGACCAGTTCGTCGATCCGGGCACGCGACGGCGTATTACCGACGGTGATCCACGTATTCTTGTGGAACACAGCGGCCCCGCCTCCCGTCGCGCCAACGAGATCGAGCAGCGTCGGCGTACACTTGGCCAATCCCTTGGCCACGCTCGCGCTCTCCTCCATGCAGGCCATGAGTGTGCCATGCGTGCGTTTCAGCTCATTCCGGTAGCGCTGGTCTTCCAGCGATTCCTTCAACGCCAATTGGGACGACACAAGCTGCGCGATCATCTTGGTGGCCAGGCGCTGGTCGGAACCGAGCGTCCTGGGGCCGAGGTGATGGCAGGCGATCAGGCCCCACAGCTTGCCGTTGTCGATCAGCGGCAGCGTCAGCGTCGCGCCCACGCCCATATTCCGCAAATATTCAATATGCAGCGGCGACACGCTGCGCAATGCCGACATGCCCAGGTCCAGCGGTGCGCCGGTCGTTGCATTCTTTCCTGGATAAATGGCGACAGGAGAATAGGCGACATCCGGGATCATGCGCATCCAGTTATCGAGGAATATCTTTCTCGCCTGGGCAGGAATATCCGACGCCGGGAAATGATGATGGAGATAGGAATGCGCATGCGGCGCCCTGGCCTCGGCGATGACGTCGCCATGCCAGTCTTCCGTGAAGCGATAAATCATGACGCGGTCATAGCCGCTGATCAGGCGCACCTGCTCGGCCGCGCGCCGGCACAAATCGATCAGTTTGGAAGCGCCGAATATCAGGTGCACGGCATTCCGGACCAGACGCTGCAGTGGCTCGGCCACGTCGTCCGACGATACCGGTTCCAGCTCCAGGATCAAGACGCCATGGCGCAGGTGGGCTGTCGCTTCCCACTCCTGCTCGCGCGAGGTACCTGCATGCAGGAGCGGCACGATCAGCGGCGCCTGCTCGACCAGGTCGTCCGAATGGATGTATTGCTCGAGCTTCTGTAACGTATCGGCCGACAAATGCTCGGCGAGTGAGCGATTGACGAGTTCCCTCGCATCGAGGCCAAAGGCTTCGCTGCAATTCACACTGGCATTGGTAATGGTCAGTGTCGCTGATTCGACACTCAGCAGGATGCCGAATGGCTGGATCGATCCGGGAATGTGAATCGGCTCATTCTCGCATTGGGTGAGAGATGGCGTCGTAGGCATGCTGGTCATGAGATGAACTTTGCGAAATGACCAGGATGTTTACTGTAAGCGTAGACTTGGCCGAGGAATGTCAATACTTTGGTAGTCGACCAAAGTTGCCTTTGACATTCTAATCCAGGACATCTTGCTGGGCCACCCTCAGAAATACCCGATAGAACTTATTGCTTTGCTCTCCAGCATCTCCCTGCCTCGTTATGCGGATGCCTGTTCCACCCGCTTGACGTTTTTCTTCAAGAAAAACAGCGCGGCGGCGACCGATGCAAACAGCACGGCTACGCCGACCGGATCCACGCGCACATCCACAGACACTTTGACATCCACATTTTTCATCGTTTCCTCCATGATCGATCTCCGATAAATTAATAAAACTATATCAAAAAATTCGGATGATTATTTTCGGGGCCGTGTGAAGCGAATCACGCCTCCCGGCGCCCGGCGTGACGAAACAGGCGGACCACACTCCCGGGCGCGCCAGCCCCGAAGAATTCGGCCAGGTTGCGTGCGGATGCGGCGGCGACTTCTGCGCTACGGGGAAACAGCGCCGATTCGTAGGCGGCCAGCGCGGCGTCGACATCGCCCGGATGACGCATGATCGCCTTGGCCAGTTGCGCGCCGTCGTACAGCGCCAGGTTGGCCCCCTCGCCCGCAAACGGCGACATCAGATGCGCGGCATCGCCGACCAGGGTCACGCCAGGCACCCTGCCCCATCGTATTCCCGCCGGCAGGGCGTGGATCGGGCGCAGGACGGGAGCGACCTGGCTCTCGCGCACGAAGACCGTCAGGGACGGCGCCCACCCCGCGAATTCGTCCGCGATGTGCGCCAGCCCGCAGCTCGCATCGGTGAAGTCGATCGCGCGCAGCCACGCCTGCGGCTTGTCCAGGGCCGCATAGCCGCGAACGGTGCCGTCGGCGTGGCGATGCAGCATGATGCCTTTGCCGGGGGCGACGGCCATCAGCGTTCCGCTGCCAATCGCATCGATGGCGGCACGGTGGCGCGGCGCGCCGTCGAGCAGTCCGATCTCGACGAAACAGATCCCGGAATAGGCGGGCCTGGCATCGGTCAGCAGCGGCCGCACGCGCGACCAGGCGCCGTCCGCGCCCACGACCAGGCTTGGGGAGATCGATGTGCCGTCGGCAAAGCGCACCTGCGGTCCGGCGAGGCCGCTGGCGACGTCGGTCACCTTGCGGTTCCATGCGATGCTATCCGCGGGGAGCGAGGCGATCAGCATGGCGCGCAGCGCGCCCCGTTCGACTTCGGGCCGGCAGGCGCCATGGCCGCCAGGCCTGTCGAACAGGACGACGCCATGCGGGTCGACGATCCGCTTGGCGTCTTCGGCGGGAAGGACGAGCGAGGTGAAGGCATCGCGCAAGCCGGCGTCTTCCAGCGCGCGCTGGCCGTTGTGTTCGTGGATATCGAGCAGGCTGCCCTGCGTGCGGGCACCCGGGCCGGCTTCGGCTTCGTAGATCGTGGCGGCGATGCCGTTCACATGCAGGACGCGGGCCAGCACGAGGCCGCCCAATCCTGCGTCAATAATCGCAATTTCCTGGTTCATCCAGCGCTCCTGAGCAAATCCGGCTGCATGCCGGATGGTTGAGGGAGACGCTGGTCAACGGTGCATGGCTGACGTGTATTCGGCAGCCGGACGAATATGTTCGCCATGTGTGGACTGCCGTTTTTCGCGACCCGGAAATGATAAACCAAACCGGGTCGGGGCACCACGCGTTGCAGCTTTACGCTTGCGGCTTTACTTCACCAGCACCTTGTAGCTCCACGGCGCCATCTCGAAACTGGTGGCCGCATCCACGCGCACCGCTTTGCCGGTCGCAAAGTCGCGGTAGCTGCCATGGTGCAGGTCCTTGCCGAAGGTCGCCTTGACCGGCTTGTCCGAGAGGTTCAGCGCCACGAACACCTTGTCCTTCGCATTCGCGCGCACGAAGCTGAAGACCTGCTTCGGCGCGTTGTTCGGCACCTGCACCATCTGCGCGCCGAACTCGCCGTTCCACAGAGCCGTATTCGACTTCTTCAGCGCGATCAGCTTGCGGTACAGGTCCGCGTACGGCGACGGCTTCCACTCGATCGGATCGCGGTCGAAGAATGCCAGGCGCTTGCGGTTGCCGGCTTCCTGGCCGTTGTAGATCATCGGCATTCCTTCGCTCACAAAGGTGAACACGATGGCCGCGTCGACCGCCGGGCCGAAGATGTCGAACTCGGTGCCGTCCCAGGTGTTCTTGTCGTGGTTGGTCGTGTACAGCAGGCGGTAGGCCTGGCGCGGGTAGAACTTCTGGCCCCAGGCGTAATAGGTGTACAAGCCGGTGGCGTCGCGCTTGCCCTTGGCGACGTCGTGCAGCGCATCCCACCAGGTCCAGGCATAGCTGGCATCAAAAGCGACGCGGTGCATGTCGCGGCTTTCCCATTCGGCCAGCATGAACACCGGCTTTACAGTGCGCAGCTCGCGGCTGGCGTTGTCCCAGAAGTCCTGCGGCACCAGGCCGGCGGCGTCGACGCGGTAGCCATCGATGCCGGTCTCGCGCACCCAGTAGATCATCGATTCGGTCATGTAGCGGCGCAGGGCCGGCTTGCTGTAATCGAGGTCGATGATGTCGTCCCAGTCGAACCAGGGCGTCGGCCGCGGCTTGCCCGTGCTGTCGTTGGCGTACCAGTCCGGATGGCTGGTGCGCAGCACGTTGTCCCAGGAGGTGTGGTTGCCGACCCAGTCGATGATGACGCGCATGCCCAGGCTGTGCGCCTGGTCAACGAAGGCGCGGAAATCCTGCAGCGTGCCGAACTCCGGATTCACGGCGCGGTAGTCGCGTACCGCGTACGGGCTGCCGAGCTTGCCCTTGCGTTCCTGTTCGCCGATCGGGTGGATCGGCATCAGCCACAGGATGTCGACGCCGAGTTCCTTCAGTCGCGGCAGCTGGGCGGTGGCTGCCTTGAACGTGCCTTCGGGGGTGAATTGGCGCGTGTTGATCTGGTAGATGGTGGCGTTCTTGGTCCAGTCGGCGTGCTGGAACTGGACGTATTCCTGCGGGGTGTAAGGGTCGGCGGCCTGGGCGGCGACGCCGAAGCCGGCTGCGCACAGGGCGAGGCCCAGACTCAGGTGGGCAAATGCTTGCTTCATGAAAGATTCCGGAGATGAAAAAGGCCATTATGCCTTTGCAGAGGTGGCTTTCAGCACGCATTTGCAACAGGCTCGATGCCTGGTTACCGGGTATGAAGATGCTGCTGCAGTTTGGATTGCGCGACCCGGCATCGCCTTGACTCTATTCATGGGTGACGGATGCATACAGAACGACAAGCCTGCCGCAGCGAGATGCATTTTCCAAGTAAAGCTTGTATAGCTAATTGTCCGAGTGGACTTTCCCCCTACAGTACGAACGATAAAAAGATCGATTACCTCGATGACGCGTATCGGCCTTTTTCGTGGACTAGTCAAGACAATTCAAAAGTTTACGTGGCGCCTAAGACCTCTGGAGACTCAAGAAGCAAAAAAATGCGTAAACGGTTTTCGCGAAACCGAATACGCCGCCGAAGTGATTATTTGGGATTATTTCCAATTGCAAATATCGTCTCATTATTTGATTAAATTATTACACAAAATAATTTATTTATTCGCAAAGGGTCATGACTGAGAAAAAAATATGCACCCGGATTAATTTTAGAATGTGCGGATTTTTTAGACATTTGATGCTTATAATTCGGCTTCCTAATTCGCCAATGAGGCCATCGTGCGCATTCTTTGTTTGCCGCCCATTACGTCAGTCATTGTTCCTGTACTGCTGATCGCTTCCCTGTTATCGACGAATGCCATCGCAGACCCCGGATCGGAAGATGCTGTCTGTTTTCCTCTTTACCGTCAGGCAGGTGCAATTCCGGGTACAGGACTCCAGTGCGACCTGAAGGCGTCGACTGCGAATGTGGGATTGGGTAACCGTTACTGCACCTCCTCAACGACAATCATCGAACGGTATTGCGGCACCGTCATGGTTCCGGACTCCTGCCCTGGCGCGAACGTCGGCAATCCGGTCGACTCGAGCATCGGCAACAAAAAACAAAGTGAGAATGATTATGTTGGCACAGGCGTGTTTCCACTTCGCTTGACACGCTATTACAACAGCAATACTGCGCATGCGACGGCCGGAAGTTTTGGCCGGGTATGGCGCTCGAACTACGATAGTAAAGTCGTCCTGGTAAGTTCCGCTTTTGCTTATGCTTCTCGGCCAGATGGCAAGATTTACTATTACGGCTCGAGCGGTAGTACCTGGGCACCAAGAAGCGCTACGATCAAAGACAAGCTGGTGCAACAGAAGGATACAGCCGGGCTGACAACCGGCTGGGTGTACACGAATAGCGCCGACGATTCCAAAGAGGAGTATGACGCTGCAGGCCGGCTTTCAAGGATTACGGCCCGCTACGGCCAGATTCAAACCCTAGCGCGAAGTACCGCCAGCACCCCAAAAACCATTGCGCCGAAGGCCGGTTTGCTCATCGGCGTGACCGACCATTTTGGCCGGTCACTTTCGTTCACTTATAACAGCGATGAAACCATTTCCTCGATGACGGATCCGGGCAATGCCATTTATCGATATCGCTACGACGCCGAAAAGCTTCTGGAAAAAATCGAGTATCCAGTTGGAGATAGCAGTATCCAGGCCAGGACTTATCTCTACAACGAGCCTGAACATACTTCTGACCAAGTTACTACCACCTTGCTGACCGGCATTCAAGACGAGAAAGGTGTACGCTTCGCGACCTACGACTACGATGTCGAAGGCCGCGGCATCGCCACCCAGCATGCAAACGGCGTCGAACGCTTCGGTTTGGCATACGGTGATAACGAGACCGTTGTTACCGATCCGCTCGGTACCCAACGCACCTATTCATTCAGCCGGATCGGCGGCGCCTTGCGCCTCATAGGTGTCAGCCAGCCAGGCGGCGCCGGATGCGCTGCTGCGGCAAACGCCATAACCTACGACGCCAACGGCAACCTGAAAACCTTCAAAGATTTCAATGGGGTGACGACCAAGTACGTTTTCGATCTTGCGCGCAATCTTGAAACGCAGCGTATCGAAGCATTCGGAACAGCCGAGGAGCGCACCATCAGCACCGAATGGCACCCAACGCTCCGCTTGCCGGCACGAATTGCAGAACCTAAGCGCATGACAGTCTTCGCTTATTTCACCAATGGCAGCCTGCAGTCGAAGACGCTTTATACGACAGCCGACCTGACCGGGGCCCAGGGCTTCGCAGCCACGCGCAGCACTGCGTCGCTGAAGTCGAGTTATACCTACGACGCCGCTGGACGCGTGCTGACCAGTTCCGTGCCCGCCATCAATGGCATGCCACTTGCGAAGTACACCTATGAATGGACCGGCGGCAACCTGACCAGCATTACCAACGCAGCCAATCACGTCACTAGCTTCTCTGATCATGACGCGCATGGCCGCCCGGGCAAGATGATTGAGCCAAACGGCGTCAGCACGACATATGCCTACTCGCCGCGTGGCTGGCTACTGGCGGAGGTCCGCAGTGCCGGTGGCCAGAGCCGGCGTACCGACTACAGTTACGATGCCGCCGGCTTGCTACGGACGGTGACGCTGGCGGACGGCAGCGTCATCACCTACGGCTACGACGACGCCCAGCGCTTGACCAGTATCACCGACACGGCCGGTAACAGGATTACGTATGCGCTCGACCCGGCAGGCAACCGCACCAGCGAAAGAGTGACTGACCCGGGCGGGACGCTGGCGCGCCAGACCACCCGCATCTTCGACGCCCTGAACCGCCTGCAAACTTCTACCGGTGACATCCAATGAAGCGTCTACCAACGATCCCAAGCAGCCTTGCCACGCGTTCCATCCTGCACGTGCTGATCCTCGCTCTGCTGCATACCCCGGTTCTCGGATCGATAGCCGCAACGAGCGCTGCCGCCCAAACCGTTCAGAATACGACGCGCCAATTCGAGTACGACGCCGAAGGCAACTTGAAGAAGGTAACCGACCCCTTGGCGCGGGCCACGAATTATTCTTACGATGGCCTACGGCGCATGACGCAGGAGCAACAGCCCGGACCAACGCTGGCCGCGGCGCGCCCTACGATCCAGTACACCTACGATGCGCTCGATTACTTGTCCTCGGTAACCGACCCGCGCCTGCTGACGACGACCTATTCGGTCAATGGTTTCGGCAACCTGCTGTCGCAGGTTTCTCCCGATACAGGCACGACAACCACGGTCTACCGCGCTACCGCTAACACGCTCTACACAAGCAAGGATGCCAGGGCCAAGACAACGACCTACACGCATGATGCACTTGGCCGTGTCGTCAGCATGACCTACGGTACTGGCACGGCGACACGTTTCGAGTATGACGGCGGCGCCACGCCGGTCGCTGCGGCAAGCGGCCGCGTTACCAAGATGACCGATGAATCGGGCTCTACTGTCTATACCTATACCGATTTCGGTGAGGTGGCCAGCAAGACCCAGACCGTAACGGCAAGCAGCAAGTCGCTGGTACACAGCGTTGTATACGGCTATGGCAGCAGCGGCAGCGCTACCGGTAAGTTGAGCAGTATGACTTACCCGAGTGGCAACCAGGTCAATTATCGGTACGACGCCACAGGCCGCCTCAATGCGATCACCATACATCCAGTCAACGCGAACGGAGTAGGTACGAATACAAGCGTCGAGTATGCCCTTCTGAACAACGTCGAGTACGCTGCACATGGCCCGGTCAAAGGCTGGCAATGGGGTAACAGCACGGGAGCAAGTCCAAACGGCTACAGCCGCAGCTTCGATCTCGATGGCCGCATAACTGGCTATAACCTCGGCAATCCCGCAAGCACCGGCACCCGACGTACACTGATCTGGGACGCCGCCAGTCGCATCACGGCCTATACGCATACCGGTACCGGCGCTAACGCAGCCACGCTTGACCAGGGTTTCGAGTACGATGACCTCGATAGGTTGACCAGTTTTACTAGCAGCGGTGCGACCCACACCTATGGCTATGACGCCACCGGCAACCGGACGACTCTAAGCATTGGCGGCGCCAGCCACACGAACACAATCGCTGCAGACAGCAACCGCCTGCTGAGTACGACGGGGCCTGTTCCTGCGAAAACCAATACTTATGACTTGGCTGGGAACCTGACAGGCGATGCCACTGTCACGTATACCTACACGGCGCGCGGTCGCATGAGCAGCGCCACGGTAGGAACGGCGAAGACGTCGTATCTCTACAATGGCTTGGGGGAGCGGATTCGGCAGGTGACCGGGACGACTGTCAATCCGACTGGGTTGCTGGTATACGACGAAGCCGGGCACATCCTCGGGGAGTACAACAGTTCCACAGGTAAAGCGAGCAAGGAATTTATCTATCTTGGCGATACGCCAGTGGGGGTGCTTCAGCAAGTAGTAACTGGCGCCGCGCCGAACGAGGTATATGCGACGAACGTGTACTTTATTTATACCGACCATCTGGAGACACCACGCTTTATCACCCGCTCGCCTGATGGTCAGACGGTATGGCGCTGGGATAGTGGGGAACCGTTCGGTTTGCTGCCGCCGAACGACAATCCGGCAGGACTCGGAGTTTTCACTTTCAACCTTCGTATGCCAGGACAATATTATGATAAAAATACGAACCTGTTCTATAATTTTTTCCGCGATTATGATCCGCAGTTAAGCCGTTACGTACAGTCGGACCCGATTGGGCTTCGTGGAGGAGTTAATACTTATGCATACGTAAGAGACGGTTTAAAAACTCACCGGAAACGTATTCTGTGCATTAAGGATGAGCCAAGGGCGATGTGCATCATGGCCTCCGATACGTCGAGTCGCAGCTCATAGTCGCGCACCAAGCGGCGGTAACGCATCAACCATGCAAACGTACGTTCGACGACCCAGCGCCGCGGCTGCACTTCAAAGCCAGATTGACCCTGCAAGCCCCGGACAACCTCGACCGTGAAATCGAGATAGGCTGCTTTGTCGAGCAGAGTGCGTCGGTCATAAGCGGCATCGCCGAACAGATGCTTCACGCAAGGCCAATGCTTGACCAAAGCATCAAGTACAAACTGGGCGCCAGTCGAGTCAGCGACATCGGCAGGCGTCAGGTTCACTGCGAGCAGCCGCCCATCGGTATCGACCGCAATATGCCGTTTGCGTCCGCTAATCTTCTTGTGCGCGTCATAGCCACGTTCATGAGCGCCCGGTGCTTTGACCGATTGGCTATCGATGATCCCGGCAGAGGGAACGACCTCTCGCTGCTCGCACATCCGGTCAAGCATCAGCGCCAAGTCGTGGATCGTTCGGAACAAGAAGCGTCGGACCAGGCGACGGAACCAGTAGTACACCGTCTGATAGGGTGGAAAATCGTTGGGCAGCATTCGCCATTCGCAGCCGGAACGGACCAGATATCGCAGCGCATTGATGACCTGGCGAAGTTCTACCTTGCGCGGACGACCAGTGCGTGCCTTACAGGGCAATAACGGCTCGACGATTATCCATTCCTGATCGCTGATATCGGTCGGGTAGCCCCGCCGCTCTTTACGCTCTACGACTTTGTGTCGTGTGCGTTGCTCTGCTGTCCACATGACGTGCTCCTGCAAGCGAGAACCATTTCGACATCAAAGTTGCCACCAAGTTTTTAAACCGTCTCTAAGCAATAATCCGACTACCAGTGTTGACCCTCTCGGGTTACAACGATATATTCCGATTCGACCGGGACGTGCCCCGGGACCTGGGTTTGGCCCTTCTCCGACTGGTCAGATATTGCCTCCAAGCTGGACACAACCAGATCCGAGACTGCCTACGTGGACACTGCCGGAGTGGATGTGGAATTTAATCAATCCTCCAAAAGAAGGAAGGTCGCAGGGTGCAGGCCCCGAGGCGAGACCGCCTGACGTTAATCCTGGCAGAGATTGCAATGGAAACTGTAATCCATGCCCCCCTAATCCGCCTAGCTTTATCCATCAAGGCGACGCTCATGGATCGACTGGTGGCTTTCACACTCATCAATGGCAATATCATCAGGCACCCGATTGTATGTGTAGAGCAGGCAAAGAAAGCTGGTGAGTATGAAAAATATAAATAACGAAATGAGCGCATACCGGGAGGCCGTGCGTCATCTTTGGAACTCAACCTTCTCACGTCTTGATGAAGATTTTAAGTTTGGCCCGGCATTAGAAATATTTGAAGAGGTCGATTTCTTGCTGTTTCGGGCAATTGTGTGTGAACCTCATGGCATTCAATATAAAGCAAAAGCGAGCTTCGAACCTATTACTGAGATTCAAATTTCCCCGAAGAATTCAGCCAGCATTCCAGTCATGATTAACAGATCAATACCTGCGTCTGGCTATTGGGATGACCCCCAAAAAAACGTACAAGCTGAAGACGTACGACTGGCGCTCATAGGATTCTTTGATTGGGATGGATACACCATAAGGGACTGCCAATACTATAGAGTCAGAATAGTTCAGTGCCACTCAAACGTCGACTTAGTCGGCAGGGATGCTCTTGTCGAAACCTTTTATGCAGATGCCATTTACTCAAAAAACACTTGAATGCGCAGCCCATCCAGGCCTAAGCAGGCTGGGAAATAACAACAACTTCGTTGTATTTATATTGCAGGAAATATGGTACTGCCATGTCTAATTGTTTAGTATCGTGCGATCATGTTCCTCGCCGTAACTGCCCTTTGCTCCGCGCAAAGGCTATGCTGGGCGAATTGATTGCTGGGTTCAGCAATCCCGGCATTCAACCGCATCAGGACTATTTTGCAGTATGAATTCACATATTCACCGACAAACCCGTATCACGCCGAAAATCTGCAAGGAGATCAAGGACTCGGCCTTGTCCGACCGGCGGGCAGCCAAGATCTTCTTGTTCCAGTGCATATTATTACCCAGGAGGTAATATATTACCTTCAGCGGGTGGACTGTCATCTGGGGCAGAATCGCCGCCCGGACCGACAGATCCTGAGGCCTGCTATGTCGGAGTGCCGCCGCCTAAGCTCCTGACGCCACCAAAACAAGATTGTGAGAGCGCATTAAATATGTGTCGTAGTGTAGCATCTCTCTATCCAATTTCATACCTTAAAGGCTTTGGAATCGCAAGCTGTGCTACTAGGTACTTAATATGCAAGAAAGTAATTGGTGGAGATAAGTAGTGCAAACAACATATCCAAGCAAGAGCTTCTTCCAAGATGTGAAAAAGTCAATGAAAAAAAACAAACGGTTTCACGTTGTCATTAAGAAAGGCTAGAGATCCAATCTTCTTCAAAAAGAAGTGAAATATTGGATATCTACCAAAGAAAAAGTTTCTCCTATTGAAAAATCTGGAAAAACTCCTTCAATGTTTTGCAATTTACTTATGACGCCTTTCCTTTCAATGCACTGGCTTGCATTGTCATCTGATTACAAAATGGAGCATTTTATAGTAGATGGCTGTATCATCTTGGAGTACGTTCCTGCCTAATCACTCAGTCGCACATGGGCATTCCTTGCTTAGGGAGGCACTGAACAAGTCACTTTCACGCGCGCAAAGCCGACAATAAATTCCGTACTGCTAGGAATAAACGATGAGTGTGAAAATTTTAAATGCTGGGATGTCGATATGGACAACAATCACCTGCTCAAGTGCGTTCGCTGGACGGGGAAAAACTTCAAGTCCGAATCCGCTCGCTGAAGCTGAAGAATTTTGACGGAGTCGATTTATCTAATTTGGATTTACAAGACATTACGACAGTGAAACAACTTTTCCTATCGGTTTCGCCCCTACGCTGGAAAGAATGATTGCTATTAATCCTGCTACGTCTGACCACAAGCCTATTTAAAAGATGCCTTTGGACGCTTTTTCGCCAATCGTCTCGATTAGATAGTCAGTGAACACTCTTACCTTCGGCGGAAGGAAGCGGTTTTCAAGATAGACCGCATACAACCGGTCACCTGAATATCCCTGCGGCGCCAGAGTGGGCAGCACCTGCACGGCCGCGCCGCTGCGCAGGTCCTCGCCCACCACATACGTCGGCAGCAGCGCGATGCCGCCGCCGCGCAGCATCGCCAGGTGCAGCGCCACGCTGCTGTTGGCGGCCAATGCACTGTTCACCTTCACGCTTTCCGTACCGTCCGCGCTGTCGAACTGCCAGGTGGCCGGCGCACCGGAGGCGCCGAAGGTCAGGCAGCGGTGCGTGGCCAGGTCCTCGATGCTTTGCGGCGTGCCGTATCGTTCCAGGTAAGCCGGCACCGCGGCCAGCACGTAGCGGATACCCGCGATCGGCCGCGCCACCACACTCAGCATGTCGATGCGCGAAGCCAGGCGCAGGGCGACGTCGATGTTTTCCTCGACCAGGTCGACGTAGCGGTCGGTCAGGCTGAGCACCACGCGGATGTCCGGATAGCGCTCCATGAAGGCGGACAGGAGCCCGGCCAAACAGGTAGTGCCGAAGGCCATCGAGGCGCTCACGCGCAGGGTGCCGCCCGGCCCCGTCTGCAAACCGGCGGCGGTGGCTTCCAGCGCACGCGCTTCTTCCAGCATGCGCAGCGCGTTCTGGTAGATGGCCTGACCTGCTTCGGTGAGGCCCAGCTTGCGGGTGGAGCGGTTCAGCAGCTTGGCGTGCAGGTTCCTTTCCAGGTTCGCGATCTGCTTGCTGACGTTCGCCTTGGTCGTACCCATCTGGCGCGCGGCTTCGGAAAAGGAACCAGTGTCGACGACGCGGACAAAGGTCCAGACATCGGTAAAGTCGCGTGGCTGCAGTTCGCTCATCGTATCGCCCTTGGAAACAATCGGTTGCTTGTTTGATGGATTGTATCGCAGCAGTATCCGGCCTAAGCTGGCAGCATCAACCTACCGGAGAAGACGATGACCACGCTCAGGCTTGCCTTACCTGCCGTTTCCACACTGGCCCGCATGGCCGGCCTCGCCCTGCCCCTGCTCTTCATTGCGATGTGGAGTTCCGGCTATGTGGTCGGCAAGCTGGCCGTGCCGTATGCCGGGCCATTTACCCTGCTGGCGATCCGCTTCGGCCTTGCATCGCTGGTGCTGCTGGTCGTGGCGCTGGCGGCGCGTGCGCCCTGGCCGGCCAGCCGCAGGCAGTTCGGGCACCTGGTCGTGGTCGGCCTCTTGATCCAGGCGCTGCAGTTCTCGGGCCTGTACACGGCGCTGAAGCTGGGCGTGTCGGCGGGTGAATCGGCGCTGATCGTCGGCACCATGCCGGTGTTCACGGCACTCGGCGCGGCGCTCGTGTTCGGAGAACGCCTGGGCCTCAAGCAATGGCTGGGGATGGCGGGCGGCGTGCTGGGCGTGGTGCTGGTGGTGTGGCACAAGCTGGGTAGCGCAAGCGCAGGCATCGGCGCCTACACGGCAGCCGTGGTGGCGCTGGCCGGCATCACCCTGGGCACGCTGTACCAGAAGAAGTTCTGCGCGGGGATGGACTTGCGCACCGGCGGCTTCGTGCAGCTGGCCGTGGCGACGCTGGTGGCGCTGCCCCTGTCGCTCGGCCTGGAAGGCTTCTCGGTGCAGTGGACCCCGACGATGGTGTTTGCCTCGGGCTGGCTGGCGACCGTGAATTCGATTGGCGCGACCAGCCTGCTGTTCATCATGATGCGCAAGGGAGAAGCGAACAAGGTGGCCAGCCTGTTCTACCTGATTCCCGGCGTGACGGCGCTGATGGCCTTCGGGGTGCTGGGCGAAACCTTGAGCGCGATGACGCTGGCCGGCTTCCTGGCGACGGCGGGTGCTGTGTACCTGTGCACCCGCGCGCGGTAAGCGCTTATGGAATGTCGCCGGTGCCGTCCCAGCCGTCGCACATCGCGGCGCACATGCTCATGCGGTGGCCACAGAAGCTGGAGCTGAAGTTACCGGGTGCCAGGCAGGCTTCGTACTGGTTCCAGCAGGCCTGGAAGCAGGTGGCGTGGTCGGTGTCGGCATGGGCGTAGGAAGCACTCAGGCCGAGTGCGAAGAGGAACAGGCCAAATTTCTTTTTCAATGCGATTCTCCCTGGGGATCAAGACGAAACAAGAAGTGCGGCCACCACCACAGGGGCGGCCGCGGGTTTACGCTTGCGGTGGAAAGCGGATCAGGGAATTGGGCCGTTGCCGTCCCAGCCGCCGCACATCGCGGAGCAGACGCTCATGCGGCTTTGGCAGTAATTCGGGGTGAAGTAGCCGCGCGACATGCAGTCGACGTACTTGGCGTGGCAGTCCATGATGCACGCGGTGTCATCGTAGGCGTAGGCATAGGATCCACTCAGGCCGAGTGCGAACAGGAACAGGCCGATTTTCTTTTTCAATGCAATTCTCCCTTGGCGATCAAAGACGCTTTGCTGCGCGCGGCGGCCGCTGTCTGGGACGGTCGCCGGCTTTCCTTTGTTGCGGAAAACGGGCCTGGTGTTTGCTGGCTTTGCTGCGAAGGTAGCGTGATTTTTTGGAGGGACGAACTAGCAGAGTTGAGAGGTCGGCAGTAGGGGCCGGAAAAGATGATTCGATGTACGGGAGTGCCATACCGCGTGGGCACGAGTGCCCACCCTACCGAAGCCCGACATCGTAGGGTGGGCACTTGTGCCCACGCGGTCGTACTCGTGCTTACCCCACCGCTGGCAAAAAAAACGGCGCACGCGGCGCCGCTTTTTCATCGAGCCCGAACAGCGTTCAGGTCTTCACCGCCACCAGCCGCGGCTCGCCCGCGATACCGAAGCGCGCGCGAATCGACGCCGCGATGCCCTTGGCATCCAGGCCTACCGATGCCAGCAGCGCCGCCGGATCGCCCTGGTCGATGAATTTGTCCGGCAAGCCGAGAATCAGCAGCGGCTTGACGATGCCCGCCCCCGCCATCGCCTCGGCCACGGCGGCACCGGCGCCGCCCATGACGGCGCCCTCTTCCACCGTCACCAGGTAGTCGTGGTCGGCCGCCAGCTGCTTGACCAGCTCGACGTCGAGCGGCTTCACGAAGCGCATGTTGGCGACCGTGGCATCGAGTTCGCCGGCCGCAGCCACGCTTGGCGCCACCATCGAGCCGAACGCCAGGATGGCCACGCCCTTGCCTTGACGCTGGACTTCGCCCTTGCCGATCTCGATCGAGGTCAGCTCTTCCTGGATCGCCGCACCGATGCCGGCGCCGCGCGGGTAACGCACCGCCGCCGGACCCGGGTAGTGGTAAGCGGTGGTCAGCATCTGGCGGCACTCGTTCTCGTTTGACGCCGCCATCACCACCATGTTCGGGATGCAGCGCAGGTAGGCCAGATCGTAGTTGCCCGCGTGAGTCGCGCCATCGGCGCCGACCAGGCCGGCCCTGTCGAGGGCGAAGGTTACGTCCAGGTTCTGCAACGCCACGTCGTGGATCAGCTGGTCGTAGGCGCGCTGCAGGAAGGTCGAGTAGATCGCGACCACCGGCTTCATGCCTTCGGTGGCCAGGCCCGCGCCGAAGGTCACCGAATGCTGCTCGGCGATGCCGACGTCGAAATAACGCTCCGGATACTGTGCATGGAAGCGCACCATGCCCGAGCCCTCGCGCATCGCCGGCGTGATGCCAACCAGGCGCGAATCGCTTGCCGCCATGTCGCACAGCCAGTTGCCGAAGACTTCCGTATAGGTGATCTTGGCCGGCGCTGTGGCTGGCTTGATGCCCTCGGTCGGGTTGAACTTGCCGGTGCCGTGGTACAGGATAGGCTCGGCCTCGGCCAGTTTGTAGCCCTGGCCCTTCTTGGTCACCACGTGCAGGAACTGCGGGCCCTTGAGCTTCTTGATGTTTTCCAGCGTCGGGATCAGGGAGTCGAGGTCGTGGCCGTCGATCGGGCCGATGTAGTTGAAACCGAATTCCTCGAACATCGTGGCCGGGACCACCATGCCCTTCGCGTGTTCTTCCAGGCGGCTGGCCAATTCGCGCAGCGGGCCTGGCAGCACGGTCTTGCCGACGCTCTTGGCGGCGGCGTAGAACTGGCCGCTCATCAGGCGCGCCAGGTAGCGGTTCAGCGCGCCGACCGGCGGCGAGATCGACATGTCGTTGTCGTTCAGGACCACCAGCAGATTGCAGTCTTCCTCGACGCCGGCGTTGTTCAGGGCCTCGAAGGCCATGCCCGCGGTCATCGAGCCGTCGCCGATCACGGCGATCGCGTGGCGGTGCTCGCCCTTCAACTTGGCGGCGGCGGCCATGCCGAGTGCGGCCGAGATCGAGGTCGACGAGTGGGCGGTGCCGAAGGTGTCGTACTCGCTTTCGTCACGCTTCGGGAAGCCCGACAGGCCGTTCAATTGGCGCAGCGTCGGCATGCGCTCGCGGCGGCCGGTGAGGATCTTGTGCGAATAGGTCTGATGACCCACGTCCCATACGATGCGGTCGTGCGGGGTCTCGAACACGTAGTGCAGCGCGATGGTCAGCTCCACGGTGCCGAGGTTCGACGACAAGTGGCCGCCGGTCTTCGAGACAGAGTCGAGCAAATACTGGCGCAGCTCGCCGGCCAGCGGGGTCAGTTGCGTGCGCGGGAGCTTGCGCAGGTCCGACGGGTCGTTGATGGTGTCTAACAGGTTCATT
>Ga0209023_10002743_pt1 | contig 21634 bp, 15 predicted proteins | sample LakOneMetagenome_FD_187468 | JGI IMG/M metagenome (GOLD analysis project Ga0209023, IMG submission 187468) | Freshwater and sediment microbial communities from Lake Erie, Canada (SPAdes) (version 2) | ecosystem: Environmental > Aquatic > Freshwater > Lentic | place: Lake Erie, Canada...
CGACTGCCGCTGCGGCCAGCGAACTTCGTCTCCGGCCTGGAGGCCATGCCGGTGGTGTTCACCCCGGGAGCCCGAGTCTCGGACTGACGGCCCGGGCTACGGCCGCGCCCGCCGAGTGTGAAATCTCTGCGAAATCCGGCGGGATAATTCGCACACGTTTCACGCTCGGCGCGTGAATGCCGCCTCCACCCAGCCGAGGATGGTCGCGTCACCGTCCTCGGCCGTCACCCGGATGACGATCCAGCCCATCTCCCGCAGCATTTCGGTGCGCCGGATGTCCCGGGACAGTTGCTGCCGGTTGGTCCAGTGGTGGTCGCCGTCGTACTCGACAGCAATCATCAGTTCCGGCCAGCCCATGTCGAGCCGCGCCACGATCTGCCCGTGTTCGTCGAAGACCCGGATCTGGGTGACCGGACGCGGCAGCCCGGCACGGATCATCAACAGGCGCAACGCCGTTTCGCGCGGTGATTCCGCCCCGCCGTCGGCCAGGGCGAGTGCCCGGTGGGCATTCCGGACACCACGGCGGCCGCGGTGGCGCGCGAGCAGGACCTCGATGTCGCCGCGGCCCAGCCGAGTGGCCCGCAGCAGGGCGTCCATCTCGGCAACCGCTTGCCGCAGTGGAGTCCGGCGACACCCGATGTCGACTGCCGTTCGCGCTGCAGACGTAACCGGGAGGCGGCCGATGATGTGCACTTCGTCGTCCGCGATGGCGTCGCACCAGGTCCGTATTCCTTGCGGCGGGTGCCGGTTGTGGTGGATCAGTTCCGCGGGACGGCCACTGTCGACCCACTTCGCGCCGTGCAGCACCGCGGCGGAGCGGCCGGCGATGATGCCCCGACGTCGGGACCACAGCCACGCCGCCTCGGCTCTCAGTGCTGCCGTCACCGGAGCACCGCGCTCAATGTGTACACCCGGGTAGATCGCGGTGTGTCGGCTGCGCAGCGCATACGGTGTCAGCCGGCCGGCGGCGACGGCCTCGGCGCCGAGGAAGAGTGCAGTCATGTCTGGCCGACAGTGTGGCGAGTCGTCGGCTCGAAGGCACTTCACCCGCCGAGCGTGAAACCTGTGCGAGAAATCGGGCGGGTAATCGATGGCGTTTCACGCTCGGCGCTGAGGACCGTTAGCGCGATGCACCATGGACTCGAACTGGGCGTTCAGGCCCGCACTTGAACTGAAATGGAACACGTTCTAGTTTGTTTCCGTGGCTCTGAACATCGCCGATCTCGCCGAACACACCATCGACGCCGTCCCGGACCGCGTCGCCCTGATCTGCGGCGGTGAAACGCTGACCTACGGCCAACTCGAGGAGAAGGCCAACCGGCTCGCGCACTACCTGATCGATCACGGCGTCAAGAAGGACGACAAGGTCGGTCTGTACTGCCGCAACCGCATCGAGATCGTGATCGGGATGCTCGGGATCGTCAAGGCCGGCGCCATCCTCGTCAACGTCAATTTCCGGTATGTCGAGGGCGAACTGAAGTACCTTTTCGAGAACTCCGACATGGTGGCGCTGATCCACGAGCGCCAGTACTCCGATCGGGTCGCCAACGTGCTGCCCGAAACCCCGGCCGTGAAGACGGTCCTGGTGGTCGAGGACGGAACAGAAGATCCGGCCAAGGACTACCACCAATACGGCGGCGTCGAGTTCGAGGTCGCACTCGCACAGGGTTCGCCCGTGCGCGATTTCGGTCCGCGTAGCCAGGACGACATCTACCTGCTCTACACCGGCGGGACCACCGGGTTCCCCAAGGGTGTGATGTGGCGCCACGAGGACATCTACCGGGTGTTGTTCGGCGGCACCGATTTCGCCACCGGCGAGCCCATCGAGAGTGAGCACACGCACGCCGAGCGGGCGGTCGCGAACACCAGCCCGATGGTCCGGCTGCCGATCCCGCCGATGATCCACGGCGCCACCCAGTCGGCCACCTGGATGGCGTTGTTCGCGGGCGAAACCGTGGTTCTGACACCGGAATTCGATGCCGATCAGGTCTGGCGGCTGATCCACGATCACAAGGTGAACCTGCTGTTCTTCACCGGCGACGCGATGGCGCGCCCCCTGCTCGATGCATTGCTGGCTCACCAGGATGCGGGTAACACCTACGACCTGGGCTCGTTGTTCCTGCTCGCCAGCACCGCGGCACTGTTCTCCACCAGCCTCAAGGAGAAGTTCCTCGAACTGCTGCCCGACCGGATCATCACCGACTCCATCGGCTCGTCCGAAACCGGCTTCGGCGGAACGAGTGTGGTGGCCAAGGGCCAGTCGCACACCGGCGGCCCGCGGGTGTCGATCGACAAGAACACCGTGGTCCTCGACGACCACGGCAACCCAGTGGTACCCGGTTCCGGGGTGCGCGGCATCATCGCCAAGCGTGGTCACATCCCGGTCGGCTACTACAAGGACGAGAAGAAGACGGCCGAGACGTTCCAGACCATCAAGGGTGTGCGCTACGCGATCCCCGGCGACTACGCCGAGGTCGAGGCCGACGGCAGCGTGACGATGCTGGGCCGCGGCTCGGTGTCGATCAACTCCGGCGGCGAGAAAATCTATCCCGAAGAGGTGGAGGCCGCGCTCAAGGGCCACCCTGACGTATTCGACGCACTGGTGGTCGGCGTGCCCGACGAGCGGTTCGGCCAGCACGTCGCCGCCGTGGTACAGGCGCGTGAGGGCACCAAACCGACACTGGCCGAACTGGATTCGTTCGTGCGCACCGAGATCGCCGGCTACAAGGTGCCGCGCAGCCTCTGGTTGGTCGACGAAGTGAAGCGCTCGCCGGCCGGCAAACCCGACTACCGGTGGGCCAAGGAACAGACCGAGACCCGGCCGGCCGACGAGGTGCACACCAAGCACGCGGGAGTCAAGGCGTGAGGACCGAGATCTGCGAGCGGTTCGGCATCGATTACCCGATCTTCGTCTTCACCCCGTCGGAGAAGGTGGCCGCGGCGGTCACCCGGGCCGGCGGACTCGGCGTGCTGGGCTGCGTGCGGTTCAACGACGCCGACGACCTCGAGAACGTGCTGCAGTGGATGGACGCCAACACCGACGGCAAGCCGTACGGCGTGGACGTCGTGATGCCGGCCAAGGTGCCCACCGAGGGCAGCGCCGGCGACATCAACAAGCTCATCCCGCAGGCCCACCGCGACTTCGTCGCCAAGACACTGGCCGACCTCGGCGTGCCGCCGCTACCGGAGGACGAGGACCGCAACGAGGGTGTGTTGGGCTGGCTGCACTCCGTCGCACGCAGCCACGTGGACGTCGCACTCGAGCACCCGATCAAGCTGATCGCCAACGCGCTGGGCTCCCCGCCCAAGGACGTCATCGACCAGGTGCACGCCGCCGGCGTTCCCGTCGCGGCCCTGGCCGGCAGCGCCAAGCACGCGCAGCGGCACATCGAGAACGGTGTGGACATCATCGTCGCGCAGGGGCATGAGGCCGGCGGGCACACCGGCGAGATCGGCTCGATGGTGCTGTGGCCCGAGATTGTCGACGCCGCCGGGGACACCCCGGTTCTCGCGGCCGGCGGGATCGGCACCGGCCGGCAGGTCGCCGCGGCGTTGGCCCTTGGCGCGCAAGGCGTTTGGATGGGGTCGGCGTTCCTGACCGCCGCCGAGTACGACCTGGGCGTGCGTAGCGAGGGCGGCACGTCGGTCATGCAGGATGCGCTGCTGGCCGCCACGTCGGCCGACACTGTGCGCCGGCGGATCTACACCGGCAAGCCGGCCCGGCTGCTCAAGAGCCGCTGGACCGATGCCTGGGACGCCGAGGGCGCACCCGAACCGCTGCCGATGCCGCTGCAGAACATCCTGGTCAGCGAGGCGCATCAGCGGATGAGCGAATCGCACGATCCGTCCGCGATCGCGATGCCCGTCGGCCAGATCGTCGGCCGGATGAACGAGATCCGCCCGGTGGCCGACATCGTGGCCGAATTGGTCGCCGGTTTCGAGGCCGCGACCAAGCGGCTGGACGGTATCCGCGAGAGCTGATCCTCGTCAGAGGTCCATCCGGTCGATCTGCCAGTCGATGTTGTCGAACTTCGGCATCTCTCGGCCGTCGTCGACGCCGATCTCGGCCTTGATCCGGGTTTCGAGTTCACTGCTGCGGGCCAGCACCAGGTCGGCGTTGTCGCCCTTGTGTGCGGCCAGATTCGTCATCTCGCCGGGGTCGGCCTGCAGGTCGTACAGCTCGACGTCGTTGAACCGGTAGAGGTCGTCGAGGTTCGTCGGCGCATTGCGCTGTGCGGGGGCGAAGTACCGGCTGAACTTGTACCGGCCGTCGAACATCGTGCGTAGACTGCCCCGCTTCGTCAGATTCGGCCGAAAACCGCTGGCCTGCATGAGTTGTTGCGGGTTCTGGCCAGCGGCCTTCGCGTCGGCGAAGAACTTCACGGCGGCGCTGTCGTTGGTGGCCAGCCCGCTGTAGGTGAACAGCACGCTGTCGCGCACCGCGTGCATTCCGGCCTTCCCGGGATCGGAGAGGGCGCCGCTGAAATCCTTGCCGGGCAGGGCCCGTCCCGCGTATTCGGCGGCCGCCGTCGGCGCGACACCGGCCATCGCCAACAGGCTCGGCACCAGGTCGACGTGGCTGGTCAATGCGTTCAGCTGCTGACCACCGCGCACGTCGGGGTGCATGACGTGCATCGGCAGGTGGATCGACTCCTGATAGGCAAACGGGCCCTTGCCGCGGAGTCCGTGCGCGCCGGCCATCTCACCGTGATCCGCCGTGAACACGACGATCGTGTTCTGGGTGAGCGCGAGGTTGTCCAACTCGGTGAGCAGCATCGCGAGCTGCTCGTCGACGGTGCGGATGCTGTTCAGATAGAAGTCGGTGAATCGCTGCCAGCGGGCGGGTTCGGCGGGGATGTTCCCCAGGGTGTAGCCCCAGGCCTTGTCGAACTCGGCATGCGCGGCCGGCCGGCCGGGTTCGGTCAGGGACTGGTCCAGGCTCGCTGGCAGCGTGGTGTTCCACTTCTGTTGGTAGACAGCCTGTTCCGGAGTCCGGGCGGCGTGCATCAGCAGCTTGCCGGTGTCCTGCACGTTCTCGCCCGGCGCGTCGGTGTTGAAGTACATGATGTCGTGCGGATTGATCAGGCTGACGAACAGCGCCCACGGCTTGCGCTCGTCGGCCATCGGCCGGCCGGTGTCGCGCAGCCACCCCTGTGCGGTGTTGGCGATCACCGAATCCGTGGTGTAGCCGCCGAGCGCGTGGGCCAGCGAGTCGACCGGAAAGCCGAAATCGGAGAAACCGTAGGCGCCCATGCGTTCGGTCAGCACATGGGTGACGGGTTCCTTGTCGAACTCGGCGTCCAGATGCCACTTGCCCTTGTAGGCGGTGTAGTAGCCGGCCTTGCGGAGCAGGTGGCCGATGGTCGGCACGGTGGTGCTCATGGCCTTGACGTAGGGCATGTCGGCGTTCTCGAACATGCCGTTGTCGGGGGTCTGTAGGCCGGTCAGCATCACCGAACGCGAACTGGTGCACATCGTCGCCGAGCAGTAGTGGTTCTGGAACGTCACACCGGATTCGGCCAGGCGCTCATGGCCCGGCAGCGACATCCCCGCCGGCCAGGCGTCGAAGTACCTCTCCTGGTCGGTGAAGATGAACACGATGTTGGGCCGCGACGACGCGGGCGGTGCCGGCGGCATGGTCAGCGACGGTCCCGCGGCAGATGGGGGTGCCGACTTCTGCGGCGCGCACGCCGCGAGCGTTGCGGCCGTCGCTCCCGCGCCGGCCATCGCGAGAAATCCGCGTCGGGTGGGGTTTCCGATGGTCATGTGTTCTGCCCTTCCCGGCTGAGTCGCATGGCGGTGTCGTAGAGCATCTCGGCGTGCAGCCCGAACATGGCGGGCAGGTCCAGGGCGTCACCGTCGATCTGATTGGCGATGAACAGGCCGTCGGCGCCGGCCAGCGCATAACTGGTCAGCCGGCGCACCTCGGATGCGTCTAGCTGCGGCGCGAAACCTTTTATCGTCGAGGCGATCTCACGGGCGGCGCGAGCTCTGATCTCGAGATACATCGCGCGGGCGCGGGGCTCGACGGGCCGCCGCTCGAGCGACAGCATCAGACCCAGTCGGATGAAGTCGGGGGAGTCGAGCATGGCCTTGGCGACGTTGGCGGCCAAGGTGGCGAACCGGGCCCGGTCATCGTCGCCCGGCGGCATCTCCCAGGCGGTCAGCCAGCGATCGAAGCTGCGTTCGATCACCGCGGCGATCAGGTCATCCTTGTCCGTGAAATGCCAATAGATCGAGCTGGCCGGCAGGCCGCACCTGCTGCTGACCGATGAGATCGACGTGCCTTCGTAGCCGCGCTCACCGGCGATCTCGGCCGCGGCGTCGAGTATTCGGGCGCGGGACTGTTCGCCATTGGCGCGACGGCGGCGTTCGGTCGGCTGCTCCGGCATCGGCACGGACTCCTGGTGGCTGGGGGTCACCCTCGGCGATGACCTTATCGTAACGATCATTACAGGAACAACGGCCCGCCGCTGCCGAATGGCGGAACTCGCCACCGGCGGACCGGTCCGAGGTGACAAGGTGGGCGCATGAACGGTGCCCAATCCCTGCTCTCGACCCTGGTCGCCAACGGCGTCGACGTCTGCTTCGCCAACCCCGGCACCTCGGAGATGCACTTCGTCGCCGGGCTGGACAGCGTGCCGCAGATGCGCGGCGTGCTGACCCTGTTCGAGGGAGTGGCCACCGGGGCCGCCGACGGGTACGCCCGCATCGCCGACCAACCTGCCGCGGTGCTCCTTCATCTGGGCCCGGGACTGGGCAACGGCCTGGCCAACCTGCACAACGCCCGACGCGCCCACACCCCGATGGTGGTGGTGGTCGGCGACCACGCCACCTATCACAAGAAGTACGACGCCCCACTGGAATCCGATATCGACGCCCTGGCCGGGGCGGTGTCGGGCTGGGTGCGCCGCAGCGCCCGGCCGCAGGACGTCGGCGCCGACACCGCCGCCGCGATCACGGCCGCGGGCACCGGCGTGATCTCGACGCTGATCCTGCCCGCCGACGTGTCATGGTCCGACGGTGGTGATCCGTCGGCACCTGCCGGCCCGCCCCCGCCGCCAGCGGTGGACGAAGAAGCGGTGCGCGCCGCGGCGGAGATCCTGCGATCCGGCGCCCCGGCCGTGATCCTGATCGGCGGCGACGCCACCCGCGGCCCGGGTCTGTCGGCGGCCGCGCGGATCGCCGAGGCGACCGGCGCGCGGGTGCTGTGCGAGACGTTCCCCGCCCGCCTCGAACGCGGTGCCGGTGTGCCCGCGGTGGAAAGGCTGGCCTACTTCGCCGAGGGGGCCGCCGGGCAGCTGGCCGGCGCACAGCATCTGATCCTCGCGGGTGCGACGTCGCCGGTGTCCTTCTTCGCCTACCCCGGCAAACCCAGCGACCTGGTGCCCGAAGATTGCGCGGTGCACCCGATCGCCGGATATCGCGGAGCCGCAACGGCTCTGGTGCAGCTGGCCGACGACCTGGCACCGGGTACCCGGGCTCCGGTGGCCGCGCTGTCGCGCCCGGAACCGCCGGCCGGTCCGCTGAACGCGGTGTCGGCGGGTGCGGTGATCGCCGCGCTGCTGCCGGAATCGGCGATCGTGGTCGACGAGTCCAACACCGCCGGGGTCATGCTGGCGGCGGCCACCGCGGGCTGCCCCGCACACGACGTGCTGACCCTGACCGGCGGTGCGATCGGCTACGGCCTGCCGGCCGCGGTCGGTGCGGCGCTTGCCGCCCCCGATCGACCGGTGCTGAGCCTGCAGGCTGACGGTTCGGCGATGTACACCATCGCCGCCCTGTGGACCCAGGCCCGCGAAGGCCTGGACGTGACGACCGTGATCTTCAACAACGGCGCCTACGACATCCTGCGGATCGAGTTGCAGCGGGTGGGCGCCGAAAACGCCGAATCACCCGGGCCGAAAGCCCTCGACCTGCTCGATCTGGGCCGTCCCACAATCGATTTCGTGAAGATCGCCGAGGGGATGGGGGTGCCGGCGCGGCGGGCCGCCACGGCCGAGGAGCTGGCCGCCGCGCTCGTCGACGCCTTCGCCGAGCCCGGGCCGCATCTGATCGAGGCCGTGGTGCCGTCCCTGGTGGGATAACGCCGTGAAGGCGATTCGCTCGGGCATCGTCTCGCAGTCGGATGGCGTAGCCGCGCCGACCGTCGGGCGCCGATTGGTGATCTGGGGGTTCCTCTGAGCTTGACGTGACGTACACAACAGTCGACACTTACAGTCATGATCAGTCAAGAATCCACAATATCGGTCAACTGACGTGTTGCCGGTTGAGCGTCAGGACGCCATCGTCCACGCTGTCAGCGCAGGTCAAACGGTTAGCACCGATGAACTGGTGCGCCGGTTGGGGGTGTCCGCGGAGACCGTCCGTCGCGACTTGGGTCTACTCGAGGAAAAAGGCGTCCTCAAGCGGGTGCACGGCGGCGCCGCTGGCGTCGAAGAGCGCCGCGGCGCCGAGCCGTCCTACACCGAACGGTCGATCATTCGGCATCAGGCCAAGGCCCAATTGGCAAAGGTCGCGGTGCGGCTCCTCGAAAACGGTCAGACGGTCGTCATCGACATCGGCACCACCGCCGTCGCGCTCGCTCGAGCGATCCCTCGATCCTTCGCCGGCACGATCATCACCCCGTCGCTTCCGGTGGCGGTCGAGTTGGCTGACCGACCCAAAGTGGAAGTCCTCGTGGCGGGCGGCCGCATTCGCGCGGGCGACCTTGCGTGCTCCAACGCCCACACGAAGGCGTTCTTCGCTGATGTCTACGCCGACATCGCATTCCTGGGTTCCGGCGGTATCGATGCCCGAGCGGGCCTGACCGATTTTCACCTCGACGAGATCGACGTGCGGCGAACCATCATCACCAACAGCGCCCGGAGCTACATCCTGGCCGACTCCTCCAAGCTCGGCCACGTCGCGCCCTACCGCGTGTGCGATCTGGGCGCGGTCGACGGCTTGATCACCGACAACGACAACTGCGCCGCGGTCACCGCGGCAGTCGAAGAGAAAGGAGGTGTGGTGTTGTCCGCGCGGCCGCCAACATCGGCGACGGCGTGAATTCTTGTCACGGCCCCCACAAGGGTGCGGGCGGCGTTGCAGCGCCGCCCGCAGGACCAAAGCCTCTGCCCAAAACGGTCAATTCCAGTCAGAAAGTCTGATCCAATGTCACATCCTCCCACACCACCCGGCGACGACCTCGTCACCGCGGGTCAATACACCGACACCTTGGAGCGTTCAACGGGGCGGTTCGCGTCGTTTGCCGTCGCGTTTGCTTTCGTCTCGATTGCGACTGGCATCTTCACCACGTACGGCAGCGTGCTGAAAAGCTCCGGGCCGCTCGGTATCTGGACCTGGCCGATTGTCATCGTCGGCCAACTCGCCGTCGCGTTGCTGCTCGGCGCGCTGGCGGCGCGGATCCCGGTGACCGGCTACGCCTACCAGTGGGTGTCGCGGCTGGCCAATCCGACCTTCGGCTGGATCACAGGCTGGATCTCGTTCACCTTCCTGGCCATCGTCGCGGTCGCGGTGGATTACACGGTCGCTGCGACCGTCGTCCCAGCGTTGTTCGACTTCACCGGGACCGCGCTGACGTCGTTCCTGATCACCGGCGCCATCCTGGTACTGCAGGGCCTCCTGGTCGCCACATCCACCAGGTGGACCGAGCGAGTGAATAACTTCGCGGTCAGTGCCGAGTTGATCGGCATGGTCGCGCTGGTGGTGCTGCTGTTCATTGTCGGGGTGTTCGCGCACAAGCTGAACGCCGGAAACCTGTTCTCCCGCGGTGGTATTCCGGCCGAGGGGTACTGGAGCTTCGGCACCGCGACCGCAGCCGGGCCATGGATGCTGGGATTCCTGCTGGGAGCCTTCACGATTGTTGGCTTCGAATCAGCGGCGAACCTGGCCGAGGAAACCCTGCGTCCCGAGGTTGTGGTGCCACGGGCGATGTGGCAAGCCGTGCTGGCGTCCGGCGTGCTGGGCTTCCTGTTCCTGTTGGTGGTCACTGCTGCTGTCGATGATCCGGCCGCGCTCGCCGAGTCGGGTACCCCCATCGCTGACATCATTCGCAACATCCTGGGTGGCTTCGTGGGAACCGCACTGCTGGTGCTGGTGGCCATTGCGATCTTCGCCTGTGGGCTGGTCATCGTGATGTCCGGTACCCGGCTGGTGTGGGCGATGTCGCGTGATCAGCGTTTCCCGGGATGGCAAGTGCTACACAAGGTTTCACCACGATTCAAGACGCCGATGAACGCGACAGTTGCGGTGACCACCATTTCTGCGGTCATCCTGGCGCTGTTTTCCACGAGCACTGATGCGTTGTTCATCCTGTTCTCAGCAGCGACACTGCTCCCCGTTGTCATCTACGCGATCACGGTGGGCCTCTACATCGCCAAGCGTCGCCAACTGCCAGCGAGCACGGGCTTCAGCCTGGGCCGCTGGGAGGTGCCGGTCATCAGCGTCGCAGTCATCTGGTTGGTGTTCGCCCTGTCGCTATTCCGCGACGCGTCGTTCAAGCAGCCCTGGCTGTACGCCGCCGTCATGATCGGTATCGGCATGATCTACCTGGGCTACCTGCTGATCACCCGCGGTCGCGATGGACTGAGGATGCCGGAGCTGACGTCCATCGATGCTGAACTCGACCACGTCGCTGATGACTCCGGCGCATCGCGATGACTGTCCTGGCGATCGATCAGGGCACCTCGGGCACCAAGGCCATCGTCGTCGACCCTGAGAACGGGGTCGTCGGCCTGGCCGAGGTACCGGTGCACCCGCACTACCTGGTGGGCGGGGGGGTCGAACATGACCCCGAAGAACTCCTGGGTTCGGTATTGGCAGCCGGCCGAACTGCAGTCGAACAAGCGGGTCGGCCGATCAGTGCCGTGTCGTTGGCCAACCAGGGCGAGACCGTCCTGGCCTGGGATCCCAAGTCGGGCGCCCCGCTGACGAAGGCCATTGTGTGGCAGGACCGCCGCTCGGAGGAACTGTGCAACGCATTGGCTGAACACGCGGACACGCTGGCAGCGCGCACCGGATTGGTGCTCGATCCCTACTTCTCCGCACCGAAAATGGCGTGGCTGCGACGCAACATCGAAGCGGGCGGTGTGGTCACCACGTCGGACACCTGGCTCCTGCACAACTTGTGCGGAGCATTCGTCACGGACGCCACCACCGCCAGCCGATCGCTGGCCGTGGAACTGGGTGGCCGCGACTGGGACCGGGAACTGCTCGCATTGTTCGAACTCGACGGTGAACGTCTGCCCGCCATCGTCGCCAACGACGAAATCATCGGTTCTACATCGGCATTCGGTGGCGACGTGCCCGTGGGCGGGATCGTCGTGGACCAGCAGGCGGCACTCCTGGCCGAAGCCTGCCTGGAGCCGGGCATGGCCAAGTGCACCTTCGGCACCGGTGCCTTCCTACTCGCCAACAGCGGTGCCGTTCCGGTGCATTCCACCGCCGGATTGACGTCGTCGTTGGCCTGGCGAGTAGCCGGTGACGACACCTTCTGTATCGACGGCCAGGTATACACCGCCGCTTCGGCGGTCAAGTGGTTGTGCTCGCTGGGAGCCATTTCCGGTGCGGAGGAGATGGACTCGGTTGCCGCGCCGGACAACAACGGTGTGCTCTGCGTTCCCGCCCTGGCCGGCCTGGCCGCGCCGTGGTGGAAATCTCAGGCCACCGCGACGATTTCCGGCATGACGCTGTCGACCGGCCGGGGACATCTGGTGCTCGCGGTCCTGCAGGGGATCGCCGCCCAGATCGCCGAACTGGTCACCGCAATCAACACCGATGCCGCGCCGCTGACCCGGCTGCGCGCCGATGGCGGCCTGACCCGGTCGCAGGTCCTCATGCAGTCTTGCGCCGACATCCTGCAGGTCCCCGTTGACATCTATCCATCGCCGCACGCGACCGGACTGGGAGCTGCCGCACTGGCCCGGCTCAGCCTGCAACCACACCTCCCACTGAACGCGGTCATCGATGACTGGGCTCCCTCGGCGACCTACGAACCCCGCTGGACCGACGACCGCGCCGACGAATTCCGTTCACAGTGGCGCGCACTCGCCGCAACCACCTACCCCGCTCAGGAGACCTCATGACCACCTACGACGTCGCGGTTATCGGTGCCGGCATCGTCGGATCCGCCATCGCCCGCGAACTGGCCGGCCACCAACTGTCGGTCGCACTGCTCGAAGCTCGCGACGATATCGGTGACGGCACCAGCAAGGCCAATACCGCGATCCTGCATACCGGGTTCGACGCCAAACCCGGAACCCTCGAATCGAAAATGGTCGCCCGGGGATACGAGCTGCTCTCCGAATATGCCACGCACGCCGGCATCCCCGTCGAGCGCACCGGCGCGATCCTGGTTGCCTGGGACCAGGAGCAACTCGACACACTGCCCGACCTGAAGGAGAAGGCCGAAGCCAACGGCTACCCACGTTGCGAAATCATCGACGCCGCATCGGTATACGCGGCGGTACCGCACCTCGGGCAGGGTGCCCTGGGCGGGCTGACGGTGCCCGATGAGTCGATCATCTGCACCTGGACCGTCAACCTCGCGCTGGCCACCGACGCCGTGAACCGCGGCACCGCTCTGTTGACCGATCACCGCGTGGAGCGCATCGAGGTCGGCGACCAATCGACTACGATCCACACCAACGCGGGGCGGGTGCAGGCTCGCTGGGTGGTCAACGCCGCCGGCCTGGGCGCCGACTGGATCGACGCGATGTACGGCTATCACCGGTTCACCGTCACTCCACGCCGCGGTGAACTCATCGTCTACGACAAACTCGCTCGCCCGCTCGTGAACAAGATCGTGTTGCCGGTACCCACGGCTCGCGGAAAAGGCGTACTGGTCAGCCCCACCATCTACGGCAACGTCATGCTCGGCCCGACATCCGAGGATCTGCAGGACCGAACTGCCACCGGAACCTCCGAAGCAGGCTTCGAATTCCTGCTGGGAAAGGGCCGGACCCTCATGCCGGAGCTACTCGCCGAGGAGATCACCGCGACCTATGCCGGCCTGCGGGCAGCCATCGACCACGGTGACTACCTCATCGAGACTGACACCGCCCAGCGCTACCTCCTCGTGGGTGGTATCCGCTCCACCGGGCTCACTTCCGGTATGGCGGTCGCCGAGTATGTCCTTGGACAACTGAACTCGGCGGGATTTGACCTGGCACCGAAACCTGAGCTCCCACCGCCACCATCGATGCCGAACATCGGTGAGTCCTTCACCCGGCCTTACCAGGACGCCGATCGGATCGCCGCAGACACCGCGTATGGACGGATCGTGTGTTTTTGCGAGCGCGTCACCGAAGGCGAGATCCGCGACGCCTGCCACTCGGTGATCCCACCAGCCGCGCTGGAAGGCCTGCGCCGGCGCACCCGAGCCATGAACGGCCGCTGCCAGGCATTCTTCTGCGGCGCCGAAATCCAATCGTTGTTCGAGGCCGAAACCACTGCCCTCTCGGCCGTTTCCTTGGAGAGTCGATGAGCACCACCGATATTGCCGACATCGTTATCGTCGGCGCTGGCCCGTCCGGGCTTACCGCCGCCGCCGCTCTTGCTGATCGCAGCGGCCTCAATGTGGTTGTCTTGGAACGAGAGTCTGCTCCCGGGGGTATACCTCGCCACAGCGATCATCCGGGCTACGGCATTCGCGATATGAAGACCTTTATCAACGGGCCCGCCTATGCGCGCAGGCTCACCAAGGCCGCCACTGCAGCGGGAGCGACCATTCGTACCGACACCATGGTGACCGGCTGGGCCGACGAAAAAACCCTCGAACTCACGTCACGTCGCGGTCGGCAACAACTTCAGGCCCGTGCTGTCATCTTGGCTACCGGTGCTCGCGAACGTCCTCGCCCTGCCAGGCTGGTACCAGGAGACCGCACTGCCGGGGTCTACACCACCGGCCACCTCCAGAACATCGTCCACCTCAAACACGGCAAGGTCGGCAACCGTGCGGTCGTCGTCGGGGCGGAGCTCGTCAGCTACTCCGCAGTGATGACGTTGAAACATGCGGCCTGCGAAACAGTGCTCATGACAAGCGAATACCCATCGCCGGAATCGTATGGTCTGTTCAACCTCGCCGGGCGTACTCCTCTGCTGGGCGTGCGGGTTGCGACGCGCACCCGGCTGACCCGCATCATCGGCAAGCCCCGGGTCCAAGCGGTCGAGATCGAGAACCTGGACACCGGCGAACGCCGGACCATCGAGTGCGACACCGTCGTGTTGACCGGCAATTGGATTCCCGATCACGAACTCGCCAGGGCAGCCGGTCTGGAACTGGATGCCGGCACATTGGGACCCGTCGTCGACACTGCGTTGCGAACCAGCCGCGCCGGTGTGTTCGCGATCGGAAATCTGTGTCACCCGGTCGACACCGCCGACATCGCCGCTCTCGACGGACGACACGTCGCCGACTCGGTTCGCGCGTACCTCGGCGGTCAACGGCCCATCGACCGTGGAATACGCCTGCAGGCTGCATCACCGTTGCGCTGGGTGGCTCCCACACTGCTGCGGCCCGGCGACTGCGCGCCTGCGCGCGATCGACTACTGCTCTGGACTGATGTTCTCGTCCGTGTCCCGAAAGTGGTTGCACGACAGGATGGAAAGGTTATCGGTCGCAAGGTTCTGCCGTGGCCGGCATCACCGGGGCGGGTGTTCCGTGTTCCTTCGGGCATCCTCGACGCCGTCGATGCCGCCGGTGGTCCCGTGACGCTGTCCCTCGACAACGCTTCTGCTTGATCGACCTCGGACGCGGTCTCGCAGCGCTTCCGCACCTGCCTGCAGGAAACACGACTACCTGGCCGGCTCCGTGAGTCCCCGGCACAGCGCGTCGATGTACATGCAGTGAATCTTCTTCTCGGCGCGTGACGACAAGATACGACTCGGCGTGCGAGATGCCCCGCGGGGGCGTAGACCTCTACATGTGGACTCGATGCAGGAGTACGACCTGGTCGTGATCGGCTCAGGACCCGGGGGCCAACGCGCGGCCATCGCGGCCGCCAAGCTGGGCAGATCGGTCGCCGTGATCGAACGCGGCCGGATGCTCGGCGGCGTGTGCGTCAACACCGGCACCATCCCGTCGAAGACGCTGCGCGAGGCCGTCGTCTACCTGACCGGCATGAACCAGCGCGAGCTGTACGGCGCCAGTTACCGGGTCAAGGACAAGATCACTCCCGCCGACCTGCTGGCCCGCACCCAGCACGTGATCGGCAAGGAGATCGAGGTGGTGCGCTCGCAGCTGATGCGCAACCGCGTCGAGATGTTCACCGGGCACGGCCGTTTCGTCGACGAGCACACCGTGGTGGTGGAGGACCCCAATCGCGCGGAGACGATCTCGGTGCGCGGCCGCCACATCGTGCTGGCCACCGGTACCGTGCCGGCCCGGCCCAACGGCGTGGCGTTCGACGACGACCGCGTGCTCGACTCCGACGGCATCCTCGAACTCAAATCACTGCCGGCGTCGATGGTCGTGGTCGGCGCCGGTGTCATCGGGATCGAGTACGCGTCGATGTTCGCCGCCCTCGGCACCAAGGTGACCGTCGTGGAGAAGCGGGACACCATGCTGGAATTCTGTGATCCCGAGATCATCGAGGCGTTGCGCTTCCACCTGCGCGACCTGGCGGTGACGTTCCGGTTCGCCGAAGAGGTCACCGCCGTGGACGTCGGTCCGTCCGGCACCGTCACCAGTTTGGCCAGTGGTAAGCGGATTCCCGCCGAGACGGTGATGTACTCGGCCGGCCGGCAGGGCCAGACCGAGGGGCTCGACCTGGGTGCCGCCGGCCTGGCCGCCGACAACCGGGGCCGGATCGCGGTCGACGCGAACTTCGCCACGCCGGTCGAGCACATCTACGCCGTCGGCGACGTCATCGGATTCCCGGCGCTGGCGGCGACGTCGATGGAGCAGGGGCGGCTGGCCGCCTATCACGCGTTCGGTGAACCTACCAAGGGCATGATGGACCTCCAGCCGATCGGCATCTACTCGATCCCCGAGATCTCGTACGTTGGAAAGACGGAGAGTGAGCTGACCCGGGACGCGGTTCCCTACGAGGTCGGCGTCTCCCGTTACCGGGAGCTGGCCCGCGGCCAGATCGCCGGCGACTCCTACGGCATGCTCAAACTGCTGGTGTCCACCGACGACCTGCGCCTGCTCGGTGTGCACATCTTCGGCACCAACGCCACCGAGATGGTCCACATCGGCCAGGCCGTGATGGGGTGCGGCGGCACCGTCGAGTATCTGGTCGACGCCGTGTTCAACTATCCGACGTTCTCCGAGGCGTACAAGGTGGCCGCGCTGGACGTGATGAACAAACTGCGCGCGCTGCACCAGTTCGAGGTGGGTTGACCGCCCCGCCGCTCACCCACCTTCAACGCCCGAGCATGTTCTTGACAGCCAAGTGGGCGAACACCATCGATGTGCCGATCGGGTTCCCGCCGCCCGGGTAGGCGTAGCCGCTGGGCGCGGCCATCGTGTTGCCCGCCGCGTACAGGCCCGGGATCGCGTTGCCGGCCTTGTCCAGCACGCGGGCCGCGGAATCGGTGCGCAGCCCGCCCTTGGTGCCCAGGTCGGACACCCCGAACGCGGCGGCGTGGAACGGGGCCGTCACGATCGGGTACAACGGCGGTGCTCCGCCGGAGAACGCGCGGTCGTACGCCTCGTCGCCGCGGCCGAAGTCCTCGTCCACCCCACGCTCAGCGAACTCGTTGAACCTGGCGACGGTGTCCACCAGGTTCTGCGGCGGCACCCCGATCAGGCCGGCCAGTTCCTCGAGCGTGTCCGCGGTGCGCCACAGCCCGGCCTCGACGTACCGCTCCGGTTCGACCATCGACACGTTGGTGGCCTTGACCGGTGGCACCCTGGGGTCGGCGGCGTCGCCGTCGGAGTCGTAGACCATCCAGTACGGCAGCGTCACCGAACCGTCGGCCATCGCGTCGAGGACCGCGCGGCCCAGGCGGTCGTAGGCCGCCGACTCGTTGGTGAAACGCCGGCCCTCGTCGTTGACGAAGATGCCGCCGGTGAACCACAGCGCGAACGCCGAACGGCCGTCGGGATGGGTCAACCCCGGCGACCACCAGGCCTGGTCCATCAGATCGGTGTCACCGCCCGCGGCGATGCCCGCCAGATGTGCGCGGCCCTGATTTCCCCACGGCCCCATCGTGTCCCGCGATGAGCCGGGCACGCCGAACCGGGCCCGCAGCTCGTCATTCTGCTCGAATCCGCCGGCCACCAGCAGGACTCCGCGGCGGGTCCCGACCGTGCGGGTGGTGCCGTTGGTCTCGAGAACGGCGCCGACGACGTGCCCGTCCTCGACCACCAGGTCCACCAACGCGGTGTTCAGCCGGGTCGCGAAGTTCGGGTACTGCCGGGCGGCCAGCAGGAAACGGGCGATCAGAGCCCGGCCGCCCACGTAGTAGTCACCGGGCCGGGGGGCGCCCAGCCGGTCGGAATCCAGCGGCCCCCGGATCAACTCGGCGAGATCGGGTGCCGCGGCCACCTTTAGCGGCTTGGCCGCCATGTGCCGCATCCCGTCGGCGCGTGCCTTCGGCGCACTGCCGAAGTAGTCCGGCCACGGCATCGGCATGAACTTGATGTTCTCGTCGGCCTCGAGGTATTCGACCAGCGGTGCGCCGCCGCGCACGTAGGTCTCCTGCAGTTCGTGCGGGGTACGGTCGCCGACGACGGCGGTGTAGTACTCGAGTGCGTCCTCCACGGTGTCGTCGGTCCCGGCGCGCAGCAGAAAAGGATTGGCGGGGAACCACATTCCGCCGCCACCGGAATACGCGGTGGTCCCGCCGAACATCTCGCTGGCCTCGGCCAGCACGACGTCCAGGCCCTCGCGGGCGGCGGTGTAGGCGCCGGTCACCCCACCCGCGCCGGACCCGGCCACCAGGACGTCGCACACCTCGTCGAACTCCGTCATGGCGTTCTCCCTCCTCACAGGAACCGTTCGCGGCCGTGCCGGCCGAACTCGGCCTCCAACGCGGTCACGTCGGCCTCGTCCATCCGGTCATAACGAATACCGCTGCGGCCCGCCCAGCGGTACACGGGCTCCTCGCAGCGCCAGCGTTGTTGCTGCAGATCACGTTTGAGCACCTTGTTGGAACCGGTGGCCGGCAGCCGGGCCGACAGCCGGAGCAGTCGCGGTGCGCCCTTGGCGCCCAGATCCGGTTGCGCGCCGAGGTATTCGGCGAAGGCGGCGACGTCGAACGCACTGGGGTCGGCGATCTCCACGGCGGCCATCACCTGATCGCCCGAACGCGGATCGGGCACGCCGTAGACAGCGGCGGCCACCACTTGCGGGTGGCGGCGGAGCACCCACTCGATGGTCAGCGCCGAGATGTTCTCGCCGTCCACCCGGATCCAGTCGCCGCGCCGTCCCGCGAAGTACAGGAAACCGGCGTCGTCGATGTAGCCGAGGTCGCCGGTCCAGTACCAGCCGTTGCGGACCCGTTCGGTGTCGGCGGCGTCGTTGCGGTAGTACCCCTCGAAGTTGCGGGCGCCGTTGCGGTCGACGATCTCGCCCACGGCCTCCTCGGCGTTGGTGACCCGACCGTGGGCGTCGAGAATCGCCGGGGCACAGGGATTCAGCGAGTCCGGGTCGACGACGGCGATGCCGTCGTGTGCCGGGCGGCCCAGCGCGCCGGGCGGAGCGTCGGGTGCGGCGACGGCCGCATTGCCGCCCTCGCTCGAGCCGTACCCCTCGAACAGTTGGGCGCCGAAGCGGCGCCGGAACACCGCCTGATCGTCGGGCGAGGCCTCGGTGCCGAACCCCCGGTTCAGGGTGTTGTCGGCGTCGTCCGGTTGCTCCGGGGTGGCCATCAGGTAGGCCAGCGCCTTGCCGACGTAGGTGAAGAACGTCGCGCCGAAGTACCGGACATCGGGCAGGAAGCCGGATGCGGAGAAGGTCGGCGTCAGGCAGACCGTCGCGCCGACGGCCAGGGCCGGCGCCCACAGCGCCATGATCGCGTTGCCGTGGAACAGCGGCATGCAGCAGTAGTCCACGTCCTCGCGGACGTGCCCGTACTTGGCGACGGCCGTGTACGCGATGCGGGCCAGTCGGCCCTGGGAGCACCGGACCGCCTTGGAGCCGCCGGTGGTGCCTGACGTGAACAGCAGCAGCAGAAGGGATTCCGGGCCGACGCCATCGGCCGCTACGGGCTGGCCGCGGTGGGCGGCCAGGGCCTCGGTGTACGACGCCGTGTCGGTGCACAGGACGGGCAACCCGGTGTCGAGGCCACGCAGCAGGGGCTCCCGGGCCGGGTCGGTGACCAGAAGTTGGCAGTCGGCGTGCTGGATGTCGGCGGCCAGGTCGGCGGGCCCCCGGGTCGGGTTGAGTCCCACGATTGTCGCACCGGCCAGGGCGGCGCCGCCCAGCCAGAACACGAAATCCTCGGTGTTGTCCAGCAATACGCCGAGATGAAAGGGCTGTTCCGGGTCCCGCAACGTCGTGGCCAGCGCACCGCGCGCCGCCGATTCGCGTACCACCTCGTCCCAGGTCCAGCCGCGGCCGCGGGTCCGCAGACCGGTGCGGCCATCACCGAGCCGATCGAGCAGCATCGAGGCGATGTCGTCGCGCATGGTCAGGCCGGGGTGCGGGCGGGGCGCTCGATGCGGTGCACCGGATCGGCGCAGTCGATGCCCTCGGCGGACAGTTGGCGCTTGAGGATCTTGAAGGTCTCGGTCCGCGGCAGCGTCGAGCCGACCCGGACGTAGGCCGGCCACTGCTTGGGTCCGAGATCATTCTGCGCGCAGAGGAATTGGCGGAATTCACCCGGGTCGAACACGTTTTCCTCGGTGAGCACGAGTGCGGCCATCACCTGATCGCCGACGGCAGGATCGGGGATGGGGTACACCGCGGCTTCCGTGACCGACGGGTGCCGCATCAGGATCCGTTCGATGGGTGCGGTGCCGAGGTTCTCCCCGTCGACCCGCATCCAGTCGCCGTGCCGGCCGGCGAAGTAGGCGAACCCGTTCTCGTCCCGGTAGGCCAGATCGCCGCTGTGGTAGATCCCGCCCCGCATTCGGTCCGCTTCGGCCGCCTCGTCCTTGTAGTACCCGCGGAACTGGCCGCGCCCAGCGGTGTTCACGAGTTCGCCGATCACACCGGGCGGGCATTCCGCGCCGGTGTCGACGTCGAGGATCGTGACGCCGTCGACCAGCGGACCCAGCGCGCCGTCGGGCGTGTCCGGGGTGCGCGCGATGGCGATGCCACCCTCGCTGGAGCCGAAGCCGTCGATGACCCGCACATCGAACCGGGTCGCGAAACGGTCCAGATCCCTTGGTGCACCCTCGTTCCCATAGGCCACCCGCAGGGGGTTGTCGGCGTCGTCGGGCGCTGGTTGAGTGGCCAGGATGTAGGTCAGCGGCTTGCCCACGTAGTTGGCGTAGGTGGCGCCGAAGCGCCGCACATCGGGGAAGAATCCGGACGCGGAGAACTTGCGGCGCAGGGCGATCGACGATCCGCCGGCCACTGCCGGAGCCCAGCCGGCCATGATCGCGTTCGAATGGAACAGCGGCATCGACAGGTAACAGGTGTCCGACGGGCCGAGGCCGAAGCGCTGCGCCAGCATCACACCCGGAAACGCCACCTTCTCGTGCGTGCAGCGGACCGCTTTCGGATCGCCGCTGGTGCCCGAGGTGAAGATCAGCATGAACAGGTCGTCGGGATCGGCTTCCGGGAAGTCGACCGGGGCGTTGTGGTGCGCGGCGAGTTCGGTTGCGAATTCGGCCGACTCGACGTCCAGGCTGCCGACCGAATCCTGGGAGCTCGCGCGGTCGGCCAGTACCAACTGGCAGTCGGCGTGCCTGATGTCGCGCTGCAGCGCGGCTCCCCGGCGGGTGGGGTTCAGCCCCACCGGCACGATGCCCGACAGCGCGGCCGCCACCAGCACCGTGCAGAAGAACGGTGTGTTGCCGAGCAGCACGCCGACGTGCCGGGGCCGATCCGGATCCAGCCGGGCGTCCAGCAGCGCGGCCAGGGCAGCACCGTCCCGAATGTGGTTGCGCCAGCTGACGAATGACACTTCGCCGGAGCCGTCGCCGACGGCCGAATGGACACCCCGATCGTCGATGTCGACCAGTTCGGCCAGCAGGCGGGAGACGGTCAAGTGATTTCGGTGCATTTCCCGTCGGTCAGCGACGGTTCCTGCACCGAAATCACTCATCGTCGTGCTCAGGCGGGTGTGTCGGCCAGTTCGCGGCCGATCACCAGGAGCTGCCCGGTGGCACTACCGCTGGCGAACTCGGTCTGCTTGGCAGCCAGGAAGTACCGGTGCACCGGGTGATCGGTATCGATCCCGACCCCACCGTGCACGTGCACCGCGGTGTGTGCCACTCGGTGGCCGGCCTCGGCCGCCCAGAATGCGGCGGTGCGCACGTCGACGTCGGCCGGCAGGTCCTCCGCGAGCCGCCAGGCGGCCTGCGTGAGGGTCAGGCGCAGACCCTTGACATCGATGTAGCCGTCGGCGAGCCGTTGTGCCACGGCCTGGAAGCTGCCGATCGGCCGGTCGAACTGTTCCCGCTCGCGGGCATACTCGGCGGTCATCTGGAGCGCCCGGGCCACCACGCCGAGCTGGAATGCGCTGAGCCCCAGCGTCTGCCGGATGGTCAGCCACTCGACCACCTCGTCGGCGC